>Ga0193753_10000059_pt1 | contig 105812 bp, 86 predicted proteins | sample H1c2metaG_FD_144925 | JGI IMG/M metagenome (GOLD analysis project Ga0193753, IMG submission 144925) | Soil microbial communities from a riparian zone of the East river system, Colorado, United States - H1c2 | ecosystem: Environmental > Terrestrial > Soil > Riparian zone | place: USA: East...
ACGTCGTCCGGCGTCCAGGCGTCGAACATCAGCGCAATGCCAATCAGCCCGATGAGGGCCCCGAGGACGAGCGGAACGATCTCTAGGCGCATGTGGGTGGGTTCTAGGTGGGAGCACGTGGCGACCCACACCCAGAAGGCACGTTTCACGCCCGATCACGCCCGAGGATGCGCCTTCTGATAGACTTGCTTGAGTCGCTCCACGCTGGTGTGCGTGTAGATCTGCGTCGTCGAGATCGACGAATGGCCGAGAAGCTCCTGGACCGCCCTCAGATCAGCGCCGGCGTCGAGCAGATGTGTCGCGAACGTGTGGCGCAACGAGTGCACGCTCAGCCCCGCATCCTCGTCGATCTGCGACAAAAATTTCGTGACTGTCTTCTGAACCGCACGCACGCCGATGCGTTTCCCAGTCCGGCCGACAAACACGGCCCGGCGGTCAGCCTTCGGCCCCAAAGCGCGGAGCAGTTCGTCGCGATTCTCCTCGTAGTGACGTAGCGCGAGCAGCGCGTGATCGCCGACCGGAATGATGCGCTCCTTTCGTCCTTTGCCGCGCACCTTCACCTGCTGGCTCACCATGTCGAGCTCGCCTCGGCTCAAGCCCTGGAGCTCGGACAGTCGCATCCCCGTGGAGTAGAACAATTCGAGGATCGCGAGGTTGCGCAGGTCGACGAACTTTCCGTCCGACGCGCGCAGCTCCGCCATTTGAAACAGCAGATCGATTTGCGTTCGATCGAGATACCCGGGAAGATATTTGTCGAGCCGCGGCGCACCGACGGCGCGCGCCGGGTTTGTATCGACGACTTCGTTCCGATGTAAATATTTATAAAAACTTCGCACCGCCGACAGCGTGCGCGCCATCGATCGTTTCCCGAGCCCACGCTTGGCAAGGTGGCCGAGAAAGCCGCGCATCGTCAGTCGATCGACGCCCTGCCAGCTCCACCCGCCGCCGCCGTAGTAGCGACCCAAAAATTCAACGAAGTCGTGGAGGTCGCGCTGATACGCGACGACAGTGTTCGGCGAAACGTCGCGTTCCTTGGCGAGATGGTCGAGGTAGTCGGTGACCACCGACCCGTCGGTCACGGCAACGTACCCGCCAGCGCATTCACATCTCGCCACGCCGTCATGTCCGCCAACGCGCGCTCGGCAAGTTGCTCGCGCTTGAGGCGTTTGTCCTTCACGCGCGTGGGCAAATCATCCACGAGCCCGAAGTTGGCATTCATCGGCTGAAAATGCTTGGGCTCGGCCTCACGCAAATACCGGTAGAGCGCGCCCAGCATCGTCGTTGGCGGCGGAATCACCGGTTCATCGCCGCCGAGCATGCGGGAGAGATTGATGCCGGCGAGCAAACCGGTCGCGGTGCTCTCCGTGTATCCCTCGACGCCGGTGAGCTGGCCGGCGAACAGCACCGTTGGATCGTCGCGCAACGACAGATGGGGCGTGAGCGACGCCGGCGAGTTGACGTACGAATTCCTGTGGATGGACCCGAACCGAAGGAATTCAGCATTCTCTAAACCCGGAATCAAACGAAACACGCGCTGTTGTTCGGGGATCCGCAGCCGCGTCTGAAACCCGACGATGTTCCACATGCGGCCGCCGCGATCTTCCATGCGCAACTGGACGATCGCATGCGCGTCGCGTCCGGTGGGGTTGCGCGACCACCCCACCGGCTTCATCGGTCCGAATCGCAGCGATTCCCGTCCGCGTTTAGCCATCTCTTCGGCGGGCATGCACCCCTCGAAGTACGGCACTTCGTCGAATTCGTGACCGTGGTGCTGGTCGGCCGCGATCAACGCGTCGAGAAAGGCTTCGTATTGATCGCGCGTGAACGGGCAGTTGAGATAGGCTCCTTCGTCGCCGACATCGGCCATCGTCTCCTTGCCGTATCGTGACGCGCGAAAGACCACGTCGTCGTCGATCGAATCGCGAGAGACGATCGGCGCGATGGCGTCGTAGAACGCCAGCGATGCAATCCCCAGCCGCGCGCGGACCGCCTCGGCAAGCGCATCCGATGTAAGCGGACCGGTGGCGATGATTCCGGGACTCGGGAGCGCCGTGATTTCTTCGCGCACGACCGAGATCCGTGGATGCGACGTGACGCGATCATGGACGCCCGCGGAGAACACGTCGCGATCGACGGTCAGCGCGCTTCCACCTGGCACGCGCGCATCGTCCGCCGCGGTGAGCACGACCGAGCCGAGGAGGCGCATTTCGGCTTTGAGCAAACCGTGCGCGTTGGACGTTTCCGTGCTCTTGAACGTGTTGGAGCAAACCAACTCGGCGAGGCGATCCGTTTTGTGCGCGGGCGTTCCGCGAACACCCCGCATCTCGTGGATCACAACGTCATGCCCGCGTTCGGCGAGTTGCCACGCCGCTTCGCTTCCGGCCAACCCGCCACCGACAACGTGGATGGGGTTCTTCGATTCGCTCAGAATGACGCTACTCCCTCAACGCGACATGTTGATGACGTCGCCATAAGTCAGGATTTTTCCTTCGTTGAATGCTTTTACGAGGTCTTGTATGGAACACGTGACCGAGGCCAAGCGTCCGCCGAAGAGCATCTGCTGCACCGTGGCACCCGACGGGGAGCCGAGGCCGCGTCCGCCGCCGATCGAGCGAATGAACATGCTCGTGGAATCAAGCGGCAACTCAGCCACGTTCTTATAGTAGCGACTCCAGTCGTCATTCTGCTGAAACAGATACTGTTCGACATTCGACGTATAGAATGTCGAAGCGATCGCGCCGTGATCCTTGAGATATTTGGCGACGGACCGAATGGCCTTTGACCCAGCAAAGTCGCCGACGACGGGCACGAGCAGATTTTTCGCTTCGAAGTCCTTGAGCCAACGATAATTCGCTTCCGTGGCGAGATAGGCCCAGTTTTTTCCCGCGGAATCCGTCGCGTTCTGAAGTGAAGCATACGTCGGCATCCCACCGCCGCCGAAACCACCGCCGAAACCGCCACGGCTCGGATAGTTGTAGTTGATCTGCGGCCCGCCACCGAAGAACGCCGAATAAATATTCTCGAGCGACTTAGCGTCCTCGTCGTGCATCGTGAAGCCATGATCCTTGGTCAGGCGATCCTTGATCGTCGCCAGATTTTTGCGATAGAGCGCGGAGTCCGGCTTGGCCGCGATGAACGCGTCGAACAGTTGTTGCGGCGTCGCGTTGGCATCGAGGCCCGTTGGGCGCGCCCGTGAAAACAATCGCGAAAGAAATTCGGCGCGGTCGGGAGCGAGCTCGAACAGCGTCTTGTACATCAAGTGCTCGATCATGTTGCCGCGGCGAATGTCGAAAATGATGGCCATCTTCGGCTGCAGCGCCACGATGTACGTGAAGTTCTGCTCAGGTCCGACACCGAGGTAGACGCCGCCAGGTTGAGTCGTGCGCTTGAGATCGGGGATGACGTACTGAAAGCCCGTCTCGTTGGACAGAAAGTTCTCCGACCGGAAATACCCGCTGGGCTCCGAGAAGTCGGTGTTGAGCAGCCAGAGATCCTTGTCGCTGAGGCGCGCGGGGATGGTGCTCTGCGCTTGGGCGGTAGCGAGCGACGCCGCGACGACGAGACCGCTCAGTGCACCGAGTATGGAGCGGCGACGGCTGAAGGAATTGGCCTGTCGAGTCACGTGATCTCCGGGGAGTGTACGGGGCGATTGCCCTCTTCAATGATAATGTGCGATCCGGGCCGTGGGCGCGCCAATGCAGCTTGGCTGAAGGACTCGAAGGATCCGTAAATCCGATCGCGCAGCCGCGGCGTACCCCGAGCACTCGGAGCAAATCCTCCGATGCATCGCGAGCTCGCAGGCGGCTCGGCGAGTGCAACGCACACTCATTCACGGAGATCCAAAATGCAGTTCAACTCCCTCAGGCGGGGCCGCCGCGGCCTGGCCGTCGCTGCCGCCGCCGCGGTGTTGGTGACGGGCGCCGGCATTGGCGTGGCGCGCGCTTCCGACCACCAGGACAATCCGTTCGTCGAGCTGAATCCGGCGATGGACATGACCGACGTCTACGCCTTCCCCGGTTCGAGCCCCGACCGCATCGCGCTCGTGCTCAACAGCTGGGCGTTCGTCACGCCGGCGCAGGCGTCGACGACCACGTTCGACCCGAACCTGCTCTACCAGTTCAAGATCGACAACACGGGCGACGCCAAGGAAGATCGCGTCATCCAAGTCTCGTTCTCCGGCACGGGCGCCAATCAGACGGTGTCTGTTCGCGGACCGGTGGCGCCCCCGGTCGTCGGCGCGATGAACAATCAGATCGCCACCGCCGACCCGGTCGTCACGGGCAAGATCAACCAGACGCTCGGCAGCACGAACGGCATCCAGGTGTTCGCCGGCGTTCGTGAAGATCCCTTCTTCATCGACCTCGAGCAGTTCTTCCGCATCGTGCCCGACCGCAAGCCGTCCACCGGACCACTGGCCGCACTGCCTGACGCCGCCACTGCGAGCTCGTTCCGCACCGCTAGCGCCGCCGTGGATTTCGTGAAGGGCTTCAACGTTCTCTCAATCGTCGTCGAAGTGCCTATCTCACAATTGACCGCCGGCGGCACCGCCAAGCTCGGCGTCTGGGGCACGATCAGCCGCTGATTCGACGGACGCGTGATTCATAGCTCCGCCATCCACTAGACACGTACACACGCCAACATAGGACATTCAATGTTGATTCATCGATCAAATACGCGCGGGAGACGACTTCTCGCCATCGCCGTCGCGGCGGGCGCGCTCGCTGTCTCTGCTTGCGACTCGGACAACAACTCGACCACCGCGCCCATTCAGACAACGCGGATGTACAACCAGGTGCAGCGCCTCGGCAATCCACTCGTGAGCGAAGTGTTCCTCGCGAAGAAAGACCATCCGTTCCACGGCTCGATCGGGCCGGCCGACGACGCAGCGTCATTCGGCGCGAGCGTCAAAGGATTCGCCGCCGCGTTTCGCCCGCAAGCAACAACGCTTCAGAATACGCTCGCAGCCGTTCTGCTCCCCGACATGCTGATCGTGCAGACCGATAAGGCGGGAACAACCGCCGGTTGGCTGACGTGGGCGCTGGCGAACGGCTACGGCGGCCGCAAGCTCACCGACGACGTCGTCGACACCGGGCTCTCGGCAATCTTCAGCGACCTGCTCGATCCCACGCAGTCCGTGTGCAAGCCGGGCGCCCTTCCCCTTTGCACCGATAACGTCGCGTCGCACAGCACGTTCACGTCGACCTTTCCGTACCTCGCTCCGCCGAAATGATCATGCGACTCGTCAAGCCGCGGCGCGTTGTCCGCCGCAACAGATTCGCGCTCGTCGCCAGTCTTGCAATTTTTGCGGCGGGCGCCGCGGCCACGAGCTCGTGCAGCCGCTCCAATTCTCACGCACCGCATACCGAAGCAGTGGCGCCAGCGCCGGCGCCAACCGAGAGCGAGATTCGCGATCTCGACATCGCGTTCTATCGCGAGCGGTCGGAGCGCGATCCGTCCGGAGCCACGGACCTCGCGCATCTCGCGTCGCTCTATCTCCAACGGTCGCGCGACACCGGCGATCCGCGCGACGTACTCCGCGCTGAAGAGAGCGCGCGCCGTTCGCTCGCCAATCGCGCCTCGCGAAACGATGCCGCGGCGCAGGTGCTCGCGTCGAGTCTCCTGGCGCAGCATCGGTTCACCGAAGCACTCGTCGTCGCTCGCGGCGTGCGCGATCGAAACCCCGACTCCGCTCCGCTCCGCGCCGCCGTCGCGGAGATCAACATGGAGCTCGGCCAGTACGACTCTGCACGCGTGCAGTTCTCCGCCGTGAGCGACATGCCCGGCGCGCGCGACAATCTGTCGGTGGCGCCGAGGCTGGCGCGGTGGGCAGAGATTGAAGGCCGGCCGGATGAGGCGCGACGCTTGATGCGGCATTTACTCGCACTAGCGCGCCGACAACAGTCGTTGCCGCGCGAACAGGTCGCGTGGTTCTGGCTCCGTGTCGGCGACATCGACATGCGTGCGGACAATCTCGTCGCTGCCGATAGCGCGTATCGTTCCGCGCTCGCGACGCATCCGGGTGATTATCGTGTGCTCGCGGCGCTGTGCCGTCTCGCGTCAGAGCGAAAGCAATGGTCCGACGCAATTCGATATGGCGACGAAGCCATCGCGGTCAACCTCGATCCGGCAACGCTCGGCCTGTTGAGCGATGCCTACGCCGCGATTGGTGACACTGCGCGGAGTCACGAATACGCACACGTGTTGGACGTTGCCGTGCATCAACAGCCGGGGGCGTATCATCGCGCGTGGAGTCTGTTCCTGTTGGATCACGGCCGCAACCTGGCAACCGTGAATCGAAAGATCCGTGAAGAGTTGCGCACGCGGCACGACGTGTACGCCTACGATTTGCTCGCGTGGTCGCTGCACAAACAGGGGCGGAACAGGGAAGCCGAGCGCGCGATGCGCATGGCGTTGCGCGAAGGAACGAAGGATCCGCTGTTGCAACGTCACGCCGCAGACATTGCGAATGCTGTGGCCAGTGCGGCCGCGCGAAACGCCGGCCGCGGTGGCAATCGGAGAGACGGACGATGAACGAGATCGCGACCTACATCCATTTAGGCTTCCGTCATATCGTCGACGTGGAAGCGATGGATCACATCCTGTTTCTCGTCGCGCTGGCGGCGATCTATCGATTGCGCGATGTGCGAAGCGCGCTCGGCGTGGTGACGGCCTTCACCATCGGGCATTCGATCACTCTCGCGTTGGCCGTAACCGGCGTCGTGCGATTGCCGTCGGCGTTGATCGAATTCTTGATTCCGATCACGATCGTGGCGACGGGCATCGAGAACTTGATCGCGAGCGCGCGGCAGAAAGAAGCGCGCGGTGGTTGGTATCGCGCGGTCCTCGCCGGCGTGTTCGGCTTGGTGCACGGCGCTGGGTTCGCCAATTATTTGAGTGCGCTATTCGTGACACGCATCGCGCTGCCGTTGTTCGGATTCAACGTTGGCATCGAGTTGGGTCAGGTGTTGGTGCTGGCCGCGGCCGCGGCGCTGTTGACGGCGATCGATCGCGTCATCGGATGGTCGCGACTGCACTCGGGATCGTGGCCGGCGTTGCGTGTCCGAATCGTGGCGGTGTCGCTCGTCGTCGTCGCGGTGGCGTCCCAGTGGGCGGTCGAGCGGAGGCCGTGGTGAACGTGACTCGCTCGGTCGTCGCGATCATTGCCGCCGCGGCGATCTATCTCGTCCCGGGCGCCGCCGACGCGCATCCGTTGCACACAACCCTCACCGAAGTCACCGTCGACCGATCGCGACACACCGTTCGCGCCGTAGTGCGGGTTTTCATCGACGACCTCTCGGCCGGCATGGCGCGCCAGCGGGGCGTCGCGCCCTCCGACTCTCTCGACGTCCGTGCGACGATGTACATTGAATCGTCATTCGCGATCGCTGATGCCGCGGGGAAGCCTGTCGCGCTGCGCTCGTGCGGCGTACGCAAGAACCACGAGCTGCTGTGGGTCTGCGTCGAGGGCGCCGTGCCGGGTGACATCCGCGCGTTGTCGATCAAGAACTCGCTGCTTTGCGACGTCTTTTCCGACCAGGTCAACATCGTCAATCTGCTGGCGTTCGGGACCGGCCAAAGTGGCCGCAGTGTCCTGTTCACCAAGGGGGACCGGGCCAAACCACTCTTCTAACGGCATTCGATGTCCGCTCTGTCCCGCACCTTCCGTATTTGACAGAATTGGTAGGGAAGTTGCCAATTCGCGGGTCTTGGTTGATCACGGCGTTCATCCGGGGGGCATCGCATGACTCGACGTTCAGTGTTCCAGATTGTCGGCGCCGCGCTCGTCGTCGCCTGCGGCGGGAGTGACGGTGTGACCGCACCACCGTTGCCGACGAAACCCTCCCCGGTCACATCGTTGGCGTTGGGCACCCAGTTCACCTGCGCGCTCACCGACGAGGCCAAGCCCTATTGCTGGGGCAATGATCTCTCCGGACAGCTCGGCGACTCGTCGTTCGCGCAGAAGCTCACGCCCTCGCCGATGGCGGGCGGCCATACATACGTTCTCATTGCCGCGAGCACCGCCACGGCCTGCGCGCTCGACCACTCCGGCGTCGCGTGGTGTTGGGGCGACGATCCCGCCCAGGCGGGAGTTCGTGTGAGTTTGCGAAACACGCCGGCGGCCATCCCCGCCACCCGCGCATTCGTGTCGCTCGCAGTCGGACGCAAGTTCGCCTGCGGTCTCGACGGCGACGGCAATGCCTTCTGCTGGGGAGAAAACGGCAAAGGCCAACTCGGTGTGGGTGACACATTGCCGCGCTCCACGCCGGTGCCTGTGGCCGGCGGACAGCATTTCAGCCAAATCAGCTCCGGATATTGGCATGTCTGCGCACTAAACACGTCCGGCTTGGCGTACTGCTGGGGCGATAACCTGTTTGGCGAGCTCGGAACCGGCGACACGCTGTCCACACTCAAGCCTCAGCAAGTGAGCGGTACTACCACGTTTCGCTCCATCGGCACCGGCTCGGTCCATGTGTGTGCCATCGCGACCGCAGGCGCCGCGTTCTGCTGGGGCAACAACTTCTCAGGACAACTTGGCGACGGGACGGGAGAACGGCGCTTTGTCCCCACCGCGGTGACCGGAGGATTGACGTTCACCAATGTGCGAAGCTCGCGCGCCAACAACATCTGGGGCTCGTCGTGCGCGACGACCACGGGCGGCGACATGTACTGCTGGGGATGGAACTCTAATAACAAACTTGGCAACAGCGGCGCGACTGAGAAGTGCTCACCGTTTCAAGCGCCGGGGACGATCAACAACACCCCGCCGTCATTCGTGTGCTCGTATCGCCCGCTCAAAGTGAACGGCGTTGCCAACGTCACGACGATGGACGTCGGCCTCGAGCACACGTGCGCCCTCACGGTCGCCAAGGATCTCCTTTGCTGGGGAGACAACTTGCACGGCGAATTGGGTGATGCCACCGGAATTCCGCAGACTGCCCCCGTGCTGGTGAAGGGCGGTCTGCGTTTTCCGTAAGCGTTATCCGGCGAGCGCCTCGGCGTCGGCTTCGGCGCTGAGGGGCTCGTCGGTCTTGGGCGCGTCCCATTCGTTGCCGCACTTGAGACACTTCCGGAAATCACCGCGTGCTTTGGTGAATTTCATTTCAGCGCCCAGATAGCCGCACTCGGGGCACGTCTCGGAGACGGGCTTGTTCCATGCGACGAAATCGCACTCTTCATTCGAACACGCGTAGAACGCAGTTCCGCGTTTCTTGGAGCGCCGCTCGACGAGCTCGCCGTTGTCCTTCGGGCAGAAGACGCCCGTGGGCATCGATCGCGTTCCGCGACATTTCGGGAACGTGCTGCAGCCGAGGAACTGTCCGCTGCGTCCAACGCGCACGACCATGGGTAGGCCGCACACGTGACACATGTGCTCCGTCAACACGGGCTTGGCTTTTTCGCCCTTGATCGGCCGGGTGTACTTGCACGCCTTGGGATGGTTCTCGCAGGCGAGGAACGGCCCGAAGAATCCGCCGCGTGCCTCGAGCTTGCCGCCGCAATCCGGACAGCGGAGCGCCGGAACGCCGGAGAGGTCGTACGCTTCAGCGATGAGTGCCGGTGCGTCGACTTTGCTCAAGCTCTTGGCGAATGGCGAGTAGAAATCCTTTAAGACTTTCTGCCAGCCGAGTCCACCTTCTTCGACCTTGTCGAGCTCTTCTTCCATGGACGACGTGAAGTCCACGTTGAAGATGTCGGGGAACTGCTTGACCATCACCTTCTCGACGCTTTCGCCCAACTCGGTCGGGAAGAAGCGGCGCTGCACCAATTCGACGTACCGGCGGTCGGCGAGCACCGAGATGATCGACGCATAGGTAGACGGTCTACCTATACCCAACCGTTCGAGCTCCTTGACCAAGCTCGCTTCCGAGAAGCGCGGCGGCGGCTCGGTGAAGTGCTGGCTCGGGGTGACCCCTTTGCATGGCACCTTTTCGCCCACGGCGACGACGGGCAGCGCTTGCTCGTCTTCGAGCGCCTTGTGCTCTCCTTCCTCGCGCGCTTCGCGATAGAGCGCCAGGAAACCCTGGAACTTCACGATCGAGCCCGTGGCGCGGAACAGATAGCTGCGGCGGCCGATGTCCGGCTGAATCGTGGACGGAATGTCGAAGTCCACGGTGGTCGTGTCGAAGACAGCCGGCGTCATCTGCGACGCCATGAAGCGCTGCCAGATGAGCGTGTAGAGCTTGAGCTGGTCGGCGCTCAGGTACTTCCGCATCTCGTCCGACCGATCCGACCAAACGGCACGCGGAATGCCTTCGTGCGCCTCTTGAGCATTCTTTGCTTTGCCGTCCCCGTACAACTGCGGCGTCTTGTTGACGTACGCTTCACCGAACAGCACGCGGAGATACTCGCGCGCCTGAATGGCCGCGCTCTCGGCCACACGCGTGGAGTCGGTACGCATGTAGGTGATGAGACCGACCGCGCCCTCGTCGCCGATCTCGATGCCCTCGTAGAGATCCTGCGCCACGCGCATCGTACGCTTGGATCCATACGACAACTTCTTCGCGGCTTCCTGCTGCAACGTCGACGTCGTGAACGGGGCCGCGGGATTCTTGCGGCGCTCGCGTCGCTTGACTTCGGTGGCGTCGAACGTCTGCCGGCCCGCGAGATCGCTGATGATCCGCTCGGCCTCGGCCTGATTGTGAATCTCGGCTTTCTTCCCGTCGATGTGGTGGAGCTTCGCGGTGAACTGCTGGCCGTCCTTCTCCAGCAATGCCTCGATGGTCCAATACTCGACGGGCTTGAACGCGCGAATCTCGCGCTCGCGCTCGACGATGAGACGCAACGCGACGGTCTGCACGCGACCGGCGGACAGACCCTTCTTGACCGTCTTCCAGAGGACAGGGCTCGCCTTGTAACCGACGAGACGATCGAGCACGCGACGCGCCTGCTGTGCCTCGACTTTCTTGGTATCGATGACGCCGGCGTTCAAGATCGCGCGCTGAACGGCGTCCTTGGTGATTTCGTGAAAGAGAACGCGCCGAATGGGAATGACCGGCGCACCGCGCTTTGGCGCGATCTGCGTAGCCACATGTTGTGCGATCGCCTCGCCCTCGCGATCAGGATCGGTGGCGATCAGGACTTCTTTGCTGTCCTTCGCGGCGCTCTTGAGGTCCGCGATCGTTTTTTCTTTGCCGGGAATGGGAACGAGGTCGGGCGCGAAGCCGTTGTCGACGTCGATGCCCAGCTTCTTTTCCGGCAGGTCCATGATGTGACCGACCGTGGCTCGAACACGATATCCGCGTCCGAGATACTTGCCGATGGTCTTCGCTTTGGCGGGCGACTCGACGATGACGAGTGTGCTCGTCCCCGGCGACGCCTTGGCGGCGGCATCCGCTTCCTCAGCCTCGGCTTCCAGTGCCGCGCGGCTTCCGCGGCGAGCCGTTGCCTTCGTGACCGCCTTTTTCTTTGCCTTGGCTTTTTTGGTCGACGCGCGCTTTTTCGTCGCGGTCTTTTTCGTGGCCATGCTTAGTGCACCGTCTGGTTTTGGTCGCCGTCGCTTGGCTCGACGAACCCCGCCCCTTCCATCAGGGAGCGGAGGTCATCCAGCGCGATGCGTCCGTCGATCTGCAATAGGGCTCGTTCTATGATGTGCTCGAGCTCAGACGCGTTCAGTGCGCCGGAGCCGCTCAATCCCAACAAATGACCCCAGGCTTCGGGGGCAAACCGTCCCCGCTCGTGGGGGCCCAACACACGAAAAGTCATGATCCTTTTTCCTTCTGACGCTCCAAGTGGTTGGAAAGCAAGAAGGGGAGGATCTTCGATGCCGGCGGCATCGATCCTCTCCCTATCGAACCACTCAGTCCCTTCTTGAACCAAACGAAAACCAGCCACCGAGACCGCCAGGATCTCAGTGCGACGGTAACGTATGCCTATGCCTTCCCGGTAGCAAGCGCTACCACCTTTTCTATAACCCTTTGCAGTCCATATAGTTCCGTATCTATGACGTTGTCAGCGGACTCGTAGGCGGCCTTTCTTGCCTCGAGAATCCGCGTCAATTCACTCAACGGATCGGGCCTCGTGAGCAGCGGGCGCATCATTCGCATGGGCCCTAAACGCTTGAGGGCCGTGTCCGGACGCACTCTAAGGTATACGAGCCGTGAAGGGGGTCGCACGATGGCGACGACGTCTGCGGCCATGACCCAGCCGCCGCCGGGAGCGACGATCATGTTGCCGACCTCGGTCAATTCTTCGGTGAGCTCGCGCTCTTTTTTCCGAAAATAGGTCTCGCCCTTCTCGCCAAAGATCTGGCCGATCGAGCGCCCCTCTCGGCGTTCGATCTCCTGATCGAGGTCGAGAAACGTTCGGCCGGTCTGTTCGGCCACGGCTTGGCCCACGGTGGTCTTCCCCGAACCGGGAAGACCCACGAGGATCAAGTGCGGCAGCGACGGGTCAGCTGCCGAGCCGGGCTGCGACGTGCGAAAGGTAGGCGTCATAGTTCCGTTTCGTTTCTCCGAGAGAGTCTCCGCCGAATTTCTCGAGGAACGCATCGGCAATCACAATCGCAATCATTCCCTCGGCGATGACTCCCATCGCCGGGACTGCGGTCACGTCGCTTCGCTCAGCGACCGCCGCCGCTGCTTCGCCGGTCGCCACATCGATAGTCCCGAGAGGACGCATCAACGTGCTGATCGGCTTCATGGCGACGCGAACCACGAGTTGCTCGCCTGTTGTCATGCCTCCTTCCAAACCACCGGCGCGGTTGGTCTTCCGCCGCACGTTGCCCGTGCGCGTCTGACCAGGCGCCATCTCAATCTCGTCGTGCACCTCGGCGCCGGTGACGCGCGCCGTCTGAAAACCCATCCCGATTTCCACGCCCTTCACGGCGGGAATTGACATGATCGCCGCGCCGATGCGGCCGTCGAGCTTGCGATCCCACGACACGTGCGACCCGAGGCCCACTGGCAATCCGTCGACGACCACTTCGCACACGCCGCCAAGCGTATTCCCTGCCCGCTTGATCTCGTCGATGTACGTGATCATGCGTTGCTCCGCGTCGGAATCGAGCGTTCGCAGCTGCGACGCGTCTGCGGCGGCGTTGACGTCGTCCGGCATGACGGCCGGACGCACCGCGTCGATGCCGCCGAGGTGGACGAGGTGGCTCCCGACGCGAACGTCGAACATGCGGAGAAACTTTTTGCAGATCGCGGCCGACGCGACGCGCGCGGTGGTCTCGCGCGCCGACGCTCGTTCGAGAATATCGCGCGCGTCATCGCGGTCGTACTTGAGAATTCCCGTGAGGTCAGCATGGCCTGGACGTACTCGAGTCACGGCGCGTTTGCGCGGCGACGGATCCTCGTCGCGCGGCGCGGGGTCCATGATCTCCTGCCAATTTTTCCAATCGCGATTGTGCATCAGCATCGCGATCGGTGAGCCGAGCGTTTCGCCGGCACGTACGCCGGAGAGAAACTCGACCGTGTCTTTCTCGATCTGCATCCGGCGTCCGCGCCCGTAGCCCTGCTGGCGGCGAGCGAGTTCGACGTTGACGTCGTCGGCCAACAAGGGAAGTCCCGCGGGCATGCCCTCGAGGATGCTGACGAGGGCTGGTCCGTGGGACTCACCTGCTGTTGTGAAGCGAAGAGGCATGCGGAGGAAGATAGTGAAGCTCGCTTCTCCAACCACCGTCTGTTGTTACGGCGACGGGATGATGTCTCCCGCCCGCAAGTCGATCACCACGAGCCCCGCCGCCGAGACACCGAACAGCTTCAAGACGATATCCGGCGCGTCACTGGGCGCTCGGAGAGCAGCGCGCAGAGGACCGTAGAGGTTGGCTTTGATCGGCAGCGTCCCGCGATTCAAGTAGTGAAAGATATCGAGGATTTCGACCGTCGCATTGCCCGACGCCACGTACGCTGTTCGTTCCACGTTGCCTTGCGAGGCGTTGGCGAGCGGGTGAAGAACGATGCCCTGTCCCGGCGCCGCGTTCGGGTATTTGCCCTGCAGACGGAGATGGAACGGATCGTCGACCGATGCGAAGAACGACTGCGTGCCGTGCGCCGCGACGGTGAAACCGAAGCTGTCGAGCGCCAAACCGTTGATTCTTTCGGACGCATTGTTGGTCAGATCGATCTGAGAGATCGGCGGCGAGTCGAAGCCCGTTGCACTGCTCATGAAGATGTTGCCCGACCCGGCGGTGTTTCCCGAACCGAAGGCAATCCAGTTGCGATCGCCGCTTACGGCGACGTACGTGGTATCGGTAAGGCCGGCGTCGGTGATGTCCACACCGTCATGGATCGTGACGTCGGCGTGCGGCAGCAACACTTGGAGCGCAGCGATTGTGGCTTGGTATCCCTGATTGGTTGTCGCACACACGCTCGCCTTGTCCGTGCCGGGTTCGTGATCGCAGATCGTCACGAAATCCGAGCCTGGCGCGCCCGACGTCACACCCGCAAAATCGGCGTCGGCGACGACGTGGCTCTTGATTGATGCAGACGCCTTCTTGAAGACAATGATAGGGTGCAAGTCGGGAAACGCCTGCGTCGGATCGAAGAAGCGAATCGTTCCCTTCGGCGCGTCAGTGGTTGGGCGCGTGGAGAAATAGACCTTGCCGTTTTTGAGCTGCCCGACGTACTGCGGACGATCCGAGAACAGCACCGGGTCGGTGATTCCTTCATGGAACACCGGAGGCGTGGTGTCGATCTTCGCCGCCGAGGTGTCAGTCTTCGGAATGGTGTCAATCCTCGCCCCCGTTGCGTCTTCGGTGAGCGTGTACAGCGGTGTGATCCGGGTGCGAATGCGCTGACCATCGATCTCGCGCAGGCCGGCCAGATCCACTCGGCTCAAGTTCGTGCCGCCCGAGTTGGCAACCAGGAGCACGTTCGGATCGTTCGACACGAACAATCCCCACGGGAAGGAACCGACAGCAATGCCCGACGCATCAAACGACTTGGACGTCGCGTGGAAAACCTCGAGGCGGTTGAACACCTGGTTCGACAGAACCACTTGCTCGCGGGGCGCATCCCAGATGAGATCACCGACCAAGCCCGAGTTGCGCGAGTCTGGCAGCGCATACGTGTGACCGTATACGATGAGCGTAGAGTCGACCGTCGCGTTCGCAAGAACGCCTTCGGGGCTCAGCTGCGACGGACGCACCGCGTAGCCGGTGCGACCCGCTTGGTCGACGGCGAACGAAGTAATGGTGAGCTTCTGTCCCTGCAGAGCGACGGGAATCTGCTTGAGGCTGATCCGCGCCGTCGCGTTGCCGGCGTATGGCTGCGAAAGGATGATGCTGTCGCGTGCGCCCACTGCGCCGCTTCTCGTTCGTGCAACGTAGCCGAGTGACGTGATCCCGTCGCCGTGCGCCGTCACCGTGATCGAGTCGCCGATCTCGCTACGCTGCGCAACGACTTGGTTCACGAGCGGCTGAGCGGCCGCGGCGTTTCGAACGAACACCGAGACCGGTGCAGCAGTGCCTGGCTGACCCGTGACGTCCAAGGCCTTTGCAGAGACCGTCACACGTCCACGAACGGGAGCGTTGGCGGGAATGCGCACCGTCACCGAAGGGAACGAAATGTCGCGCGGAGCGCCCGAGACCGTTTGGGTGATGGATGTATCGAGCTTCGTCGGCCAGCTCGTTTCGCCGGTCACACGAATCGTGAGTGATGCAATTCCGTTGGGATGCTGCGCTCGTGTCGCGACGGACAAGCCAATTCCTGCAGGCGTGCTGTCTCCGTTCGCCGGAGTCAGAATCGTCACACGTGGACCGGCCACGAGGTCCACTCGACGCGTGGTGCTATCCTTGTTGCCGGCGGAGTCCAGGACGACCACTTGAACGAGCACGCTGTCGAGCGTGGTGTCCGCGGCAGAAACCGGCTTGATGTAACGGCGAACCGTCGTGTCCTTGAGGCCCGGCCGAAAGGTTCCAGCCACGGGCGCGAGGCTCGGCGCGTAACGCACCGTGCGCGTGAGCGTTCCGAGGTCAGCACTTCCGGCGAACGTGAGCCCCTGCACCGTGGCCGACCGCAGCGCGGTGCTGCCGTGGAGGTGCATGACGACAAGGATCGAATCCCCGACGTTCACCAGTGCTCCAACGACCGGCGTGTCGATTGCGATGGTCAGGTTCTTGGCACCGGAGCTGTTCGGCGATGCGCCCGAACCCGGAAGCAACGCAGTCGGCATTCGGGTGTCGCAACTGGCGACGATTACCACTCCCGCCGCAAGAGCAGCGAGACGAAGAGGAACGGATCGCATTATATGGCTCCAGCGCCCGTTTACGGGCGGCCCGTTTCGGGCTGTTGCCCGTCGTCGATGATGTGCGGCGTGATCAGGATCAGGAGATCGCGCTTCGTCTCCGTCCGGTTGGTCACACCGAAGAATCGGCCAATGAGGGGAAGGTCAACGAGGATCGGGATGCCCGATTTGCTCATCGTGACGGACGTTTGCGTCAATCCACCCATGACTGCCGTCTCGCCATCGGCGACGAGTATTTCATTGTCGACCTTCTGCGTGGGAAATACAGCGCCCACGTCATTGGCCTGGAACTGCACGTCGGAATTCTCGACGTGCACTCGCATTTGGATTTGACGGTTGTTCGTGATCTGCGGCGTGACCGTGAGAATGACGCCGGTCTGCTGCATCGTCACGAGCGAGCGTGGCGCATTGGTCACATTCCCCGATGACGAGTTCGCGTCGATGACGCGGATCGGGACCTGCGTGCCGGCCGTGAGGTTGGCCGTGCGGTTGTTCAACACACTCGCACTCGGCTCTGCCTGGACGTCGAGCAGGGTGTTCGTCTGGAGCGCTTCGAGGAAGGTGGAGAAGTCGAAGTTCCCCATGGCCGTCGAGTAGACCAACTGCAGTGCCGCGCTCGGAACTCGCGCCGATGCGTTGGCGATCGCCGAGATGGTGTTGCCGCCGAGCAAGATTTGGCCGGGATCCGTCCGCACCTTGCCGGTGGAGTCGGTTCTCGGAATGATGTCGTTGAAGAACTGTTGTTGCGAACCAATGTCGTAGCGAAGACCCAAGCCTTCGAGCGTGGAGCGATCGACGAGCACGATCTTCGCGCGGATGTTCACTTGCGGCTGGCGGAGATCTACGCTCCTGACGTACGCCTCGAGCTCGGGCAGCTGGGACGGAATGTCGGTGATGCTGATGCTGTTGGTGATCGTATCGGCCGTGACCGCGCCGCGCGCCGGACAGCCCGGGCTCTGCACGGCACCTGGGACTGGAGCAACGGTGGCCGCGGCAGCGGAGGCGGCGGCGTTCGCCGGACCGGCGCACTGGCGGCTGAGCCGCACTTCGACCATCGGCTTCACGGCGAGAGACCGTGCGTAGTTCAATCGAACCGTGCGCGTCGCCAGCGGAATGGTTGCCTGCCGCGCTGCGATGGATTCGAACGTATCGACGATGATCACGCCGTCAGGATTGATCGTGACGTCGTACCCGTTGGCGTTCATGATCTCTTTCAGAGCGACATCCCACGGCAGTCTGTTGACCGACGCGGTGACTTCGCCCGTGACGTTCTTCGATGCGAGGATTGTCCGGTCGGTGAATGCCGCGAACATGGCGAGCACGTCATGGATCGACGCTTTCTCACCGGTCCACGAGATGCGGGCTTCCTGCGACTGCGCTTGGTTGGCCGTGGCGCGGTCGTTGGCGGTAGTGATTTCGGAGGTTCGGAAAGCCAAGGGAGCGGCCTTCGCGGTCGGCTTGAATGCTTCTTCCGGCTTGATCACTTCCATATCGCGCTCGATCACCGGCAGCTTCGCGGCGGTCGGCGCCTTCTCGGCGCGGGGAGCGTCGGCGGGCGTTGCGCGAACCGGCGTGGGCATGGCGTCGGCTTTCATCGCGTCGCTCGTCACCTGCCATGGATCGAACTTGGAGGTGCCGCCGTCGACGCTGATCTTGACTTCACCGTTCTCTTGCGAGACGTCGTAGGTGTGTGTCGCATCGAGTGTGAGGACGATGCGCACCACGGTCCGCGTGAACTGCGAATAGCGGATGCGCGTGATGCCGCCGCGTGCAATGCCGTCGTACGCATCGCCGGCGGGAAGGCCGAGGGTCGCGCCGCTGATGTCGACGACGATCTTGTCGGGCTTTTCGAGCGTGAAGTGCTTGAGCGTTACCGAGCCATCGACCCGGATCACGACGTTCGCACGTCCTGTCGCCGGGACGACGCTGAGGGAGATGACGGTCGCGTCGGTTGGTGTCACACGGGCGGCGGACAATGCCGCGGGACGACCTCCGATAGCGCCGAACGCAACGAGCATCGCTGTTGCAAGCGTCCGGTTTGAAATCATTTTCCCCTCGCTTTAGTGGAGTCGCCGAGGATCAGAGAATCCTGGCGAGTCGTTCCGAATTCGTCGATCGTGAACACGATGGTCTTCAACCGGATAGCCGCGACGCGCATGCGGCCCAGCGTCGAACCGATCGTGACTTTGTATTGTGCATTGGTGGCAACGTCCCGGAGCGTCGCAACGGAGCGGCGCCCGGATTGGTCGAACAGAATTCCGCTGAGCCGAAGATCGCTCATGGTCGGGCGCAGATCGTTCGTCGTCAGCAGCGAGACGAACGGGTCGCGGCGGCCGTCTTTCGCATACTCGAATGCTTCGCGAAGAATCGTCGGCGGCGGCCCGGAGGTATCCGTCGTCGCAATCGCGAGCTTGGAGCCCGGACGCTCGGTCTGAATCTCCTGCGCCTTGGTCGGCGCCGGCGGTGTCTTCGTTGTCTTGGTGGACGCGACGGTGGTCGGCGCCGGCTTGGGGGCCGGCTGCTGATCCACGCGTTGCTCCGCTTCGATGTGCGCGTTAGTCGCGGACGCTGCCTTCTGCGCGGCGGCCTTCGCCGCTGCACCCGGCATTTGAGCGGTTGCGGTGCGCGCGACGAAGAGAAGCGCCGCGCCGGTCATGAATGAGCGAATCATGGGGCGCCCACCTTCGCGCCCGCTGCGGCTTTCACCGAAGCGTGCGCGACGTATGTCTGTACTTGGAAACGTGCGTCGAGGAATTGTTCGTTCTTCTTCGGTCGCAGTTCGCCGGTGCGTGCCGTGGGTGTCAGCGCGACGTTGATTGGAGCGACAATTCGCGGCAGTGCACCGATGTTTGTGAGGAATTCACCGATTTGGTGATACGGTCCGGTGACGCCGATCTTGTAGCGATAGGTGTCGAACTGATCGCCGTTGACGACGCCGTCCGGTGCGACTTCAGAGAGCTCGAGCCCGGCGCGGCGAGCGGAATTGGAAATCGACTCGAGGAGCGACGGCACTTCGTTTTCCGTCGGCACGAGCTTCCGCAACACCGAGAGCTCGCGTCCGTAGGCGTCGGCTTCTTGTTTCATTTTCGCCGCGTTGCCCTTGGCCACTTCGAGCTTGGCGAGGCGGTTCAGCGAATCGAGGGTGTCGAGCCGCACTTCCAGCATGCTGAGCTCAGCGTTCTTTGGGGTCCAGACGAGTTGCTGATAGACGCCCGCCAGGCCGATGGCCAGCACGGCGACGATGAGCAACTTCTGATCGCGTGGGTTCTGCGGAAGAATCGCCATGGCTATTTCACCGAGAGGCTGAGCGGCACGCGGCGCAACAGCGTCGTGTCCGGCCGGCTATAGCCGAGCGTGAGTTGGAATTGCACCACTTCCTTCCCTTGATCCACAGCCGTTTCCGAATGGTCCATCACAATGCTCGTCAGGAAGGGCGATGCTTCGAGATCTTTCATGAAACGCGTCATCGCGCCGTAGTCGACCGTGCGTCCCGCGAGGCGAACCGTGATCACGTCTTTCGGGATCGTCGTATCCATACGTTTCGGCGGCAAATTCTTTTTCTTGATCGCCGCGGAGGTGTCGACGACCGTCTTGGGTCCGACCACGACGTTGTTGCCGCCCTGAGCCGCGCCGGCGAACCCGACGGCCGTGAGCCAGGTGTATTGGGGCAACGCGCGACTCACTTCGTCCATGACATGAGGCCAGACAAAGCGGTCTTCGTCCAAACTCCTGATGATGTTGACCTGGCGAAGCAGCGTGTCGCGAGCCGCCTCCGCCTGATACCGATCCTTGAGGAAGTTGGCATAGCGCGTGGAGTCGGCCATCGCCTTGGCCTTGCGCTCGGTCAACGACGTGTCCTTCCGATTCTGCAGGACGTACAGCCCGCCCACCGCACCGGCGCCGACGATCACGCCGGCAACGGCAGCAATGAGGAACTTGTCACGCATGCGACCGGAGACACTCGACGCCATTGCGCCGAAGTCCATCGCCTGTCGGCGAGCCGCCTTTTTCTTGCCCGCGCCGGGTAGCAGATTGATTTCAATCATGCGACTTGTCGCAGTGCCAAACCGATTGGCAGCATGAGCAGAGGAGCGATCTCGTCTGTGACGAGCGATTCGAGAGCGCCGTCACGCACCTTGAGGTTCGCCAGCGGATTGGCCTGTTGCACGGTCAACCGCAGGCGGTTCGCGAGCATTTCGTTGAGGCCTGGAATCCGCGAGCCGCCGCCGCACGTATAGATGCCGCGCATCTGTCCGGCGCGAGACCCTTGCGCCAAGAACGCGGCCGCGCGCTCGATACCGACGGCGATTTCCTCACCGCGAGTCTCCAGCACCGCATCGAGATGCGCCGACCGATCGTAGCCCTGAATCAACGCCTGGGCGTCTTCGGCCGAGAGCCCGCGCTCGCGCTGCAGGTCTTCACGAACACGACGTGTGCCGACGGTGAGATCGCGCGTAAGCAGCGGAACGCCGTCGTCGAGAATGTTGATGTTGGTGACGTCGTGGCCGATGTTCAGCAAGCCGTACACGCCGTTCATGGCGTCCGGATGATTGACTTCGAACGCGTTGTGCAGCGCGAACGCTTCGACATCGACGATGATCGGCTCCAACCCCGCGTCGGTGAGCACGCGAATCTTCGACTCGACCAACTCGCGCTTCGCGGCGACGAGCAGCACGCTCATCTCCAGGCCTTCGCCGTCGGGATCGAGAATTTGGAAGTCCAGCTCCACCGACTCCATGTCGAAGGGAACGTGTTGTTCCGCTTCCCATCGCATCAGTTCGCGCGCTTGTGCTTCTTTCACGCGCTCGATTTGGATTTTCTTGATGATGACGTCACGGCCACCGACGGCGGTGACGACTTGCGTCGTCTTCACACCCGCAGCGGCGAGAGCGCGCTGGATGGCCTCGGCGACAATGCCGGGGTCCATTACCTCGCCTTCGACGATGGCGTCGGCGAGAAGCGGCGTCACGGTGACGCGAACCAGTTCGGGCTCTCGTTTCGAGTGATCAACGACTGCTACTTTGATCAACCCCGAACCAATATCGAGACCGACGGTTGTCTTGTGTCGACCAAACAAGGCCATGGGAACGGCGGGGTGGGCGGGAATACTGCTCGACAGGTGGACGGCAACGGCGTAGGGACACTTCGAAGCAGGAGCGCGAGACTCGCGGAGATGTTCAATCCACCAATCGTGCTGCCCGCCCTGTCCACCGCGGTTGCGCCAGCGCAACCGCCCGACGAGACACTGTGATCGCGCATCCGATCACGCGGCGTCCCGTCTCACCGAACACGACCGACTCGCCCGCAGGTAACAGCCGTTCGTGCAAGTCGCGAAAAACATCGCGTTGAGAAGCGTTTAGGCGTGCTTAGAACATTTCCGCCCAGCTGCGCTGTCGAACCGGATGCGGCTGAAGGGCATGCCGGAGCGCTCGCGCGGCCGAACAAGTGGAGTATCGGATCGTCGCGCCAAAAATTTCCATCGCCGGGTCTCCGTTCGACGGATTCGCGAACGCGAGAATGTTACCTGTCAGCGTGAAGCCGCTGCTCGCCGTCACGATTCGATCACGGGCGACGATGATTCCCGTCGCGCTGAACGTGCCCGCGATCGTCAGTACGCCATCGACGATGAGAATTCCGTCGAATGCTCCGCCGGTGATGGTCGTATCACCGCGCACGTGGACGACCGCTCCGCCGGTGTCGAGTGCCGCGAGTTGAGACGCCGACAAAAAATATGTTGCCACATCCATCGCCATCGGTCGCGTTGCAACGCGGGAACTGTCGCCCCCTGTCACGACCGACGTTGGCCCCACGATGACGTCGAGTGTCGGCGTGCGCGCACACTCGCCGTCGCCGCTCGCGTCGGATTGAAAGACAACGTCATGTCCGAGATGAACGTCGCCACGCGCAACGATCGGCGCGTCAGGGAACGCACCGAGATTCGGAAATCGCACGACGAGATTGACACGCCGATGGCCCTGATCGCCGCCAGCGATCGTCGCGTCGGCCACCAACCACACGACACCACCGGGAAGCCGCGTCGCATTGACGGTGACCTGCGTCACGCCAGACGCTGACGCAGACAGATCGAGCGCCGTCGCCTGCCCCATCGCGAGATCGGCAAGCCGAAAGCTGCGAGCGTCGGCGAGCACAGTGCCCAGCGCGTAGTCGGTGCTCGCCGTGAGCAGCGCGTCGTTCGCTGACAATCGAGACGACCGTTGCGCCGCCGTTGATGCCGCGACCGCGCCGGCAACGAGCAGCGCGATCAACACCATCAACATGAGCGCTGCGAACAGCGCAATGCCTCGGCGCGAGCGCATAGCGCGCTACCGCCGGTTGTGCAACAGCACGACGAGGCTCAACGAATCCGAACGTTTCGCCGGCGACGTAGCAGCGGACACCTCGCGAACGACTCCCTTCGTCTCACCGCGCAGATTGACCGTGATCAGCGAAACAGCGCGGCCGTCGGTGAGTGGCGTCGCGAGCAAACCGCCGAGCGTGTCGAAATATTGAAACGTCGCGCCGCCGAGTGATGGCGAAAGAAATGGTCCGGCGACGGGCTGAATGGTGTTGAATCGATTGCCGGAGACATTCCATTGATGCGCGCCCACGTACCATGCTCCGTCTGCCGCGCGATAGAGACTGTATCGCAACGGGCGCGTGAAACGAATTGGGGCACCAACGATCTCTAAAGGCGGCGGACTCGCGTCCAAACCAACCGTGACGCGGGAGAGCGATCGATCGGCACTGCTGAGTTTTGGGCCAAGCGCTCCACATGGACCACCGGCGGCCGACCCAACGCTGCCGACACGAAACGGGCGCCATTCGTCGGCCGTGTCTCGCGCCGAATAGATCCACGCTGTGTCGCCGACACCGATCCCCGCGAGATAACTCGCGAACGCGCCGGCTCCCGCTCCACTCGGCGCCAACACCAGACGGGACGCAACGGTGTCACAGACGATCGCGCTGGCGATTGTTGCCCGTATCTCGATGGCCGTATCACTGGCCTCGCCGTTGTGAATGTCACCGGTGCCGGGCGCGAGTCCGCGCAGATCAATAGGGAGAATGGCCGATGCGTCGTGCAACTGACCCGACAGCGCTCCGGCGTCGGCGAGGTCCGAGTACATCCGCTGTTGTCGAACGCTGATCGACGCGACGAGCGACAGAACGACCGCGGCGACGACCATGGCAACAATGAGCTCGATGAGCGTCACGCCGTTGCGTGCACGCGCGCCCAGGGTGAACCGCGTCAACGGCGTCAACCGCGTCAACGGCGTCAACGGCGTCAACGGCGTCAACATGGCAAGCGCGTGTGAAGCAGCACAAAACGCGATTCGCCGCCCGCAAGGAAACTGACGCTGTCTCGCAGATCGCGAACCGCATTCGGCATCAGGTCGACCGACCAGGTCTCATGCATGCCCGCGGCGACATCCGCACCGCCGGCGCCGGCCACGCATCGGTCGGCGCCGAGTTGTTGCAGACGATTGGCGGCGGCTTGGAGAGCGTGACGCTGGGCGCGGACCTGCGCAGTCTGGCGAACGAGAACAGCGCTGCCGGCAACCAGCGCCAGAAGGCCGACGTTGATCAAAATGACTGCGAGCAATACCTCGACGAGCGTGAAGCCTCGCCGGCGTCGCGGCCAAATGAGTGATTTCTTATTCGATTGAGGAGCCGATGCCGACGGCAGTCTCGCTCTCGACTCCCGCGCGGGCGTCGACTCAGGGTGTGTGCGCGATACCATAGCGCCGAAGGTAGATCGGCAACCCCCCAGCGCATCATCGCGACAACGCGACGTGAATCAAATTCGCGCCGCAACCGATTGGCGCGGAGCGACTCGCGAGCCGCTACCGCTTGGAAACGTCCATCTGAAGGTTGTTGAAACCGGAGCCGTTGAGCTTTCCCGAAATCTTCGCGACCGAGGTCGACATCGTCCCCGTGTACTCCACCGGGTCCAGTCCTTCGATCGTGATCTTCACTTTGAGATCGGGATACACGAACGTACCGACGAGTATTCCGTCGCCTATGCCGGCCACCCCGGCGATGGTCGCCGAGCCGGCGACGTCCGTCCCCGTCTGCACCATGTTGAGCGCGACACTGTAACCATTCTGAAGGCCGTTCCACTGGCCGTCGACCGTCATCACCGGATCGAGCAAATCGCGACCGCATCCAAGACTGAGAACGACCACGGCGGCGGCAAGCAATCGACGCATTGAAGCACAGCTCCCGGAAGAGGACACGAGCCAAGGTTCAGGTCAGGGACAGCGCGGCAGACGTTCGCCCGCGACGCATTCAAAGGAAGAATACCCGCACGGCCTGCGTCAATCCCGACGCGTGGACGAAACGCGCACACACGACACGTGAACGCGAAACGACCCGGTGGCGCGTTTGCGCCACCGGGTCGTCCACGCTCTGTTGAGCAATCAGCTTATTTGCAGACCGGCTCGCCTTCAGCCGCGGACGAGATGAGCGGGTTGGTCGTGTTGATGCCGATCGCGCACGTCGTGCCGACGAGCTGCGTGTGAGCATTGGTTGCCGACCACAGGCCAGCGCCGACCGTGATCGTCGGAGCAACCGTACCCGTCGAGTTCTGGAACTTGAGCTGACCAATGGTCGCGGTGTACTTCGAGCTGTCCGAGAAGAACGCTTCTTCGGCCGTGACAAGGTTGCGCAAGTCAGACTTCATGGCGGTGATGTAGGCCTTCGACTTCGTGTTCGCGAACTTCGGGATCGCGATCGCGGCCAAGATGCCGATGATGACGACGACGATCAACAGCTCGATGAGGGTAAAGCCCTTGCGGAGTTTCAGCATTTGGTTCGTTCCCGGGAGAGTGGTTGAAGGCGCCTTTGAGTGCGCACCTCCCGAGAAAGCAACGTCCGGGCCCAACGAGCCCGACGGTTCTATACTGTTGGTAAATAGAGGTTTAACTCTCTTGCGGTTCTGACCAACATGCGTTTGCGGTCCCGTCTTTTGCAACGACTCTGGCAGTTTGCTAGCGTCCGGTCAGCCTGAAGCGAATCGGCCTACTTGCAGGTCGGAACGCCTTCGGCCGCCGTCGCGATCAACGGATTCGTCGTATTCATCCCGATCGCGCACGTCGTGCCGGTCAACTGCGTATGCGCGTTTGTGGCCGACCAAAAACCGGCGCCCGTCGTAATCGTCGGTGCAACGGTTCCCGTCGAATTCTGAAATTTGAGCTGCGAAACGGTCGCGGTGTATTTCGAGCTGTCGGCAAAAAACGCCTCTTCGGCGGTGACCAAGTTGCGCAAATCCGACTTCATGGCCGTGATGTAGGCCTTCGACTTGGTATTCGCGAACTTCGGAATCGCAATCGCGGCAAGGATGCCGATGATGACGACGACGATCAACAGTTCGATCAGAGTGAAGGCCTTGCGAGACGTGCGCATCATTGTCGATTCGGTGTGGGTTTAAGAGGACTGGACGCGATGGGACTCACGCTTTGGCACGGCAACGTCCGGACCAAAACGACCGGCCCGGCAATCCCCGCACGAGAGTATCGGCAACCCGCGCGGATTAGCCGTTTGGGCGCACGCGGACGTCGCGCGACGCCTTATTCAGCGGGTTAGCGCGCGGTTTGCCTGCCTCGAGTTTGGAACGAGACGCCGGCGGCGGAGGGTTGAGCTCGGCCGCCTTCGCGGAATCCGCCAGAAACATCACGCGGTGCAAGACTTTCACGTCGCCACCGACGCGGATCGCGTCGATCGCCATCACTCTCGCCTGATCGTACTGTCCTTCGTTCAACAGACACCACGCCAGCGCCGAATGTCCGAGCTGAAAATCGGGGTCGAGCCCGTGTGCCCAGCGATACAACGGAATGGCCGGACCGCAGAGACTCGCATTCCGATATTGCTCGGCCATGGCATACGCAAGGTACGGATCGTACGGAAAGAGACTGAGCGCCCGGCGATATTCCGCCTCGCCTTCTCGCCGGCGGCGATGGTCGAAATCCCACGCGCCCAGCATGTAGTGCGCGCGGTACGCTCGAGGTGAATCGATGACCGCCTGATGAAACAGCGTGTCATTGTCGCGCCAGACGCGTGTTCGCAACATGCTTCGCGCGACGCCGAGCACCAAGAGAATCGCCAACACCGTTTGTGCGACGAGCATCAAACGTCGCTCGTCGCGATGCTTCATTCGAACCGATTCCACGACCCACGCCGCGGCACCGCCCACGATCAGCATCGCCCCAACGCTTGGGAGAAACAGCGTCCGTTCGGCGAGCAGAATTCCCGCGGGCAACAAAAAGTTGCTCGACGGAAGCAGCGTGACGCAGGCGAAGGCGACACCGAAGCTCATCGCCGGATGTCGGCGGCGAAGCGCCACGCCGAGTCCCACGACGGCGATGAGGAGCATGAGGCCGGGCAACTGCGACATACTCGGACCCTGCGCAATCTCGATCTCGGGCGGACCATACTCCGACGACAGATGCGCGGGCCAGAAGAGAAGACGCGCCCACTGCGGAACGACGCCGAGCGCCGTGAGCACCCGATCGCGGCTCGAGATGTGTAGCGTGTTGAATGGCGTGAACGGTTGGAATCCGCCGAGCCCGTGATCCTTGAGCACGACGGATCGCACCGCCATGAACGACAATGCGACCAGCACGAGGCCGAGATAGAACGGACGGAGTTGCCGCACCCGGTCTCCCCGCCGAACCGTGCCGCGAATGACCGTCAACTCGGCGGACGCAAGCAAGGCTGGGAGCACGATGGCGTGCTCTTTGAAAAAACACCCAATCGCGTACAACGCCGTGACCCCGAGGGCGGTAGACGTGCGCAGCTCGCCGGCCTGCCGATCTCGGATGTACAACACAGTCGCCGCGATCAACGCAACGGCGACGAACAACTCCGACTGACCCACGACGTTCGCGACGGCTTCCACGTGCACCGGATGGACGGCGAACAACGCCGCCGTGATCCAGGCCGCCCACGATGGAAGCGCGCGTCGCGCGAGCAGGAAGACCAGGACCGAGACGGCGGCGTACAAGAGAATGTTCACCGCGTGATGAACGACAGGAATTCCGCCGCCGATCGCACCTTCGATCTTGAATGCGAGAATGGTGAGCGGACGATAGCCGTCTCCGCCCCAGTCCTTGGGCCAGTACGATGTTTGAAACGCGCGCCACCACGCGTGGAGGTTCCGCGTGGCCGGATTCAGCTCGACGATGTAGCGGTCGTCGTACGTGAACCAGTTGACGACGCCAATGGCCGACGACGCCAGGGCAAGCAGCGCGACCGTTGGACCGGCCCAACGGATCCAGCGACTGTTCATGAGAAAAGATTGAATCTGGTGATGTGCCAGAACGCGGCCACGCCGTCCCTCCACCCGATCTTCTTGCCTTCCGCGTAGGTGCGTCCCGAATAGCTGATCGGCACCTCGAAGATTCTCGCGCCCGACCGCGCCAGACGCGCGGTGATCTCAGGCTCGAATCCGAATCGTTGCGCCGTCAACTTTGGCAACAGCGATCGCGCCAAATCACCGCGCATGGCTTTGTAGCACGTCTCCATGTCGGTGAGGTTGAGGTTCGTGAGCATGTTGCTGTACGTCGTCAGCAGATTGTTTCCCACGGAGTGCCAGAAGTACAACACGCGATGCGGTCCGCCGAGGAAGCGTGAGCCAAAGCTGGCGTCGGCGCGTCCGTCGAGGATGGGCTCGAGCAGCACCGGCCAATCCGCGGGGTCGTACTCGAGATCGGCGTCTTGGACGACGACAATGTCGCCGGTGCTCATGGACAACGCTTGGCGGATGGCCGCGCCCTTGCCGCGATTCTCCGGCTGTCGTTGGAGTCGATCGATTCGCCCCTGCGCGAGCAGCGCTTCGAGCACCTGCTGCGTGCCGTCCGTCGAATGGTCGTCGACGCAGATGATCTCGAGTGGGATCGGCGTGGCGCGTACTTGGTCGACGATGAGGTCGATCGTCTCGCGCTCGTTGTACACGGGGATGAGCACGGACAGCCGGACGGCCGTTCGATCGAACGGTGTCCGCGCGCGCATCGTGGTCGTGCCTCCGCTGTCCCGGCTCACGCCTCCACTCCGTAGCGCGACAACTTTCGATACAGGGTCGACGGGTCGATGCCCAGCGCTTCGGCCGTCCGCGACTTGTTGCCGCCCTCGCTCTGCAGAACCCACATGATGTAGGCGCGCTCGACGGCTTCGAGCGTCGGGTTCGGCGGCGTGCGATTGGAGACGAGCGGTTCGGTGCGTCGCTCCGTGACGCGCTCGGGCAACGCGTCGGCGCCGATCTCGATGCCCGGCGTCAGAATGATCGCACGTTCGAGAGCGTTCTCTAATTCACGGACGTTTCCCGGCCAATTGTATTCCGACAGCACTTCGACCGCGCCGTCGGTGAGTTGCTTGATCGGCTCCGACCGCAGCCCGGCAATCCGTTGCAGAAAGTGTTCGGCAAGGAGCGGAATGTCGTCGCGCCGTTGGCGAAGCGGCGGCAGGTGGAGCGAGATGACGTTCAATCGATAATAGAGATCACTGCGGAAGTTGCCGACACGAATTTCCTCGTCGAGATCGCGGTTCGTGGCGGCAACCACTCGCGTGTCGACGGCGATCGCGTCAGTGGAACCCACCGGAATCACTTCACGATGCTGCAGCGCGCGGAGCAGCTTCACCTGCGTCGCTGCGGTCGTCTCGCCGATTTCGTCGAGGAAGAACGTGCCCTTGGTTGCGGCCGTGAACAAACCGGGACGATCGCGAATGGCACCGGTGAACGACCCTTTGACGTGTCCGAACAATTCGCTTTCCAACAGTCCTTCAGGCAGCGCGCCGCAGTTGATCGAGAGGAATGGACCTTCGCAGCGCACGGAGAGCTCGTGGATATAGCGAGCGATGACTTCTTTACCGGTACCCGACTCGCCCTGAATGAGGACAGTGGAGTCGGTGGGCGCGACAGTCTCGACCAAACGCACGATGTCCAACCACGACTTGCTGGTACCGATCGGGCGCGTGATCCCCTGACGCTCGTGCCGGCGGATCGCCTGCTTGAGCGACCTGTTCTCGACCCGAAGATTCCGGTGCTCTGCCGCGCGCCGGAGAATCGCGACGAGCTCGTCGTTGCGAAACGGCTTCTGGATATAATAGAACGCGCCTTCGTTCACGGCCTGCATTGCCGACTGCAATGTGGCTTGCGCCGTCATGAGAATCACGGGCATGTCGGGATCGGCAGCTCGCGCCGCCGCAAGAATTTCGACACCCGTGACATTCGGCATTCGAATGTCGGTGAGCACGATGTCCGGACTCATCTCCGCGAGACGCTCGAGCCCTGCCCTTCCCCCATTCGCGAGATGTGGAATGAATCCCTCATTCCGCAGGAGGATGTTGAGCGAATCGAGAATTCCCGTCTCGTCGTCGACGATGAGGACGCTCGGCTTGGTGTGCGGTTCGGTCACGAGGTGCTCCGAGGTGGCGGCTGCACAGAGGGGAGAATCACGGTGAAGCGGGTGCCGCGGGTGTTGCTGTCGACGAACACCAGTCCGCGATGCGCTTCGATGGCACGGTGAACCACGGCGAGCCCCAGTCCGCTGCCATTCGCTTTCGTGGTAAAAAACGGATCGAACATGCGGTCGCGGATTTCTGGCGCGATCCCGGGGCCGGAATCCGACACGCGAAGCGCGACGGCGTCGCCCTCGAACGACAGCCCGTTCGGCAACGGCTCGAAGCTGCTTCGCGCAACTTCAACGCGAACTTCCGTCCCCGGCTCCGCGGCTTGCACCGCGTTGAGTGCCAAGTTGAACACCGCGCGGTGCAACAGATCTTCGTCGCCCTCGACGTGAACTGGGCCGTCTTCGGGAACGATGCACGTCACATTCACGGATTCGTCACGATCGGGATGCGCCGCGGCAAGCCCGGCGGCGCCGCGCGCGACGCTCGCCAGATCGACGATGTCGGTCCGCGCGACACGCACGCGAGCGAAGTCGAGGAATTCCGAGAGAAGCCGAGAGAGACGATCCGACTCGCGCATCACGAGCATCGTGAGCGTTTTCTGATCATCGGACACCGTCGGCATGCGCGAGATCTGTTCGACGGCGCTCCGGATGGACGCCAGCGGATTCTTGATCTCGTGCGCGAGCGACGCACTCAACTCCGCGATGCCCTCCAGTCGCTCGGCGCGAAGGTGCAACACGTCCATCCGCTTCTGGTCCGAAATGTCTTGAAAGATTGCCGTGGCGGTTCGACTGCTTTCGTTGCCGTCTTGTTCGGTGTAGGTCGTCGTGACACCAATCGGATATCGCCGCCCCACGGTCGACACGACGCCTTCGCCCCGCGTCGTTCGAATTTTCGATTCAGCAGCGCTGCGCACTGCAACCGCGAGCTCCGGCGCGACGCGTGCGATGACCTCGAGCATGCGCTCGCCGAAATGATTGACCAGGTCCATGCCGAGCAGGTGCTCGGCCATCGGATTGGCGTAGAGCAAATTGCCGGTCGCGTCCACGGTGACGACGCCGCTTCGAATGTTGTGCAGGATGTCCTCGGCCTGCAGCCGTCGTCGTTCGAGCGACGCGACCAGCTGATCTCTCCCCAGTCCGCTCTCGCGCAGCCGCGAGCTCAGCGAACGCACGGCGAGCGCAACGAGTGCGATGATGCTCATCTGCAGCCAAACGCCGGGCTCGAGCTGCGGCCAGATGCTCGGCCCTACCGCCCGTGCGCGGAGAAGGAGAACAACGTCGGCGAAATACAGGACGATGCCGAGCGCGGCGATGAGCAGTCCCCCGCCAGCAGGAACGAGCAGCGACGTCGTGGCGATGACCAGGATGTACAGCGCCGAGAATGGAGAATTGCTACCGTTCGTGACGTGGACGATCGCCGTGACGAGCAACAGATCGAAAATGGCCTGCAGATATAGGAACGTGGCGCTGGTCCGCTTTCGATATACTTCCACATAGCCAACCGAAAGGACGGTGACCGTTGCGGAGAAGGCGAAGGCGAGCGAGGCGACGAGCGTGTTGGTTCGGTCGGCGTCGGTCCAACTGAAGATCGCCGCGAGGAAGATGGCACTCGCGAGACACAGACGGCCGGTAAAGACCCAACGAAGCAATCGTCGTGGGTCGAGAATCGCCTTCAGTGCAGGATCGGAGGGGAGAGAGGCGAGTCGCACGATGGTTGCCGTTGCACACTACGTTGCAAACTGCGAGAGAATCGAGGGATCGAAAACCGTTGCAATTCGCGGTATCGTCTTGACGATCTCGCTGGGATCGGGTTACTCGATGGGTGATGGGCTTGAAGAGGACCCGGTGAGTGTTCGACCACGCGCCAGCCGGCGACGGCTGAACGATGAAACCCGGTAGTCGGTAACCACAATGGAAACAACAGCTTACTTAAACGTCACGCCGACGCTCGCGATTCCCAGGACCGAAATTCAGTATCGGGCGACGCGGGCCGGAGGTGCTGGCGGCCAGCATGTGAACACGTCGTCGACGCGGATCGAGCTGTTATGGGACCTGCCCGCCTCGCGAGCGGTGACGGACGAGGAGCGCGAGCGAATTCGCGCCCGGTTGGCGCCGAGGTTGGACGCCGAGGGGAAAGTGCGAATTGTGGCGAGCGAGCGGCGGAGTCAGCAGCAGAACCGCCTCGCTGCCGACGAACGCTTGTCTGCGCTAGTGAAACATGCGCTACACATCCCCAAGAAACGGCGGCCAACCAGGCCGCCGAAAGCGGCGAAGGAGAAGCGCCTTTCGTCGAAGAAACACCGCTCCGAGATCAAGCGCGATCGTCGGGTCGACGTAGAATAGACTCACACACGTTTCCATTCTTGCGAGCGCATTCGTAGCGTCGCGAAACGTATGGAATCCAAAGTGAGTTCGCGCGTCCGTCATTCCTTTACGCCGCCTTGACACCGACAGCCGTGGGTCGGCATCGTTGCATGCGCGCTCGACCCATATTGTACGTGACGCACGCCCGGCGTCGCGCAGTTAACGCTATGTCGATAAGGGCCATGCACCTCGCCCTTGTCGTCGTTGTCATTCGGTCTTCCCAACGATCGCAATGTTCATTCGCGCTGTGCGGGCTCCCTCGCACGGTCGCACGACCGGGGTCGTAGTCCCCGAGTTCCCCACCTCACTTGCTCAGGGAGGCAAGTACGATGAAATCACTGAGGCTACCTAGCCTCGCCACCAGCGCGATGATCGCGCTGATGACGACCGTTGCCGCCGCCGCGGGCGCCCAAGGTACAATTCAAGGCTCCGTGACTGCGCAGGGCGGTACACCGCTGCAAGAAGTCCGAGTCCTCATCGTGGGGACCAGCCGCTTCGGCTCGACTGGACCCGACGGTAAATACAAAGTCGTCGGCGTTCCCGGCGGCGCCGCGGAAGTTCGCCTGCTCCGCGTCGGCTACGCCGAGCAGAAGAAGTCCGTCCAAGTAATCGACGGGCAAACGGCGACCCTCGATTTCGTGATGGTGCCGAGTGTCGTTCAACTGCAGGAAGTCGTCACGACGGCCACCGGCGAACAACGCCGCGTCGAAATCGGCAACGCCGTCGAGAACCTTTCCGTTTCCAAGCTCACCGAGACAGCACCCGTCCGTACCATTTCGGACGTCCTCAATGCCCGCGTCCCGGGCGTGATGGTGCAACAGGGTAGCCAGACTGGTTCCGGCCAGCGCATCCGCGTGCGCGGCATCAGCAGCTTGAGCCTTTCCAACGAACCGATCTTCGTCATCGACGGAATTCGGATGAGCAGCAACAACGGCTCGACGTCGTTCGGGAACGGCGGCAATGACTTCAGCCGCCTCGGCGACATCAGCCCTGAAGACATCGAGAACATCGAGATCGTGAAGGGACCGTCGGCGGCGACGCTGTACGGAACCGGCGCGGCCAACGGTGTGGTCGTCATCACGACGAAGAAGGGTCGCGCCGGCGCAGCGCATTGGACGACATACGCCGAGGGCGGCATTCTCGACGATCGCAACTGGTATGCGGACAACTACACGTTGGCCGGCATGAACCCAACGACCAAGGCGAAGCTCGTACTCGGCAACAGCGGATGCACGCTCGTCGCCGTGTCGCTCGGCACGTGCGTGAAGAGCGACGGCAGCAAGGGATACGACAGCGTCCGGGTCTACAGCCCAATCAAGGATCCGAGTGTCACACCGCTCGGTCTCGGATACCGGAACGCGCAGGGACTGCAGGTTCAGGCCGGCAACGACCAGATCCGCTACTTCCTTTCTGCGGCCCGCGACGATGAAACGGGCACGTTCAAGCTCGACCCTTACGAGCGCGACAAGTACAAGGCGGCCGGACTCACGATTCATCCGTGGCAGGAGCGTCCGAACAGCCGCCTCCTGAACAGCTTCCGCGGCAACATCAACGCGCAAGTGAACCCGCAGTTCGATGCGTCGGTCAACTTCGGCTACAACAGCGTCGAAGCGCTCACGAGCAACGAATCGAACAACACCGTCGGCATCGGCTCGCAGGCGTTTGGCGGCCCCGGCTACCGGAACAACGGTCTGGTGAGCGGGCTCTCCGACTCGCTGGTTGGCTATCGCGCAGGAACGCCTGGACTCATTTGGGCGGAGAAGCTTCAGCAGAACATCAACCGAATGATTCTCGCCTCGAACCTCAACTGGCGTCCCACGAGCTGGTTGCAGACGCGCGCGAACGTCGGCACCGATCTCACCGATCGTAATGACACGCGCCTGCACATGAACGGCGAAGGTTGGCCGCTGACGTCCACGTATCGCGACGGCCAGGCGTTCAACGCACGCACCAACATCACGAACTTGTCGGCCGACCTGGGTGCCACGGCGAACTACAATCCGTCGCATTTCTCTTGGTTGAACCTCAAGACCACGCTCGGTACGCAGTACAACAACTCCCGTCTCGATCAGAACTCAGCCGGCGGCACGACGCTTCCGCCGGGCGCCATCACGGCAAGCGCAGGATCGATCCCCAGCGCGTCGGAGGGCTTCACGATTCAGAAGACGTGGGGCGTGTTCGTGGAGCAGAGCGCGGCATTCCGTGATCGTCTGTACCTCACGGCGGCAGTTCGTTCCGACCAGAACAGCGCGTTCGGTACAAAGTTCCAGCGCGTGTACTACCCCAAGGCGAGCTTGTCGTGGGTTGTGTCGGACGAAGATTTCTTCCCGCGCCGCAGCATTTTCAGCGCGATCAGCGATCTGCGTCTTCGCCTCGCGAACGGCACGTCGGGCGTGCAGCCGGGACCGAACGATGCCTTGCGCACCTTCTCCGCCGGTTCGGCGAGCATCAAGAACACCGACGCACCAATCGAAACCTTCAACGCGATCGGAAACGACAGCTTGCGTCCCGAGCGTTCCACCGAATGGGAGACGGGCTTCGATTCGAAGTTGTTCGGCAACAGAGTTCAATTCGACGTCACATACTACTCGCGGTCGACGCGGGATGCCTTGATCGGCGCGATCATCGCCCCGTCGCTCGGCTCCGGCGCAACGCGTCAGAACCAGAACCTTGGCAAGGTGAAGAACGCGGGTTTGGAAGTCACGCTCGGCGGACAGCTGATCGACCGCCGCCAGTTGGGATTGGACTTCCACTTCAACACGTCGCTCAATGCGAACAAGGTGGTCAGTCTCGGGACGACGCCCCCGCAGATCGGCGTGTCGAACTGGACGGTCGCCGGCAAGCCGATCGGCGGCATCTGGGCCAAGCCGATCACCGGTTGGAACGACAAGAACGGCGACGGCTACCTCACGGTCGATGAAGTCACGATCGTTTCGGACACCGTCCGCGACGCCAGCGGTGCCGTCATAGGCGTGGGCACATTCCGCGGTTATGCGGAGCCGCGCTACCTCACGACGCTCACGTCGGGCATCGACCTGTTCAACCATCACTTGCGTTTTCAGAACCTGTTCGACTGGCGCGGGGGCAACAAGTATTACAACCAGACCGAGCGCATTCGTTGCACACGTCCGAACTGCAACGGCTTGTTCAACCCGAGCGCTTCGCTCGAGGAGCAGGCGATGGACGTGGCCGCGATCTACTCTCCAGAAAAGACGTTGGACGGCTACTTCCAACCGGGCGCCTTCGTGAAGTGGCGCGAAGCGACGGTGACGTGGACGCTTCCGCAGGGATTGCTGTCGCACACCCGCGCCCGCGACGCCAGCGTCGTATTCTCGGCTCGCAACATCAAGCTGTGGACGAACTACCGCGGCAGCGATCCGGAAAGCGATTTCACTGCGACCGGCGGCGGCGATACCCCGAGCGAGTTCCAGACGTTCGCGGCACCGACGTTGTTCCAGCTCCGTCTGAACATCGGCTTCTGACCCTTCGACCACACGACTGATATGAGACTTATAATGAAGAGTGGCCGGGCAGTCGGATACTCGATCGCCCTGGCGGCCGCGGCGGGACTCGCGGCGTGCGACACCATCAAGACCAACCTGCTCGAGGCGACGAATCCCTCGATCATCGATCCGTCGTCCGTCCAGTCGGCGGGCGGCGCAACCGCGGTGCGGAACGGAGCGCTGTCGCGCTTGCGGACCGCCACCGCGGACGGTGAAAGCTCCTGGTTGTTCGGCGGCCTGTTGGTCGACGAATGGGCCAGCAGCTCGACCTTCGTGCAGAACGACGAGACCGATCAGCGGTCGATTCAGCTGAACAACGGAACGATTCAGACGATGTTGCGCGCGTTGTATCGCGTGCGCACCGACGCGAATCAGGCCGTCACGCTACTGAACAAGTGGAAGCCGACACCGACGGCCGACATCGGCGAGATGTACTTCTCCCGTGGCTTCGCCGAGCTCCAGTTGGCGTCCGACTTCTGCAACGGCATTCCGCTCAGCGATGGCACCGAAGCCGTCGTGACGTTCGGACAGCCGCTCCCGGTCAAGGACGTGTTCCAAACCGCGTCGGTGTCGTTCGACAGCGCGATGGCTCTGAGCACGGGAACAGATGCGGCCAGCGTGCTGATCAATCGTGCGTCGCGGATTGGAAAGGCACGTGCACTGCTTGGCATCGGATTGGCCAACGCCGACGCCGCCGCGGCGCTCGTTGCTGGTATTCCTACGAGCTTCCGGTACGACGTCACAGCGTCTCTGACCGGCGGCACCAACACGCTGTGGGATCAGCCAACCAGTCAAAACCGTTACGCCACCGCGGATAGCATTCAGGGCAACTCCCGGAATATTCTGGTGAAAAACGCTCTTCCGTTTTTCACGGCGCACGACCCGCGCGTGCCGGCGCACTACAAGCTGGGCAGCAACGGCAAGGACAGCGTCAAGTCGCAGGACGGCGGCACATTCGTACTCGTGCCGGATACGCTGTGGGGGCCGTCGACGGCAGTCGCGCTGGCGGCCGGCATCGATGCACGATTGATCGAGGCCGAAGCGGCACTCAAGGCCGGGAACGCGGCGGGAATGCTGACGATCCTCAATGCACTCCGCGCATCAACGCAGCTGATCACAGCGCCCAGCCCGACGGCCACGGGCACGCACCCCGGCCTGACCACTCCCGTGATGCCGGCATTGACTGATCCCGGCACAGCCGACGGTCGCGTCAATCTGTTGTTCCGCGAAAAAGCGTTCTGGACGTACGGTCGCGGCTTCCGGTTGGGCGATCTGCGCCGCCTGATTCGTGACTATGGACGCGCAGCCGACGGTTCGAACGCCGGCGGCTATCCCATCGGAACGCACTACAAGGGTGGCGTCTTCGGCGGCGATCTCCAGTTGCCGGTGACGACCGATGAGCAGGTTGGCAATCCGAACTTCAAGGGCTGCTTGGATCGGAAAGCCTAGACTCACTTTAGAGAAGTAGAAAATGGGAGGCGGCCGGTCCGCCTCCCATTTTTTTGTCCCTGTCGCTGAAAGAAGCCGTCCGGGTCACGTACAGATGGCGCGAGCGAGCGATTCACTATATCGTCAACCGCATCAGACCGATTCACCAGGCAAATGGTGACCAGCTTGATCGTGTGTCCGCACCGCGTGTCGTGGAGGTGCTCGTGAGCCGTCTGGGGCGCAATGCGCTCGTCGTCATGCAGGCTGTCGCATTCGGCGCCGCGGTCTCACAGACGCCCGCGCCGGCGACCCCCGGCGCATTGCCCGCCTATCGTCACCGATTGCTCGGCGTCTACGACGGGCAAAGCGGCGAGGCGATCGAAGGGGCCGAGGTGATCGACGCATTCAATCACGTCTCGGCGCTCACCACAAAAACCGGAACCATCACGCTCGTCTTTCTGCCCGACGGCGGCAGCTTAGTGCAGGTGAAAAAGATCGGCTATCAGCCGGTGACGCTGCTCGTCCAGATCTCGCCGAGCGACACGGTGCCCGTGACGGTGACGCTGAGCGTCGCTGCGCAAACGCTGCCCACCGTCGTGACGAAAGATTCATCGCGGCGCTACGTGTCTCCAGCGCTGCGCGCCGTGGAAGAGCGGCGCCTCCTCGGCTACGGACATTTTCTCACTGAGACCGAGCTTCGAAAGCACGACAGCGAAAAAATCACCAACCTCGTTCGCGGCTTTTCCGGTCTCAAGATCGACTGCACGAAAATGGGTGTGCACGAATGTCGGGCCGTGTCCGTGCGGCATCCCAACAAGTATGCGCTGCAAGGCGGTGTGTGTTACGTGGACGTCTACGTGGACGGCGTCCTGATTCTCGAAAACGACCTCGAAAAAATGCCCGTCAACGGAATTGGCGCGGTGGAATACTATTCCGGTGGATCCACCATTCCGCTGCAATTCAATCGCACCGGTTCATCGTGCGGTGTGCTGGTGTTTTGGACTCGAGAACGCTGAACCCGAGCGCCGCCGCGCGGCTCAGAGTTGCGTGCGCGACTTGAGCGCTGCCAGTGCCCCGCGCGCATGCTCGGCGCCAGGAGTATCGGGATAGCGCTCGATCAACCGCCGCAGCTCCACGAGCGCTCGGCCAGGATCTTGTAAGGGTCCGGTGAGGAGATCTACGAGGCGATTGGTGACGTAAGTGTCCTCGCCGGCAGTTACCGTGGCAATGCGCTGCACCTCACGAAAGAGCGACGCCGCTCGCACGAAGTTGCCTTTGTCGCGCGCATAGAGCTCCGCCGCTTTGATCCGAGGATCAATCGCCTCCGGTTTCTCGGCGATCACCGCCTCGAATGACGCAAGCGCCTCATCGAGTCGTCCCTGCATCACCAACGCCTGCTGATACGAGTATTGCTCTTTGTACGGCGTCGTGGCGCCGTCCACCATCAGTCGTGTGAATGCGAAGCCGACACCGGAGGACAGCGACATCGCGAACGCGGTTACCAGGACTCCGGCCACGGCTGCGGCAAGTACACCCAACAGGATCATCCACCACGGCATCCGCGACACGCCCTGACCAATCGTGAACACTAGGGCGCATGTCGTGATGCCGAACACCATCAACCCGTAAGCGTAGGCGCGAAGGTCCGTACCGGCTTGGGGTCCGAGCCGGTCGAACATCGTCAGCTTGTAGGGCTCTTTTTCTTTCGGGCGATGGTTCAATTGCAGGTCCGGAAGGCACTCGGGGGACAGACGCACTAAGGTGTCTTTCTATCACCAGATACCGTCTGGGAAGGAATCGCCCAACGCAGAACGAGCGAGCCCGACCGCATCTTGACGGGACCCTGGGAACCGTAGTGCTTCAAGTAAGGTTAGCACCCGAGAGTTTTCCGCGACAACGCGTCACTCTCTCGGCGACATACACCTGACTGAGACAGTGGGCACATCCCTTGCCCGCGTGCAGGGCGGATGGCGAGCCGTTTTCGCTCGGCGTTCGGAACGACTCTTTGCTGCGGCTCGTCCGCGGGGCTCTCCATGACCCGACTCGGTAGGCGCTGGGCGGTTGCACCGCTGCTGGCGCTCGTTGTGACACTTCCTGCCGGCGCCCAAGGCTACTTTGGGCGCAACAAAGTGCAGTATGAATCCTTCGACTGGAAGATTCTCAAGTCGGAGCATTTCGACAATTTTTTCTACGGGCCTGAGTCCCTGATCGTCCACGACGCGGCCCGAATGGCCGAGCGTTGGTACGCCCGGCACTCAGACACCTTCCGGCATGCGTTCGACCGGAAGTCGCTCGTCTTCTACGCCGACCACCCGGACTTCGAACAGACGAACGTTGTCGGCGAGCAGCTCGAAGAGGGCACGGGCGGCGTCACCGAATCCAATCGCACCCGCGTCATCATGCCGTTCACCGGCATCTACGCGGACAACGACCACGTGCTCGGTCACGAGTTGGTGCACGTGTTCCAATACAACATTGCGGAAGGCACGCCTGGCGGCGGGTTGATGCGCCTCGACGCGCTCCCGCTCTGGCTCATCGAAGGTATGGCCGAATACTTCTCGCTCGGCCGCGAAGATCCGCTCACGGCCATGTGGATGCGCGACGCCGTGATGCGCGACAAGTTCCCCACGATCAAACAGCTCACGGTCGACCCGCGCTTCTTCCCGTATCGCTACGGCCAGGCGTTGTGGGCGTACGTCGGCGGACGTTGGGGCGATCGCGCCGTCGTCGACGTCTACCGCACCGCGCTCCGACTCGGCTGGGACAACGCGCTCGTGCGCGTCCTCGGCGAGAATCAGGACTCGCTGTCCAAAGACTGGGCTGCGGCGAACCGCGCGATGTATCTCCCGCAGATTGCCGGGCGTACGCATCCCGACAGCACGGGCACTCCGCTCATCAAGCTGGCCCGGAGCGGCGACTACAACCTCGCGCCAACGATCAGCCCCGACGGAAAGCTCTTCGCTTTCTTCTCGAGCCGCAGCTTGTTCAGCATCGACCTGTTCGTCGCTGACGCGGTAACGGGTAAAGTGATCAAGAAGCTCGGCGGGCCGTCGAGCGACCCACACTTCGACGCGATCAGCTTCATCAACTCGGCCGGCGATTGGTCGCCCGACGGCGGACAGTTCGCTTTCATCGTGTACGCCGAGGGCGCGAACGAGATCGCGATTCTGAATACGAAGTCGTCGAATGTCGAGCGGCGCATCAAGCTGCCGGGCATCGGCTCCGTGAGTCACGTCTCGTGGTCGCCTGACGGACACACGCTGGCGTTCTCCGGGCAGGCGGGCGGCATTAGCGATCTCTACTTGCTCGACCTGGACAAGGGCACGATCAAGCAGCTGACGAACGACCGTTATGCCGACGTCATGCCCACGTGGTCGCCCGACGGAAAGACGATCGCCTTCTCGACGGATCGCGGACCGCAGACCGATTTCAATACACTCAAGTTCTCGTCGCTGCAGCTCGCGACGTACGACATCGCGACGGGGCGCATCAGCGTCTTCTCGCCCTTCGCTCGCGGTAAGCACATCAACCCGCAGTTTTCGCCGAACGGGAAAGATCTGTTCTTCGTTTCGGATCAAGATGGCTTTCCGGACATCTATCGGTTGAGCCTCGCCGACGCACAGGTGTTCCGCGTCACGCACGTGAGCACGGGTGTCAGCGGCATTACGACCATCTCTCCGTCGATTTCGGTGGCGCGCCAAACGGGACGGATGTTGTTCAACACGTTCTACAATCAGGGTAACGAAATCCGCGGAATGGACGCGTCGCAGACGATGGGTTCTGCGGTAGTCGCCGCGATTCCGTGGGAAGGTGCACAACTGCCGCCGCCGCAGGTGACGCGCAGCATGGTGGCGACATATCTCGCCGACGCGACCGGAGGACTGCCAACCGGCAACGAGTTCGTCGTCGAGAAATACCACTCGTCGTTCGCGCTGGACGCGATCAGCCAGCCGCAGGTCGGCGCGTCGGTCGGCGGACCGTTCGGCGCCGGCGTGGCCGGCGGTGTCGGCATGATCTTCGGCGATCAATTGAGTGACCGTCAGATCTACGCGGCCATTCAAGCGAATGGCACCGTGAAGGACATCGGCGGGCAGTTGCAGTACTACAACATGAAAAATCGCTGGAACTACGGCGCGGGATTGGGACACATTCCGTATCTCACCGGCGGCGTATACCTCCAAGACACGACGCTCCAATCCAGCGGCGGACCGGTGGACGGTTACACCGTCAATCAGTTGCTGCAGCGCATTTATATCGACCAGGCGAACCTGTTCACGCAGTACCCGTTCTCAGCAACGCGTCGGCTCGAGATTTCTGCCAACGTCACGCACTATGGGTTCGACACGCAACTCTTCCAGACGGTGTATGTCGGCAACACGCCGGTGGATCAGGTGGTGAAAGACATCGGGTCGACGTACAAGCCGGTGGTGTTTGCCGAGCCGTCGATCGCGTTTGTTGGAGATAACTCGTTCTCGGCGTTCACGTCGCCGGTGGAAGGCGGCCGGTTTCGTCTGCAGTATACGCCGACTTTTGGCTCGGTCACGTATCAGACCGCGATCGCTGACTATCGTAAGTATTTGTTCATGCGTCCGTTCACCTTCGCGTTCCGCGGCGTGTCCCTCGGCCGCTATGGCAAGGGTGCCGAAGACGCAACGACGACGTGGCCGATCTACCTCGGCGACGAATCACTGATGCGCGGTTACGGCTACGCGTCGTTCACGAGCGAAGAGTGTAGCGTCACGGGCGGCGGGACGAGCGCGGCGAGCAATGGATGTCCGGCATTCGAGCGACTGTTCGGAAGCAAGGTGGCCGTGGCCAACGCCGAATTCAGAATTCCATTGTTTGGAACGGAAGGATTCGGGTTGCTCAACTTCCCGTTCCTCCCCACGGAAGTGGCGCCGTTCTTCGACGCCGGCGTCTCATACACGAACAATCAGGGACCGAACTGGCGCCTGACGCGCGAGGCGAACGACATCCCGACGAACTGCTCGGCGCCGACGAACAACACGCAGGCGCAACAGCAGTCGCTCTACCCGTGCGCCGACCGAATTCCAGTGTTCAGCACGGGCGTGTCCTTCCGATTCAACTTGATGGGTTACGCGATCTTGGAGGCGTACGTCGCGCATCCATTCCAGCGCCCCATGAAGCCGTGGGTGTGGGGCTTCCAACTGGCTGGTAAACTGAAAGGTCTCAGGATGATTGGTCTGAGGATGATAGCCTTAAGTCTGCTATCCTCAGACCGATCATCCTGAGACCTTTCAGTCACCAGTCATAGAGAGTTCGATAAAGGGCGGCGTTGCGCTGAACCAGACGCACGTAGTCGCGCGTCTCGGTGAATGGAATACGCTCGATGAACAGTTCGGTGTCGTCCATTGCGTTGCGGTTCGACCATCGCGTCGCGCGACTGCCGCCCGCGTTGTACGCGGCAAGGACTCGCGGCAATTCCCCATACTGCTTCGTGTATGCCGCCAGGTGCGCGGTCCCGAGTTGCAGGTTGGCATCCGCATCGAGCAGCAGCGCCGCGTACCATACCGGATAGCTCAACGATCGCGAAATTTCTTCGCCGACCGCGGGAAGCACTTGCATGAGCCCGCGCGCGCCGGCCACCGAGACCGCGCGCGGATTGAAGCTCGACTCCTGGCGAATGAGACCGGCCACGAGCGCGGGGTCGAGTGAATGCGCGGTTGCATCGCGCGTCAATTCGTCACGGTCGAGAATCGGAAACAACAAGCGATAGGCGCGCGCGTCGCGCTGACCCGAGTCGATGAGGCGCTGCGCGAGACGCATGGCGCGCCACGGTTGCCCTCGCGACTCGAACGCGTGCGCGGTGGCAAGCAAACGATCGGGCGATGCTGACGCGGACGACTCGAGCGCGTCGTACTCGAATCGCGCCTCGGCGTCCATGCCCAATCGCTCGAGCAACGCCGCGCGCGAGAATGCACTGTCCACGGCGGCAACACGCGGAAAGGAGTCGGCGCGCGCCGGCGGTGCCCACGGTTTTTCCTCGAGGCGGCGCGCCGCGATCGGCGCATAATATGACGTCGGTTGTTGCTCGACGATCTCCCGCCACTTCGCCTGCGCGCGCGTCGTGCTGCCTGCCGCCGCCCACGCGCGCCCACTCCAATAGCGCGCGGCGGTTGATTCGTCGGATCGTGGTAGCGCAGCGAGGAGAGAGTCCAACTCCAACGCCGCCAACTGTTGTTTCCCGGCGGAGAAGTTGATGATCGCGGAGTTGAAACGAGCGCTCGCGGCGCGCGCGCTCGTGGGATATCCGTGGTACAACTGCCGGTAGAATGCTGAGGCTTGGTCGTCGTTGCCGTCGTCGACGGACAGATCCGCCAACAGGTAGAGCGCCGAGCTTGCCGCAGATGTGTCGTTGGGAAATTTGGCGATGACGTCGCGCAACGCGGCGCGTGTCGCGTCCGCCGTTCCGCCGGTGAGGAGAGCTCGCGCGCGTTGATACCCTGCTTGCGCCGCAAGCGGACCCTGAACCGCGTCGAGTTGCGCGAGTGCGTCTCGCGTTCGACTCACGCGCGACAATACCTGTGCGTACAGCAACCGATCGTTCGGTGTGATGAGCGCCGGCTCCGCGACTGCCCGTTGAAACGCAGCGACTGAGCGCGCCGGCGGACCGGACGTGGCCGTGCTCCTCGCAATGATCAACTCTTCGGCGGGCGCAAAGCTCGTGAAGGCTTTGTCGAGTACTTCGACGGCGGACTTCGCGTCGGCACTTCCGTTATGTGTTCGAATAAATGAGAGCGCCTCGTTCTTGATCCCGTCGCGCGACGCCGAATCCGGCGCGACCGACAGTCGCAGTCGAAACGCGGGAATCGCCGCGCCGAGCGAAGTGTACCGGGCCGCGGCGCCGAGTGCGTCGGCGAATCGCTCGCGTGCTTGCGCGTCGGTCCAGACAATTCGTGGTTTTGCCGGCGCGAGCACGACGCCGGCGAACAATTTGGCGCGATTCGCCGAATCAGGTTCGCTTCCGGCTGCGCGGAGTAACAACCAATCTCGAATTGCCGGAAGGGCGGCACCGGCGCGCGTGTACGCAGCACCCGCGCTGTCGAACTTGTTATTCCGTTCGAAGGCGCGTGCAACAAACACGAGACGCTCGGCCCGCACGCCGGCACTTTTTGCGTCGCGAAGCGCAGCGGTCGCGTGCGTCAGCGCCGCAGTGTCAGCGCCACGTTCGAGCGCAGAGCGCGCGAGCAATTCCCGTCCGTCGCCGTTGAACTGCGCGTCGATCCATGGCTCCTTCGACAGCAGCTTGTCGACTTCGGACCATCCGCCCCAACCTGCGGCCGCGCGCGCGGCGACGATCACCACGCCGGGCGTGCGTTTTTGAGGATTGCGAAGCAAGGGCGCGACGAGTTGCGTCGCTCGCCACGGATGGCCCCGGTTGATCGCACTTTCGGCCGCCTCGAGGTCGCTGGCTTGCGCGCCTGCGTGCTGGCGGGGCACAGCAAGAGTGAGCATTCCCCAAAAAACGAACACACGTCTCATGAACGCACTGGTGTAGCCTTGGTTGCGGGAACCAACAATGCGATCGGTCAGTCGTCTCGCAGCGTCAACATCGGATCGACGTAACGGGCGCGTAGCGCGGGCACACCGCTCGCGATGCTCGCAACGAGGACCAAGAGCATCGAGACGGACCCAATGACGATCGGATCGCGAGCACTCGTCTCGAAAAGCAACGGCTGAACGAACCGTCCGCCTGCGAGCGCGAGAACCGCGCCAAGCACGACCCCGGCCAACGTCGTGGCGACCGCCCCGCGCATCACGATCGCCACGACATGCCCGCCCTGCGCCCCCAGTGCCACTCGAACACCGATCTCGTGTTTGCGCTGCTCAACGAGGTACACCACGACGCCGAACGTGCCCACCGCGGCAACGACCACCGCAAGAACGGCGAACAAGGTGAACATCATCGCGCCGAGCCGCCACGAACGAGCCTGCGGCTCGACACGGTCCTGGAGCACGGTGGCATCGACGTAGCGGATGGTTGGATCGATTTGTCGAATCGCCGCCTTGAGCGCCGGCAGTGCCGCGGCGGCGTCTCCCCGAGGGCGCACGACGATCTGCGTGCCGTCGATCGAGACCTCCTGGCCGATCGGCACGTAATAGTGCATCGACGGGTCTTCATGGATCTGATTTCGCCGGGCGTCCTGAACCACGCCGACGACGCGCGAACAGGGATGGGCGTCCCCGCCAACGCGAATGCAACGGTCGAGCGGGCTGCGGCCGGGCCAGAGCGTGGCGGCCATCGTCGCACTCACGATCGCCACCGGCTCACTGCCGGCGCGATCAGCATTCGTGAATACCCGTCCTTGTACGAGACGCGTGCCGACCGTCGCGAAGTAACCGGCCGACACGGCGCTGATGCCCGGGTCGGCGCCGTCGTTCCCGTTGAGCCGCGGCAGCGAATCCCACCCCGGCACTCGCAACGTGACCGAGGCTGAATTGCCGAACGGCAAGCCAATCGTCACGGCAGCATGCTCCACCTGCGGCGTCGCCGCCAACCGATCCACCGCCTCGCGCGCGAAGTCCCTTCGCCGTTGCTCTTCGGTGGCGCGGTCGGAGGCGGTTGCCTGGGCCGGAATGGCCAGCCGGCGCGGAGATACCATGACGACTCGGTCCGGCTGAACGCCGAGATCGAGCCCGCGGACGCGCTCGAGGCTCCGCACGAATAGACCGGCGCCGACCAGCAAGAGCATCGCGAGCGACGCCTGCGCCACCATCAGCGCGCGCCGCACGATGGAACGATTGCCTCCGCCGTCGCGCGCGCCTGCCTTGAGCGCGACGATCATGTCGCCGCTGCCCGCGCGCCATGCGGGGAGGACGCCGATCACGATACCCGTCAGCAACGCGACGACCAGCGAGAACGCGAAGACATGTCCGTCGACCGGCCCGGACGTCCAGTCGACATCTGGAAGAAGGACCCGTCGAACCACACGACCGGTGATGAGCGCGACGGCCAGCGCGCCGACCCCACCCAGCAACGCAAGCAACAGGCTACCCGCCAGAAGGAAACGGATCAACCGGCCGCGACCCGCGCCCATCGCAAGTCGCACCGCCATTTCGCGCCGCCGCCGAACGACTCGGGCGAGAAGCAGATTCACGATGTTCGCGCAAGCAACCAGCAGCACGACGACCGAGACGCCGACTAGCCAGCGCGAGATGCTCGCCTCAGTGGATTCGACACCGCTCGGACCATAGTGGATTGGCCCCACCGACAACCGCCCCTCAGCGTACGCCTTTTCATCGCCATCATAGCTCTGCCGATGCGCACGCGTCGCCGCCGCCGCGACCTCGTCGAGTGTCACGCCTGGCTTCAGGCGAGCCACGGTTCGCGGACCCGATGAGTGGTTCCGCGTCCAATGCCGGGCCGCCGCACCGAGCGCCGCGTGCAACGGAAACCAGACGTCGACGCGCTCCATCTCCGCGCCCGTGAATCCGCGGCGAGCAACGCCAACCACCGTGTACGGCCGATCGGAGAGTCTGATCGTGCGTCCTACGATCTTCTGATCGCCGCCGAAATCACTTTGCCAGAGCTCGTATCCCAGCACTATGACGGACGACACATTCTCCTGCTCGTCCATTGTGAAGAACCGCCCGGTCTCCGGATTTGATTCGAGGACGGACATGAGATTTGCCGTCGCATAGGCACTGGAAACCAAGCGAGCGGAATTGTCTTCGCCGATCCGTACAAGCCTCACCGCCGTCGTGTACAGCGCCAGTCCGGAAAACGCAGTCGTGTCGGCCTGGATGTTCGCGTAGATCCGCGTATCGAATTCGGCGGAGGTTTGCTCGACGCCCGTTGGAAGCCGCATCGTCCAGAACACGCGCACGACGCGATTGACGTCACGCACCTGTGCCGGCCCTTGCAACAACAACTTGTCGACGATGCCGAACATCGCCGCATTGGCACCGATGCCCAGCGCGAGCGTGAGGATCACGAACCCGGAGAACACCGGCTCGCGGCGTAGGCCCCGAAATGCATAGCGAACATCCATGCTGAGGTCGTCGAACCATTCGCGTATGCTCATCACGCGCTCGCGTCGTTCGGCGGAGTGGCGCAAGTCAGTGCGCGCGATTTCGACGGACCCTCCGATGCGCCGTACCGCCTCGGCCTGCGCGTCGGTTGGCGACATTCCGCCGGCGATGAGCTGGTCGACCCGTGCCTCGAGAAGTGACGCGAGCTCGTCGTCGGCGTCGCGTTGGATCAAGTCGCGTCGACGGACGACGATCCCGAGCACGCGGCGTATTCCCGTGCGCCACCGCGGAGTCATGTCGGGCGCACCGCGGATCGGACGGAGAGAATCGAGGTGAGCGTCGCCGAGTATTCGGCGAGCTTCGCGGTCTCGGCGTTGAGGTGCGAGCGGCCTTTAGCCGTGACGCGGTAGTAGCGCGCCCGACGTTTGTTCGGCGTCTGTCCCCAACTCGACGCGACAAGTCCGCGTTCCTCCATGCGGTGAAACGCCTGGAGGAGAGCGCTGTCGTCGATGCTCAGACGGCCCTCTGATCGGCTCTCGAGCCACGTGATGATCTCGAGTCCATGCATCGGGCCCCACGACAGAGTCTTGAGCACGAGAATATCGAGCGTTCCACGCACGAGCGACATCGGTTCGGACATGTTCCCCCAAGGTTCTACCCCGAGAGTCTACTCCTTCCCCGCTCTTCCGACAAGTTGCTGTGCTCGAATACCAACCAGACTCGTGGAGCCGGCGGTCGCGCGGCTCGGCGTTGGGCTGGGTAGCCGGGCCTGGCCGCAGCCCGTAGCTTAGCGCCTCTGATGCTCAAGTCGACGCCCTTCCACGAACGCACCGCTCCGCTGGTTCGCGCCCAAACGTGGCGTCGATGGGCAGGTCATCAAGTCGCGAGCGCCTACGAGCCGCACCCCGATCGCGAGTACGCGGCCATTCGCAACTCCGCCGCGTTGATCGACGTGTCTCCGCTGCACAAGTACATGATCGGAGGACCCGACGCGGCCCGCCTGCTCGATCGGATGGTGACGCGCAATGTGATGAAGTGCGCCGTCGGCCAGGTGTTGTACACGCCGTGGTGCGACGCGCACGGTAAAGTCATCGACGACGGCACCATCAGCCGCCTCGACGAAGGCACGTTCCGGCTCACGAGCGCCGAGCCGAATCTGCGCTGGCTGTCCATGAACAGCGTTGGGCTCGACGTCACCATCGACGACATCTCCGACCGGACGGGCGCGCTCGCGTTACAAGGCCCGCTGTCACGCACGATTCTCCAACAACTGTCGCCCGCCGACTTCGGCGCGCTCAAATATTTCCGTTTAGTGCACACGTCCGTGCGCGAGATCCCCGTCACGATCTCGCGCACCGGCTACACCGGCGACCTCGGCTACGAATTGTGGGTCGACGCGGATCGTGCGGTCGACCTTTGGGACGCGCTGATCGACGCCGGAACGCCGTACGGAATCACGCCGGCCGGGATCTGGGCGCTCGACCTGGCACGAATCGAAGCCGGTCTGGTGATGCTCGACGTCGACTATTTCTCGTCGCACCACGCGCTGATCGAGGACCAGAAGTCATCGCCGTTCGAGCTCAACCTCGGCTGGACCGTGAGCGCGGACAAAGGCCCGTTCAATGGAGGACGCGCGCTCCGAGCGGAGAAGGCGCGCGGCGCCGCGTGGGGATTCGTGGGAATCGACGTGAATTGGGAGTCGCTCGAGCAAGTCTACGCCGAACGCAGCCTGCCCCCGCATCTGCCCGCGGTGGCGTGGCGCGGAAGCGCGCCGCTGTATCGCGACGGCAAGCAGATCGGATATGCGACGAGTGGGTGTTGGTCGCCGCTGCTCAAAAAGTATTTGGCACTCGCGCACGTCACGGCGCCGCACTTTGCGCCGGGCACCGACGTCCGCTTCGAGGTCACCGTGGAGCATCGCCGCAAGCCGGTGAGCGCCGTCGTTCGGCGGTTGCCATTCTTCGATCCCGAGCGAAAGAAAGCATGACGGCCGGCGACGGATTGCGGGCGCCGGGATCGAGGTCGCACTACGACGCGATCGTGATCGGCGGCGGACACAATGGACTCGTGTGCGCCGCTTATCTCGCGCGCGCGGGCCGACGGACGCTCGTGCTCGAGCGACGTCCGATGGTCGGCGGCGCGGCCGTGACGGAAGAGATCTTCCCGGGTTTCAAATTCTCAGTGTTCTCGTACGTCGTGAGTTTGCTGCGTCCGGAGATCATCAGAGATCTCGACTTGCCGAGTCACGGGCTGCAGATCCTCCCGCTCGAGAGCACTATCACGCCGCTCGACAACGGCGACTATCTCGGAACCTGGGGCGACGCCGACGAATCGAGACGCGAATTGGAGCGCCACTCGCCGCGCGATGCCGAGGCTGCGGCGGTCTTCGGACGGCTGATGCATCACATGGCGATGGCGGTGAAGCCGATTCTCGCGATGGTCCCGCCCGACCCCGCATCGATGGCGCCGTCCGACCTGCGATCGATGCTCAAGCTCGGCGGACATATGCGGGAGCTCGGCGCCGAGCGTTTCCATGCGCTGTACAAGCTGATGACGATGAGCAGCGCGGACTATCTCGACGAGTGGTACGAGTTCGATCCGCTCAAAGCGACGAAGTCGGCGAGTGGCATCATCGGGACGTTTCTTGGGCCGCGGTCGCCGGGATCGGCGTACGTGCTGCTGCATCACTACATGGGAGAGATCGACGGCGCGTTTCGCGCGTGGGGATTTCAGAAAGGCGGCACTGGGGCGATCAGTGAATCGATCGCCGGCGCGGCCCGATCGTTCGGTGCGGAGATTCGCACGGACGCCGCAGTCGTCCGCGTGTTGGTAAAGGATGGTCGTGCAACCGGCGTCGCGCTCTCCAACGGCGACGAAATCAGCGCGCCCGTCGTTGTCTCGGGGCTCGACCCGCGTCGAACATTTCTCGAGCTCGTGGACCGCAAAGAGTTGCCGCCCGACATCGTCAGCGCCGTCGAGCAATACAAATTCCGAGGGTCGTCCGGCAAGGTGAATCTCGCGCTCAGCGGTCTGCCGGAGTTCACCTGCCTGAGCGGGAGCGACGCGTCGCTTCGGGTACGCGCGGCGCGCGGCGCGGTGTCGATCAGCCCGAGCGTCGATTACCTCGAACGGGCTTACGACGATGCGAAATACGGCGAATTCTCGCGCCATCCGTATATGGACATCGTGCTCCCGTCGATGATCGATCCCGGCATGGCGCCGCCGGGCAAGCACGTGATGAGCGTTTTTGTACAATACGCGCCGTACCATCTCAACGGTGGTTGGACAGACGCCAAGCGCGAGGCCTTCGGCGACGCGGTGGTCGACACCATCGCCCGATACGCGCCAAACATCAAATCTTTGATTCTCGGCCGACAGGTGCTGACGCCGGCTGACGTCGAGCGCATCACGGGATTGTCGGAGGGGAACATCTTCGCGGGCGAGTTGGCGCTGCACCAACTTTTCTTCCTTCGTCCGGCGGCGCACTGGGCCAAGTACGCAACTCCGATCCGCGGATACTGGCAGTGCGGCGCGGGAACGCATCCGGGCGGCGGCATCATGGGCGCGTCGGGTCGGCTCGCGGCGATCCAGATCGCGGGTAGCAGCGTTCGCCCGGTCGCACAGGCGAAGAGCAAATGAGCGCTCCTGTGTTCGACGCGATCGTCATCGGCGGCGGTCCCAACGGACTCGTCGCGGCGGCGACGCTCGCGAAAGCCGGCCAGCGAGTGATTCTCCTCGAGCGCTGCGACGAATTGGGCGGACAATCGCGCACCATCGAGTTCGCCCCGGGGTTTCGGGCACCGTTGAGCAGCGATACCGGTTGGATTCCGCCCGCGGTGACGCGGTCGCTCGGCGCCGTCGCGCCGGCGTCCGTCCCACCGGACGTTTCGGTGACCGTGGCGCACGATGGCGGATTCCTGTCGCTTTCGTGCGACGCCAACCGCGCGGCCGACGTCATTCGCAAACTCTCAACTCGCGACGCCGATCGGTGGCCGGTCTTCACCGCGCGCCTGTCGAAGCTCGCGGGGTTTCTCGGAGAGATGTACCAACGCCCCGCCCCCGACATCGACACGACCGCGCTCGCCGATCTCGCCTCGCTCCTCGGCCTCGGCCGCAAGTTCCGAGCACTCGGGCGCGACGGGATGACCGATCTGCTCCGCGCTCTGCCGATGTCGATTCAGGATCTGCTCGACGACCAATTCGAGTCCGACGCACTCAAGGCGGCGGTCGGCGCCGGCGGCGTGCGCAACATTCGGCAGGGCCCGCGCTCAGGCGGAACGTCGTTCGTGCTGCTGCATTACCTGATCGGCGCACCGATGGGTTCAGTTCGTGCGCGCAGTTCGTGGCGCGACGGTCCGAATGCGCTGATCACCGCGATGGCGGCGTTTGTACGAAGCCAGGGCGCGACGATCCGAACCGGCGCCAGGGTCGTGCGAATCACCGTGAAGGACGACACCGTCACGGGCGTAGCGCTCGCGAGCGGCGAAGAGATTTCCGCGCCGGTTGTCGTATCGACTGCGGATCCGTCGCACACCCTGCTCGCGCTCGTGGAACCCGCGTGGTTGGACCCGAACCTGATGGCTGCCGTGCGCGCGATCAAGTTTCGCGGCTGTACGTCCGTAGTGCACTATGCGCTCGACCGACTCCCCGAGGTGCCCGGGCTCGGCAGCGCGGAATTCGCGAGCGTCATTACGCTGACGCCAACGCTCGAAGCACTCGAGCGGTCGTACGACGCGGCCAAGTATCGCGCCGTGTCACTTGAGCCGCACATCGAGCTCACGGCGCCGACCGTTCGGTGGCCGTCGCTCGCGCCCGACGGCAAACACATCGTGACGGCGCGTGTTCAGTACACCCCGCATCATCTCGACGATGGCGGCTGGACCGGTGCGAAGGAACATGCGCTCGGCGAGTCCGTGACCGCGGCGATCGGCCGCGCGATTCCCGGTTTTACCGACCGGCTTCTCCATATGAATATCCTAATACCGCGCGATATGGAGACGGAGTGGGGTCTCACCGATGGCGCGTTGACACACGGCGAGCTCACGCTCGATCAGATTCTGTTCATGCGACCCGTGCCGGGCTTGGGACGGCACGCGTTGCCAATCGATGGACTTTTTCTCGGCGGATCGGGCGCGCACCCCGGGCCGGGGATTGCAGGCGGAGCCGGGTGGCTGGCGGCGCGCGCCGCACTCTCCTCACGAGGAAGGTGATTGCAATGACGCCTTTCCAACGAACCATCTCGAGTTATCGAACGGGCGCGCGGACCATGCCGCGCGAGTACTACACGTCACCGGACATTTTTGCTGAAGAGGGCGAGCGTATCTTCGCCAATCACTGGAACTGTGTCGGCCGCGCGAGTCGTCTCGCGCGGCCGGGCGACTACATGCTTCGCGCCGTCGCCGGCGAATCGATCATTGTCCTGCGCGACCGGAGCGGCGAGCTGCGGGCGTTCTTCAATGTCTGCCGGCATCGGGGTACACAACTGTGCAGCGCGGACTCCGGCCGGTTGTCCGAGACCATTCAGTGCCCGTATCACGCCTGGACGTACGGCCTGGACGGACGACTGCTTGGCGCACCGCATATGCAGGACGTCGACGGCTTCGAGAAAAAGGACTATCCGCTGCACGCTGCGGCGTTAGCAGAATGGGAAGGATTCGTGTTCGTGAACATCGCGCGCCATCCGCAGTCGTTCGATGAGTGGTTCGCGCCGATGTTCGGCCGTCTCGCGCGTTACGGGCTCTCGAGATTGCAAGTTGGTCACGGCGTGCGCTACGACGTTGGTGCCAACTGGAAGTTGGTGTTTCAGAACTACTCCGAGTGCATGCACTGCCCGATGATTCACCCGGAGCTATCGACCGTCTTGCCGTACCACAGCGGCGCCAACGACCTGGTCGACGGACCCTTCCTCGGCGGCTATATGGAGATCACCGCGCCGAACGAGAGCGCGACGCTGAGCGGGCGTGCCTGCGGGCGTCTCGTCAACCCGTCACTGAGCGACGACGACCGGCGCCGAGCGTTTTACTACACGATCATGCCGAACCTGATGTTGAGCATCCACCCGGACTACGTGAATTACTATTTGCTCACGCCGATGGCGGCGAACCGCACGATCGTGGAATCAGAGTGGATGTTTCATCCGAGCAACGACGGTGATCCGGGGTTCAATCCCGGCGACGCGATCGGTTTCTGGGACGTGACTAACCGGCAGGATTGGGAGATCGTGGAGCGGAGCCAGTTGGGCATTTCGTCGCGGAGGTACGAGCCCGGGCCGTACTCGCCCAGGGAGAGCATACCGGCGGCGTGGGATCGCGCGTACCTCGCGGCAATGGAACACTCCTAACGACGCAACGGAAAAACTAAGAACTACAAAGCGAATAGCGGATTGCCCTCCAGCCGATGGCTTTGTGCTGCACGGCGACAGGACAGCATTTCGCTAGGCTACCGCTCCACATTGGCCAGCGATATTGCGTCGGACAGAACCGCAGAGCGGACGGCGCGCGAAACGACACCTACGGCGCATCGGCCGGTCCCTCGCAGAGATCTGTCACGTCGCCGTGCAGCACACGGCCGCCAGCTTAAAAGCTAAGAGCTGTTCGCATTGCAGTTCTTCGTTGCAGTTCCCGGCTTAGCTCTCTTTTGACCCTGCCGGCGCGCCGTGCAGCACACAGCCGTCAGCTTGACGGCTATGAGCTATTCGCATTGCACTTCTTCGTTGGCAGTTCCCGCGTTGCAGTTTTTAGTGTGGCAGCGTCCCAGTTTTACTGTTTGTCGCCGCTGCCGCCGCCGGCTTCTCTTTGAGCCAGTAGCCGAACCACTGCCTCAACCGGCTCAGCCGATCCACCAGCAACCATGGCTCGCCGGTGCGCGACAGATCGTGATTCGAGCGCGGGTAGCGCACGAACTCCGCCGGCACTCCCTGCTTCTTGAGCGCCATGAACCACAACTCGGCGTTCCCGATCGGCGTCCGGAAATCTTCCTCGCTCTGCACGAGCAGCGTCGGCGTCTTCACCTTTTTTACGTAGCGGATCGGCGACAGCGTGTCGTACATGACCTGATTCTCCCACGGCTTCCCGAAGAATTCGCCTTCGGTGAGACCTTGGGCATCCGACGCGCCGTACCAGAACGTCCACTCGCTGATCATCCGGTCCGTCTCGGCCGCCTTGAAGCGATTCGTCTTCGTCGTCACCCATGCCGTCATGAATCCGCCGTACGATCCGCCCGTCACACCCATGCGCGTCGAGTCGACATCCGGACGCTTCGCGGCGATGTCCGTCGCCTTCATGATGTCGTCGAAATCCTTGCCACCCCAATCACCGCGGCTCGCGTACGTGAACTCGGTGTTCGTTCCGCTCGAGCCGCGGGGATTCGTGAACAGCACCCACATGCCCGCGCCGGCGATGCTCTGGAATTCGTCGAACCACCCTTCGTTGTAGTCCGAGTGCGGTCCGCCGTGGATGTACACCACGAGCGGATATTTCTTCGACGCCTCGTAACCGTAGGGCTTCATCAACCAGCCTTCGACTTTGAGCCCGCCCACCGACGGGTATGTGAACTCCTCGGCGTCGGCCCACGCGACTTCGGCGTTCACCTTGTCGTTGAACGACGTGAGCTTTTTCTCATTCGTACCGTCGGCATTGGCGACGAACAGCTCCGTGGGGTGCGTCATGTCCGTCGCGATGAACACGATGTGCGACTGCGACGCGTCGAGCGTCGGGTTGCTGACCACCCGACGTCCGCCGAGTATCGTGGTGATTTTTTTCGATGCGGGGTCGATCGCGTAGACGCCGCGGCTTCCGCCGTTCGACGTCGCCATCTGGATCGAACCGTTCTTGAGCCATTGAATCGTGCCCGGCTCGTACTGCCAGGTCCCGAGAATATCCTGCGCCTTGCCGCCGCTCACGGGCACGATGAACAATCGCTGATTCTTGAATCGGCCGAGCTGTCCGACGAACGCGATCTCCTTGCTGTCCGGCGACCACGCCACCTGCGATTCGTTGCCTGGATAGTCGAGCTTGCGCGGCGTGCACTCGGCCGTCTGCGCTTCGCACGCGGCCACGGGAATGACGTAGATGTCGCTCTCGTTCCGCAGCGCTTCATCGCGCTTGCGATCAGTCGGAAGCTTGGAAATCGAATCACGCTCGGCCGTCACGACCGAATCGGAACGAAGATTCGCGTCCGCGACGAACGCGATCCACTTGCCGTCCGGTGAGACCTGCACGTCGCGATGAGAGTATTTGGTATTCGTCAACTGCTTCCGCGCGGCACCGGTTCGCTCGATGTAGATCTGCGCGGGAACTGGCGCTTGCGGCGGGCGAGGTGCGGTCGACGGACCGGGAAGCATCCCTTGGCCGTTGGCCTTGTAGACCATCTGCGTGATCTGGCGTCCGTCGAAACGCGCCGGGTTTTCAGGTTTCGTGATCGCGTCGAATGGCGGGCGAGCCATTGGCTGCATGTGGCCGAACGGATCGTTGGGGTTCGCCACCGCTGCCGTCGAGTCTCCTTCACCGCCGCGCCCGCCGCGACCACCACCACCGCCGCCGCGACCGCCGCGCCCACCGCCAGAACCCTCGGCGACGATCGTAAACGATTTGTCGGCCGGCTGTGAGCCTTGCTGGAATTGTGGCGCCCGCTCGGGCTGGAAAGCCTCGCCGGATGGCTGGTCCATGCGGAGCGCCCAGTTGGTGCCCCGTCCGCCCGGACGCTGGGACGTGAAGTAGAGCGTCTTGCCGTCGTCCGAGAACCGTGGCGTGCTCGACTCATAGCCTGGCGACGTGTACCGGGACGGCTCGCCGCCCTGCGTTGGAACGACCCACACTTCGCTGTGCCGTTTGTTCTCCGACTCGCGAACCGTCGTCACCGTGAAGGCAACCTTGTTGCCGTCCGGCGAGAGGGCCGGCGTGCTGACGGTGGTCACCTTGTACCAGTCTGCCGGCGTGAAGGCGTGCCGGGCCGGCGCGGCCGGCTGCTGGGCGACGACAACGCCGGCGAGCAGCGAAAGCGCTGCCGCAGAGGTCAAATGCACTCGCATCGATCGACTCCGGGGTGGTGGAAGTAACAGCGGCGCGGCGCGTGGTGGACGCACCCACTCCGCCCACCAGTTTAACGCATGGCCGGTGAAGACGTTGGCGTGGGTGGCAATCCGACCGCTGGCTTCCTGGGGTCGGTCTTGCGACGGGCCTTCTCCTGGTACATGGCCCGGTCGGCTCGGTCGATCGCGTGCGACAGCTGCTCGGAGCTCGCGTAATCCGCGGTACCAAGGCTCACTTGGAGGCGAATCTGCTCGCGCATTCCGCCGGCAACCACTGGATCGGCCCGTTCCAGCGCTGCTTGAAGCCTGACGAGAACGTCCGACGCCCGCGCCGACGGCACGATGAGCAAAAACTCATCTCCACCCCAGCGATAGAGCTTGTCGTATGGACGCAACGTTGCTCGGAAGACATCGGCGCAGCGACGCAGGAGCACGTCGCCGGCCGCGTGGCCATTCCGGTCGTTCACCTGCTTGAGGTTGTCGAGATCGGCCAACACCACCGTGCCGAACGTCGCTCGCACCATGTCGAGCCCCACGCCTTCGGAGTACGCGTGGCGGTTCAGCGTGTCCGTGAGTGAATCGTAAAGCGCGGCGCGGCGCAACTGATCGTGCGTCACCCGAAGTTCCGTCTGTGCATCGTCGAATTCACGCTTGGCGTCCTCCATGAGCAGCACGATCATGGCGTAGCCGAGCAAGACGTTGAGCGCGAGGTCGTAGTACGAGTTCAGGGCAACGAAGCCAGCGACGCGGAGCGCGAACGGCGTCACGGAGTCGCGGACGGCCAGGCCAAACGCACCTGCATAGACCAGCCACAGTACCGCCAGCAACGCGAAGCCAATGCTGATCGCGACGCTTCCCGCGGTGCGGCGCGACCGCGGCAGCCGGATAAACGCGACAGCGCAATACGTCAGAACGGGAACGGCGATGACGCTTTGCCAAATGACCATCTCGTTGAGGCCATGCTGAGACGCGAAGGTCGACATGCCGGCGAAAAGGGCTGCGCCAATCCACCACTTTCGAGTCGCGACGGCACCGGACGACGTGCCGGCGACGTACATCACGGTGCCTCGAATGAAGAACACGAAGCCGATCCCCTTGCTCATCTGGTAGATGAAATACAGGGAGCGGACCACGGGGTGATCTTCGTCCAAGCTCGTCCCGATGATTCCCGGGACCAGGATGTATCGGACGACCAGTGCGAGAATGGCCACGGCAAACGCGCCCCACGCCTTGGCCCACGCGCTGAAATAGGCACGGCGAAGCACAAAGCGCCGCAGCAGCAAAAACAGCGCGATCAACATGACCGAGCCGCCGAGCTGCGCTAGGACGCCGAGGAACGATAGGACCGAAAATGTCTGTGCTGGAGGCTGCATTCAGCGGACGGCGCTTGTTGTGGCGCTTGGGCGAAAGACGAGACGGACGATCGGATGTGATGGCGTCGTTAACCAACTCTGACGCCAATCCGACCTTCCGTCCTGAGCGTAGACATGGCACACTCCTTTACACTGCATGCCACGCCCTAACGTTTTTGTCACCGGCGGTACCGGCTACATGGGACGACGCCTCATCTCGGCGCTCGTCACACGGCGGCACGACGTGGTGGCCTTCGTTCGGGCCGGCTCGGAGTCCAGGGTGCCCTCCGACGCCAGGGCCGTCGTCGGCGATGTGCTGTCGGCAAGCTCCCTCGGGAAGGCCATCCCGCCCGATTCGGTCGTGGTCCACCTCGTCGGCACGCCGCGCCCGTCGCCCAAGAAGGCCGCGCAGTTCGAGGCGCTCGATTTCGCGTCGGCACGCGAATGTATCGCGGCAGCCAAAAGCGCCGGTGCGCGCCACTTCGTCTACGTGAGCGTGGCCCACCCCGCGCCGGTCATGCACGCGTACGTGGATGTGCGCGTTCGGGTCGAGGCACTCCTGCGCGACAGTGGGATTCCGCACACCATCCTCCGTCCGTGGTACGTGCTCGGACCCGGGCATCAGTGGCCCTACTTGTTGCTCCCGATGTACTGGATCCTTGGCGTTCTGCCGACAACGCGCGAAAGCGCTCGGCGCCTCGGACTCGTCACGATCGATCAAATGCTATCGGCCCTGCTTGCCGCCGTGGAATCCGCCGTGGCATCCGCAGGAACAGAGTCGAGTGTCATCGACGTTCCCGGAATTCGACAGTCCGGAAAAAGAACAACGGCCTGAAGCCGAAGCTGCAGACCGTTGCCTACCGCCGTCGAGGGAGTGGAAATGCCCACCCGCACTCCCTGGCTCACTCGCACGTCGGCTCAGGTTGACGCCACCTTACGCTCTCGGCTGAGTCCCGTTGCGAGGGACGGCGTTCTTCCCTGCGCCTTTTCGATGGTTCGCCATCCGCTTCTGAAGACGCGCAGCATTGGCGTCGAACTTCGCCTGGTTCGCCGGCGACAGCGACGCACGAGTATCGTTTCGCTGGGCGTCGAACAACTGCTTCGCCTGGCCACCCTGTTGCCCGCGTTGAGCCTGCGCCTGAGCGCGGAGTGACCGCAGGGCCGCGGTATCACCACGCTGACGTGCGTCGCGGAGCGCCTGGAGTTGGGGCTTGGCTTGCTCACGCAGCGCCTTCATCTGCGGCGCATACTTGGCTTGGACGTTCTTCAGATTTGCCTTCTCCGCGTCGCTGAGCGCCATTCCTTTGAGGGACTGGCCTCCCAAGCGATGTGCGCCATGCGCGCGGCGCGGGTGCTGGCCCTGAGTACGCGGCGGCGTAACCGTCGCGCCTTGGGCAGAGGCAATGGATGCGGCACCAATGACGGTACCTGCAGCAAGCAACGCTGCGGCGAACGTACGTCGAATATGAATCACGGGAATCCTCACCAGTTGGGTTTCGGCGCCGAAGGCGCCTTCACACTGGTAGACGGCCCGATCACCGCGCTGTTAAGGTCGGGCGAGGCAGGGCGGGGCCGTCACCACGGCCCCGTCCGCCTCAAATCAGCCGCTACCCCACGTACGCGACCGCGCTCATCTCGACGAGAATTCCGCGCAAATCCGCGCCGAGTGCCGTGCGCGTCGGATAGGGCGACGGCATCAAGGCTTTGTACGCCGTGTTGAACCGGCCCCAATCGTCGATGTCGGCTAAGTAGACGATTACAGACACCACATCGGCAAGCGACGCACCCGCGGCGACGAGCGCGCGCTCGACGTTGGCGACAACTTGCTTGGTCTGCGATTCGATGTCGTCGCCCACGAGCGCACCGGACACCGGATCGCGCGGCACTTGTCCCGAGACGAACACGAAGCCGCCCGCACGGGCCGCCGGCGAGTACGCGCCAACTGGTGGTGGAACGTCGCCGCCGAGGAGCACCGGTTGCCACCGCCGTTCGCCCTGTGTCATTTATCATCTCCGCTGATTGAGGGACATCGCTAAAAATGCCGCTGATGATCGCTGAGCTCGAAACACCCATGCCGGTTGTCGACTTGGACCGGCTCGCCCGTAATCTCGACCGTGCCGCCGCATACGCAACCGCGCACGGTCTGTCGTTACGACCGCACATCAAAACGCACAAATCGCCGCGCATCGGCCGAGAGCAACTCGAACGCGGCGCCGTCGGGCTCACCTGCGCCACGCCCTTCGAAGCCGAAGTCATGAGCGGCGTCTGCAATGATATTCTCGTGGCGTATCCGCCGGTCGGAGCAGCGCGGGCGGCACGACTGGCCGCACTTCCGGCCACGACGAAGATCACCGTGGCGCTCGACTCACTCGCGGCCATCGAAGACATTGCCAGCGCCGCACGCGCGGCCGATCGCCCCGTCGGCGTCTACGTCGAGCTCGACCTCGGGATGCATCGCGTCGGCGTTCCGCGCGTGGAAGAAGCGCTCGCGCTGGCGAAAGCGGTGCGTGACCGGCCACCGCTGTTGTTCGAGGGAATCGCGTTCTATCCCGGACACGTGCGCGAGCAGCCCGACCAGCAGGACGCCAAACTCGAAGAGCTCGACGCGCGACTCAACGAAGCTGTGCGGCTGTTCGACGAAGCGGGGTTGCATGCGCGGGTGGTGAGCGGCGGTTCGACGCCGACACTCTGGCGAACGCATGAGCTGTCCGCCGTGACCGAATTTCGCCCGGGAACGTACGTCTACAACGACCGCACGACGGCGGCCATCGACGCGTGCAGTTGGGACGATTGCGCGTTCACCGTGCTTGCGACGGTCGTCAGCACGGCGGTTCCCAACCAAGCCGTGATCGACGCCGGCACCAAAGCACTCGGTCGCGAACCGATGCGCGGCGCCGATGGCGCGGACGGATTCGGGTGTCTGCTCGGCCGAACTGATGTCGTGGTCAAGAGCATGTCCGAGGAGCACGGCATTCTAGATCTCTCACAAACGTCGTGGAGGCCCGTCGTTGGAGCGAAGGTCCGCGTCATCCCGAACCACGTGTGCATCGTGGTGCATCTCAACGATGTAATCGCCGGGGTGCGGGGCGAGGTGGTCGAGACGACGTGGCCGGTGGCGGCCAGGGGGCGGGGGTACACTGTCGGAGTTTGAACTGTTACTGAAGTACCACGTACGGCAGCTCTTGGTACTGGGACCGTTGTTCGGAGTTGTCCAATGCTTGGATGCTCGTCGCCGTCATAGGCGGCAGTGCCAACTTTCCAAACGCGGCCCGAATTGTGGGGGCCGGCCCGTCGGTCTCAGTACCCTCAGCTGACATACCAAGTACTTCAGTTAGCAGTTCTCCCCCTAGTGTGCTGCCCCCATCGATCCGCGCCCCTTCCCTGTCTTGAACAAGAACAGCAGCGGCAGCACCGCCAGTAGAATGACTCCGCTCAAGATGTAGATCCGCGAGAACGCCAACACGCTCGCCTGCGCCGTGATCTGGCGGTCGAGCATGTACAAACCCTGCTGCTTAGCCACGATCGGATTCATGCCGTGCGAGATGAGACCGCGCACGATTCCATCCAAACGACCGAGCGACACGGGATCCATCGTCGTCACATGCTCGGTGAGCACCGACTTCTTCGTCGCGGTGAATCGGGTGAGCAACGTCGCCATGATCGCGATCCCCATCGAGCCGCCGAGCTGACGCGTCAGATTGAACATGCCCGTTCCCTGCGCAAGCTCTGACGGCTTGACCTCGGCCATCGATGCGTTGGTGAGCGGCACGAAAATCAGACCGAGACCAACGCCGCGAAGGATGAGGGGCAGGAACGTCTCCGCGGGACCACTCACCAATGTCATGCGCGCCAGCAGCCACATCGCGATGAAAAACAAGACCGCGCCCATCGTAACGGTAGCGCGCGCGTCGAGGCGGTTGGCGTTCTTTCCAACGAAAGCCATCGTCACGGCCGACGCGATCGCTCCTGGGAGAATGACCAACCCCGTTTGATTGGCCGTGAGCCCGTGCAAGCTTTGCAGAAAGATCGGTAGGATGAAAATCGAACCGAACAACGCGAGGCCGAGCACCGCGGCAATGCTCACGCCCGCGGCGAGTTGCCGGCTCTTGAGCACGCGGAAATTGATGATCGGTTCGTCGGTCGTGAGCTCGCGCCAGATCAACAGCACAAACGATGTGAACGACGTGATCGCCAACGTCGTCACGAGACGTGAATCGAACCAATCGTACCGTTCGCCTTTCTCGAGCATGAACTGCAGCGAGCCGACGCACGTCGCCAGCAATAAAAAACCGAGAACGTCGATCTTGTCGGCGCGCTCCTGATGCTCGGAATTCTTCACGTAGGTGTACGTCATCACGGCCGCGAGAATTCCCAACGGCACGTTGATGTAGAAGATCCACGGCCAGTTGTAATTGTCCACGATCCAGCCGCCGAGCGTGGGCCCGAGCGTGGGGCCGACCATGACGCCGACGCCGAACATCGCCTGGCCGATGCCCACTTCCTCCGGTGGGAATGCTTCGAAGAGCGTCGACTGGGCAGTGGACAACAACGCACCGCCGCCAATGCCCTGCACCACGCGCCAGAACACGAGGCCACCGAGTGATGTCGCCGCGCCACAGAAGAACGACGCAAAGACGAACAACATGATCGAGCCGGTGAGGTATCGCTTGCGGCCGAAATAGGCGGACAGCCAGCCGGACATTGGAATGACGATGACGTTCGCGATGATGTAGCCGGTGCTCACCCACGAAATCTCATCGAGTGTTGCGCCGAGGTTTCCCATCATGTGGGGAATCGCGACGTTCACGATCGATGTATCGACCAACTCCAGCACCGCCGCGAGCGTGACCGCGATGGCGATGAGATATTTGTATTTGTACTTGTCTTGAGCCGGCGCGATCGCGCCGGACGGTGCGAAGACGACGCGCGCAGTGCCTCTGGGCCCAGCGCTCAGCGTCGCTTCGCGATCGGACGGAAAGTCGGCTGACATTGAATCACATGGTCGTTCGTAATTTTGACGTTACGGGCAGCGGCCCGCGGCCTGCTTGGTGTCGACGTGCACGGTCACCGACATTCCCGGACGCAGCGGACGGTCCTTGCCGAGCCCCTGCTTCACGTAAATGCGCACGGGAACGCGCTGTACCACTTTCGTAAAGTTGCCGGTCGCGTTGTCGGGCGGCAGCAGCGCGAACTTCGAACCAGTGGCCGCGCTGACGCTCTCGACGCAACCGAGCGCGGTCGCTCCACCGTACGCGTCGACCTCGATCTCCACGGGCTGGCCGATCTTGAGATCGCCCAATTGCGTTTCCTTGAAGTTCGCCGTGATGAACGCGCCGGTGTCCGTCACGACGGTGAGCAACGGTTGGCCCGCTTGGATCAACTGCCCGGGCTCGACCTGCTTGCGCGACACGATGCCGCTCGATGGAGCAAGCACGCGTGTGTAGCTCAACTGAAGCGCGGCGTTGTCGCGCGACGCTTGCGCGCCCTTGAGCCGAGCATCAGCGAGACGTACGCCAGCCTGCGCACTCGAGATGCCCCCCGTCGCCGTCGCCGTTTGCCGCTCGAGGGCGACAACGTTCGCCGACGCCGCTTCGGCCGTCGCACGCGCGCCGTCGAGCTGCATCTTGGAGATGACCTGTTTGCCGGCCAACTCCTCCATGCGCGCGAGATCCTGCTTCGCCTTTTGCTCATTCGCTTTCGCGGCGGTGATCTGCGCATCGAGCGATGAACGCTGGCCGGTCGCCTGTTCGACCTGTGCCTGCGCCTGGCCGTTGGAACCGGCACCGCCTGCAGACGCGTGAGCCGCCGAAAGTTCTGCGTCGGCCTGCGCGAGTCTCACGCGATATTCGGCCGGATCGATCTGCACGAGCAGCGAATCCGATTTGACGAGATCGTTGTCGCTGACGTTGACGGCTTGCACGTAGCCGCTGACTTTCGCGAGCACCGGAACTAAATGCCCGTCGACGGCGGCGTCGTCCGTGGACTCGTGCGCGCGACCATAATTCCATTGCTTGAAGCCCCAGAACGCGCCGAGTAATACGAGCGCGAGCACAATGGGAAGCACAATGCGGCGCTTGCCGGTCTTGGGGGCTTCAGGCGAGGCGCCGTCAGGCTCGCTACCGGGGAGATCCTGCTTGGAATCTTGTTTGAGATCTTGCTTGAGTACGGTTGCCATTGGTCGGAACGGATGTCGGAGGTGAAGCGGTTAACGAAGCTGAGAAACGGTGCCCTGAGCGCGCGCGAGCGACACGCGTGCCGATTGGTATGCGGTGAGCGCGTCGACCACGCCCGTACGAGCGCTGTTCAACGAAGAGAGAGCCGTGATCACGTCGGCATTGCCGGCGACTCCGGCGCGGAAGCGCTCCCGCGCTTGTTCGACTTCCTGTTCGGCGAAACGCAGGCGTTCGCGAGCGGCGTCGACCTGCTCGCGGCCCGATGCGATATCGAGCATCGCGCTGCGCACGTCGAGCGACACCTGTTGACGCAGATCGCGACGACGCACTTCCACGTCGCGTGCGGCGGCCTCTTGCTCTTGCGTTTGCCCTTCGCGACGCCCGCCCTCGAAGATCGGCCAGCTGAGCTGCACACCGTACGTGTATGTATTGAGCAGGTGATTCAGTTGAATGCCGGTCGGACCGTCGTTGGCGAATGCACCGACCGTCGGCAGCCGAGTCGCGCGCACGACGGCGAGTTGCTGCTGAATGGCGGTGAGTTGCGCATCGGCGGCGCGGAGATCGGGGCGCGTCCGGAGCGCGACGTCGACGGCGCCTTGTTCAGTCACGGCATCGGAAACCGGCAACGAAGCGAGCGAGTCGGAGAGCTCGATCGGCGAACCGAGATCGAGGTTGAGTGCCCGAAGAAGATCGAGCCTCGAACGGTCGCGATCGTTACGCGATGCGATGAGTTGCGCGCGCGCGTTGGCCAATTGCGAGAGCGACCGCGTCACGTCGAGCGCGACGCCGACGCCGGCGGCAAGTTGATCGCGCGCGATGGTCACGAGGTCGGCGGCGAGCGTCGAGTCGGCGGAACGAGCCTGGAGCGTGGCGTCGCTTCGCAGCGCTCGCACGTAGAGCATGGCCGCGTTGGTCGCCGACTGCTCAGCGACCGTGGCGACGTCGGCGCTCGCGGCGTCGACGTTGGAACGTGCGGCGCGCACGCGTTGCGACGCAGCGGCGTCGTACAGCGTCTGCGACACCTGGCCGCGAAAGTCCCAGAGATTCACCGGCCCGATGATCTGTCCCTCGGGCTTGAGCAGCGGAGGCTTGCCGTCTTCCGCCGGAAAATTGAAACCGAAGCTCGCGCTGTTGAGCGTATGACTCGTCCAGTTGGGCGTCGCTTCGATCTGCGGCAGCAGGCTTGAGCGCGACTGTGTCACGCGAGACTGCGCCTGCTGCACGCGGATCTGCGCGCTTTGGACGGAGGCGGTTTGCGCGGCGGCGAGTCGAGCCGCGTCGCCCAGCGACAAACGTCGCGGCGCGGGTACTTGCGCCTCGGCCGATCGGACAACGAAGGCAAGGAGAGCGGCGAGCGCGGCGAGCACCGCTCCGATGCGGATGACCTTTGGATATATGTCGTTCATGACGTTGAGGGCGTGCCTGCGCCTGGTACCTGTGGTAGCGGTGAGTGTGAAGCGCAGGGCTGGATGGCGTAGAAGTAGAACTGCATCAATTCTTCGAGCACCTGGTCGTCCGTCTTCTTCGCCACGGACGCGAAGCATTCGCGATGTTTGCACCAAAGTCCGTGCATCACGAATGGTGCCGAGAGCATTCGGGCGGCGACGAGCGGGTCGACTTGGCGGAATTCGCCCGCCTCCATTCCGCGGACGATGATGCCGGCGATGAGACGCTGGCCGCGCGAAACGACCTCCTCGCCGTAGAACCGCGCGAGATCGGGAAAGTTGAGAAGCTCGGCGTGAATCAACCGAAAGAGCGGCGCAAAGTCCGTTGAGCGAATGAATTTCCAATACGCTCGCATGAATTCGGTCAGGACTTCGGTCGCCGAACCCGTCATCGCGGCAACGCGTTCCTCGGTGGCCTCGAGCTGGCTGATGATCGTGTGCCGGACCACTTCGCGAAACAGCTCTTCCTTATTGGGGAAGTAAAGATAGATGGTGCCTTTCGAAAGCCCGGCCCGCTTGGCAACGTCGTCCAAGCGAGAAGCCGCGAGGCCGTTCTCGCCAAACACCGCGAGCGCGGCTTTCAGAATCTGCTTGGGGCGTTCTTCCGGGAGTCTCCGCCAACGAGGCTCCTGTACCTGATTTGGTTCGGTCACTGGACTGCTATCCTCTGCCGCTCGGGCCCAACGGCGCCGGTCAACGACTGACGCCAAGCCTCGCGGCTGTGATTTCAAGTTTATTCGGATGTTCGAGACCTCTAGGCGCCCGTCTGTCGCGTGCCTCAGAGTGTGCAGCGATTCACGACCGTGAGACCCGGATCGCCGTCCGCCTCTGTCCGACACTTCGCCGCTGTAGGGTCTCGTTGCGCTCTGCGCATGTGGAGCGCGAGCAGCGTAAGTTCGTAAGCGGCATCGCGTTGCGATCACTGTCGTCCCACCACAATTACTGACGCGTCAGTAATATACTTTCGACCAGAACGCCGAACAAGACCCAATTGAGAAGACTTATTGCGGCTGCCTGAGGTTGCTCAGGCGTCGGCGGGCGCTTCCCCGGCGTGCAACCACTCATACGCCTTCGACACGTCGCTGCGCGTCAACGTGTGCCCGCCGGCTTCCCAATCGATCGTCACTTCGGCGCCGAGGACAGTGAGCAACTCAGCGAGACGCTCGGGGTGGCCCGCCGGTACAACCGCATCCGCCTCACCCGCGCCAATGAACACGCGCCGGCCGGCGAGCGAGATGGGTTCATCGGGAATGAACGGCACCATGGGTCTGAACAAAATGGCGTCGTGCAATGTCCCCGGCGACGACAACAACACGCTGCTCGCGATGTTCGCGCCGTTCGAGAATCCCACGGCGACCACCTTGCTGGCGTCGAACTGATATTTGATCGCTGCGGCGCCGACGAACGCGACGAGATCCTTCGTGCGCTGGTGAAGATCAGGAATATCGAAGACGCCTTCGGCCAGTCGCCGAAAGAAGCGCGCGGCACCGTTCTCGAGCACCGTCCCGCGAGGACTCAGCAGTCCCGCATCGGGCGCCAGCATCTGGCCGAGTTGGATGAGATCGTTCTCGTCGCCGCCCGTGCCGTGGAGCAAGAGCAGCGTTCGCGGATCGTCGCCCTGCGGAGGGAGATATCGATGAACATACGACTTGAGCGCGTCGGTCACAGTTGGGCGCCTTCGTGTGAGACGTTAATGTTCACACGAATAATGTAGCGGAGACCTGCATGGGCCAACCCGACGACTCCGACCGCGTCCGTCTCGACAAATGGTTGTGGGCGGCCCGGTTCTACAAAACACGCTCGCTCGCGACCGACGCCATCGCCGGCGGTAAAGTCGAGGTCAACGGCGACCGGGCCAAGCCCGCCAAGGCGATCAAGCCCGGCGACGAAGTGCGCGTGCGACTCGGCCCCTATGAGCATATTCTCATCGTGCGCGATCTATCAGACCGCCGCGGCCCCGCCAGCGTCGCGCAAACACTGTACGAAGAAACCAGCGGCAGCCGTGAAGCCCGAGAACGCCTGGCCGGACAGCTCAGACTCGCACCGCCGGCATTCGTGTACGAGGAAAAAGGCCGGCCGACCAAGAAGGATCGCCGCGACCTCTCCAGCTTCATCGACCGGAAGCGCCGCTAGGCGCGCCCGACGCCGACAAGCGCTCAAACGCGGCGCGGCTGATGACGTGGCCCCCGTCAAAACGGATCACGTCATACGGAATCCCTGCCGCATCGAGACGCGATTGCTCCGTGGCGAGCGTCGCGTCGTCGATGTAGTGATCCCGCGCCCCGACGACCAGCGTGACGCGCGCACCTCGCAGCATCGCTCCGTTTTGCGACAAATCAGTTTCCGGCGGCATCAGTCCGCCCCACAACACCAGGCGATCAACGCGCGCACGCCCGTGCGTGAGCCAGCGCGTCGCCGTTGCCGTACCCTGTGAGAAACCGAGGATGTTCACTTGCACACCCGCTCCCTCGCGAGCGAGATCGGACGTGACGTCGTCGAAGAGGGTGTCGAGGTACTCGACGTAATCAGCGATCTCCGACGCGCGGTCCTCGCGCGTCATCCACGTCGCACCGACCGGGCGGTCGCGCGTCGGCGTTTTGTCGGGCGCTACGAGATAAAAGCGGTTCAGCGCCTCCGGGGCGACGATCAGCGTGTCGTCGGCGGCGAGATCAGAGAAGTAGCGAACGAATTCGCCGGCGAGTTGTCCGTACCCGTGCAGGACGAACCAAACGGTCCGCGTGGAGCCAGCGGCGCCGCCGAGCGTGAAGTAGCGGGCGGTGCGCTGGACGCGGAGGTGATGCGTGTGCGGAGACGGGCGTAAGTCGTCGGTCACGACCGGAAGATAGTGTACCCCCGGTGGAGCTGGGCAACTGAAGCTGGGCAACCTCACAACCCGTCCCCACCGTCTGCCGCCTCGGCTGCTTCGGGCTATTTCGCGGAGGCCGGGGCGGCGGCCAACAACTGAGCCTGCGTCGTGATGTGCGAGAGGAGCTCGATGGCCCTCAACAGCTGATGGTCCTCCGAGACACTCCGCGCTTTTGCATCGGCGTCGCCGAACGCGAGACGCGCGACGCGATGGGCGAGATCGTGCGTGAGCAGCGTTCGCGCCGTCGAGTCGAACTTCGGTTCGATTTTCACGTCGGCGGCGGCGAAGCGGCGCATCAACTCGGTTGTCCACGCGGGTGGCACCGCGAAGTTGCGCGCGACGGTCGCCTTGAGCTCCAACGCGTAGTCCTGCATCACGGTGTTGATCGCTTGGCGTTTTGGCGCGATCGCCACGAGGAAGTTCCGCTCGTCGGTGAGCAGCGTATCGTCGGCGACGACGACGTCGGGACGGATACCACCGCCGCCGTACACAACGCGACCCTTATCCGACTTGAACATGGGCCGAGTGGCGCCCTTCTTCAGAGAGTCGGGGTGAATTTCGACGAACTCCCCACTGGCCAGGAGTTTTCTCTCACGGTGAATGGACCGACCACTCGGCGTATACCACTTCCCCGTCGTGATCTTGAGATGGTAGTTCCCCTGCAGTTGATAGACCGACTGCACGAGTCCCTTGCCGAACGAGTTCGTGCCCAGGACGAGCGCGCGATCGTGGTCCTGCAAAGCACCGGCGACGATCTCCGTAGCCGAGGCTGATCCGCCATCCACGAGCACGACGAGTGGAATGGAATCGGAGAGATGCTTTCCGCTCGAGCGCAGCACTTCGTTGGGCTGACTGCGCGAGCGAACGTTGGCGATCTCCTGTCCCTCACGCAAAAAGAGACTGGATGTCTCGAGCGCCTGCTCGACGATTCCGCCGCCGTTGTCGCGCATGTCGAGCACGAGTCCCTTGGCGCCCTGCTTCGTAAGCCGTTCGACCGCAGCCTGCACCTCGTCAGCCGCGTTTTCGTTGAACGTCTGCAGTGGGATGTACCCAATGTGGTCGCCGAGCATTCCGCTGTACGCGACAGCGGGGACTTTCACGACGCGCCGGACAAAGTTGAGCTTGATTGGCTCCGAGACGCCCGGACGTCCGTACGTGACGGTGACCGCCGAGCCGGGCTCGCCGCGCAACGCTTCGGAGACCTTTCCGAGCTGCTGACCAGCCGTGAGCATCGTGCCCACGGCGAGGACGTGATCGCCTTCGCGCACGCCCGCTTCTTCTGCGGGACTATTTGGAAAGACTCGATCGACGACGATCGCGCCGGCGGAATCGGGGCCAATCGACATGCCGGTGCCGCCGTAGCGGCCGCCCGTCGCGCGATTGAAATCCTCTGATTCCTTTGGCGACAGGAGCTCGCTGTACGGATCGTTGAGCTCGTGCACCAATCCCCTCGCCGCTTTTTCGTAGGCGGCAGTCGTCGGCATGCTGTCGACGTACTGGTTGCGCACCAGCGACATGACCTGGTCGAACAAAACGCCGTTGGCGTGAGCGGGCGGCTCCTGAAGCAGGAAGCCGCCCGCGACCATTGGAACGACAAGCAGCGTAGCCGCCGCCGCTGTACGAAAGCGAGGCATTGACGGGAGTGGAGAGGTGATGCCTACGAATTAGGCGCGGCGATCGCGGCGCGTCCCTGAACGACACGCTGCAATGGGCACGGAGCCTTCGGCGTCGTCCGAGGAGCCTGTTGCTGCTGCATTTGCCGAGCGCTGCCCGTCGCGTACAACACTCGGCCGCGAATGGCGCGGGCATCACGATGCTGCTGGTCGAGCACCGGATCGAGGCGCGGCGTTGTGGATGGAGCCGGCGCACTCGGCGCCGGGACAGGAAGCACCCCGCCATAGCCAGTCACGCGGCGCGAGGGGTCCGGGACGCCAATGCATACGACGAGCATGATCACCGACGGCGCGACCTGGCGTCTGGCCAGCAGCCGTACGATGCGCTCGATCGACCCGACGACCATGAGCTACACTCCTCGAGAGGTCCTACACCAATGCAGACTAAGATTTGTCGCCGACATTGTCAACGAAAAAACTGGGGACCGTGTGTGTTGTGTCACCACGTAAGGCGTTGGCAGTGGTGATTTTACGATTTCCTGACAACTGCGCGCGACTTTCTACTTCGCCGCCCCGAGCTTCCAGATCCCGTTGAACATGTCGGACGCGTACAGAGTGCCGTTCACGTATTGGACCCCCCACACGTAAATGCTGGGGTTCAACCCGGCGACTCCGACGCCGATTTCCCTGCCCATCAAACGTAAATCGCAGCGAGAAAGGTTCGTCGCCGGATCGACGTTCCGCTGGTTCCCCGGACAGCTCGCCAGGTCGCCGCGAATGTCGATCGCGCGGACGCCGCCGTTGTAATAGGCGGCGTACAGGACGCCATTCGCTTCGTCGACCGAGAAGTTGTGCGTTCCGGCGCCGGGAACGTTGAAGAACGCGACTTCCTTCGGCTGCGTCGGGTCGGAAATGTCGACGACGTGGATGTCGCCACTCGACGACGTTCCGATCGAACCGAACCCTTCTTGCCCGACAAACGCAAACCGTTTGGAGCCGTTCGGGTCGTGATACCACCAGATATTGTGCACCTCTCCGCCGACGGTTTTCAGATTGCCCAAGACGCGTGGGTTTTCGGGAGACGCACCCGTGCCGCATCCGCCGATGTCCCAGACGTCCACTCCGTCGTCCCACAGTCCGACGAACAGCAACCCGTCGCGCGCATAGGTGTCGTGCACGTATGGCCTGCCGGCGACCTTCACGAACACCTGACGCGGGTCGGACGGCGTGCTGAGATCCACTATTACCAAACGCGCCAGAGCCCCTCCCCCTGGATCGACTCCGAGAAAGCCGTAGAGCTTGCCATTGACACGGCCGAGTTTTGCCGTGTGCACACCCGGCGCGGTCTGGGCGTTTGAGAAACGCGTCAACAACTGCGGATGGCGGGGATCGGCAATATCGTAGATGGCGATCGATCCGGGCGTGAACTCCGTCGCGACCACGAGCAACTTCCCATCATCACTCACTTGGACATCGCTCGTCGTGATCACGCCGGGAATGATCAACGAGTCCACCAGGAGCGGAACGTTCCCGCTGACGTCCCAAATGTTCACCTTGTTACCCTGGACGCGTCGCACCTGCCAGGTCGTCGTGTACGCCGTCGTGCCGCGCACGGCGATCTCGGCGGTATAGCGCGACGTGTCTGAGCCGTTGCCGAAGAGATGCAACACCGTCGGCGTGGTTGTGGGAACGGCAATTGGCGCAGGGCGCGCGCCCAGGTTGATGCCGGTGCACGAGGCCGGCGTCAACGTCACCGGCGTCACGGGACCGCCCGAATCTTTGCTGCACGCCATGGTGGTCGCACTCGCGAGCGCCGCGAGCGAGGCAAATAGTATTCTCATATTGTGCATTTGCTCGTTGCTGAAGAGCCGCCGCTCCTGGCCGTTTGGTCGCGTGACATTCCAGGCATATTCGTCATCATATCGGACTCCGGTTTGGGCGAATGAGTTCCCATCCCTTCCATCGACATATCCGAATCCGCCGAACCGTAGCGTCCCATGCGCGTGTGGGCCGGGCCGGCGCGGAGGCGGATACCGGCGGAGAGCATCCACATTCGCGATGCGCCGTACCGAAACTCGGGGTTGAAGATACCGGCGGGCGTGCCGGCACCAACCGCAATGCGCGCGACTTCGACGAACGGGCGGCCCGAGACGAAGCCGACATGCGCCCGAGGCGCTGAGATGGATCCCGTCAGAACGGTCCACCGCGACACGCCGAGGTTCGACAAATCGGTCGACGGACGCGGTGTGTGAAACGGATCGAGGAGTTGCTCTTCTTCGGGACGATCCGTGCGCTCCAGGCGGCCGGCGACGATGACGCCGGTGCGACAATAGGCGGCCTCGCCGAGCATGCTGCTCAGCGTCGTCGTTAGCGTTCCCTTATTGTGGTCGCCGGTGCGGGCGTATTCGAGCAGCGCGTAGCGCCATGCATTGCTCGTTTCACGACTGAAACGCGCGACGACGCTCGCCTTGTGTTGGTCGAGGCCCGGCCCCACGCGAACCTCGGGCGACGCCACGCGGGCGAAGCTGCCGCTCACTTCCAGGCCGCTCGTTGGGAGCGCGGTGACCCGCGCCGACCACGAGTCACCAAAGCGGCGGAGGTTGGGGGACGACGTTGGCGTGAGCGGCTCGTCGCCGTTGAAGAGTCCGAATTCACCGATGAGTGGTCCGCGACGGAGCGCGACAATGCCGACGGCGCGCTCCAACACCTGTGCGAGATGATGGTTGACCGGAAATTTCTCGAATGGGCGCATCATCGGGTCGTCGCTGCCGAATGGCGCGAAGCCGCGTCCCACGAACACTGATCCGTCGAATCCGGCGCGCGTTGCCTGCGCGCCGACGAGCAACTCGTGTACGTACGCGTGCGGGTGCCGCCGGTCGACGTAACCTTCGCCGTAACCGCCGGTGCTCAACTCGCCGCGGTCGAGCGTGAGCCCCTCAAGGTCGAGGGTTCCGACGGCGCGCAGCGCGTTGTACGACGCGTGCGCCATCACGATCGGCTGCGAGAGATAGCCCTCGGACAGCGCCGAACGCGTGGCGGTGGGATCGGCGCGCGTCACGAGCGGAATCGCCTGCGCCATCACAGAGACGTCCTGCGCCGCTATGGAGTCGCGCGCGACAGCCAGGGTCGCTACAGTGACGAGAATACAAATGCGAATCATCTCCAAAAGTAGCGACGCGCATTCGGAGTTGCGCGCGACGATCCGCCTCGCGGTGCCCGTCGTATTCGTGCAACTCGGCTTCATGACCATGGGCGTCGTCGACACGCTCATGGTCGGGCGGCTGTCGGCCCGCATGCTCGCGGCCGTGGCGCTCGGCAATCTGTACTATTTCAATGTTTCGATCTTCGGCGCCGGCACACTCATGGCGCTCGATCCGATCGTGGCGCAAGCGATCGGGGCTGGAGACAACGCCGCCGTCGCGCGCGCAGTCCAGCGCGGATTGCTCATCGCGCTGGGATTGAGTATCGCCACGACGTTGCTATTCGCGCCGGTCACTCCAATTTTGTACGCGCTTCACCAGCAGGCGGAGATCGTTCCCGACGCCGCGGCGTACGTGCGCATCTCGATCGTGGGCGTGCTGCCGTACCTGTCCTTCGTCGTCTTGCGACAGAGCCTTCAGGCGATGCATCGCGTCGCACCGATCGTGTGGACCGTGATCGTTGCGAACCTGTCGAACGCCGGCTTCAACTGGGTGTTCGTTTACGGCCACCTCGGCAGCCCGGTGCTCGGCGTCGCGGGGAGCGCGATTGCGACGGCGATCAGCCGATGGCTCATGGCTGGTTTGCTGCTCATCCTCGCGTGGCGCGATCTCCGACCAAATTTGTTGCCGGTGCGTCGTGATTCGTGGCAGTGGCGGCCGATCGTGCGAATGTTGCGCATCGGCGTGCCGATTGGCGGGCAGCAGGCGTTGGAGATCGGCGCCTTTGGCGCGATTGGATTGTTGATGGGCGTACTCGGCACCGTGGAGATGGCCGCGCATCAGATCGCGATCACCTTGGCGGCGCTGACGTTCATGGTTCCGCTCGGTGTGGCGACGGCGGCGGCGGTGCGCGTGGGTCACGCGATCGGCGCCGGCGACGATGCCCGGGCGCACGCCGCGATTCGCGCGGCCTACATCGCTGGCGTTGGATTCATGACGCTCACCGGCATTCTATTTCTCACAATGCCGCGCCTCTTGGCGCACGCGTTCACCGGCGACCTGCGGGTCGTCGCGCTCGCGTCGGCGCTGATCCCGATTGCCGGCGTCTTTCAGGTTTTCGATGGGGCGCAGGCTGTTGGTGCCGGCGTGCTCCGCGGCGCGGGTGACACGACGGCCCCGCTCGTGGTGATGCTCGCGGCGTATTGGATCGTCGGTGTGCCGGTGAGCGCGTACCTTGGGTTTCATACGAGCTTGCGCGCCGCCGGACTGTGGTGGGGGTTCGTCGTTTCTCTGGCCGCGGTGGCCGGCTTTCTCTTTCTGCGAATTCGGGTGGTCTTCAGCCGCAAACTGCGGCGGGTCTCCGTCGAGAAGCACGGTGATGACACTGCAAACTAAGAACTACAAAGCGAATAGCCCGTAGCCTTTCAGCTATTGGCTCTGTGCTGCACAGCGACGTGACAGATCCATGAGCATGCCGGCCGAGTGGTGAGCGCGTTGCGCGTTCCGCCGTTTCTACTCATCGTGAATACGTAAGCGCTGTCCCGTCGCAGTTTTGAGCACAGAGCAGCAAGCCAAATCGCTGTCAGCTGGGGGCATTGCAGTTCTTAGTTTTAGTTCTTAGTTCGCAGTTATGGGGCGGGCGTATTCCTCGAGCGACGCCGTCATGAGCAGCGTGGCCAGGACCAGAACCCCGGCCACCATGAATGGCAGCCCGGGCCCAAAGTGATCGACCAGCAACCCGGCACCGATTGGGAACGCCACGCGTGAAATCCCCCCGTACGCCTGCTGCACACCCATGTGCAGTCCACGTTCGGTGGCGGGAACGACGCGCGACAGCAGCGACGTCACGCACGGAAAGAGAAACGCCGTCCCGAGCGGCATGAGCGTGAACGCAGTGAACAGCGTGTAGTACGACTTGCTCAGGGCGGTGAGCGCGAGTCCCACGGCAAGCACCACGATGCCAATCCGGGCGACGCGCGGCTCCTTCAACTTGCGAACGACAGGACCGAGTAGCAGCGCGCGGATGATCACGCCCATCAAGCCGAAGTACATGAAAAACCAACCGACGGTCTTCTCCGTGATGCCGAATCGGTCGGCAAGCACAAGCGGCATCAACTGGCCCGTTCCGTAGAACGCGCCGATGCTGACCGTGTAGATCAGGATGAGGCGCGGCGCCGGCTCGCTCGCGTGAGTGATGACGCGCAAGATCGCGACACGGCCAGCGCGACGGTGTCGCGCCGTGCCCGGAGCGTGAAACCGTTCGCCGCTCGCCTCGCGCAGAAAGCGCCATGCGAATATGCTAATGCCGGCGCAGAGCGCCGCCGCGCCAATACCCGGCGCGCGGTGGCCCCACAAGATCGTGAGAAACGAACCAAACGCCGGACCGACGACCACACCAAAGCTCGTCGCGGCGCTGAGCCAGCCGAGGCTTTTGGCGCGTTCGTCTTCCTTCATGGCGTCGGCGACATAGGCTTGGAGCACGCCGACCGTTCCCGCGCCAAGCCCCTGCACGAAGCGAGACACGAGCAGCAACGTCAGCGATTCGCTGTACGCGAATACCACATACGCCACGGCGGAAATGAACAGGCCGAGCAGAATCGCCGGCCGGCGGCCATAGCGGTCGGAGAACCGTCCCCACTGGGGCGCGCTCAGGAGCTGCGCGACGGAGAACGACGCGATGATGACGCCGATCATCAGCCCGTTCGCGCCCATCCGCGTGCCGTAGTACGGGATGAGCGGGAAGATCATCGACGACCCAACCATGTCTACGAACGCAGTGAACATCAACACGACGAGCTTGCCCATCGTCAGATGCCCCCGTGGGCGAGAAGCGCGTCGATCGCATGTGTGGCATGCGGCAACCGCTCTTCACGTCCGCCCCGGATCTCGATGCTAGCCACGCCGGACGCGTGCACGGCGTCACGAAACAGCTGCTGCATCTCGTCGCGCATGTGGCCGCGATCTCTGACGCCATCGGCAATCCATTCGACGTCGGTCTCGCAGAGCAGATAGAGATCGGGACGACGCGCCGACGCCGCTTCCTCGATCCACGCGGGACAGCGGCCGAAATAATGATTGCAGTAGACGACAGTGCTCAAGAGATCGGTGTCCTGCACCACCAAGCGCGGAGCGTTTGCGATGTGCGCGTCCTCGAGCGCGATCTGTCCGTGCGCAATCGGACCGTGATCGCTGAAATCGAGCGGCGCTCCCTTTCGCTCGGCGTAGTCACGCACGAACTCCGGCACGAGCTCGGCGGAGTAGTGTCGCGTTAGCGCTTTGGCGAGCGTCGTCTTCCCGGTGGACTCGGATCCGGTCAGCACCACGCGGATCACACCGACGCCCCGCTCGCGAGCGACCGCTTCCAGGCGACGTATCCGAGCACGGCGAGCGCGAAGTAGATCGCGTAGTTGAACGCCGTCAGATACAGTCCCTTGTAGATAAACATACCGACGTAGACGACGTCGACGGCGATCCACACCGCCCAGTTCTCGAGATACTTTCGCGTCATCATCCATTGTGCGGCCAGGCTGACAGTGGTCGTCGCCGCGTCCAAATACGGCAGCGACGAACCAGCGACGCCGGACATGAGCCTTCCCCACACGGCCCAGAACGCAATTCCGACCGCGGCGAGGACAATCCACGCACGCGCCGGCGTTCTCGATACACGAAGAGCACTGCGATCGGCACCGCCGTGCAACCACTCGTACCACCCGTAAATCGAGAGACCGAAGTAGACGACCTGCAGCCCCATATCCGAGTACAATCCCTGTTGACGGAACAGCAGGAAGTACAGCGAGACGTTGATCAACGCTGTCGGCCAACTCCAGATCTTCTCGCGAACGCTCAGCAACACGCTGATGACACCGAACACCACGGCCACAAGCTCGAGACACGTCGAGCCGTGCGCCGCGAGCCAACCACACAAACCGTTCACGATCGGCAGCTACTTCGCCAGCGAGGCAAGTCGCTGATCGCCGGCTTGCTTCACACGCTTCGCCGCCGCATCGATCGCCGCGAGCGTCTCAGGACTCGATCCGCCCACTTCGATGTCGGTCATCGTGTGCAACGCGGCGACGTAGTAGTCCGTCCACGTGCCAACGATATCTTCTTCCAGCGCGCGTGGTCCGCCGGCGGTAATGGCGGCACGACTCAGCGCAATCTCGGTGTCCAGCCGAGCGATGGCGGCTCGCTCTTGTTCGGCGATCAATGCGCGCGCCGTTGGGCCGTCGGCCGACGTCATCGTGAGCACGGCGGCAAGCGCGGCATTGCCGACGTTCGTCAACTCGTCCTTGGACACTTTGTCGAGGCGATCGCCGTCGGTGTGGTAGTAGACGTCAGTGAAATGCCAGAACAACGCGCCGGGCTTTTTGTACGTGAGGAATGGTGTGTGATCGCTGCCGCCTTCGAATGGATTCGCCTTCACGACCCATCCGGTCGTCGCCGCCTGGTCGAGACACCGCGCGATGAGATAATCGTTGTAGTAGTGCGGAACGAGATCCTTCTTGGCGAGAACGCTTCCACCCCACTCGCTGTGGTGGTCGTCGCCGCGCGTCCAGATCGCCGACGGGTCGGGCATCTTCTCGATGAGGAACGTCCCGCCAGTCTTCTTCGTGTCTTCGCCGGTCATGTCGAGGCTCAGTCCCCAGTGCACGCCCTTCGTTCGCACGGAGTCGTCGGCGAGAAAGTTGCGCGTCTGCGCGATCTCGAGGCCGAACAGCATCGTGATCGTCCGTTTCGGTTTGACGGAACCGTTGTGCACGAGCGTCGCGAGCACGCGCGCCATTTCACTGAGGTCGCCCACTCCCGTCGCGTTGTCGTTCGTCCCGGGCTCCTGCACGTGCGCGCTCACCACATATCGCTCGGTGGGCGCGGTGCTACCGTGCAACAAAGCGACCAACGTCAACTCGTCGGACGGATACGTCTTCACCTTCGTGTTGACGCGCACCATCGTTGGGCCCTTGGCCAGCGCCGTGCGTAGCCTTTCCAGCGCGTCGCGCGAGATCGGCATTCCCCAACTCTTCTTTGTCGTATCGTACGCGACGGAGCCGAACTGGATCGACGTGCGATGCGTCTCCGGTTGCGTGTACGCCGGCATGTTGTACGCGAAGACGCCGAGCGCGCCGCGTTTTTGCACGGCCTCGCCGAAGACGCGACCAACGTTGCCGTCGGCCAGCACGATCTTGCCGGCCACGGAGGCGCGATCGTAGTCGGCAGGCGTTCCCTTCCCCACGTCGACGACCGCGGCGAGAATACCGGAATCCGACGTCGAGAACGAGCCGATTGCCAGCATGTTGCGGTTCGTTGCAAAGCGGAGCACCGGTGCCGTTTCACCGACGATCGACACGCTCGCGTCCAACGGCTCCCACGCCGGCTGCTTCATGGGCCGGTGTTCAATACGGTACGTCAGAACGTCGGACGGCTTGGACTTCGTTTCCTCGACGTAGCCCGCGGTCTTTAGAATATCCTCAACGCGCCGGATGCTGGCGTTGAACCCCGTATTCCCCGGCCACCGAAAATACTGATCCATGAACGCGACTTGGTCGTACGCGCGCTGGCCGGAGAACTGTGGTCGCGTGAGGTCGAAATAGTGTTGGATCGCGGGGGGCGTCACGTGCTTGACCGCTTGTGCACCGGCAGGGGGCGCCGGCAGCAAGGCGACCACGCAACAAGCCGCGACTCCAACTCCGCTTCCAAAACTGCGAACGGTCATCATCGATTCTGTGCTCCAGGACGCGGGACGCGTTTCAGCAACTCGGCGACCGCCGCATCGAGTTGCGAGTCGTGCGTTGAATAACTCTCGCCAATCGGCCGCTCGACCAAGATGTCGACCGGCCGCGGGTGCATTTCCATATCTTTTCCATTCAAGTCGGTAATTCGCTCGAACGGCATGCGCACCGACGATGAGCCGTCCAGCAACCCAACGTCCGACGTGAAGATGATCCAACCTGCCGTCGGCTCACCGACGACCGAGCCGAGCTTGAGTGAACGATAACCTTCGGTGAAGTCTTCGGCGTCCGAGAGCGAATGCATGTTGGTGACGAGCACGGTCGGCCGCTCGAGCGAACGTTGCCCGAGTACCGAGCGGCCCGGAACGGTCGCGAAGTCGCGCGGCGTGAACTGCAGGTACCCGCGGCGCGAGAAGACATCGAGCGCGTACGGGTTCACAAATCCACCGTTGCTGTTGCGAATGTCGATCACGACACCGTCACGCCCGCGGTTCTCGACGTCGAGGTCCATGTAGAGTTGCGTGAGCGATCCGGCGCCCATGTCCTGCATGTGAACGTATCCGAGTCTCCCATTGCTCGCTTTGGCGACATACGCGCGCCGTCCCTCGACCCAATCGCGATACACCAGGCCGCGCTCCGTCGCCGCGTTCACCGGACGAATGGCGATCTCGTGCACTGCACTGCCGTCGGCGTTCCGCGTCACAGACAGCGTGACGCGCTTTGCGGTCTTGTACGTCAGCAGCGAATCGAGGTTGGTGTGCGCATCGACGCGTGCACCGTCAACGGACAGCAGATAGTCGCCGGGCACAATGCCCGCGAGCGCCGCGGGGCTGAGTGAAATCGTCTCCGTCACCTTCAGCTTGCCATCGCGCTCGTACGTAGCGCGATCAAACCGAAGTCCGAGCCGGCCAACAGTGGCCTGCGGCGAGAAGCTTGGCCCGTTCACGCCGGAATGAGACGCGTTGAGCTCTCCGACCATGAACTTCATGACGCGCCGCAAATCCTCCGTGCTTTGCGCGCCGGCCGCGTACGGCTCGTACTGCGCGCGCACGGCTTTCCAGTCGACGCCATTCATGTTGGCGTCGAAGAAATTGTCGGCAAGCGTCGTCCACGCTTGAGAGAACACCGCCAACTTTTCGCGCGAGAAATCGATGTCCATCTCGGCGGTCACGGCAATGGGGCGCACCTGCCGCGATTCAACGTTGATCACGTTGATCCGCCCGTTCTCGATGTAGTAAACCTCCTTACCATCCGCGGTGAACTGCGCGGAACCTTTGCCGCCGGGCGTCGACGTCAGTTGCCGGGCAACGGCGGGCGCCGTCGACAACTCATCGAGCGAAAAAGTGTAGAGGTTTGATTGCCCCGCGGCGCTGGCGTTGATCAATGCCGTCTTTCCGTCGGGGCTGATCACGACGGCGCGCGCGTCCACGCCGACGGGCAGCACACTCACGCGACGACGGATGTCGTCGAACACGATCTGCGTCGTCGATCGCCCGCCGGACTTGACGGAATCCGCGCGAACGGTCGCGCTATCGCGCTGCGGCGGCGCTTGGCGCGGCGCGGGGTCGGTCGGGGTGCCGGGACGCGTTGGCTGAACGAACAGGTCGCGGAACTGGTCTTCGCGGAACCGCGGCGTACGCGGAATGAGGTCGACGCGCGCGATCTGCGAGTCCTCGGTACGCTGCGACGTGTCGAAGAGGATGTACGTGCCGTCCGGACTCCAGGCGATCGACCCGCCGAACGCGTCCGGTAAAAAGCTCAACGCTCGGGCTGGGCCGCCGGCCGCGGCAACGACATGAGGATTCTGGAATGCTCCTTGGCCGCCGCTCAGATACGCGATCCACTGGCCGTCGGGTGACCACGCCATGGAATGATCTGGAAGAAACGGCGACCGAGCGAGCTCGCCGGTCGCCAACTGGCGATCCTGTTTGGTGGCGACGTTGAGTACATGCAGTTCTTTGGCGCCGCGCGTGAATGCGATCTGCTTTCCGTCGGGCGACCACGTAGGCGAAACGTCATTCCTCGTGCCGTCGGTCAATTTCGTCTCCGCACGCGTATTGAAATCGTACAAATACAAGTGCGTCGCACCATCTCGGCTCGACACGTACGCGAGCCCCCGACTGTCGGGCGCCCAGGTCAACTGACCCTCGTTCTCGGGAGACGTCGTGATCCGCGTCGCATCGCCGCCGTCTTTCGCCGATGCGGCGAACACATCGCCGCGCACCGTGAACGCAATTTTCTTCCCGTCCGGAGACAGCGCGAGCGATCCAAATCCCGCGGCGAGCGACTGATGATCGCTCGCGGTGGTAGTGCCCGCGCCGCGGAGTGTGATCGGCACTTCGGCCGCTTTGCCGCTGGCAACGTCGAGCGTCCACACACCGAAGTCGCGTTCGAACACGACGGTGTTGCCGTCATACGAGATCGTGGGCCACACCACGCGTCCGCTCTTGTATGACGTGAGCCGCCGCGGCTCGGCGCCGCCGAGGTTTTTTGCCCACACATTCTCGGAGCCGCCGCGATCGGAGACGTAGTAAATAGTCTTGCCATCGCCGCTCCACATTGGCCACGCAAGCTTCGCGTCGTCCTTGATGGCCAACTCGTACTGGGGCACGGCACCGCCAACGCGCGCCAGCCAGATTTCGCTCTCGTCGATGTGGCTGTGACCTTTGCGCCACCAGTCGGTCGACGTGCGACCCTTTCCGGTGAACGCAATCGTGTTGGGATCAGTCGGCGACGGCGCGCTCCAATATTCCTGCGCGAATTTGTCGGCGCTCACGGCCATCGGCGTTCCGCCGTCGACGCCGACGCGGAAGATGTCGTTCATGCCGTTCACATCTTTGCTGCCGGACGAGAAATACAGCCAGCGACCGTCGCGAGACCATGCGTCGAGTTGATCGCTCACGTCGTCGAAGGTGATGCGTTTGAGTTGGCCCGTTTGGAGCGTGAGCAAATAAATGTCGCCGTTCCCCGTTCGCGTCGACATGAACGCGAGGCGCGTCCCGTCCGGGGAATAGACCGGGCGCGAATCGTACGCGGCATGCGATACCAGCAGGCGAGCTTCGCCGCCGCTCGCGGCGACGGTCCAGATGTCGCCGCCTGACACGAACGCGATTTCGCGATGGTCGGGAGACATCGCCGGCTCCGACATCGCGGCGCGGGCGGGAGTTGGAGAAACGGAAGGACGATTGGCGGCCGGCGCAACCGCGACGGTTGCCGCGGCGGCAAGTGTTGCCAGCGCGGAAACGCGAGATTCGAGCAGATTCGTCACGGGACGACTCCACGAAGGACGTAATCAGTTTCTGATTGGCGCCCCAAGATAGCGCGCTGCCCTTCCGTACGCCCGTCGTCCCCGAAATCCTTGCGTCGCTCTTACGAGCGACAGAGGTACCAGACTACCAGACTCCCTGGAACGCGAAGAGCAGGAACGTGCCATCCCGCACCGTCGTCACGGTGGGGAACGTTTGGCGGACGACGTTGACGGCCAGTCTGGCGACCGAGCCGTCGATGAGATAACTGCCGCCAACGACCATCTGACGTTCGATGGCATCGTTCACGCTCACGTCGCGCGATCGGTCGCGGTCCCAGGAATCGAGGCGCGCCACGAGTTGAATGCGACTGGTCGGACGAACGGCGCCGAGGCTGTACCAACCGATTCGTTTGAGTGGGCCGTCGCGCGCGGACATCACCTCGGCGCGCACCGTCACGAGGTCGTTTCGAAATTGCGCTTCCCCGCCGGCGCGCTCGCGCCGTTGCGAGGCCGGGCCGCCTTCGACGGCGCCGGAACCGCCAATCTGGAATTGAGGAAACTTTGGCGCGTGGAACACTGCCCGCCCCATGAGCGACTTCTGATCGTTGGTGTCGGTCGACCCGCCGCTCTCGCCGGTCTCATTGAACGTGCCCACGTGGTACTCGACGGCGTCGAATGCGCGTCCGTTCACTGAGACGCCGATGTCGCGAATGTCGCCAAGCCCGCCGGCGCGCGACCGTTCGACGATGAACATCGTACGCTCGATCGTTTCCACGTTGGACGTTGCAATCGTCCCTTCGAGACTCAGCGGAACGATCTGTTGCCCGACGTCGAACGAGAGCGCACGGTTCACCGTATACGTCAGCGCCGCGTCCTGCAGGATGCGCGAGCGTTGGTCGATCGCCGCATCGCTGAGGGCAACGGTGTCGCTGATTTCCGTCAACGTCTTGCTGACCGTCAATGTTTTGGCCGCGTCGAACGTGACACGCCACTTGATGTGCGGCGACAGATCGCCAGAGAACTTCAAATCAGCTTTCCGAAGGCGATATCCGTCTTTCGTCAGCGGATCGCCGCTTCGGTAATAGACCTCGACAAATCCGTGAAGGTCGAACGGCGGCAACGTGTGCGACGCCGTCGAGTCCTGCGCCGCGATGCGCCGACCGACACCAAGCGACACGACGAGAGCGAACACCCAATGCGCCAGGGCGCGGCGGCATGACATCCGATTGTTCGCGGTGAGAGGAGGAGGGAAGGAATTCGGGAACTGCTGTGGGAGGGGCGGCGGTCGCGAACGGGCGGCGGCGCCGTATCACCATGAGACGACTCAGCCCCGGGCGACGCATCTGCACCCTTCCACGTTGTGCGCTCTGTGCACTGTGCTACGCGAATGCCGGGGCGATCGTTCGTTCGTCGCCAACGGCGGGGCTGGCGAGGCTGTGGGAACAGCCGCTCGCCTTAACCCAGGGTCAGGTCTTGTGCCGGAAAATGATGCGGCCGCGGGTGAGGTCGTAGGGTGAGACCTCGATCGTCACGCGATCGCCCTGCAGAACGCGGATGCGAAAACGACGCATGTTGCCACCCAAAGTGGCGAGCACGTTGTGTCCGTTGGTCAACTGCACTCGAAAGGTCGCATTCGGCAACACTTCAGTGACCTGACCTTCGAGCTGAATCGGTTCTTCCTTGGCCATGAACCCTCGGTACGGGGGATTGGTAACCGTACAAGTATAGACCGTACCCTCCCTCAGGGCAAAAGCCCGCCTCGCTCGGCCTGAGCGAGACGGGCTTTGTCACACAAATTGTGAACGGCGTTGGAAGCGGACGGCGGCCCGTGCGTGAGCTACGGTTTTTTCTTCTTTTTGTCGACGTTATTGCCCACCACACCGCCAAGAATTCCGCCCACGGCGGCGCCAATGATGCCGCCTTTCACCTTGTTTCGGCTCGTGGTCGCCCCAATGACCGCGCCAGCGGCCGCACCGATGGCCGCATCACGTTTGGTGTGTTTGACGACGGTCTCGCCGCTCGTCGCGACGCTGCCACCCGCCTGACTCGTGCGCGACCCACCGCTGCCGCTCCTCGCACGCGCGGATCCTGAGCTCGACGTCGCCCGATGCGCGCTCGGCGCGGCGGCGCTGCGCTCGACCGCTGACAGGCTATCCGCCGTTCTCCGCTGCTGCGCGGCGAGCGACAGGTCCGTGTTGAGCGACGTATCTGCCGATTTATTGCCATTACGACTGCACGCGGCGGCCGCGACGATCACAACCAGCGCCAGCATTGATATGAATCGGTTCATCGTGGCCTCCAGCCTTGAACGACGCATTGTGATTCCTTGGTGGAAGGCAGGGCACGTGCCAGGCAAGCGCGCTCAGCGCGTCAACGCCCCGTGCCAAACTGCGCGCCAACGATGAGAACGTGTGCAATTCCAAACGCTGGAGACCACGACTACATTCCGCCGTTGACCGGGGTGCCTGCCCACGAAGGGCGCAGGCTGAGAGAGTCCCGTAGAACCTGATCCGGTTTGTACCGGCGTAGGGAGTCATACAAATGTCATGTCATACCACCGCGGCGATCCTTCGCCGCGCCCGCGACGTCGCATTCGCGACGATCGCCCCGCTCATTCTCCCGCTCGGCATCGCGACTTCGCTCCACGCGCAGCGCGCACCCGCGGACACCGCACATCGCGATACCACGCGCTCGCAACGGCTCGAGCGTGTCATGATCTCCGCCGTGCGCGCGTCCGGAGCCGCGCCCATTTCTCAGAAAACGCTCACACAAGCCGAGATCGAACCTCGATACTTCGGTCAAGACGTTCCGCTCCTGCTGCAAGGCACCGCCCCGTCGCTCACGTCGTACTCCGAGACGGCGAACTACTGGGGCTACAGCTATATCCGCCTTCGCGGCATCGATCAGTCGCGCATCAACCTCACGCTGGACGGAATTCCGCTCAACGATCCCGAAGACCAAGTGTTGTACTTCGCCGACTTCCCAGATTTGGCGAACAGTCTTCACTCCATTCAGGTCCAGCGCGGCGTCGGCACGACCAGCAACGGGACCGCCGCGTATGCAGGTTCCATCAACTTGGAAACACTTCCGCTGGCCGCGTCGACCCGCGGCGGTCAGGTCCAGCTCGAGGGCGGCTCATTCGGTTCAAAGCGAGCGAGCGGCGAATACGCCACCGGCCTCCTTCCCAGCCGCTTTGCCGCCTACGCCCGCATTTCGGCGCTCAAGACCGAGGGCTATCGCTACCATTCCGGCGTCGAAGGACGTTCGTTGTTCGCGAGCGCCGGATATTTCGGCGATCGCGACATCGTGAAGGTGACCGTCACAACGGGAACGATGCGCGACACGATGGCCTACCTCGCCGTCGCCGAATCTGACCTCGCCAAAGACCGGCGGATCAATCCCCTCACGCCGCGCGAGCGCGACGGATTCAGCGAACGGTTGGCCGCGCTCTCATACACTCGGCTGCTCGGCCCGTCGTCGTCGCTGTCGACGACCGCGTATCGCATCTCGACCAGCGGCGACTACGATGTGCTCATCGACTCGCTGGACAACTTCAACCTGAAGTTCGCGTGGTATGGCGTGACGAGTGATTGGAGCTACCGGCACGATGCCATTCAGTTGGACGTCGGCGTGAACGGGAGCACGTACGCGCGCGATCATGCGGAGTATCAACGCCCCGCGATCGATGATCCGCTGTACATCAACACCGGTCACAAAGAGGATGCGAGCGCATTCACCAAGCTCGCCTACTCCATTGGCCGCGCCACGGTGTTCGGCGATCTGCAAGCGCGTCGCGCTGAGTTTCGATACACGCCGGACGCACACGCGGGAATCGCCGAGCGTTCGATCAGCTGGTCGTTCTTGAATCCGAAGGCGGGAATCACCTACGCACTCGCGGGCCCGTGGTCGCTGTACGGATCGTACGGGCAAAATACGCGAGAGCCCGCGCGCAATGACATGTTCGCAGGCTTCGATAATCTCGACACGTCCAACGTCGCGTTCGTGGGCGCGTTGAATCGCGTCAAGCCGGAGACGGTGCACGACGTCGAAGCCGGCGCGACGTATCGTGGTGCTGTCCTCGAGGCACAGGCGAACCTGTACTCGATGCAGTTCAAGAACGAGATCGCCCCGATCGGCGCCTTGAGCTACATCGGGAGCCCACTGCGTCAGAATGTCGGATCGAGCTATCGGCGCGGCGTGGAAGCCGACGTCACGTATCGCGGCATTCCGCGCTTAGTGCTGAGCGCCAACGCCTCCGCGAGCATGAATCGCATCAAAGCGTACACGGACTCCACGGGCGACGTGCCGGTGACGTATCTCAACGTCGAACCGCTGCTGACGCCGCGCTTTCTCACTTACGAACGCGCCGCATTTTCCCCAACGCACACCCTGACCATCTCAGCCGAAACGCGGTATCAGAGTCGGTCATTCCTCCAGAATACGAGCGATCCACGGTTCGTCCTCCCGGCGTCGACGCAGCTCGACGGGAGCATCTCGTGGCGCGTGCGCGGCTACGAGCTCATCGCGCGCGGCAACAACCTCACGAACAGCAAATCATACGGGAGCGGTTACGCGAGCGGTGGGCAGTCTTACTATTTCATCGTGCCGCCGCGGAATCTGTTCGTCACGGCCAAGATCGGGTTCTAGCCCCAATACCCATTCGGTTAGTCGGACCGGCGCTCTCGTGGTGACTTTGTCGATTGGCGAGACGGCATCTCCGGTATGGGCCGTGCCGAATCATGCTCCAACCCGTTGGGCACGAATGGAACGACCAATGACCGCGAATCGAACCGGCGAACGCTTTTAATGAGAGTCGCACTGGAACGCTGTGGACGATCGAATTCTTCATGTCGGACCCGTCCCTCGATTTGAACGGTATATCGATCATGCCAAATAACGCCGATCCTGAGTACCGTGATTCTGCAGACGAGATGGTCGACGGTACGTGAATCACCTTGACTGAACGGCATTCGTTCTCGCCGCGGCGCTTGGTTTTCCGCGGCAGATCGCAACCGGATATCAACCGGCCGCCGCGGTACGCAACGTGCCGCGGTAGACACACTGACGCGCTCAACCTCTCGGAACCTCTTGGAGAACGGAGCAGCAATGGCGACCAGCGACAAACACGACGGCGTCGACATCGGACACGACCGGTCGCACGACGCGATGCATGACGAGACGCACGACGAGATGCAGGAATGCATCGAGGAATGCCTCAATTGCCACGCCGTCTGCACCATGACGCTCCAACACTGCATCGCGAGCGGCGGCGACCACACCGAGGTGAACCTCATCGGGCTCATCCTGGATTGCGCGGAAATGTGCCAAGTGAGCGGCAACTTCATGCTGCGTGGCTCACCGTATCATGTAATAACTTGCGCCGCATGCGCCGAGCTCTGCCGCGCATGCGAAGAGGCGTGCCGCGCGATCGCCGACGACGAACAATTGTCTCACTGTGCGGATGTGTGCGCTTCATGCGCCGAGGCGTGTGATCGCATGGCACAGATGGGAAGCGAAGAGTGACGGAACGTGTATAACAACAGATGATGACACACCCCCGCCGCTCTCTCGTCCTTTCGGTGATCGCCGTTGCGTGCGTCGTGACGCCGCCGCGATCAGCGCATGCGCAGTCGTCGCAGCGCGGCCAGCCGACCACCGCGTTCGCTGCGGCGGACCTGGCGAAGCTGCGCTGGCTCGAAGGAACATGGCGCGGCACGGCACCCGCCGAGCCGACGATCTACGAGCGGTATCATTTCGCGAACGACTCGACGATCGAAATCACGTACTACAACGACTCCACGCTGGCGCGTCCCGCCGGAACCGGCCGCGTGTATCTCACCGTCGGCCGAATTTTTCACACCAGCGGCGCGGGACGATGGGGCGCGTCGCATGTCGACGACCGCGGCGCGTATTTCATACCGCAGGTCAACGCGCACAACACCTTCGCGTGGAAGATGGTGTCGCCCGACCAGTGGACCTCCACGCTCCGCGGCGGATTGACGGGACACGAACGCGTGACAGCGTTCGACATGCGGAAATTCGCAGCGCCCTAAAGGCTGCCCAGGCGCTCTCGCGCCGTGCAACGGTGTTTTGGCATGCCGCATCGCCGCGGGATGGGCGTCTCTCTTGCATTTCAGTCTACTGATGCCAGAGTCCGCTAGTCCAACCCTCACGGCCGCCGTGCCCCGAAACGCCGCCGCGCGCCCATCATCCGACCGACGCGATGCGCCGAGCGCCGGCCGTCGCGGCGCACGGCGGAGTGCGTGGAGGCGCCGACTGCTCATCGTCGGCCGCGATGCGCTGATCATCGTGGGCGCCGTCGGGGCGATCGTGGTCTCGGTCCGCACCATCCATCCGGTGTTCGCGAATCAGCCGACCGTCGCGAGCGAACTCCTGAAGACCATTCCCGCAGCCAAAGCGGTGATCGGACCTGCGCCGAAGGACACGGGAAATCTCGCGCAACTCCTCGACTCACCGCAGTTCGAGCGCGACCGCCAAGCATTCGCGGCCGACCTGGTGAAAACCGGCCGCATGACCCCGGCGCGCGCCGATTCCATCGCGTACTACGCCGTGCGCGAATCGTACATCAACGCGATTCCGCCGGCGGTGGTGTTCGGCGTCATGCTCACCGAGAACTCCCACTTCATCAGCGGCGCGATGTCGAACGTGGGCGCCGTGGGACTCATGCAGGTGTATCCCAAGGTTTGGCTCAAAGCGCTCAGCAACAAGTTTGGAAACGATTTGGCGAGCGACTCCACCAATCTGAAATATGGCATTTACATTCTCCGATCGTACATCAAATCGGACTCCGGCAAAGTCACACAGCGGGACGTGAGCCGCGGACTGCTGCACTACAATGGTTGTGTGCGCGGCACGAACACGCCGAATTGCAAATCGTATCCGTCAAAGGTGAAAGGCTTCGTGGAGAACGAGGCAATGGCGCTCTGCGGCGACAAGACGTTCTACGAATGCATCGCCAAGCCGTTCATCGCCGGGTTGTTCGGTGAGACGCCGGCGAAATAGCGGCGCCGGCACACGCGCCGATCGGTCTACACGCGCAGGACGACCTTTCCGAACGTCATGTTGCTCGCCAGTCGCTCATGCGCGACGCGAATCTCAGCAAGATCGTAAACGTGATCAATCGTCGGACGCAATTCGCCCGACTCGAGCTTCGGGATGACGTCGCGCGCAAACCCCGCCGTCACCGCTCGCTTCTCCTCGAGGTCGCGCGCCCGAAGCACGGTACCGCGCAAGGTCAGGCGTTTCCCGAGGACGAGTCCGATCGGGATGGTCGACGCACGACCCGCCACCGTTCCGATGAGCATGATCCGTCCACGCAGCGCGGCGACCAGAACGCTTGCGCCGAGGTAGTCGCCACCGACGAGATCGAGCGTGACGTCGATTCCCTTCCCGCCGGTGAGCTTCATGACCGGCGGCGCCAGCGCCTCGACATCCGCACCAACGACAACACCGTCGACCAATCCGAATTCACGCGCGCGCTCGATCTTCTCGGCGGTTCGCGCCGTGCCGTATGGGACCGCGCCCCACGCCGTCACCATCTGTACCGCGGCGAGCCCAACTCCGCTGCCAACGGCGTGAATGAGCACTCGCTCATTGGCGCGCACGCCGGCCTGCGTCACGAGCGCATCGTGCACCGTGATGAACGCCTCGGGAATCGACGCTGCGTCCGTCCACGACAAACGATCCGGCACCCGCACCACGCACGCCGCGTCGGTCACGAGATACTCGGCGTTCGCGCCGCCGGATACGATACCGAACACACGATCGCCGTTCTGCCACTCCGCGACGTTGGCGCCGCGGGCGATCACCTCGCCGGCGAACTCCATCCCGGGAATATCCGCCGGGGCGCCCGGTGGCGCCGGGTACCGTCCTTCGCGTTGCAGCAGGTCCGCGCGGTTGAGTGCCGTCGCGCGTACGCGCACGAGAATCTCATTCGCGGTTGGCGCCGGCACTGGGCGGTCCTGAAGTTCGAGCACTTCGGGACCACCCGACCGCGTGATCACCACGGTTCGCATGCTGGCCGGTGCCGTCACCGGGGCGCCACCGCTTTCCAGAAGTCGATGCCGCCGGCTTGCTGTCCCACATCGACGCTCGCGACTTTCTGAAACGATATGAGATCGATGATGTCCACGGTTCCGGGCTGCGAGCCAACGCCCTCCACCGTGACGAAGGCGTAGCGGTCGTCCGACGACACGGCCACGCCGCTCGCGACCTTGCGCGTGGTGGGAATGCGCGACAACTCTTTGCCCGTCTTGATGTCGATGATCGACGCCGACTGGCCGCGCCTGTTCGTCCCGATGAGCAAACGCCCATCGTGCGTCGCCGCAAGATTGTAGACGCCGTCCCCTGTCGGAATGCGGCGCACCAGTGTCCACGACGCCACGTCGACTTCGGCGATATCGCTGCTCTTGTTGCATGCGACGTACACCGTGCTGCCGTCGGCAGACGGTTGCGCCCAGGTTGGCGAGCAGCTCACGTCACCGGCTTTAGGTGCGGCCATGCCGTGGCCGCTCATGTCATGCGCCATCGGCTCGCCCGGTTTTGCGCTCTCGATTGGGCCAGTCGCTCCATGCTCGCTGCCTTTCGTGAGCATAAAGTGGCGTGCGACCTTGAACGTCGACGCGTCGATCTCGATCAACGCGTCGTTCATCATGCACACGGAATAGTGTTTTGTCCCCTGTGCATTGAGACGTGAGCCGTGCGGCATGACGCAGGTGGGGACGCGCACGATCTCGACCATCGCTTCGCCGTACACGACGGACACCGACGACGGCACCATGTCGCCGTGCAGGTTGAAATTGGCGACGAAGATGTACGCTCCATTCGGGGCAACCTGCACCGTCGCTGGAAAATTGCCCAACTCCACGCGCCCCAGCAACGAGTCGCCGACGGTGGAATACTTCCACAGCGATCCGTGCGGCATCCCGTGCGCCGTGGTCACGTAGTAGTAGCGGCCGTCGGGCGACACCGCGACGCCGTGAGGACCAACCAACTCCGTGGGGTTGGTCCCCATATGAAATTCGTGATCGATCGACGCGCCCTTCGGACCAAACCGCAGCAACGCGAGCTTGTCGTTCCCTTCGCTCCCGACGAAGACGAGGTAGTCTTTCGTCGGCGGCGAGGCGGTCTGCGAGGTTTGAGCGTTGGCCATGTTCGCCGCGCAACAGCCGACGAGCATGGCCAACGGTAGGCGGAAGAGCAGATCCCTCGCCGACTTGCTGTCATCCCGAGCACCGCGAGGGATCTGCTTGTCCGAGCCACTCATGGAACGACTGGCTTCGGCTTCGGCTCGACGCGAATGATCCACAGTCCGTTGTTGAAGTCGTTCACGTACGCGAGACCGTCCTTCGGATTCACGACGACGCCCCAATCGAACGCCGCGTTTTTCTGAATGCCGCCCATGTCCGCCGTGTTCAAACTCGCGATCTCGCGACCCTGCGCGCGCAAATCGCCACGCAGCTCGCCCGAGATGTCGAACACGTGGAAACCCGCGTCGTACGCGCCAAGATAGAGCGTGTCCTTGACGACCCACACGTTGTGAACACCCCCCATCTCCGGCGTGTACCACGCGACCGTTTTCGGATGTTCGAGATCGCTCACGTCGACGACTTGCAGCGTGCCGTACATCCGGCTGGCCGACGCGTCCTTCGCGCCCTTGACCTCGCCGTTGCGATAGACCTCATCCGCGATGAAGACGTATTTCCCGCCATTGCGCTGCCGCCACGCCGTGTGCGTTCCCCGAGTAAAGCCCGGTGCGCTCGCGCCTTCCACCTCGCGATAGAGTGAATCCAGGTCGTACTTGAATTGCGTCACGACCACCGGCTTGTCCGGACGTCCGCCTTTCACCCCATTGCCGATGTCGAGAATGACCAGACCGTCGTTCCAGTACGACGCGTACATCAACCCATCCACGATGTCGAGATCATGGACGTACCGCGACGCATCCGGTCGATTCGTCCTGAACTCTGCCACCTGCTTCGGGTGCGCAGGATCGGTGATGTCGATCGAGTGCACGGCACCGGTGCCGTCGTTGGTCAGAAAGACGAACTTGCCGTATTTGGGATTCTCGTAGATGTACACCGAGTGCACGCCGGCCGTGACGCCATCAGTAAACTCTGATAACGCCTTGGGGTGCAACGGATCGTGCGTGTCGGCGATGACGATACCGTTCTTGCGGTCGGCCGCACCTTCACGCGTGAACACCATGTAGTTGCCGTCGGCCGTCGTCTGCATGTCGTTCACGAGCCGCGTATTCGCCTGGATGGAATCGACGATGTGCGGCGCCGCCGGATTGGTGATGTCGATCGCGTACACGCGATCGCCGCCCATGTGCGTCCCCAAGTAGGCGACCTTGCCGTTCGGATGAATCCACACTTCCGACGTCGCGTAATTCGAAACCGGCAACCGTCCGACCACGCTCACGCCGCGCCGCACATTGCGCTCGTCGACGTGCACCACGGTCGTCGCCGCCTTGGCGCCGAGTGTAGCGGTCACGAGGTAGTCGCCGGGGCGATAGGCCACAAAGCTTCCATCCGCTTCGAGCTCACCGTCGCCCGGCGAGAAGCTCCACGCCGGCGCGAGACCCGCGATCGCCTTCCCCGACGCGTCCTTCGCGTCGACACTGAACTTGACCACGTCGCCCTGGCGCACCGCGGGCTTCGCCGGCTTGATCGCCAATGCGCCAACCGTGTTCGCAACGACCTCGATCTGTGCGGATGTGTGCGCGGTGCCCGCGGTCGCCGTGAGCGTAACCTGGCCGGGCGCGACAGCGGTGACGATGCCCGCCTCGTCGACAGTCAATGCGGTCGGTTTGTTCGACTGCCATGTGATGGCTTCGCGCGCTCGATCCTTCTGCGCCGAGTACGGCGTGGCGGCGAATCGCATTTGCTGACCGACGACGAGCTTGCGCGCCTTGGTGTTCAGGTCGAGCCGAGTGGTGGGGCCCGGCACCGTGCGCACCTCGAGCGAGTCGATGACCGGACGCGTGCCGGGAACGAACGCTGTCACGATGAACGGCATGCGACCAATCGTGCTACCGACAACGAATCCGGTCGAGTCGATCTTGCCTTCCATTTGACCGCCTCGCGGCGTGAAGACAATCTGCGCGCCAGGCACAGGACGACCGACGGCGTCGAGCGCCCGCGCCTGCAGGCGAACCGAATCCCCCGCGACGATGCTGCGAACACGAGGCGTGATCTCGATGCGGGCGATCGGTGATGCGGGCAGCGGCGCACTCGGAGCCTGTTGTTGTTGCAGGGCGAGCAACGCGGCCGCGAGAGCGAAGGCGGTCAGCATGGGTTTAGCGCTCTGTAGAAGGTCATCAGGAGACGGTCCCTGTTGGAGGCAGCGATGTCAAGGGCGAAGCTGCGCGTGAGTGTTTGTTTACACGCCGCGATCGGGTCTCGCGATCGGTCTACGGTGCGACGAGCGTGGGCGTGCTCGCAATCCCTGTCGTGCCGACCGCGGTCACCGCGACTTCGTCCGGATCGGCGGTGCCAAACGCACTTGCGGCCAATTGCCCCAACCCCGCGGGCCGAAGCGTGGTTGTCCACCGCCCGTCTCGCCCGCGCGTTTGGATCAGCCACCAAATGACGCGCGTGCTGTCGCCCGGCGCAATTGTAAACGAGACAGGCCCGTCTCCACCGACGAGCGACACGGTCGGAGGCGCTGGTTGCACGCCGCCGAGCCAGGGAAAGGCTGGGACGAGCGCGCGCTCGCTGTAGGTGACGCTGTCGAGATCCACAGCGAGGCGGTCGCGGTCGGCGAACAGCGCCGCGAGCCGAAAGTGGACATGTCCCGGCGGATCCGTCGATCCAATACGCGTGTCTCGAATGTCTGCGATCTGCGCGCGAATCTCGCTCGGCGCCCAAGTGTCCCCGCCGCCGAATACGCGCGACGTATAGAGCGCCGGCCAGATGTACCGTCCCAGCGGATTCACGGTGCGCCACCACGCGTCGAGCGCGCGAAAGCGGTTCTGCGTACCGGCCAATTCCCAATACAACTGCGGCGCCATGTAATCCATCCACCCTTCCGACAACCACCGCTTGGAGTCGGCGTAGATCTCGCCGAATGCGTCGAGGCCCGTGACGCCGGGCGGCGTTCCCGAACGCCAGATCCCGAACGGGCTGATGCCGACGAGCGTCGCCGGCTTGGTCGCTTTCACGCGTTGGTACAGAGTCTGTATGAAGCCGTCAATATTGGACCGACGCCATGCATTGCGATCGGTGAAGCCGCTTGGCTTGCCGTACTTCTTCCACGTTTTGTCGTCGGGAAACTCGATGTCGACGCGCTGCCGCACGCGCTTGCCGCGGACGCGGCGCGTCACCGTTCTCGACTCGCGATACGGATAGAAGTAGTCGTCGATGTGAACGCCGTCGACGTCGTATCGCTTCACGACATCGAGGATTGTCTCGAGCACGAACTTGCGCGCCGCAGGATCGCCCGGATCGATCCAGGTTTGCGTTCCATACTTTCGAATCCATTCCGGATGCTTTCGCGTCACGTGCGACGCCGCCGCTTTGCCCGCAAAGATGGGAAGCATGGCGCGGAATGGGTTGAACCACGCGTGAAGTTGCAGACCCCGTGCGTGCGCTTCCTGCACCGCAAACTTGAGCGGGTCATAGGCGGGCGACGGCGCTTCGCCTGAGCGCGAGCTCAAGAACGCCGACCACGGCGCGTACTCGGTCGGATAGAGCGCGTCGCCGGCCAATCGGACGTGCAATATCACCGCATTCAACCCGATCGCCGCCGCGTGATCGAGGATGCCGGCCAACTCGGCGCGCTGCGCATCGGGCGACATCCCGGGCGCGGACGGCCAATCGCGAAAACCACGATCCCAAATCGGCGTGATCCACGCGCCGCGAAATTCCCGGGACACCGGTGGCGGCAACGCGAGCGCGGCGGCCGCGGCGGCCGGAACCTGCGCAGACATCCGTGTTGCAGCCGGAGGGAAAACGGAGCCTGTGACCAGCGCGACAACGACGCAACGAACGAGCGATCGACGCAAAATCAATCCTCGCTCGCCTCTTCCGCTTCATCGCCGTGCTTCACGATGTCGCCTTTGGTGAACAGGATGCCTTGGAGCGTCTCGCGCCATTGCGGCTTTTTGCGCAACAGGAACTCGAGGTCCATTCCGAAGTGCTTCATCTCCTCGTGCTGCGCATTTTTCATGATGGCGAGGGCGGCCTTGTCCTTCTCGACCGAGATGCGCTGCTCGTACCAGCCGATGGCTTCGGCCTCTTCGATCATCGACGTGATCATGCGCGCGAATGTGCGCGTTGCGGCGGACAGTTCCTCAGGCGGCTCGTGATATTGATCGAAGGACATTGATGTACTCGACGTCTAGCGGTGGTGACGAACAACGCGGAAACTATAAGGTAGTTCGCTATACACTCGACGCGCCCTGGAGCTTCCATGCACTGCACGTATCAACGATTGGTTCGAACCACGACACTCGCTCTACTCGCCCTTCCAGCGGCACTCTCCGCGCAGAACGAGAAGATCGACTCGCCCATGCTCGCCAAGATCCGCGACGAAGGCCTTAATCGGTCGCGCGTCATGGATCACATGGTGTGGTTGACGGACATCTACGGTCCGCGACTCACCGGCAGTCCAACGTTCGAACAGGCCGGCGCCTGGGCAGTGAAGACGCTCGGCGCCTGGGGGTTGTCGAATCCGCATCTCGAGCGTTGGCCGTTCGGCAAAGGCTGGTCGCTCGTGCATTTCGACGCGCAGATGACCGAGCCGCAAGTGCAGCCGATCATCGCACTTCCAAAAGCATGGACCCCCGGGACAAAAGGCCGCGTCACCGCCGAGGTCGTCATGCCGGAGATCAAGGCGGCCGCTGATTTCGCGAAGTACCACGGCAAGCTCAAGGGCAAGATCGTTCTTACGCAGCCGGCGCGCATGGTGCGCATGCTCGACGGACGAATCGTTCTTCGAATGACGCCAAGCGACATCGGCGAAGCGATGAAGGTCCCCGACTCGTCCGCTGCGGCGGGACGCGGCGGACGAGGCGGTGCGGGTGCGGCAGGCGGCGGACGCGGCGCCGCGGCGGCGTTCCAGTCGCAACTTCAGAGTTTCTACAAGACGGAAGGCGTGGTCGCGCTGCTCGATCGTGGATCCGACGCCGATTCGTCCGCCGGCGGCAGCGACCTCTCGTGGTACACGCAGAAGGTGGATGGCGGAACGATTTTCGTTCAGAGCGGCGGCGCACGCGACTCATCCGAAAAGGGATTGCCGCAGATCACGCTCGCGGTGGAGCACTACAACCGTATGGCGCGAATCCTGGCCAACGGCGTTCCCGTGAAGATGAACCTCGACGTGCAGACACGATTCTACGATGAGACCACACCGCGCGGCTTCAACGTCATCGCCGACATTCCGGGTTCCGATCCCGCGCTCAAGGACGAAGTCGTTCTCATCGGCGCACACTTCGATTCCTGGCACGGCGGCACTGGTGCGACGGACAACGCGTCGGGCGACGCCGCAATGATGGAAGCGATGCGCATTCTGCAGACTGTCGGCGCCCACCCGCGCCGCACGATTCGCATCGGACTCTGGGGCGGCGAAGAAGAAGGCGAGCTCGGGTCAAAAGCCTACGTGCTCGCACATCTTGGAGATCCTGCGACGATGAAGCTCAAACCGGATCACTCCAAGTTTTCAGCATATTATAATATCGATAATGGTACGGGCAAAATCCGCGGCGTGTGGATGCAAGGCAACGCCGGCGTCGCCCCAGTGTTCGCCGCGCTCACGGCGCCGCTCAAAGACCTCGGCGTCGAGATTCTGAGCCCACGCTCAGTGACGTCGACGGACCACCAAGCGTTCGACGCCGTGGGGCTGCCGGGATTTCAATTCGTGCAGGAGCGGTATGAGTACAACTCGCGAACGCATCACTCGAACATGGATGTCGTGGATCGCGTGCAGCCCAACGACATGAAGCAGATGGCCACCGTCGTGGCCGCCATGGCGTACATGACTGCCCAGCGCGACGACAAGCTGCCGCGGAAGCCGCTTCCCGCGCCGCGTCCGGCGGCGGCTGTGACGCCATAACCTTGCGTTCGTGGCACGAACACTGCTCTCAGTAAGCGTCGACGAAACCGCGGGGAGAGGAAGCCGCGCAAGCGGCTGCAAGAGGGGGCGCGGGTTCGTCAGCGGGGAGAGAAATGTACGGACAGGGCCTTAGGCTCTGTCCGTACATTTTTTGTCTACGCAACAGACTGAAAGAGCCTTACCACGGACGCACACGGACGAAGCGCGGACACGACATGGAAAACAGCTCTTGGAGCCCGCTCGGCCGGGTGTGGTTCGCCCGGCGCCAATCAACGATGCGCCGCGACTTAAAAAAAAGAGTCTGCCATATCACCCAACGATGCCCCGGTGCTCCGATCCGTGCCGTGTCCGTGTTTCGTCCGTGTGCGTCCGTGCTAGAAGCAGTTGCGGTTGCAGTCTCAGTTGTCGTCCGCCAACTACTTCAACGCGGGCACCGTCGGCGGCTGCCTCCTCCACTTCGTCGCCTGCTCATACGAGTACGCCAGCTTGATCAACCGCGATTCGTCGAACGCGCGGCCGAGCAGTTGCAGTCCCGCGGGCAGCGTGTTGTTTCGGGTGTAGCCCATGGGGACGGTGATCGCCGGCATCCCTGTCGTGGGTGAGAACACCTGACTGTTGTCGCCGCCCGGTGTGTTGAGATCTCCAATCAACCGCGGTGGATTGCTCCACGTCGGATAGATGAGCGCATCGAGCTGCAGACGATCCATCATCCGTGTGACAGCTTCGCGGAGTCCGTCACGAACGCGCTGCCGTGTCGTGCACCCCGCGACTGAGTCCGGAGGCAGCGAAATCGTATTGGCCGCAATCAACCGCGCCTGAATCGACGGATGGTAGTTCCCGGACCTCACGATCGAATCGAGCGTCTTCACCGGGACGCGCTCACCCTGCTCCGCGAGCCACGCGTTGAATTCATACTTGAACGGATTGCACCCGGGGCGTCCGCCGGACCGTTGAATGGAGTCGAGCTCGGGCACCATGACGGTGTCGAGCACGATGGCGCCTGCGCGCCGGAGATCCGTGATCGCCTTACCGAACACTTGCGCGACGCCCGTGTCCAACGACGGACGGTCATACGCCTGGCGCAGCACGCCGACCCGCGCGCCCTTCAGTCCGTCGCGCACGAGCGCAGTCGAATAATCCGGAATCGGTTTACCGTTCATCACTGATGTCGCAGGGTCATCCGGGTCATAGCCCGCCACGACTTGAAACACGGCGACCGCGTCGGCAACCGTCCGCGCCATCGGCCCCGCGATGTCGGCGAACAAACTGAGCGGCGCAACTCCCGCCCGGCTCGTCAGACCCATCGTCGAACGAATTCCCACGAGCGAATTGTGCGAGCTCGGACCGCGGATCGAATTGCCGGTGTCGGTCCCCAGTCCCACCTCGCCAAAATCGGCTGAAACCGCCGCGGCCGTTCCGCCCGACGAACCCGCCGTCACACGATCGAGCGCGAACGGATTCTTCGTGTAGCCCGGCAACAGCGAATTTACCGTTTCCAACGGGCTGAACGCGAATTCCGCCATATTAGACTTCGCTAATACGATCGCGCCGGCCTCCTTGATGCGCTTCACCTGAAACGCATCCTTGCTCGGCGTATAGCCCTTGAGGGCGAGCGACCCCGCGGCCGTCTGCAGTCCGATCGTTTGAAAGTTGTCTTTCACGATCATGGGGATGCAGTGCAACGGCCCCACGAACTGCTTCGTCGCCGCGAATCGTTTGTCGAGCGAATCCGCTGTCGCCACCGCGTCGGGATTCACAACGGTGATCGCGTTGATCGCAGGGCCGCGCTTGTCGTACGCGTCAATGCGCTTGAGATACGCATTCACCAGTGCGCGACAGGTCAGCGCGCCGGAGCGGAACGCGGCGTGGACGGCGGCGATCGACGTCTCTTCGACCGGAAACCGTCGTTGCGCAGCCGCGGGCGAGGCGACGGCGAGGAGAAGCGAAACGATCGTAGTTGTCTGTCGATGCATGCGAGTCGTACGGTGAGAGAAGTCAAATTGAATCCGAGGAACCGCCGCCTGAGAACCCGCCGCCTCCGCCGGCATCACCGCCACCGCTGTCGGACGATCCACCGGAGTCGGAGCTGCTCGACGAATCGGAGCTTTCCCAGGCGGATCGCCGTCGCCGGTCGTCGTCATCGTCGCCGCGGCTGCTCAACGGAATCGGGATGGGAACGAACCCCGCTCCCGAACGTCGTGGCGATCGACGCTTGCTGATGAGGGCGATGGCAACGATGAACAGAATGAACACAACAACGATGATCACGCCGCCCACAGAGAACGAGCGCTCCGAGCCCGGCAGCGCGGACGTCGGCGCGCCCTTGGCCACGCCTCGCGCCGCGAAATCTTCGCGAACCAGGCTTGCCGCGACCGGCCATCCGGCAAGATACGCCGCGTCATAGCGCTTGGCCCGAAGGTCCTCGCGCATCGCGGCGCTGATGGCGCGCGACCGCGAGTCTGTAATAGTTCCCTCGAGCCCGTTGCCGACTTCAATGCGGAAGTTGGACCCCGACGTCTTCGACTTGTCGGGCACGAAGAGAATCACGAGTCCGCGATTGCGCATCGGATCCCCCGGTTGGCCGGGGCTCCCGATGCGCCACGTTCGCCCGATGTACAGCGCCGCCTCTTCGATCGCGCGGCCGCCAAGCGTTGGCAGTGTTACCCAGGCGACGTCGGCGCCGGTCTCCGTTTGCAACGCGCGCGCGCTGTCTTGCATCGCAGCGATCGTCGCCGGCGACAGAATGTGTGCCGAGTCGAGAACGAAGACATGCGCTGCGTCCGGTGTCGGCGGAACGAAGCGCGCAATCGCCGGCGCATCCTGGGCCAACGCCGACACCGAGCCGAGGACGAGAAACGCCGCCAGCGTTCGCCGAATCGGCGCGTGGATCACGGATTGCAAACTGGTCATTTCACAAATCCTGCACACGTTTTGTGTTGTCGGGAGTTGTTCGCCAACCCAATGTTACGTTGGGCGCGACCCCTGCGCCCTCCCCCCTCCCCTTTTTCAGGTCCCGCCCTATCCCCGTGCCCGGCTCGCGCCTCACCTCTCTCGTCGAGTCACTCCGTGGCCGCCGTCTCCGGTGGCCGCTCGTCGTGCTGCTGGTGAGTATTGGGCTCACGGCCATTGCCGCGATCGAGGCGCAGCGCACGGTGCGCTCGCAGCGGAGAATCGTTGAGCGGGCCCTCCGCGAGTACGCCAGCTTCGCAGCCTGGAGCTACGCGCAGCATCTCGTGGACACCCTCGCGCTGCTCGAGCGCGAGGCAATCGGCGCCGTCAATCACGGCGACAACATGCATACGAGCCACGATATCCCCACGGCTCGTTCGCTCGCGCACTACTTGCCGTGGGACATCAAGTGCCTCTGCCACCGCGCGCGCACCGGACCAAGCCCTGAAGCGTTCTTCGGCATCAAGGTCGGCAGTAAGGATTTTGACATCGGCGTCAACACGCATCCCGACGCCGCCGAGGGCTGGGAAGTCGATCGTCCCATGCCGGTTCCCATCTCGATGCCCACGCCGGCGTCTCTGTCCACACCAGTCCCCCAACCAATCGATCGTTTCTACACTTCGGCCGAGCGTGACTGGCTCCTCGATTCGTTGACTCGGCGCGTGCGACACCTCGGGCAGGTCGACCACGGCTTTACGCTTGTCGTCGCCCACGTGGAAAATGTGCCGCGCATCTTTGCATATACGCTGATGCCGACATCGTGGGGCGACACGATGATCTACGGCGCGCGCTATTCCGCCAAGGCCTTCACGCACATTCTCGAGGGAGTGCTGGACGGCAACGGGTTGCTCCCAGCCACGTTCACGGAAGGACGACGGAACCGCGACATCCTTGCGCTACGCGTGCGGGATCGCAGCGGCAACATGTTGTTTGATTCCGCGCCGGGCATCGAGTCGCCGCTCGACGCTCATGTCGATCTTCCCTCGCGCGCCGGTTTGCTGAGCGTCGACGCGATGATTCGTCCCGAGCTCGCGGGCACGCTGATCATTGGCGGACTGCCCGCCTCGCGACTTCCTTTTTTGTTTGGGCTTCTCGGACTTGCGGCTGCGCTGTCGATCGTCGCCGTCATGCAGCTTCGGCGCGAAGGCGAGCTCGCACGGCTGCGCGGAGACTTTGTCTCCAGCGTGTCGCACGAGTTGCGCACACCGGTCGCGCAGATCCGTCTCTACGTCGACACGCTGGAGACAAAGCGGGCGCACACCGCCGAGCAACAACAGTGGTCGCTCGGGCATATCGAGCGCGAGACGACGCGACTGTCGCACCTGGTTGAAAACGTGCTTCGCTTTTCGACGCTGGGGAAAGACGACCCGACACCGCGCGAGCCCGTCAATGTGGGCGCCGAAGTTGTGACGATCGCCGAAGAGTTTCTGCCACTTGCTGTCTCTCGGCGCGCGACCGTGCGCGTCGAAGCAGAATCAACGGCGCCGGTTTCACTGCGGGCCGACGCACTTCGGCACATCGTTCTCAATCTGCTCGACAACGCCGCGAAGTACGGACCGGGCGGGCAGACAATCACCGTCCGTGTCACGGCGACGAGCGGCGGCGTTGCCATCACGGTCGACGACGAAGGACCGGGCGTGGCTGAAGCGGATCGCGATCGCATCTGGCAACCCTTCACGCGGGGACGCGCGACCGTTTCGAACGGCGGAAGTGGGATCGGTCTCACGATCGTGCGCGAGGTTGCAGAAGCGCATGGCGGAACGGCTCGCGTCGAGGCGAACCGCCGCGGCGGCGCGCGGTTCATCGTGACGCTCCCCATCGACAACCCGTCCGCGCGCACCGAGTACGCCGAGTAGCATGGCCGCCCACCGCATCCTCATCGTCGAGGACAACGCCGATCTCGCGGCAGGCATCAAATACAATTTCGAGCTCGAGGGCTACGACGTTCGCGTTGCCGAGGACGGACGCAGCGCGATTGCGACGTCAAAGGAGTGGGAACCGGAGCTCGTACTACTCGATCTGATGTTGCCCGGCGTGGACGGATATCAGGTGCTCCAAGCGATCCGCGCCGGCGGCAACCGCGTGCCTGTGATCATTCTCTCGGCGCGTGGCGAGGAGTCGGACAAAGTGCGCGGCTTCCGTCTCGACGCGGACCAGTACGTTACAAAGCCGTTTGGCATTCTCGAATTGTTGGAGCGCGCCGCTGCATTGTTGCGCCGTAGCAAGCGTGACGCTGCCGACGACGCCGCGCAGTCGCTCTCGTTCGGAGACGTCGCCGTCGACCTCGGCTCCCGCGCAATCACACGCGCGGGCGTCTCGGTCGCGCTCACGCCAAAAGCGTACGAGCTGCTGTTGGCGCTCGTGCGGCGCGACGGCGTCGTAGCCAGCCGCGCCGATCTGTTGAAGGAGGTGTGGGGCTACGGTGCGTTCATCATGACGCGCACCGTGGACTCGCATGTGGCTGAACTGCGACGAAAGGTCGACGACCCGACGCACCCGCGACACATCATCACCGTGTGGAAAGTGGGCTACCGCTTCGAGCGGTGATGTTTCATCGCTAGCCACCGTACATTTCTCTCACATTTCCGGCACGCAACCGCCACCGCGTCGCGTGCAAATGCACGTAGCATTGTCTCGTGAGCCGTTCGCTTCGCGACCCTGTTCCCCCGAGGTGCTCCCGTGTGCTCGATGTCTGCTGTTGTACGCTCCGCCGTTACACTCTCGTGCGTCGCCGGCGTCCTCGGCGCGCAGGCCACGCCCAATCGGCGCGACGCACTCCTCGTCACGCCGGCGTGGCTCACGTCGCATCTGCACGACCCCAACCTCGTCGTGCTGCACGTCGGCGATCCCAAGAACTACGCGGGCAACCATATCGCCGGCGCGCGGTTCGTGTCGTTGGATGACATCTCCGTCTCCGACCACTCGGGCATGAATGGTGGAACACCGACCGGCAACGGGTTGATGCTCGAGATGCTGCCGGCCGAGAAGCTGCGCGCAACGCTAGCCTCGCTCGGCATCAATGACAATTCGCGTATCATCGTTTACTCGGCGGACGAATGGGTATCGCCGTCCACGCGTCTTGTCTTCACCCTCGACTACGCCGGTCTCGGAAGCCGGACCGCGGTGATGGACGGCGGACTCGAAGCGTGGGTGCGCGAGAAGGGCGCGGTCACCGACGTCGTTCCGCCGGCAGCTCAACCCGGAAAGCTTTCGGCGCTGACGCTCCGCCCCATCGTCGTCGACGCTGAGTATGTCCGCACGCACGCCGGCAAGCCCGGTGTGTCGATTGTCGATGCACGCTCGGCCGTATTCTACGACGGCATTCCGCGACCCAACGGCGGACGCGGTGAGCCTCCGCCGCGGCTCGGGCACATCCCCGGCGCGAAGAGTCTTCCGTTCGACCAGGTGAACGACGATCAGATAAGACTCAAGTCGGCCGACGAGTTGGTCGCGCTGTTCACGAAAGCCGGTGTGCAGCCTGGCGACACCGTCGTGGGATATTGTCACATCGGACAGCAGGCAACGGCGATGCTCTTCGCCGCGCGTTCGCTCGGGCATCCAGTCTTGTTGTATGACGGCTCGTTCGAGGATTGGGCCAAGCACTCCGATTTTGCCGTAGAGCTGCCTCCAAAGGGAAGACCGTGAATCACCGCCGCTCGGCCGAGGGCGCGCCTTACTCAAATCCGTATTTGACGGGCGCGGGCCTCGGCCTGGTGTTGCTCGCCGCATTCGTCGTCATGGGCCGCGGGCTCGGCGCGTCTGGAGCGTTCGCGAGCAGTGCCGCCGGAGCCGTCGCGATCGTTTCACCAGACCGCGCGCATGCGAGTTCTCTGTTCGCTGGATATTTGAGTGCCGACGGCGGTCCGTGGCTCGAGTGGTTGATCTTCGAGATTGTCGGGGTTTCGATCGGCGGCGTGTTGTCAGCGTGGCTGGCGGGCCGATTGCATTTTGAAGTCGAACGCGGCCCTCGCATCTCGCGTCGTTCGCGGCTGTTTTCGGCGTTCGCGGGCGGCGGTGTGATGGGATTGGGCGCGGTGCTCGCGCGCGGTTGCACGAGCGGTCAGGCGCTCACTGGCGGTGCGTTGTTGAGCGTTGGAAGCTGGCTGTTCATGATCGGCGCGTTTGCCGCCGCGTACATCGTTGCTCCCTTCGTGCGCCGGGCGTGGTTGTGAGAGCGCCATTCTTCGAGTTTGGCGCGTTTGGCAATTACGGCGCGCTCCTCGCGGCGGTGTTCATCGGGGTCGCGTTCGGGTGGTGTCTCGAGCGCGCGGGAATGGGAAGCGCGCGCAAGCTCGCCGGTCAGTTCTATCTCACCGATCTCACGGTGTTCAAGGTGATGTTCAGCGCGATCATCACCGCAATGCTCGGCGCCTTCTGGCTCGGACGACTCGGATTCCTCGATCTCTCGCGAGTATATGTGCCTGAGACATTCCTCATGCCGCAGTTGGTCGGAGGACTTGTCTTCGGGGTCGGGTTCGTCATCGGTGGACTGTGCCCGGGCACGTCGTGCGTAGCCGCGGCGACTGGACGCGGCGACGGCGCCATGCTGCTCGGCGGGATGTTCACCGGCGTGTTGCTCACCGGTTTGGTGTTTCGGCCGCTCGAGCATTTTTATATGAGCACGTCTCGTGGCGCGTTCACGGTGCCTCAGCTGTTGCATGTTCCCTACGGCGTCGGTGTGGCCATTGTCGTCTCCGTTGGTCTGGCAGGCTTTCGCGTCGCTGAAATGGTCGAGCGTCGCTCGGCGACGAGTCAGGTTTCATGAGTAGCAACGACAATGACCGTCTCGTTCGCCGACTCGGCATCCTTGCTGCTGCCCTCGCATTGGCAGCAGTGTTCGCTGGAAGCCCGTACGCCGCGCAACACGGTCAGATCGACGTTGCCGCACTTGCTCACGCCGTGGCGCACGAAGACGATCACGTCGACGCGATCGAGCTGGCCGGCTGGATCAAAGATCGGCGAAGCGATTTACGCGTGATCGATGTTCGTTCGCGGGAGGAATACGATTCCTATCACGTGCCGACCGCGGAGCATGTATTGCTCGACGCATTGGCGACGACACCCTTTCGCGCCGGCGAGACGATCGTGGTCTACTCCGAAGGCGGCGCGCACGCCGCGCAGGCTTGGGTTTTTCTTCGGGCGCGTGGCTACGACAAAGTGTTTTTTCTTCGTGGCGGCTTGTACGAGTGGCTGGATCAGGTCATGAGCCCGGGCTTGTCGGCGAATGCTCCGGCAAAGGACAGCGCCGCGTTCAAGCCCATCGCTGAGTTGAGCCGATATTTCGGCGGCGTTCCGCAGGCGCGCGCCGAAGGCCCGTCGAGCACATCGAGCCTTGTGCTCAAAGTTCGCCGGCGTGGATGTTGATCTCACCTGCGCTCGGCGTCGGGTTCGAGACACTGCGCGAGCGCGAGTTCAGCCGGCTCGATCGCAATCGTCTCGCATACCTGGATTACACGGGCAGCGCGCTCTACGGCGACTCGCAGCTCCGATCGCATCACGCGCTGCTCGCCGACGGCGTGTTTGGCAATCCGCATTCTGAGAACGGGCCGTCGGCGGCCAGCAGCCGATTCCTCGAGATGGCGCGTACGCATGTTTTGCGCTTCCTCGACGCGGATCCCGATCGGTACGCCGTCGTCTTCACGGCGAACAGCAGCGCGGCGATCAAGCTGGTCGCCGAGAGTTATCCATTCCGGCCGGGTGCGGCGCTCGTGTTGTCGTCGGACAATCACAATTCTATAAATGGAATTCGTGAGTACGCCAAGCGTGCCTGCGCGAGCGTCACCTACGTCCCACTCGACGACGAGCTTCGCCTTGACGCGCCCGAACATCATTTGGCCGCGATATCGCACACCTCCGCGGGGCCCAAGCTGTTCGCCTATCCGGCGCAGTCAAATTTCTCCGGGGTGCAACATTCCATCTCGCTGATTTCGGAAGCGCAGCGACTCGGCTTCGACGTTCTTCTCGACGCCGCGGCCTTCGCGCCGAGCAATCGCTTGAGCTTGCGCGAGCATTCACCGCAGTTCGTCGCGCTCTCGTTCTACAAGATTTTTGGATATCCCACCGGCATTGGCGCGCTGGTCGTCCGACGTGACGCCTTGCACAGGCTGCATCGCCCGTGGTTCGCCGGCGGTACAGTAGAATTCGCGTCAGTCCTGCACGACATGCATCGCCTCAAAGGCTTCGCCGAGGCGTTCGAGGACGGCACACCGGACTTTCTGAGCGTTGCCGCACTGCCGGCGGGTTTCGCGCTCATCGACGAAATCGGCATCGACCGCGCGCACGATCACGTCATGCGCCTCACTGCGCTCCTGCTCGCGGG
>Ga0193753_10000060_pt1 | contig 105726 bp, 88 predicted proteins | sample H1c2metaG_FD_144925 | JGI IMG/M metagenome (GOLD analysis project Ga0193753, IMG submission 144925) | Soil microbial communities from a riparian zone of the East river system, Colorado, United States - H1c2 | ecosystem: Environmental > Terrestrial > Soil > Riparian zone | place: USA: East...
CGCTGGTCTGGCTGGGCGACGCGGTGGGTGAGTGGGACGTGGTGGTGATCGACTTTCCCGACCCGAACACGTTCGCGCTCGGCAAGCTGTACACGACCCGCTTCTACCGGCTGGTGCGGCGCGCGCTGGCCCCGGGCGGCGCGGTGGTGGTGCAGGCGACCTCGCCGCTGTTCGCGCGGCGGTCGTTCTGGTGCATCGTGGCGACCCTGCGCGCGGCCGGCCTGCACGTGGTCCCCTATCACACGACGGTGCCGTCGTTCGGGGTGTGGGGCTACGCGCTGGCCCGGGCGACGCCGTTCGATCCGCCGGCCCACGCGCCGAAGGGGCTGCGGCTGCGCTACCTCGACGACTCGGCGCTGGCGGTGCTGTTCGACTTCCCGGCCGACATGGCGCCGGTCGACGTCGAGATCAACCAGCTCGACAACCAGATGCTGGTCCGCTACTACGAGGGCGAGTGGCGGCGGTGGGAGGAGTAGGGGGATGAGCGCCGCCGCGCCGCCGCCCAGCCGGCGCGACGCGCTGCGCGCGCTGCTCGGCGCGCCCGCGGTGGCCGCCGCGATGTCGGCGGGCGGGTGCGGCGCGCGCGGCCGGCCTCCCTTGCCCGACGGTGCGCTGGTCGGCGGGGCCGAGCGACTCGGTCACCGGGTCCGCGATCAGGGCGCGCCACCGGTACCGCCGGCCGATCGGTGGTCGCGGGTCGGCGTGGTCATCGCCGGCGGCGGGGTGGCCGGGCTGGCCGCGGCGTGGCGGCTGGCGCGCGCCGGGATGCGCGACTTCGCGGTGCTGGAGCTGGACGCGGCGGCGGGCGGGACGGCGCAGAGCGGGCGCTCGCCGGTGACCGCGTACCCGTGGGGCGCGCACTACATCGTGGCGCCGCTCGCGCACGAGCGGGCGCTCATCGCGCTCCTCCGCGAGATGGGCGCGATCGAGGGCGAGGACCGCGACGGTCACCCGGTGGTGGCGGAGGAGCTGCGCTGCCGCGAGCCGGAGGAGCGGATCTACCAGCACGGTCGCTGGTACGAGGGGCTGTACCTCTCCGCGGGCGAGACCGCCGAGGATCGCGCCGAGCGGGCCGCGTTCCAGCGCGAGATCGATCGGTGGGTGGGGTGGCGCGACGGGCGCGGCCGGCGCGCGTTCGCCCTGCCGGTCTCGGCCGGGTCTGACGACGCCGAGGTGACCGCGCTCGACCGGATGACGATGGCGGAGTGGATGGATCGGCGCGGGCTGCGCTCGGCCAGGCTGCGCTGGCTGATCGACTACGCGTGCCGCGACGACTACGGGATGCGCCCGGCCGAGACCAGCGCCTGGGCCGGGCTGCTCTACTTCGCGTCGCGGGTGCGGGCGCCCGGCGCCGACAGTCAGTCGGTGGTGACCTGGCCGGAGGGGAACGGGCGACTGGTGGCGCAGCTGGCCCGCGCGGCGGAGGGGCGAGTCCGGCTCGGGGTCGCGGTGTGCGACGTGGTGCCGCGCGGCGCGGGCGCCGTCGGTGCGGGCGGCGCGGCCGGTGCGCGCGGTGCGGGCGGTGCAGGCGGGGCCGACGTGGTCGCCATCGACGGATCCGGGCAGCCGTTCGGCGTGCACGCCGACCAGGTCATCTTCGCCGCGCCACAGATGATCGCGCGCCGGGTGGTGCGGCCGCTGCGCGACCGCGAGCCGTCCCACTCGAGCGAGTTCGAGTACGGCGCGTGGATGGTCGCCAATCTCCACCTCGAGGGGCGCCTGCGCGAGCCGGACGGCGGCTACCCTCTGGCGTGGGACAACGTGTTCTACCGTAGCCCTTCGCTCGGCTACGTGGTCGCCACCCACCAGAGCGGCAGCGACCACGGCGACACCGTGCTCACCTATTACTACCCGCTGGCCGACCAGGCGCCCGCCGCCGCGCGCCGCCATCTGCTCGGCGCGAGCCGCGACGACTGGGCCGAGGTGATCCTGACCGACCTCGGCCGGGCCCACCGCGACGTGCGCGAGCGGGTCCGCCGGCTCGACGTCATGCGCTGGGGCCACGCGATGGTGCGACCGCGGCCCGGCTTCGCGTGGGGCGGCGCGCGCCAGGCGGCTGCTCGGCCGATCGGCAGCATCCACTTCGCCCACTCCGACCTCTCGGGCGTGGCCCTGTTCGAGGAGGCGCTCGATCAGGGCGTGCGCGCCGCGGAGGAGGTCCTGGCCGCGCGCGGCATCGCGAGCGAGAGCCTCCGATGAGCCCGCTCGAGGAGGCGCTCGATCAGGGCGTGCGCGCCGCGGAGGAGGTCCTGGCCGCGCGCGGCATCGCGAGCGAGAGCCTCCGATGAGCCCGCGCGGGACGCCGTGGCTGTTCTCCCGCCGGATCGATCTGGGCGTGTTCCTGGGCAGCGCGCTGGTCGCGCTGGCGCTGGTCGCCCTGGGCCCGTGGCTCGGCGTCCCGCCCGGCGGCGACTCGCCCGGCTGGACCTGGGTGACCGGCGTGCTCCTGGTCGACGTCGCGCACGTCTACGCCACGCTGTTCGTGGTCTACCTCGAGCCGGCCGAGCGCACGCGGCGCGCGGTCTACTGGGTCGTTCCGGTGGCGGCCTGGATCGCGGGGGTCGTCCTCTACTCCGAGGACGCCGAGGTGTTCTGGCGCGCGCTGGCCTACGTGGCGGTCTTTCACTTCGTCCGCCAGCAGGTCGGCTGGGTGAAGCTCTACCGGGCGCGGGCCGGCGAGCGCGATCGACTGGGCGGCTGGATCGACATCGCCGCGGTCTACGCCGCGACGCTCTACCCGCTCCTCTACTGGCACGCGCACCTGCCGCGCCGGTTCGCCTGGTTCATGGACGGCGACTTCGCCGGGCTCCCGGCGTGGACCGCGATCGCCGCCGCGCCGCTCTACGGGGCGATCCTGGCCGCCTACGCGGTGCGCAGCGCGCCCGGCTGGCTGGCCCGGCGTCCGCGCAACCCGGGCAAGGACATCGTGGTCGTCACCACCGCCGCATGCTGGTTCGCCGGGATCGTGGCCACCAACAGCGACTACGCCTTCACCGTGACCAACGTGCTCATCCACGGGGTTCCGTACATGGCGCTGGTCTACGTGGTCGCGGCGCGCTCGCCGGAGCGGGCCGGGCGCCCGGTCGGGATCGGCCCGCGCCTGGTCGCGCTCGGTCCGCTCGCGTTCCTGGCCACGCTGTGGCTGCTGGCGTACGCCGAGGAGCTGATCTGGGACCGCGCGGTGTGGCACGAGCGCGGCTGGCTGTTCGGCGGCGCGATCGACGCGGCCGGCTGGCACATGGTCTTGGTCCCGTTGCTCGCGGTCCCGCAGATCACGCACTACGTGCTGGACGGCTTCGTCTGGCGCCGCCGCGCGAACCCGCGGGTGGCCGCGGCCCTCGATCTCTAGTCTTGTCTTGGGTCTTGTCTCTGGCCTTGTCTCGGGCCGGCCCGCGCGCCGCGCGGCGCTCCTCGCGCCGCAGCACCTGGACCTCGGCCGCGAAGCCACCGAGGTCGATCGGGTAGGCGTCGATGAGGCGCAGGCCGACCGCGGCGGCGCGCGCGCGGGTCTGGCCCGGGATGGGCGAGATCCAGCACAGCAGGCCGCCGGCGGGGAGCAGCGAGGCAGCGCGCTCGATCATGCTCTCGAGCACGGCGTGGGCGCGCCCGCGCAGGACGCGCTTGCCCATCGGCGGGTTGGTGAGGATGAGCGTCACGCCGGCGAGGTCGTGAGTCAGCGCGTCGGCGATCGACAGCGCGGCGTGGACCCCGGCCGCGTCGAGGTTGGCGCGCGCGGCGGCCAGCGCCTCCGTGCTGATGTCGGTGCCGACCAGCCGGCGCGACGGGCCCAGGCGCGCGCGCTCGCACAGCTCGAGCCCGGATCCGACGAACGGATCCCACACGACGTCGTCGGCCGGAGCCGCGCTGTGGGTGACCGCGAGCCGAGCGAGCGCCGCCGCGACGGTCGGGTGAGATGCGGCCGGCACGTCGGCCACGCGATAGGCGAAGCGCGGGTCGTCGATCTTGCGCGGCTCCAGCGCGACCCGGACCGAGCTGCCGTCCTCGATCACGTGGACCCGCCAGGTGCTGTCGGTCGGGTCGTTGACCAGGTCCGGCCGGCGAGCGGCGATGTCGCCGGCGATGCGCCACACGTCGGCTCGCCGGTGACCGCCGTGCTCCCACTCCAGCCGGAAGCGGACCGCGCCGCGGGTGAAGGCGCCGATCACCGCGTCGGCCTCGGGCGAGGTCAGCGCGTCGACCACCGCGCGCCGGGTCGGGCCGGGCCGCGCCGACAGCGGAAAGGCGGCGCCGTGGTGGAGCCGGAAGTGGAAGACCGAGGAGAGCGGCCGCGAAAGCACGGTCTCGACCCGACCAGGCCCGCTCGCGACGACCGGCCAGCCGGCCGCGGCGATCTCGGCGGCGAGCAAACGCTCCAGCCCGGCCCGGCAGCGCAGCACCAGCGGCAGCGGCGAGCCCGGGGAGGTGCCGGCGTCGATCACCGACGAGCGGCCGCGCTCGAGAGTCCGCGAAGCGGTCAGCGCCGCGCGCTCGACCAGCCGGCGAAGCTCCGCATCCGGCGACGGAGGCGAGGCCCGGAGCGCGGCCAGCGCGCGCTCGCCCGACTGCCCGAGCGCCGCCGCCAGCGCCCGCCGCACCGACACGTCTGCTTCTCGCTGCCAGGCCGCGAGGAGGGCGTCCTCGACCGTGGCGCCCGCGGTGGCGGCCGATTGATCGCCTGGGGGCGCGGCCTGGTTCGCCCGCTTGGTGGCGGCCGTGCCGGCGGTCGCGTCCTGGCTCGCACGGGAGCGGGCGGCCGAGTCCTGGCTTGCTTTCGTGGTGGCGGTCCCGTCCTGGCTCGCACGGGAGCGGGCGGCCGCGTCCTGGTTGGCGGCGGCGCGCCCGTTCATCGACGCGGTAGGGTCGCGTCCGTTCGCGGTTGCCCGGGCCCTGGCGGCACTGGTGTTGGGCCCTGGCGTCGTGCCTCCCGGCGCGGTCGCCCTGGCGCCCGCGATCGCGCGCTCCTTTGCGCTCGCCTTCGCGCCAGGGCCATCGTTCGTCTTCGCGTCCGTGCTCGTGTTCGCGTTCGCATCGGCGCTGGCGTTCGTATCGGCGCTGGCGTTCGGGCTCGCGCCGCGCCCAGCCCGGGCGCGCCCGTGGGCGTTCGCGGTCGGCGTCGCGGTCGGCGTCGCGCCCGCCACCGCGGTCGGCGTCGCGGTCGGCGTCGCGCCCGCCGTCGCGCCCGCCGACCCGTCCGCATCGACGCGCCCCCTCCCGGTGGCCGTGCTGGCCGCGACTCCGTTCGTCGTCGCCGGCGCACCGGCGGTGCCTGCGCTCGATGCGGACTCTGCTTCGCGTCCGCCGCCGCCGCCGCTGGCCCGGGCGAGGGCGAGGGCGGCCTGGCGACGTATTCGCGGCTCGGGGTCGGTCAGGGCCTCGACCACCGCGGTCATCGCTCCGGCCAGCGCTGCCTCGCTCGGGCTCTGGTCGGGTGAGGCGGCCAGGCGGCCGACCAGGCGCACGAGCCGGGTCCGCGAGCGCAGGGCACCCGCGTCGGCGCCGCGGGCGCCGTCGAGTCGGGCCAGCGCGGCCGGCAGCGACAGATCGCCGCGTCGGGCGAGGGCTCGCTCGGCGGCGCGCACGTCGCGATCTTCCTCGGCGGTGAGCATCGCGTCGAGCAGGGGCGCGATGTCTCGTCGGCCGGGCGTGAAGCCGGCGGCCCGCGCGCGATCGAGAATCCGCTCCTGGTTCTCGTGGCGCATCACGGGCCTGGTATTCTGCCACCGGTTTCGCGACCTGGCCCTGCGGCGTGGGCAGTCGATGCATCGAAGATCGCCGGTCGACTCGTCGCCGCGCCGGCGCGAGACCGTCCGCGCGGGGTTGTTCCGGCCGCCTGGCGCCGGTCTCACGAGGTGGAGGAGAAGCATGCGCGTCATCCTGGTGACCCTGGTGATCGTGTCGTTCGTCGCCTGTGAGAAGAAGGAGCCGGCCGCCGGGTCCGGACCGGCGCCCGCGGAGGTGGGCTCGGCTCCCGCCGGCGCCGCGGGTCCCGGCGGCTCCGGCAGCTCGGCCGATCAGGCCGGCGCCATCGCGGCCGGGAGGGCCGGCCAGGCCGTGGCAGCCGGCGAGCAGGCCGCTGCAGCAGGGGCGGCGGCCGCCGAGCAGGCCGCGGCCGCCGCGACCCAGGCCGGGTCGGCCGCGCTGGCAGCTGGCGATCGCGCCGCCGATCGCGCCGCCACCGCCGCCGACCAGGCCGTCGGGGCTGCCGCCCAGGCCACCGACGCGGCCGGGCGCGCCGCCGTCGCGGCCGGCCGAGCAGCGCAGGCGGGCGTCGCGGCCGCGGCCGCCGCCGCCTCCACCCCACCGGCCGACTTCCCGCTGCCGGTGCCGCCCGACGCGAGGGGAACCTTCAGCCAGCGCTCCAGCGGCGGGCGCAGCACCCGCAGCGCGATCTTCTCCTGTGGCGGCTCCGCCGACGAGCTGGCGGCCGGGTTCGAGAAGGCGATGACCGACCAGGGCCTCGAGCCGGAGCGGAAGAAGACCACGCTCGGGGCGAGCCAGGTCATCTCGATCAAGGCCGGAAAGGGAGACACCGAGGCGAAGGCGGTCATCACCACCGCCAGCTCGGGCACCAATCAGGTCTCGGTCGTCTGGCGCGAGCCGGCGCGCTGACCGGGCCAGCCGCGCCCCGCCAGCCGCGCCGCTCTCAGCTCTTCGCCGCCTCCGGCCCGCGCACCACCAGCACGGAGCAGGGCGCGTGGCGCACGATCGACTCGGTCACGCTGCCGAGCAGCAGGCGGCGCGCCCCGCGCCGGCCGTGGCTGCCGGTCACGATCAGATCGGCGGCGGTCTCCTCGGCGCGGTAGCGGATCCCCTCGGCCGGGGTGGACTCGACCGGCACGAAGCGCAGCTTCGCGCCCTGGTGCTGCGCGAGCATGCGCTCGCCCCGCTGCAGGACGGCCAGCTCGAGCTCGGCGCGCAGCGGCGTGGCCGGCAACCCGCTCGGCATCGACGGCGTCTCCCAGCAGTGGACCACCTCGATCCGCGCCTCGGGGGACGCCAGCGCCATCGCGGTCGCCAGCGCCGCGTCGGCCGAGGGAGAGAAGTCGGTCGCGACCAGGATGCGCCGGTAGGCCGCGCCCTCCTCGATCGCCCCGCGCGCGACCAGCGTGTTCACGCGGGCCAGCCGGACGGTGCGCTCGGCGACGCTGCCGAGCAGGAAGCGCTTGAGCCCCGTGCGACCGTGGGTGCCGAGTACCAGGAGGTCGGCGCGCAGCTCGTCCGCGATCCGCGCGAGCCCGTCGCTCGGGTTGTCGTCGACCAGCACCGACTCCGCCTCGACGCCGAGCGCCTGGCAGCGGGTCTCGGTCGCCTGCAGCATGTCAGCCGCCTGCCGGCGGTGATCGGTGGCGAACTCGGCCCCGCTGCCCTGCGCCCGGAAGATCGGATCGTAGGACGAATCGGCCAGAAGATCGGTGGGCAGCGCGGAGACGTGGACCAGGATCACCCGCGCGCCATCCTGCCGGGCCAGCTCGACCGCGTGCAGGACGGCGATGTCGGACTCGGAGGAGAAGTCCACGGCGATGAGGATCCGCTGCAGACGCGCTCCGGTTCGCTTGCTCATCGCTGCCACGGCAGCTCCAGGGACACGGGGGAGCCCGCCCAGGCGCGCGAGCCCATCACGCCGGCCGTGCCGAGCCCGACGGCGAGGATGAGGCCCATCCCGGCCGCCTTCAGCAGCCGGTGGCGGCGCCGCGGCTCGACGGCGCGATCGTCTTCCGTCGCCGCATCCATCGAGTCGGACGGCTCGGTCGCGGCGGCCGAGCCCTCGGTGGCGAGTGGGGCGGCGCCGCGCACGGACGCGGACGCCCAGCGCGCCCGGCTGCGGCGCGGGGCCGCGGCGACCTGGGACGAGTCGTTGGTGCCGATCGCGCGCACCGCCGACGGAGCCGGCGGCACGGGCGGCTCGACCACCAGGAGAGCTTGCTTGACCGAGCGGCGGGCCAGAGGAGACCGATCGACCAGCGCCAGATCCACCGCGTCGTGCAGCGTGCGGTAGTCCGCGGCGATCCGCTCGAGCCGGCCGAGGACCTCGAGCATGTCCTGCGGGCGGTCGTCCGGGCTCTTGGCGAGGCACTGGAGGACGAGCTGCTCGAGTGCCACCGGGAGGAGCTGCTTCTGCGCGCCGGCCGCCTGGCTCGGCGGCAGCGGGGCCTCGCGTGACAGCCGCACCAGCAGCGAGGGGAGGTCGTCGCACTGGAACGGCGGCGCGCCGGTGACCATCTCGTACACGAGGACGCCGAACGAGTAGATGTCGCTCCGCCGATCGATCGTGCCGGCCGCGGCCTGCTCGGGCGACATCGACTCGGGGGTGCCGACCACGGTGGTGCTCTCGACCGTGCCGTCCGGGCCGCTGACCAGCTCGGCCACGCCGAAGTCGATGAGCTTGGAGAGGAGGGCGCCCTGGTGATCGACGCCGACCAGCACGTTCTCGGTCTTGAGGTCGCGGTGGATGATGCCGCGGCGGTGCACTTCGCTCATCGCGTCGGCGATCTGCAGCGCGATGACCAGCGTCTCGGACAGCGGCAGCGCGCCGCCGCGAGCGAGGCGGGCCGACAGCGGCTCGCCGGCCAGGAGCTCCATGACGAGGAAGGTGTCGCCCGAGGCGTCGGTGACCAGGTCGAGCACGTCGACCACATGGTCGTGGCGGACCGCGCGCGCGATGGCCGCCTCCGAGCGCATGCGCTCGCGGGCCTGCTCGAGGCTGGCCAGGTGCGGGCGCAGACGCTTCACCGCGACCTGGCGGCCGAGCACGTCATGATGGCCGAGGAACACCTGAGCCATCCCGCCCTCGCCGAGCAGGCCCATCAAGCGGACCTGGTCGAGGCCGGTAGCCGGACGGGAGGCGCCCGCCGACATGTGGGCCGCCTTGCTCCCGCTGGCTCCCAAGTCCCGACAATCCGACGCAAAGATATTCGAAGTCATGGTCTGACCGGCTCTTCTGCAGCAGTCGTGCCACGCGTTTACCAAGGCATCGAGGGGTTCCACGCGGAAGTTCCGGTCCTCGCGGCCACACTGTGTCAGCCCGCCACTGTCATCGCGGAAAAGCCGCCTCTCTCCCGGAGGCTTTTCGCGGGTGCAGGCGCTGGCCCCGGTCGTGCAGAGCCCGCACCAGGAGGGAGGCTCACGAATGAAAAAGCAGACATCTCTGGGTGACTTCATCAGCGCGCTCTACGACACCCTCGACACCGAGGACTCGCCCGCGACCAGCCAGGTGGTCACCGCGTGTACCCTCCAGGTCCTTCTCCGCCAGCGCAACAGCCGCGTCATCGCCGAGCTGTTCGAGCCGGCCGAGACGGTCGCCGTCCACTGAGAGAGCCGATCCGGTCGCGAGAGCGATCGGTGAGCGAGAAGACAGGATGATCATCAGCGCGGCCCCTCGGTGCCGCGCCAGCGGGTCCCGACGCATCCCCGAGGTTGTGTCGGACCGCGCGGCTCGGGCCCCAGCGCGACTGCCGCCGCGCGGCCACGCCGGTCGACGCAGCATGGCCGCGACGGCTCGGCCGTCACGGCAAGACGATCGTCAGGGCATCGACGTCAGGGCGTCGACGGGTCGGTCGAGACGTCCGGGTTCTCTCCCGGCGTCGGGTAGATGACCCACGTGCCGGGGCTCCCGCCGATCGAGCGCGACTCCGCGGCATAGCGGAGGTAGCCGGCGCGCTCGAGCTCGTCGAGCAGCCGGTTGGCTTCGTCGGCCGGACACTCGAGGCGCTTCATCAGCGCCTTCACCAGCTCCTGGCGGCCGCGCTCGTACTCCTTCGGGAGAGCGCTGAAGACGCCCGCCAGCCAGTGGGCCAGCTCCGGCAGCGCTGTGGTGGTGCTCGTGGCCATCTTGGTCATGAAACGCCGCGGTGTGGGCCGCGGCCGGGCTGAAAATCTGGCTCCCAGCCCGGCCGGCGACTCACTTGCGGTCGAGCCAGTCGTTCAACTTCGCCGAGACCTTGTCCGACAGGTTGTCCCAGCCGTCCTTCAGCGCCTCCTGGAGCTCGTCCAGCCTCGACTTCACGGTGTCGCGCTCGGTGCGCGCCTCGGAGCGGCCGTCGGCCTTGAGCTCGTGATAGCGAGCCTCGAGCTCGCTCTTCTTTGCCTTGATCCGGTCCTTCAGCTCTTCTGTGTTGGAAAGCATGGACCCATGTAGGTGCAGTCGATGTGCCAGGCAGAATCCCCGCATTTCCGCCGGGGAGCGCGACCAAAGCGTGCGTCCTCGACACGTTGTGTCGCGGGGTCACGACCGGCTCGCGCTCGCATCCGAGCGCCGCGCGGCGCAGGGGGCGACGTCATCCGTCGACGAATGACGCTGCCTACGAGGTGGGTATCGCGGTTACCAGGGCGCCGGAGGTCCCGCATTGACCCGTCGGAGGTGCCTGCGCAATGATTGAACCCAACGCGGGGGGGCAAAGGCGTGGAACGTCCCAGTGATCACGCCGAAGCGTGTCCGGCATGCGGTCGACCCGCCGCCGAAGGACATGTCTGCGGCAAGCGACAAGCGACGAATCGTCGATCGGAGTCGATGAGCGCGTTCATCGGCAAGGTGCTCGGCCAGAACTATCGCGTCGTGGAGCCAATCGGCGCCGGCGCGATGGGCATGGTCTACGTGGTGGAGCACGTCGCGCTGAAGAAGCGCTTCGCGGCCAAGCTGCTGACCGCCGACCTGGCCCGCCACCCCGAGGCGATCGCGCGCTTCGAGGTGGAGGCGCACGCGGCGTCGCAGCTCGACCACGAGAACATCGTCTCGGTCATCGACTACGGCAAGACCGACGACGGGTGCGTGTTCCTCATCATGGAGCTCCTGCGCGGCAAGACGCTGCAGGCGCGCATGGACCAGGGCCCGGCCGCCCCCGAGGAGATCGTGGCGATCGTGGTGCAGGTCTGCCACGCGCTGGCCGCCGCGCACGCGGCCGGCATCGTCCACCGCGACATGAAGCCGGAGAACATCTTCCTGACCCAGCGGCCCGGCGGCCGCCCGGTGGTCAAGGTGCTCGACTTCGGTATCTCCAAGGCGCGCGAGAGCTCGGTGCGCGACGGCCGCATCACCAAGCAAGGGCAGCTGCTCGGCAGCCCCGAGTACATGTCGCCGGAGGCGTCGCGCGGCGACGAGGTCGACGCCCGCGCGGACATCTACGCGGTCGGCGTCATCCTCTACGAGCTCCTGTGCGGCGAGGTGCCGTTCCGGCACGAGAACTACCTCAAGGTCCTCCAGATGCACGCCAACCAGCTGCCGCGCTCGCCGCGCGAGCTGGTGCCGGACATGCCGCTGTCGGTCGAGCGCCTCATCATGCGCGCGCTCGACAAGGATCCCGATCGCCGCCAGTCCACCATCGAGGAGCTGGAGGCCGAGCTGGTCGCCGCGCTGCCCGAGGCGGCGCACCGCGCGCTCCTGCAGTCCACCACGCCGCCGCCGGGCCCGTGGCTGCCCAGCTCGACCAACCCGATGATGTTCGTCAGCGGGACCAATCCGGGCCTGGCCGAGGGGAGCGGGACGTCTCACTCGCCCGGTCAGCCGGACGCGACGACGCTGGATACGCGGCGCGGCCGGCGCCGCGTCATGGCCGCGCTGTGGGGCGGCGTGCTGGTCGCCGGCGCCGCGGCGGCCGCGCTGTGGGGGCTCAAGTGGTACCAGGAGCAGAATCCTGCCCACCGCACCGAACCCGAGGTCGCGAGCGCCGCGGCGACGGCCGGCACGGCGGCCGGCGAGGAGAACGCCGCGGCGGCCCGGCCGATCGCCGCAGGCATCGGAGATTCCGCCGGTGCCAGCGGCGGCGCGGCGGCCGAGGCCATTCCCGCCGGGTCCGCCGGCGCCGAGCAGGTCGGGGCGGATAGCCAGGCCCCGGGCAAGACCTCCGGACACAAGGCGACCGACCACAAGGCCGATCGGACCGCCGACCGGGACTCCGGTGACAGCGCCGCGGACTCCGCCGCCGCGGACTCCGCCGCGGACTCGGCCGTCTCGGACCCGGCCGCCCAGCCGGTCGACGAGCTCGCCGAGCGCGCCGCCCATCGCGGCGAGGTCCGCCTGCGCCTGGCCACCAGCCCGTCCGGCGCCGCCGCGACGGTGGCGGGCAAGCGAGTCGGCCGCACGCCGCTCGACACCTGGCTGCCGGCCGCCGATCACGACGCCGAGGTCGAGCTCGAGCTGCGCGGCTATCGCACCGCGACCCGCTCGCTGTCGCTCGACCGCGATCACGACCTGCGCGTGTCGCTCCACCGCGACAGCCGCCGCGGCTCCAGCGCCAGCTCCTCGCGCAAGAGCAAGAGCTCGACCAGGCCCAGTGAGGGCGACGACCGCACCGATCGCCCGCCCGCCGATCTCGACATCAAAGAAGGACGCTGATCAGCGACCATGCGCGCCCGCACCAGGACGCTCGTCGTCCCGTTCACCCTCTCGTTCTTCTCTCTCGCCGCCAGCCTCACGGGACCACCAGACGCCCTGGCCGACTCCAGCGCCGACGAGGCCGACGCTCGCTTCCACCGCGGCAACCAGCTGTTCAAGGCCGGCCAGTACGACGAGGCGCTGGTCGAGTTCTTCACCTCCAACCGGCTGGCCCACAACCGCAACGTCATCTTCAACATCGCGCGCTCGTACGAGGCGCTGGGCCGCTTCGAGGAGGCGTACCGCTACTACGCCGAGTACATCGCCGAGGAGCCGAACAAGGACGAGCGCTCGGCCGCCCAGCGGCGGCTGAAGGAGCTCGAGCCGCGCGTGGCGCTGCTGCGCATCGACAGCAACCCACCCGGCGCCACCGTCTACCTCGAGCGCAAGGACCTGGGCGGGCGCGGCGAGACGCCGCTGCTGATGGCGGTGCCGCCGGGCCGCCACAAGGTGCTGATCGAGGCGCGCGGCTACCGGCCCGGCGTCGAGATGGTCGAGGCGGTGCGCGGCCGTCCCATCGACGTCAGCTCCACGCTCGAGCTCATCGTCGGCCGCCTGGTCATCGCATCGCGCCCCAGGGCGATGGTGTACATCGACCGCGCGGCCGGCACCGCGGCCCCGCCGGCGGCCAACACCACGCCGGCCACGCTCCAGCTCACCCCCGGCCGCCACACCGTCGAGCTCGAGGCGCCCGGCTACCGGATCGTGCGCAGCGACGTGGTCATCAAGGCCAGCGCGGCGACCCGGCTGGACATGGCGCTCGAGGAGAAGGCGGCGCCGTCCGGCACCGTCGTGCTCGCGTCGGAGACGCCGGGCGCGCTGGTCATGGTCGACGGGGTCGAGCGCGGCTTCACGCCCGCCGTCCTCAGCCTCTCGATCGGCGGCCACGACGTCGTGGTGCGCGGCGAGGGCTACCAGGTCTGGCGGCGAAAGGTCGACGTCAGCAAGGACGGGCGCGCCTTCTACCAGGTCGAGCTGGCCGAGGAGGAGCCCGAGGTGACCGGCGCCAGCCGCGTGCAGCAGACGCTGTCGCAGGCGCCCGCCAGCGTCAGCATCATCACCCGCGACGAGATCTGGTCGCTCGGGTACCAGAGCCTGACCGACGCGGTGCGCGGGGTGCGCGGCATCTACACCTCGGACGACCGCAACTACGAGGCGATCGGCGTGCGCGGCTTCTCGCGGCCCGGCGATCTGACCAACCGGGTGCTGCTGACCCGCGACGGCCACGCGATGAACGACGACGCGTTCGGCTCGGCCGCGGTCGGCCGCGACTTCGCCGCCGACCTCGACGACGTCCAGCGCATCGAGATCGTGCGCGGCCCCGGCTCGACGTTCTACGGGCCGAGCGCGTTCTTCGGCGTCATCCAGGTGGTCTCGGAGGAGCCCGGGCGCGGCGCGCCGGTCCGCGCCGGCGGCTACCTGGCCTCCGACGGCGGCGGGCTCGCGTTTGCGCGCGGCTCGGCCGGCGGCGGTCGCGCGGCGGTCTCGGTCTACGCGTCGGCCTACGAGTCGGCCGGCCAGAACTTCCACTTCGACGAGTTCGTGAACGAGTCGCCGACCGGCGACGTCGATGATGCCGATGGCGAGAACGCCCAGCGCGGCGGCCTGCGCGCCCGGGTCGGCGATTTCTCGCTCGACGCCAGCCTGGCCCGGCGCCGCAAGGACGTGCCGACTGCTCCGTTCGGCACCGTGTTCGGCGAGGCCAGCCAGACCACCGACCGGCGCGGGTACGCCGAGGGGCGCTGGGAGCACAAGCGCGGCCCGCTCGGCATCATCGCGCGGGCAGCCTACGACCACCAGCAGTACGACGGCGTCTACCCGTATCCGCCCGAGGAAGGGGCCGGCCTGTTTCGCTTCACCGACGAGGGTGGCGGCAACTGGGCCACCGGCGAGCTCCGCCTGTCGCTCGAGGGCATGAGCCAGAAGTTCACCCTCGGCGCCGAGGTGGCCGACCACCACGTCCTGCACGGCTACGACGAGACCGAGGATGGCGAGAACGAGTTCCAGGACAAGCGCCGGTTCACCAACGGCTCGGTCTACGGAGTCGAGGAGGTGTCGCTGCTCGAGGACGCGCTGCGGCTGTCGGCCGGCGTCCGCTTCGACTGGTTCGGCGACCAGAGCGACAACGCGATCTCGCCGCGGGTGGCGCTGATCGTTCGCCCGTACGAGGACGGCTACACCAAGCTCATCGCCGGGCGCGCCTTCCGCTCGCCGTCACCCTACGAGCTCTACTACAACGACGGCGGCCTGACCCAGATCGCCGCCGGCGAGCTCGACCCGGAGACGATCTGGACCGGCGAGGTGGAGCACACCCACAACTTCGGGCCGCGCTCGTTCCTCATCGGCAGCGCCTTTGCCAGCCAGATCTCGGACATCGTCAACCTCGAGGCGACCGACGACGACGCGATGCTCCTGGTCTTCCAGAACTCGCCCAACGAGGTCCGCGCGCTCGGCGGCGAGCTCGAGGCGCGCTACGCGTTCAGGACCGGGGCGTGGTGCGGCGCGGCCGCGTCGTACACCTGGCTCAACTCGGACGACGACGCGATCGAGGTCAACTCGTCCGCCGCGGTCGGCTCGGTGCGCGGCTTCATCCCGCTGATGGGCGAGCGGCTGGGCCTGGCCAGCGAGATCATCTACAACGCGCCGCGCCCGCGCCGCGACGGCAACGACACCCCGTCCATGGTGCTCGGCCGGCTGTTCCTGAGCGGCCGCCTGCGCAGCGCCGGTCTGCTCTACCGGGCAGGCATCACCAACCTGCTCGACTGGGACTACTCGGTGCCGGTGGGCGAGGAGCTCGTCCAGCAGCAGATCGTCCAGCCGGAGCGCGCGTTCCACGCCCAGCTGATCTACGAGATCAACTGAGCGGGTCGGCGCCCTACGGCAGCGCTACAGCCGTCGCAGCCCGATCACGCGCAGCCGGCCTCCACCGCGCCGCTCGGCCGCGATGTGGATCAGGGTGGGCGGCAGGTCGGCGCCGCGCCGCTCGGTGCGCAGCTCGATGACGGTGTACCCGTCGTGGCTGGCGGCCGGTCGCACCCCCTCCACGCAGGCGCGGCCGTCCGGGCCGGGCACCGCGCGGCCGGTCCAGTCGAGCGCCTGCCCGTCGTAGTCGAACGCCCGCGCCGAGTAGTGGGTCGGCTCGCCGTCGAGCTTGTAGCGCACGGTCAGGTCCTCGAAGCAGAGCCGCGCGCCGCGATCGCCCCGGCTCACCTCGAACCGGTCGAGCGGGTTCACCAGCGCGAACCAGTAGCGCGCGGTCTTGCGCTGGCGCTGGATCAGCGTCTCGGTCAGGTACGGCACCGCGCGCGGATCGCTGAACTGGCCCTGCTCCACCGCCAGGCGGATCTGCTCGCGCGTGAAGCGGATGAGGATCTTCGCCCCCCAGAAGCCGTCGAACCGGTCGTGGTCGTGGAACGGGAAGTAGGACGGCGTGTACGTCTTCCACGAGCTCGGGTCGTACTTCTCGCTCTCGAGGATGCCGACCCCGAGGATGTCCGGCGAGGTCCGCCCCTCCCACGGTCGGTGATAGAGCCCGAGCGTGAACAGCGACGCGGCCATCTGCCCGAAGTCGACCAGGTAGGTGAAACCGACCCAGCGGCGCTGGTTGAGGTAGCCCTGGGTGCCGAGCCCCTTGCCGAAGTCGATGAGGTAGTGGTCCACGTAGTGGACGTCGGGGTTGCGCGGGTCCTCGATGTACGTGTCGAGGGTGTTGTCCTCCTTCATGTCCGTGTGATCGAGCCACGAGTTGATCGCGTACAGGCCGCGCGTCTCGCGCCGCAGCTGGTGCGGGATCGTATCGTTGGGGTCGTCCTCGCGCACGCCGTCGCGCTTGTACCCGCCGATCGGGACGCCGGGGATGAACTGGCTGACCAGCCCGCGGATGCTCCCATCCTTGCCGACGTTGATCTTGGCGAGCTGCATGTCGATGAACTTCTCGGTCATCGGCGTCTCGTTGCCCATCGGGTCCTTGATGGACGCGTCCGGGGCGCGGACCAGGTCCTCGCGGCGGAAGTGGACGATGTAGTCCTCCGGCACGTTGAACCCGCACGCCCACAGGAGGCGCTGCAGCACCACGTCGGCGGCGGTCTCCATCTCCGGACCCACCGGATCGTCGAACTTCAGCACGTACTTCACGCCGCGCTGGTCGACGATGACGAACCCGACCGTGACCCCGCCGACCTTGGAGCTCTTGATCACCCACGGCTTGTGGTCCTCGGGGGTCCCGGTCTGGTTGGGGCCGCTGCGGATCTCGTCGAGGCTGAGGTCGCGCGCGCCAATCCGGTTGGTGAACCAGGTCGAGTCGGGCACCTCGTCGAGCGAGTTCACGCTCTGCGCCCGCTGGACCCTGGGCATCTTCATCCAGCGGTCGATCCGCTTGTGCCAGAAGCCGTCGAAGTGATAGAGCGCCTTGTAGAAGACGGCCTCGTCCGGCTTCTTGTCCAGGTTCTTGCGGTCGTTGACCACCCGGATCGGCGCCTGGTTGTGGAAGCGAAGCTGCCCGGCCGGCGACGCCCCGCCGCATGCCGCCACGCCGAGGCCGAGAGCGCCGAGCACGAGGGCGGTCGCACCGGCTCGCGTGTGTCGATGCGTCGCCATCACTTCCTCTCCACGCGCGCTTTGGGGTCGTAGACCGGGTCGAAGCTGAAGTTGAAGATGAGGCCGCCGTCGGTCGACGTGGCCACGCTGATCCGGCCGATGAACGACTTGGGCGTCTGCATCTGGAGGCCGCCGCCATAGGCCAGCCGGATGTCCTCGATCTTCACGTCGGACAGGGCCGGGTAGACCCGCCCGGCATCGCCGAACAGGAACCCGGTGAACATGTGGCCGATGTCGAACTGGTATTCGATCGAGGCCAGGCCGAGCACCCGGTCGCGAAACCGATCGCGCAGGTATCCGCGCAGCAGCAGCGGTCCGCCCAGCCGCGGCAAGTCGACGAACGGGATCTCGTCGTCGTCGCCGGACACTCCCTCCACGTAGACGCGCAGCGCGATCAGCCGCGGGTTCTGGGCCAGCCGGATGTAGCGCTGCAGGTCGACCCCGTAGCGCAGGTAGTCGACCCGTTCACGCTGCCCGAAATCGCGCGCCAGCCCGCCGAACCCGGACAGCAGCCACCCGGTCGACGGCAAGGTCGACATCTCGTAGCGGTCGGCGGCCGAGCGGGTGTCGAGGCGCAGCTCCAGCTCGTTGTACGAGTAGGAGACACCGTCGACGAAGCCGGGCAGCGCGGCCGGATCGTAGGAGAGATCGAGCGCCTTGTCGGCCGGGATGTCGCCCGCCTCGCTCTGGTCGAACGTCTTCCACACCAGCGCCGACGACAGGCGTGCCGACAGCGGCCCGGCCACGTGAAGGTCGGCGCCGGCCGACAGGTGGCTCACGGTCTGGCGGAACCGGGTGTCCACCGCGGCCGGATCCTCGTAGGGGTCGACCGGCGCCGGCACCGCCTCGACCGTGTCGCCGTTCCCGATGCCGAAGAAGCGGTCCTTGGGCCGCGCCTCGTACTCGGCCTCGAGCCCCACCTCGAGCTGGTCGCTGAACAGCTCGCCGGAGCCGAGCTTGACCGCGAAGATCTGCTGGAACGGGCCGCCGAAGCTGGCCCGCGCCTTGAGGCTGGCCTTGCGGTAGAGATCGCGGTGGATGAAGCGCAGGCCGGCGTTGAGGCCGAAGCCGGTCTCCACGAACGCGACCGGATACAGCCCGACCGTCCCGGTGTCGTTGAAGAAGATCGCCTTGAACCGGTTGCGCAGCTGGTAGCGCTCGTACAGCCAGAATCCGCCGCGGAACGGCGCGTCCACGACCGCGAGCAGGACGCGGGCCGGGAACAGGACGATGCGGGGAATCACGCGGAGCTTGTTGCCGGCGCCGTCCGGCTCGGCCCGCGCGATCCCGCGCGCTTGATCCGGCGTGGGCGCGCCCGCGACGGACGCGGCGTCGTGGGCCTGCGCCTGGCCCGGTTGCTCGCGCTTGGGCGGCTTCTGCACCGGCTTTTCGCCCGGCGGTTGCCCGTCCGGAGGGACGGACGCGGGACCCGACGCTGGCCCGGGCTTGGCGCTCGCGCCAGGTTTCGAGCCCGATTGCTGGGCGCGCACGACCCCCGGTCCCACACTCGCCAGCGCGAGCGCGAGCGCCAACGCTTTCCCGACCCTCATGGCCGGCGAAGATAACCCGTCTGCCGACCGATGGCTCGCGCAGCCGGGCGCGTGCGGTTGGCTCGCGCGATTTTTGTTGTCGACTGCGGAATCGTGGCGCCGCCCGCGCCTCGATGCGAAGCTACTCCGCGATGCCGGGCGAGACCGCGAGGGGAAACGAGGGCGATCGCTCTCCGCTGGAGAAGTTCCTGGCTCTGTTCGCGGACGTGAAGAGGGGCGAGGCGATCACCGCCCTCCTCATGTTCCTCAACATCTTCTTGATCCTGACCGCGTACTACATCCTCAAGCCGGTTCGCGAGGCGCTGACCATCGGCGGGGTCAGGCTGTGGAACATCGAGGGCGACGAGGCCAAGACCTACCTCTCGGTCCTCATGGCCGTCCTCCTCATCGGGATCGTCCCGCTCTACGGCTATCTCGGCCAGCGCATGAAGCGGCTGAAGCTCCTCTGGATCACCACCATCTTCACGGTGAGCAGCCTGGTCGCCTTCTTCCTGTGGGGAAGCGCGACCGGCGTCAACACCGGCATCGGCGTCTCCTTCTTCGTGTGGCTGGGGATCGTCAACTACTTCCTGGTCGCCCAGTTCTGGTCGTATGCCAACGACATCTACACCGAGCAGCAGGGCAAGCGGCTCTTCGCCCTGGTCGCGATCGGACAGTCTCTCGGTGGGCTGCTCGGGACCTTCATCACCGACATCGGCAGCCAGTACATCTTCTGGCTCATGGGGCTCGCGGCGGCGATCCTGATGGTCTGCATCACCCTGTACACGATCATCAACCGGCGCGAGGACAGGGCCTCCGACGCCGCCAAGCGCGCCGCCGCCGAGAAGCCGCTCGACAAGGAGGGCGGCTTCCAGCTGGTCTTCAAGACCAAGTACCTGTTCTTGATCGCGATGACGGTCCTCATCACGAACGTCGTCAACACGACCGGCGAGTACCTCCTGTCGAACGCGGCCAAGAACCGGTCTCGCGAGCAGGTGCCAGCCTCGCTGGTCGTGAGCGGGTCCGCCGCGTCGGATGCGTCGGCCGCCGCGCCCGGTCGATCGACCTCCGCGGCGATCGACGAGAAGACCCTGACCGCAGAGCAGCAGCAGGAGCTGCGCAACCTGCGCGGCGCGAACATCGGCAAGTTCTACGGCCGCTTCTACTTCATCGTGAACCTGGTCGGCTTGATCATCCAGATGTTCCTGGTCTCGCGCATCATCAAGTACATGGGGGTGCGCGTGGCGCTGTTCGTCATGCCGCTCGTCGCCCTCGGCGGCTACGCCGCGATCGGGGTGCTGGGTGGGCTGATGGTGATCCGCGTGGTGAAGACCGCGGAGAACGCGATCGACTACTCGCTGCAGAACACGATCAAGCAGGCGCTGTTCCTGCCGCTCAGCCGCGAGGCCAAGTACAAGGCCAAGGCGGCGACCGACGTGTTCTTCGTCCGTATCGGCGACGCGCTGTCGGCCGGCGTGATCGCGCTCGGCCTGCACGTGTTCGGGTTCGGCGTGGGCCAGCTCGCCTACGTCAATGTGGTGATGTGCGCGCTCTGGATCGCGATCTGCGTCGGGATCGCGCGCGAGCACCGCCGCCTGGCCCACGAGGCGGACGCGCCGGCCGGCGCGCAGGCGGCCCCGACCGCCTGAGCCGGCCGATCAGGCCGAGGTTCCGGGCGCGCCGCCGGCTCCGGCGTCGCCCGGCTCGCCAGCGCGGTCGCCGGCCGGCGCGGCGACCGAGCTCGACGCCTCGGCCTCCGCCTGATCGAAGAAGCGCCGCACCGCCTCGGCCGCGCTCCGGCTCATCCCGGCGACCGCGGTCAGCTCATCGACCGCGGCCTGGCGGATGCCGCGCAGGCTGCCGAAGTGGCGGAGCAGCACCCGCCGGCGCACCGCGCCGATCCCGGGGATGTCGTCCAGCGCCGAGCGCAGCGCGCTGCGCCGCCGGCGATCGCGGTGGAACGTGTTGGCGAACCGGTGCGCCTCGTCGCGCACGCGGGCCAGGAGGAACAGCTCGGTCGTGTTGGGCCGCAGCACCACCGGATCCTTGGCGTGGCGCAGGAAGACGCGGTCCGGGTGGTTGCGACCGCCCATGTCCTCCCGCTCCTTGGCCAGGCCGATGACGTCCATGCTGTCGGAGCGGCCGAGCTCGATCCCGAGGTCGCCGAGCGCGGCCAGCGCGGTCGACAGCTGTCCCTTGCCGCCGTCGATGACCAGCAGATCCGGCGCCGCCCACGGCGATCGTTGGGCGTCGGGATCCTCGCTGTCCAGCTCGGCCTTGCCCGCCGCCTGGGCCGCCTCGGCCGCACGCCGGAACCGTCGGGTCAGCACCTCGTACATCGACGCGAAGTCGTCGTTGGTCGCCGACTTGACCTTGAACTTGCGGTAGAGCGAGCGCTCCGCCTCCCCGTCGACGAACGTGACCATCGACGCCACCGTCGACGCCCCCTGGATGTGGGCGATGTCGAAGCACTCGATCCGCCGCGGCAGCCGCTTGAGCCCGAGCCGCGCCTGCAGCTTGGCCAGCGCGGCCAGGGTGTCGTCGGCCTTGCCCTCGCGCGCCGCCGCCGACGCGGCCGCGTTCTTGTCGGCCAGCGCGACCAGCCGGGCCCGCTGCCCGCGCCGCGGCGTCATCACCCTGACCTTGCGGCTGCGCAGCCCGCTCAGCCACTCGCCGAGCAGCTCGGCGTCGTCCAGCTCGACCGGCACCACCACCTCGTCCGGGATCACCGTGCCGCTGTCGTAGTAGCGCTGGATCGCCTCGGCCACCACCTGCGCGTCGGGCAGCTCCTGCTCGCGCTCGCGGAACGCGCGCCGGCCGACCAGCTTGCCCGAGCGAATGAACAGCACCACCACCTCGACCACGTCGGCCTCGCGCCACAGGCCGAACACGTCCTGGTCGACGAAGTCCTCCTGGACCACGTTCTGCTGGGCCAGCGCCTTTTCGACCGCGCCGATCGAGTCGCGCAGGCGGGCCGCGGTCTCGAACTCCTCGCGCTCGGCCCGCTCCTCCATGCGCCCGCGCAGCCGATCGACCAGGGCGTCGTTCTTGCCGTCGAGGAACATCATCACGTCCTCGACCTGGAGGCCGTACTCGGCCTCGTCGATCGGGAACACGCACGGCCCCGGACAGCGCTGGATCTGGTACTGGAGGCACGGCCGGGTCCGGTTGGCCAGCACGTGATCGGTGCAGGTGCGGAGCTGGAAGTGCCGGTTGAGCAGGCGCAGGGTGGCGCGGCACGACGTGGCCGAGTGGTACGGCCCGAAGTAGCGGGCCCCGTCGTCGCGGATGTTGCGGACCGCCTCGACCCGGGGAAAGCGCGTGCGAGGGTCGACTCGCAGCACCAGGTACTGCTTGTCGTCGCGCAGCTTCACGTTGAAGCGCGGCTGGTGCTCCTTGATGAGGTGGTTCTCGAGGAGGAGCGCCTCCTTCTCGTTGTTCACCACCACGGTGTCGACCGAGGCGAGGAACAGCCCGAGCAGCCCGGTGGCCACGAAGTCGCGGGTGTCGTCGCCGGGCCGGAAGTACTGGCGCACCCGGTTGCGCAGGTGCTTGGCCTTGCCGACGTAGATGACCTGGCCGGCCCGGTTCCTCATCAGATAGACGCCGGGCGCAGTCGGGATGCGCTCGAAGAACTCGGCGTCCGGAACGAACTGGCCGGCCATGGCTGTCGGAGGTTACCCCGAGCGGCCGACCGCGTCCCGCCGGTGGGCTCCCACCCCCGGCGCTAGAACAGGCGCGCGATGTCCTGGTAGGTGACCAGCACCATGAGGAGCAGCAGGCACATGATGCCGACCATGTGCACGGTCGCCTCGACCCGCGGGTTGGCCCGGTGGCGGGTCGCCATCTCGTAGCCGAGGAAGACCAGCCGCCCGCCGTCGAGCGCGGGCAGCGGCAGGAGGTTGAACAGGCCGAGGTAGACGTTCAGCAGCATCATCAGCTCGATCACGCTGATCCAGCCGACCTTCATCTTGTCCTTGACCATGTCGGTGATGCCGACCGGCCCGCGGAACTCCGGCTTCTGCTTGCCGGTGACGATCTCGTACAGCCCCGCGGTGATGTGCTTGGTGCTCTCGATCGTGAAGTAGAACGCGTTGCCGACCGCGCCGAGCAGGCCCACCGACTCGCGCTCGTACGACAGGTTGATGCCGAGCTGGTAGGTCTTCTGCTTCTCCTCGTTGTCGGCGAGCTTGGGCGTGATCACGACGACCCGCTGCTCGTCGCCGCGCTGGACGGTGAGCTCGAGCGGCTTGTCGCGGGACGCGTTGATCAGGTCCGGCAGGCTGCGCTGCGGCTGGCCGGCGTAGATCTGGTAGGTCTCTTTTCCGTCGATGCGAAGGATGCGATCGCCGGCCTCGAGCTTGCCGGTGGCGTCGAAGCCGGCGCGGGTGCTGCCGACCTCGAAGCGCGCCGTGCTGGCCGGGACTCCCACGATGGAGAACAGCACGATGCCGATCGCGATGGCGGACAGGTAATTGGTACCGGGGCCGGCGAGGATGGTCAGGAAGCGCTGCCACGCCGGGCGGTTCGGATACGAGCGATCGTCGTCGGGCGCGACCTCGTCGGCCAGCGTCATGCCGTGGATCTGGACGAAGCCGCCGAACGGGATCGGGCCGATCGTGAAGTCCGTCTCGCCGCGCCGCCACTTCAGGATCGGCGGGCCGAACCCGATGCTGAACCGGTCCACGCGCATCTTGCACCAGCGCGCCACGAAGTAGTGTCCGGCCTCGTGGACGACGATGAGCAGGCCGATGGCAAGGATGGCCCCGATCACGGAAAGCATTGCGGATCAGTATAGCAGGGCGAACCGGATGCACCGGCAAAGCGCCGCGCCGGCGATGCGGCGCGCGCGTCTGCGCGGGCGGTTCAGGAGCGAGTGGCGACGCCGCGCCCGGCGCCGAACGCCAGCGACAGCCGCCACCTCACCCGATCGGCCAGCCCGACCACCGGCTGCGGTCCGGTTCCGCCGACGTCGTAGGACTCGACCACCAGGCGGCGACCCTCGGCGCGGCGGACCAGGCGGCGCTCGAACCCGCCGCCGTGGCCGTGGATGGTGTCGATGAGCGAGAGACAGCGCGCGCGCTTCGCCACCGCGAAGCGGCCTCGCACCACCGCGAGGTCGAGCTCGCCGCGGCCGACACGCGCGTGGGCGCGCCCGAACGGGGCCAGTGAGCGCAGCGCGGCGTCCGGGTCGATGAGCCAGAGCACGCGGCCGCGGGCGAAGGCGGAGCCGATCGCGAAGCCGCGCCCGGGGCGGGCGCCGGCGACGATGCGGAGCGCGGCGAGCGAGCGGCGCAGGAGGCCGAGCACGGCGTGGCTGTTGTCGCCCGAGGCCTCGTCGACCGCGAGGATCTCGAACGAAAGGCCGAGCTCGCCGAGGTGTCGAGCGATGCGTCCGCAGGCCGAGCCGACCACTTCCTCGTGATCGGAGAAGGGGACGATCACCGAGACATCGACCGCGGCGCTGGACGGCATCCTTGGGGTGGGATGCACGCGTCGTGCCGCAGGGGCTGGCAAGCAGCTTGATCACAGGCATCTGTGAACAACTCGGCTTGGATCGCGAAACTCTGGACGCAGAGGACCCCGGCGGTGTGTGGGAAAGCTGGGGGACATTTTCGCCACCCCCCGAGCGCAAAGCTGGCACTGCACTTGGGTGGGGACTCCTCTACGCGGTTGTGCGAAAACGCTTACGCTGGCTCACGGCGCAGAACGGGCCACCGGCGGAGGCGGTAGGAGGCGGGGGCCGACCGCCGCCCAGTCGAACGAAATGATCAGGCGATCCTGAGCCGTGGTCTGAGCGGTCCGACGGGCCGGATCGAGGAGCAGGCCATCGATGGCCGCGGCGAGCGCGTCCGCGTCGCCGGGCACGACGCGGGTGACGGCGGCGGCGGGCAGCTCGGCCAGGCCGCCCACTGACGAGGCGACCACCGCGGCGCCGGCCGCCATCGCCTCGAGCGCGACCAGCGGGAGGCCCTCGCTGCGGCCGCCCTCGACCCGGATGGACGGGAGCGCCACCAGGTCCGCGCCGGCCAGCGCGCGATCGCGATCGGGGCCCAGGATCTGGCCGGCAAAGGTGACCCGGCCGGGCGCGGTCCGCGCGGCCAGCCCGCGCAGCGTCGGCTCGAGCGGTCCGGCACCGGCGATGACCAGGCGCGCCCCGCACCGCCAGCGGGCCGCCGCTCTGACCAGGACGTCGACGCCCTTCACGGGGACCAGGCGGCCGAGAAAGAGGACCGTGGCCGGAGCGGCGGAAGCGACGGCGCCGCGGTCGGCGGGCCCGGCGCGGTGACCATCCGCCGGCAGGCGAGCGGCGCGCAGCCGCGCCAGATCGATCCCCATCGGGCAGACCTGGCTGTGCCCGGCGCAGCCCGGCGCGCGCTCGAGGAAGAGCCGGCGCAGCTCCTCGGTGACGAAGGACAGCTGCACCCCGCCGCGCGAGCACAGCGCGGCCATCGCGCGGATCGCGCGCAGCCGGCGAAGCAGATGGACGTCGCCGGAGTGGGCGATGGCCAGGAGCGGGAGGCGGCGCGCCGCGACCAGGGCGGCCAGCGCGCTCGGCACCAGCCAGTGCGCGACCGCGGCGTCCCAGGTCGGCGCCCGGCGGCCGACCTCGCGGGCCAGCGCGAGCGAGAAGCGCGCGGCGGCCAGGTGCATCCGTCCGCCGCCGGCCAGCGCCTCGGGCGCGCCGGCTCCGTCGAACAGGCCGCGCGGCGCCGGCACCCAGCGAACCTGGATCGATCCGGCGGCGGCGTCCCTGGCGCTGGCGCCGCCGGCCGCGATCACCTCGACGTCGTGGCCGGCCCGGGTCAGGTAGGCGGCGTGCTCGGCGACGAAGCCGCCGGCCGGGTCACCCGGAAACCGCGGATACGACGTCGTCACCAGCCCGATGCGCACGGTCGTCCCTTCCTTGCGCGGCCCGCCCGGCCCGGTCGGTCCACGCCGCTCGCTCCTCCGCGCCCGACCCGCCGCCCTCGGCCCGGACTCGCTCCAGCCACGATCGCACCAGCACGAACGCGATCGGATACACGACGGTGTGCAGCCGGATCCCGCTCTTCCAGCGCGGCCCGTAGACCGGCCGGACCGGCACGTCGACCACCCGCGCGCCGACCGCGTGCAGCCGGGCCAGGAGATCGTTGGGGTAGCCGTATCGCGGGAATACCCGGTCGAGCTCGACCTGCTCGAGCGCGGCGCGAGTGACCGCGGTGTAGCCGCACTGCGAATCGAACAGCCGCCGGTAGCCGCTGGTCCAGCGCGTGGCCAGCGACAGGGCCAGGTTGCCGGCGATGCGGGCCGGCGGCATGGTCTGCCACAGGTCGGGATGGGCGAACCGGTTGCCCTTGGCGTAGTCGGCGCATCCGTCGGCCAGCGGGTCGAGCAGGCCGGGCAGGTCGCGCGGGTCCATCTGCCCGTCGCCGGCCATGACCGCGGTCGCGTCCACCCCGAGGGCGAGCGCGCGCCGGTAGCCGGACACGATCGCCGCGCCGACCCCGCGGTTGGCGCCGTGGCGGAGGATCTCGAGCCGTCCAACCGGCGCCGCCGCGGCTCGCTGCGCGGTGGCGTCGCGCGACGCGTCGTCGACCACGATGATGTGATCGACGAACGACGGCACGCTGTGGATGGCCGCGGCGATCGCGAGCTCCTCGTTGAACGCGGGGATCACCACCGCCGTGGTCATGCCTCGGAACATCCGCCCCGTTCGTAACCGAGCTTGCGGTCCGACTACAAGCCGCCCAGGCCCCGCCGGGGCCCTGTCACAGAACTATGCTAGCGTCACCGACGGCGCGCGAAGGAGTCGACTGCCATGGCGAGCGGCATCAACAAGGTCATCCTCATCGGAAATCTCGGCAACGACCCGGAAATGCGCCACACCCCAGGTGGTGCCGGGGTCTGCGAGTTCCGGCTCGCCACCAACGAGGCGTGGACCGACAAGAGCGGCCAGCGGCAGGAACGAACCGAGTGGCACCGGATCGTGGTGTGGGGCAAGAAGGCCGAGGTCTGCAGCAAGTACCTCAGCAAGGGCCGCCAGGTGTACGTGGAAGGCCGCCTGCGCACCCGCTCCTGGGACGACAAGGAAGGCAACAAGCGCTACATGACCGAGGTCGTCGCCAACGACGTGCAGTTCCTCGGCTCGGGTGGTGGCAGCGGGGGCGGTGGCGGCGGCGGGCGATCGGCCGGGCCGGGCATGGACGAGCCGCCGCCGACCGGCGATGCGTTTGGCGGACCCGACGACGATATTCCATTCTGAAGCGCGAGGTTGCAGCGCGGCGCGGGTGTCCGACATCGAGTTGGACGCCACATGGAAGACGGGGGCCGGGTTTGATGCAATGATGGTTTCCGCCGGGGCGTTCTCCAGCGGAGCCGATGCGACCTGACAGCCGTGGTACCAGCGGGATGAGCGGGGCGAAGAGGGGGCTGGTTGCGGCCGGTCTCATCGCCAGCCTCTCCGTGGTCGGCGCGGCCTCCGATGCGGACGCGCGCAGCTGGCCGCGTCCTGCCGCCGGGGACTCGGTGAGCGGCGACCCGGAGATCGTCTTCACCTTCGACGACGGTCCGCACGAGAAGTGGACCGCGCTCATCCTGGACACTCTCGCCGCCCACCACATCCACGCGATCTTCTTCTGGGTGGGGCATCGAGTGGAGGGCGGTCGGCGCGGCATCGAGCGCCGGCGCGCTCTGGTCGAGCGCGCGGTCAGCGAAGGACACCTGATCGGAAACCACACGGTCAACCACCTGCACCTGTGCCACCGCGAGACCGATGCGGCGCTCGAGATCGACCACAATCTCGGCCTGTACCAGACGCTGACCTCGCTGCCGATCGTCCTGTTCCGCACGCCGTACGGCGACCGGTGCCGCAAGCTGGAGGCGCTGCTCGGCGACCGCGGGCTGACCCACCTCCACTGGGACATCGACCCGCGCGAGTACAACGGCCTGACCGCCGACGGGACCGCCCAGCTGGTGATCGGGCGGATCAAGCGGCTGCGCGGGCGCGCGGTGGTGCTGATGCACGATACCCACGGGGCGAGCGCCCGGGCGTTGCCCCGCATCCTGGACTGGATCGATCGCGAGAACGAGCGGCGGGTGCACGCCGGCATCCGCCCGATCCGGATCCTGTCCGGTTCTGACCTGGTCATCGAGCGCGCGCGCGGGCCGCTCTGGTTCTGGGGCGAGGACGCGGCGGTGACCGCGCGCGGGTGGCTGGGCCGCTCGATGGCGAGCCTGGTCCCGGGTGTTCCGGAGCCGCGGCTCGGCCAGCCGGCCCGGTCGTCGGTGCTCGACTCGCCCACTCGCACGGCCACGCTGCCGGCCCAGTAGGCGCGCAGCACGGGCGCGGTCGGCGGCGGCCTCGCGGCCATCGCGCGTGGTAGGCTGGGCGCCCGCATGTTCTTGATTCGCGAGTCGTTCGAGGAAGATGTGGACCAGATCCTCGAGGTCGCGCACCACCTCGACACGGTCAACCTCCCCGCCGACCGCGGTCGCATCGAGCGGATCCTGGCCCTGTCCAGGGCCTCGTTCGACGAGACCATCCCGGTCGCCGAGCGCGAGTACCTGTTCGTGCTCGAGGACCTGGAGGCCAGGCGGGCCATCGGCACCTCGATGATCCACGCGCAGCACGGGACTCGCCGCTCCCCGCACGTGTTCCTCCAGGTGCTGAAGGAGGAGCGCTACTCGGAGACCCTGGACCGCTACATGGTCCACGAGTGCCTGCGCCTGGCCTACAACTACGACGGGCCGACCGAGATCGGCGGGCTCATCCTCCTGCCCGAGTACCGCGGCCACGCCGAGTCGCTCGGCAAGCTGCTGTCGTACGCGCGGTTCCTGTTCATCGCGATGCACCGGATCCTGTTCCGCGATCAGGTCATCTCCGAGCTGATGCCGCCGCTCGAGCCGGACGGGACCAGCCGGCTGTGGAACCACTTCGGGCACAACTTCACCGGGCTGACCTACAGCGAGGCCGACCTCCTGTCGAAGGACAACAAGGAGTTCATCCGGGCCCTGTTCCCGCACACGCTCATCTACACGGCGCTGTTCCCGGACGAGGTGAAGGCGCTCATCGGCGTGGTCGGGCCGGAGACGCGCGGGGTGGAGAAGATGCTGCGCCGGATCGGGTTCGAGTACGCCCAGCAGATCGATCCGTTCGACGGCGGGCCGCACTTCATCGCCGAGACCGACCGGGTGACGCTGCTCCGCGACGCCCGCCCGGTCGAGCTGGTGGTGCGGCCGGCCAGCGGGACCGACCGGTGGGCGATCGTCGGGGTCGAGGCGCCGGTGGCGGAGCGGCGGCCACGATTCCGCGCCGCCGGCACCCGGGTGTCCGGCTGGACCGGCGCGGCCGGGGCGGTGCTGGGGGTGTCGGCCGAGGTGATGGAGCGGCTGGCGTCCGGGGCGCCGGGCGAGCGCGCGTGGGCGGTGGTGCCGTGACGGGGCCGGCGTGAGCGCGCGGGGGCGGACGGCGCTGGTCGGGCTGTTCGCCGCGCTGCTCCTGGGCGGGGCCGGGCCCGGGGCTGGCCCCGGATCCGGTGCTGGCCGCGGAGCCAGGGGCGGGGCTCGATCGGACGCGGCGCCGGCGGGAGCCGCGCCGGCCCCGGAGTGGATCGCGGTGCCGGGAGGGGGGTGGCGGCCGATGGCGGAGCTGGTGCCGGCGGGCCAGGCCAGGGCCGGGGAGGGCGCGGTGCGAGCGGATCCGCCGCGGGCGTACGGCGATCCGGCGAGCGGCTGCTTCGCGCTGCTCCAGCGGGTGTCGGCGCCGGTGCTCGGGTTCGATCAGGCGCGCGCGATCGAGCGGCTGGTCCGCGATCTCCAGGCGGCCGGCTTCCAGGCCGGGCCGGGCGCGAGCGAGCTGCCGTTCGCCGGGCACGGGTTCGAGGGGCGCATGCGGGTCGTCGCCGCGCCGGACGGCGGGGACCGGATTGCGCTCCGGTCCGCGGCGTGCTTCTACAATGGTCGGGAGCCGGACCGGTGCCGGGCGGCCTGCCAGGCGATGCTGGACAGCGCGGGAGCCACGCGATGAGCGGTGGGGCGCGACGAGCGGCGCTCGCGGCGGCGCTCGCGTGCGCGTCGAGCGGGGCGGTCCTGGTCGCGGCGGCTCCGCTGGCGCGGGCGCAGTCGGCGAGGGCCGGATCGGGGTCAGGCTCGGCGTCGGCGTCGCCGCGGCCGGCCTGGCTGGCGGGATCACCGCCGGCCGGCTGGAGCGAGATCGCGTCGCTGTCGCGCAGCGTGGGTATCTCGTTCCGCCAGTCGGCTCCGTTCGGCGATCTGCCCGGGCGCGCCGGGGCGCTGGCCCACGCCGAGCGCGGGGTCGGCGCCTTCTACCTCTCGTGGATGGAGGCAGACCAGGCCGCGCCGGGCGGGGCGGAGGCGATCCGCGGCGCGTTCGACCGGCTGCGGGCCGGCCGGGCGGTGTCGAGCCCCGAGGCCAGCTCGACCGAGGAGATCCGCTACGCCGAGCGGGTCGACGCCGGGATCGCGGTGGCCGACCTCGAGTGGCGTCATGTCTCCAACGAGACGCTGAGCCTGGTGCGCGCGTTCGCGTGGCTGAGCGCGGACGGAAAGCCGCGCCTGGCCGCGGCCGAGTGCGTGGTCAGCACCACCGACGGGAAGCCGCCGCCGGCGGTGGAGAAGACCTGCCGCGCCGCGCTGGGCTCGGTCTCGATCGCGGGGCCGGCCGCCGGGCGCGCGGCCTTGACCGCGCTGCCTCCCGGCCGCGCCGAGGGCGGTGGCGAGCGGCTGGCGGTGGGCGAGAGCGGCGCGGCGGCCGCGGCGGGCGAACCGCCGGGAACCGCCGGTCGGTCCTCGCCGCAGGCGACCGTGGGACCGGTCAGCCCGGGCGCGAACGGGCGCGTCCTCTATCGCGGACCGGGGTCGTCGAGCGAGGAGGGGTCGTCGAGCCGCTGGCTCATCACCCTGGGCGCGCTCCTGGTGGTCGTCGCGCTCTACCTGGTGGTGCGGGCGCGCCGGGTGCAGCAGATCGCCCGCGCGAGCGACGACGACGCGGTCGCGGCCGCCGACCCCGCCGACCTCGCCGACCTCGCCGCCGACGGGGCGGCCGACGACGAGAGCCGCGCCGACCGGGATGGCGAGGCGGACGAGGAGGCTCGTCCTCCGGCGAACACGGACGGCGCGGCCGAGCGGCCCGGCGTCCGGGACGGAGAAGACCATGAGCGGTGACCCGCGCCCCCCCAGCGACCATCCGGCCCCGGTGGCGCTGGTGGTCGACGACGAGAAGAACATTCGCCGCACCCTCCGCATGGTGCTCGAGGGCGAGGCGTACGAGGTGCTCGAGGCGGAGAGCGCGGCGTCGGCCGAATCGGTCCTGTCGAGCGCGGCGGTCGACCTGGTCCTGCTCGACGTCAAGCTGGGCGAGGACAACGGCATCGAGCTGCTCCGCCGGATCAAGGCGCGCGGCGACGACGGCACCGCGTCGCGGATGGACCCGGACGTCCCGGTCATCATGATCTCCGGGCACGCGTCGATCGAGGACGCGGTCAAGGCGACCCGACTGGGCGCGTTCGACTTCCTCGAGAAGCCGCTCGACCGCAACCGCGTGCTGGTGACCGTGCGCAACGCGGCGGAGCGCCGGCGGATGCTGGTCCAGGTCAGCTCGCTGCGCGCGGCGGTCGACTCGCGCTGGGAGCTGCTCGGCCAGTCGTCCGCGATGCTCGACCTGCGCCGGCAGATCGCCAAGGTGGCGCCGACCCGGAGCCGCGTGCTCATCACCGGGGACAGCGGGACCGGCAAGGAGCTGATCGCGCGCGCCATCCACCGCAACAGCCCGATGGCCGACAAGGCGTTCGTGAAGGTCAACTGCGCGGCGATCCCGCCCGAGCTCATCGAGAGCGAGCTGTTCGGCCACGAGCGGGGCGCCTTCACCGGCGCGGTGGCCAAGAAGCGCGGCCTGTTCGAGGTCGCCCACGGCGGCACGATCTTCCTCGACGAGATCGGCGACATGTCGCTGTCGGCCCAGGCCAAGGTGCTCCGCGTGCTGCAGACCGGTGAGTTCGCGCGGGTCGGCGGCGAGCAGACCCTGCGCACCGACTGCCGGGTGGTGGCCGCGACCAACAAGGATCTGGAGAAGGCGGTCGCCACCGGGCAGTTCCGCGACGACCTGTTCTTCCGGCTCAACGTGGTCCCGATCCAGTCGCCGCCGCTGTCGGACCGGCGCGAGGACGTCCCGCTCCTGGCCGAGTCGTTCGTGACCGAGTGCTGCGCCGAGAACGGCTTCGCGCACAAGGAGATCGATCCGGCGGTGCTCGAGCGGCTGAAGACCTACGACTGGCCCGGCAACGTGCGCGAGCTGCGCAACGTGGTCGAGCGCCTGGTCATCATGAGCGACGACGTCATCACCGAGCGCGACCTGCCGCCCTACCTGGGCGGGCCGGGCCGCATCGTCGGGGAGCGCGGCGAGGCGCCGGCCGCGCCGGCCATCGAGCTGGCCCGCCACGCCAGCAAGACGCTGCGCGAGTTCCGCGAGGAGGTGGAGTGCGACTTCATCCGCTTCAAGCTCGCCGAGTACGACTGGAACATCTCGCGCACCGCCCAGGCGCTCGGCATCGAGCGCACCAACCTCCACAAGAAGATGCGCGCGCTCGGCATCGTGCGGCCCTGAGCCCCGGGGGCCGGTTGGGTCGGCTCGAGGCTCGGGTCGACGGGCGAGTCGCGGGGCGAGTCGAGCGTCGGGGCGAGGGCCGGGCGCGCGTCGGCCGCCTGGCGCTCGCGCTGGCCACGTCGGTGTCGATCTGGCTGGCGGCGCCGGCGGCGCGGGCCGATCCGGTGGCCGATCGGTTCGCGGCGGCGGCCAACCTCATCGGCGCGGATCGCGAGGCCGAGGCGGCGACCCAGCTCGAGGCGCTGGCCCGCGAGGCGCCCGACCACGAGCTGGCGCCCGAGGCGCTGTTCTCGGCCGCCGAGCTGTACGAGGACCGGCTGGCGGATCCCGGCCGCGCGCTCGCCCTCTACCGCGAGCTCGGCCAGCGCTATCCGGACAGCCGGCGCGCCCTGGCGGCGTCGCGGCGGGCGGCCGCGCTCCAGGTCCAGACCGGAGGCGGCGCGGGGGCGCTGGAGGCGCAGCGCCGCTTCCTGGTCATCCGCCAGGGCTTCGCCGGGCGGCCGGAGGAGGAGTCGTTCGCGCTGGCCGACGCGCTGGTGCGCGAGCATCCCGCCTGGGCGGGGGCGCCGGCGGTGGCGCTGTGGCTGGCCGGGATCGACGCGCGCGAGGGGCGCTACGAGGCGGCCCTGCGCCGCTACCTGGACGCGGCTGGCCGCTATCGCGCGCCGGAGGCGCGGTTCGACGCGCTGCGCGGGGCGGGCGACGTGGCGCTCCGGCTGGGCCGCTACGACGAGGCCGCGCAGCACTACCGCGCGCTCGACGCGGGCGGAGACCCGGGCCGGCAGGCAGCGGTCGACGAGTCGCTCGCCGCGGTGGCGTCCGCGCGCGGCCGGTCGCGCTGGTACGACGCGAGCGCCGCGCTGGCCGGGGCCGGATTTCTGGCCCTGATCTTCTTGCTGGTGGTCACCGCTCGCTCGGCGCGCGGCGCGGTTCACGCGCTGTGGCCGCCGCCGGCCGAGGTGCTGTACCTGGCGCCGGTCGGCGCGCTCCTGACCGCGGCGTCGTACGCCGCCTACCAGGGGCTGGGGCCGGCGGTGGCGACGGTGTCGGCCGCGGGGGTGGCCGCCGCGTGGCTGTCGGGAGCCGGGCTCGCCCTGCGCCGGCGGGGCGACCGGCGGATGGCGTTGATGGTCGCGGTGCACGCGCTGGCCGCAGCGCTCGCGGTGGCCGGCGTGGTCTACATCGCCATGTACAGGAACGAGCTCATCGACCCGGTGCTGGACACCCTCCGCTACGGGCCGGAGAGCTGAGCGGCGCGGCCAGCGGCTGGCTTCAACGTCGGCGCGGGGCTGGCTCGGCCAGGGCGGCGTCCAGCGCGCGGCCGAGCTCCGGGTCGCCGGCGCTGACCACGCCGTCGCGGCGCCAGCGGATGACGCCGTCGCGGCCGATGAGGACGGTGGTCGGCAGCGAGCGCACGCCGAACCGCTCCGACACCACGTCGTCCGGATCGAGCCACACCGCGAACGGCAGCCGGGCGCGGGCAAAGTCGGCGACCTGCTGGCGCGCGTCGCGACCGTCGACCGAGACCGCCACGATGGCGAGCCCGTCGCCGGCGCGCTTGCGGTGGAGCCGGGCCAGATCGAACAGCTCCGCGCGGCACGGCACGCACCAGGTGGCCCACACGTCGAGGAGGACGACCTTGCCGCGCAACCCGGCCAGGCTGACCCGGTCGCCGGCCAGCGACACGGCGGCGTACGGCGGGGCGACCTCGCCGGCGATCGGGCCGTCGGCGCGGCGCTCGTGGGCCGCGGCTCCTCCGTCGGTGCTGGGCAGCGCGCGCCCGCCCAGCTCGCCGCACGCCGCGACCGCGCGGCGAGCCACGCGCCGCGCGCGCAGGTGCGAGCGGGCGCCCGGCTCGACCCAGGCGACCATGAGATCGTCGCCCAGCCCGATCATGCGCGGGACGCTCGCGCCGCGCGCGGGGCGGGGGATGCGGGTGAGCGCGCGCTCGCGCCCGAGCCGCCCGTCGGGCGCGACCCGGCGGACCAGGAGCTCGGCGCCACCGCGCCCCGACGCGGTCCAGCTGACCAGCGCCTCGCCGCTCGGCTCCAGCACCGCGCCGACGTGGCCGAGCGGAGCGCGCCCGCCGGTGGCGCCGGCGATCTCGATCGCGGGGGCGAAGTTGACCCCGCCATCGCGCGAGAAGGCGGCGCGCACGCCGGGCCGCCCGCCCGCCGACGTGTACCAGGCCACCGCCGCGGCGCGGCCGCGCGCGGCCACGGCGGGGCCGTTCACCGGACAGCCGGCGATCCGCCATCCGTCGCGGTAGACCGGGCGCGGGGTGCTCCACGCGGAGCCCGGCGCGCGCTCGTCGCGGGTGAGCACGGCGATGTCGCGGACCTCCTCGTCGCTGCGGTCGCGATAGGCGAGCAGCGGGCCGCGCTCGGTGCGGACAGCGGCGGTGCTGCAGCAGTCGCACACGCGCGCATCGAGCAGCTCGCCGGCCTCGACTCGCTCGCCGACCAGCGCGGTGCGGAGCGTCATCGCGCCGGCGGCGGACCCGGTGGCGCGTCCATCGAGCCAGAACGCGCGCACCCGCTCGCCCTCGGGCAGGAGCGAGACGAAGCCGTGCTCGGTCGCCGAGCCGTCGTCGTTGGCGGTGCCGACCCGTCGCCAGGTCGCGCCGCGATCGGTCGACCGGGCCAGCGCCACGTCGTACGCGGCGGCGCCGCGCGCCCCGCTTGCCCCGGCCGGTCGCTCGGCCCAGTGGGCGACCACCACCCCGCCGGCGGCCTCGGCCGCGGACGGCAGGTCGGCCCAGCTCGCCACCAGGCCGGGTCCCTCGGCCACGGTCACCGGCGCGCTCCACGCCCCGCGCGAGAACCGGCTGAAGCGCAGCCGGTGCGACGCCGCGCCGACCGGCTCGAGCCAGGTGAGCAGCGCCTCACCGCCGGGGGCCTCGGTCAGGTTCGGAGCCATCGCGCCCGGCCCGGCCGGCGGATCCACCTCGACGACCTCGCTCCCCGGGCCGGCCGGCGCGCCGCTCGACGCACCACACCCGACAATGAGCCCGGTCATCCAGAGCGAGGCGGCGCGCACGGGTCTCAGTGCCTCACCACAGGGGGAGATGATGGGTTCGGATCGCCGATCCATCCCCGCTGGCTGCGTTGCTCGTCGGTCATTGGGGATCAGGTTGTCCGAACGAAGGGGCTCCAACAAGGTCCGACGCTCGTCGCGAAGCTCCAGAAGGTATGGCCGCGGTCCGCGCGGCTCACCCTGCCCGGGTGAGACCGTTTTCCGTGGAACGCCCGCGCGCCGCGTCGGAATGATGAGAGGGTGGTCGACAGGGGGCGTGCTCGGGGTCGCCGCGACTCCAGCACGGGGAGGACCGACGATGTTTCAGACGTGGACGTTCGGACGGAAGATGGGCAGCGGCTTCGCGATGGCCGGCCTGGCGTTGGTCGTCATCGGGGCGCTCGCGTACCGGAGCGCCAGCAACCTCATCGAGGACGAGATCTGGGTCAACCAGACGCACCACGTCCGACACGCCGTGGCCAGGCTCCAGGCGCAGCTGGTCGACGCGGAGACCGGCGAGCGCGGCTACATCATCACCGGCCAGCCCGAGTTTCTCGAGCCCTACCGGACCGGGGTGGCCGCGGCCGAGAAGGTGTTCGGGGAGCTCCGGTCGCTGCTCACCAGCCCGGCCCAGCAGCGCCGGCTCGACCAGCTCCGCGTGCTGGTGGACCAGGAGCTGGGGCTCATGCGCAGCGCGATCGACCAGCGCCGCACCGGGTTCGAGGCCGCGGCAGTGTCCCTCGCCGCCGGCGACAGCAAGCGAGTGATGGACGAGATCCGCGTGATCGTCGCCGAGCTCGACGCCGAGCAGGGCGTGCTGCTCGAGCGGCGCCAGGCCGAGGCCGAATCGAGCGCGGCGGTGACCCGGGCGGTGAGCCTGTGGGGGAGCGGCGCGGCTCTCGTGCTGATCTGCCTGTTCGGCTGGGTGATCACGCGATCGCTGACCCGACAGATCGACACCGCCGTGCAGCGCGTCCAGTCCTCGTCGAACCAGCTCCAGGCGGCCTCCATCCAGCAGGCGACCGGTGCGCGCGAGCAGACGGTCGCGATGACCGAGATCTCCACCACCATCCACGAGCTGCTCGCCACCTCCCGCCAGATCGCGGACAGCGCCCAGCAGGTGGCGAGGATCGCGCAGGAGACGGCGTCGACCGCCCGCAGCGGCGGGGCCGCGGTCGACAAGGGCACCGAGGCGATCGCGGCGATCCTGCGCCAGGTCGACCTCATCGTCAGTAACATGCTCGAGCTCGGCAAGAAGTCGCAGGATGCCGGACGGGTGCTCGACATCGTCTCCGACCTCGCCGAGCAGACCAACATCCTCTCGATCAACGCCACGATCGAGGCGGCCGGCGCCGGTGAGAGCGGCCGCCGGTTCGCCGTGGTGGCCGACGAGATCCGCAAGCTGGCCGACCGGGTCGGCGGAGCGACCAAGGAGATCCGCGAGATGGTCGACGACGTGCGCAGCGCGGTCAACGCCACGGTCATGACCACCGAGAGCGGCGCGAAGGTGGCGGAGGTCGGGTCGCGGCAGTTCGCCGAGGTGTCGGTGGCGTTCCGGACGATCGCCGATCGGGTCGCCACCACGACTCAGGCGGCCCGGGAGATCGAGCTGTCCACCAAGCAGCAGGCGACCGCGGTCGAGCAGGTGAACACCGCGGTGATCAGCGTGGCCCAGCAGACCCGGGAGACCGAGGCCAGCACCAGCCAGACCCAGCAGACCGCCACCGAGCTGGCCGGGCTGTCGCGCGACCTCATACGGATCGTTCAGTCCCAGGCGGCCGCGTTGAACGGCGACCGGCGGGCCCGCGGCCCCGAGGCCCGCCCGCATTAGTACCTCGCCACAGGGAAGATGATGGGTTCCGATCGCCGAGGCGCCCCGATGGCAAGGCGCGAGGAGCGGAGTTGGGTGGCCCCCCAGTGGTGAGGTACTAAGTTCCTGACCTCGCTGCCTCCTGGCGGCGGCCGCGCGCGGCGCTATAGTCGACGGCCGTGTACCGACCCTGGCGACGCAGCGAGCGCGGGCGCATCCTCGCGACTCGATTCGGGCTCAACCCGAACTCGTCGAGCCTCGGCGTGGACGTCACCTTCCTCCTTTTCGGCGCGGCGGCGCTCTCGATCGTCACTCCGGTGGTGGCCGCGCTCCTGCGCCTCCGCCGCCCGGCCCGGGACCATGTGGCCTCTCCGGCGATCGAAGACCAGCGCGCCTGAGCGCCGCCCGGCCCGCCCGCTGCGGGTCGAGCGGTTCGGCGCCATCACCGAGCTGGACCGGCCGCGCGCGCTGGTGTTCGTCGACCGCGCGCTGGCCCGGCGCCTGGGCGCGCGCGGGTCGGCGGCCTGGCTCGACCCGGACGGCGACGGCGACGTCGGCGGCGCTCCGCTCAGCGCCCCGCTCGAGGCGCACCTCCAGCTGACCAACCGGTGCGAGGTCGGCTGCCAGGGCTGCTACACCGGCGCCACGCCGGCCGGTGCTCCGCGCGAGTGGGGCGCGGTCGAGTGGATGCGCGCCATCGACGCGCTGGCCGACCGGGGCGTCTTCCACCTGGCCCTCGGCGGCGGCGAGAGCGCGACCTTGCCGTGGCTCGGCGAGGTGGCCGCGCACGCGCGACGGCGCGGGCTCACGCCCAACCTCACCACCTCGGGCCTGTACGGCCTCGACGGCCTGCTGCCGATCGCCCACCTGTTCGGCCAGATCAACGTATCGATCGACGGGCTCGGCCCGACCTACGCCGCCGTGCGCGGGATCGACGGCTTCGCCGAGGCCGACCGGGCGATCCGCCGGCTGCGCGAACGCAAGCGCGAGATCGGCATCAACATCGTCGTCACCCGGGTCAACTTCGGCGAGCTCGACGAGCTGCTCGCCTACGCCCGCCGCCGCCGGCTCAACGAGGTCGAGCTGCTCCGGTTCAAGCCGGCCGGTCGCGGGGCGGCCGCGTTCGCCCACCTGACCTGCTCCGACGCCCAGCACCGCGCGTTCTGGCCGCTGGTCCGGCGCGCCGCGCGGCGCCACCGGGTGCGGGTCCGCCTCGACTGCTCGTACACGCCGATGCTGGTCCATCACCGCCCGCCCCGTCGCCTGCTCGAGGAGCTGGCCGTGTACGGGTGCACCGCCGGTGACTTCCTGATCGGAGCCAAGGCGAGCGGGGCGCTGTGCGCCTGCAGCTTCGCGCCCGCCGCCGAGGGCCGCCCCTCTCTCGACCAGATCGGCGACTACTGGGACCGGCCCGACGCGTTCGGCGCGTTCCGCCAGTGGCGCGATCCGGACGAGCCGTGCCGGTCCTGCGAGTATCACCGACTGTGTCGGGGTGGTTGCAAGGCGGTGTCGCTGCACCTCCGCGGCGACGCGAGCCGGCCCGACCCCGAGTGCCCGCGCGTGGTCGACCATCGCGCCGCCGAGGCCGGAGCGGGCCGGGTGCGCCTGCCGGTTGTGATGTAGACTCGGCCCGCTATGAAGACCGTCATGGTGATCAGCGACGCCACCGGCGAGACCGCCGAGCGCATGGTGCGCGCCGCTGTACTTCAGTTCAGCGACGTCCCGGTCAACGTGCGGGTCTTCTCGCAGGTCCGGCTCGAGTCGGAGGTGGAGAAGATCCTCGAGCGCGCCGCCGAGCAGCGCGCGCTCCTCGTCTTCACCGTGGTCAACCAGGAGGAGCGGGACCTCATCTGGCGGCTGGTCGAGCGCTACAACGTCGACACCGTCGACCTCATCGGCGCGCTGATGAGCAAGCTGGCCGTGTTCCTGTCGTCGGTGCCGTCCGGCGTTCCCGGGCTGCTCTACATGATGGGTGAGGACTACTTCCGGCGCATCGAGGCGGTCGAGTTCGCGGTCAAGAACGACGACGGGGCCGAGCCGCGCAACCTGCCCAAGGCCGACCTGGTCCTGGTCGGCATCTCGCGCACGTCGAAGACCCCGCTGTCGACCTACCTGGCCCAGAAGGGGCTCAAGGTGGCGAACGTGCCGCTCGTGCTCGGGGTCGATCCGCCGGCCGAGCTGGAGCAGGTGCCGGACAGCAAGGTGTACGGCCTGGTCATCCGGCCGGAGGCGCTGGAGAAGATCCGCAAGGCGCGCCTCACCCACCTGGGGATGCCGCACGATTCCAGCTACGGGACGCGCAAGCACATCGAGGAGGAGCTCGAGTACTCGCGCGCGACCTTCCGCGCCCATCCCAACTGGCCGGTCATCGACGTGACCAGCAAGGCGATCGAGGAGACCGCCGCCGACATCCTGCGCATCTACAAGGAGCGCCACGGCGGCTGAGCGCCGCGGCGTCCGGTCCGTCGGCGATCAGTTGCAGATGCTGATCGTGGGCACGTCCTGGCCGGCCATCGCGGCCAGGCACTTGTTGTCGTAGCGCTGCTGGTCGCAGCCGCACACCACCTCGCCGCCCGGCTCGCACTCGGTCGGGCGCGCCAGGCAGGTCCCCACCGAGTCGGGATCACTGCCGCACGCGTCGTCCTTCCAGTCGCAGTACTCGTCGTCGTTGCACTGCAGGCCGGCCAGGCCGCCGCACAGCCTGACATCGCCGCCGTCCACACCAGGCGCCGCGTCGGCGTCGTCACCGCCGTCATCGCCGGCGTCGATGCCCGATCCGGGGGCCGCGTCGATCGCGGTCGAGCCGTCATCGTCGTCGTCGTCGCCGCCGCAGGCGGCCGGCGCTGCCACGAGGAGCAAGAGCGCGCAAAGAGAAGCGATTCGCATGAGAGCCTCCAGTCGAGTCCAAAGGAGCAAGTATGGCGCGTGGGAGTGGTTCAGGCGAGCCGCGCGTAAGCGCCCGTCGCGTGTGATACCGGGCGATCCGGACCATCGACCCACGTGATCACGCGCCCGGTGATGCGCGTTTTGCCCGCGCGCAGCATCTCGGCGCGGGCGAGCAGATCGCCGCCCCTGGCCGGGCGCAGGAACGCGATGTGGACGTCGGTGGTGACCGCCATCGGGGCCAGCCCGAGCACGGTGAACGAGAGGAACCACAGGGCCAGATCGGCGATCGTGAACTGGGTCGGGCCGGAGATGAGCCCGCCCGGTCGCAGCGAGCTCGGATCGTGCAGCCAGCGGGCCAGGGCGTAGCCCTCGCCCAGCGCCTCGCAGCGGAAGCCCTGGGCCGCGGCGGCCGGGTAGGTCTCGGCCACGAACGCGTCCACTTCGCGGGGCAATGGCGCGGTCATCGCTCGCGGCTCTCCGGCCCGACGATCAGGCCACCCGGGTCGTGCGCAAGAAGGCGAAGTAGCGCTCGGGCAGATCGGCCAGCACCAGCGAGCCATCGCAGCGCGAGCAGCTGAACACCGGTGGCCGCCGGCCGCCGGAGGTGAGCACCGCCGCCGTCTGCAGGAGGCGCTCCTCGCGGTGGTCGCACGCCTGGCACGCGTAGGGGGCGAAGAACGAGACCACCACGCCGCCGCCGAGCACCTCCTCGACCAGCGACGCCTGCAGCGCGAACGCGACCGAGCAGGAGTGGAACTCGTAGTCGCGGATCGGCACGCGGTCGAGGAACTCGACCCAGTCGGCCACGCCCATCGAGTCCATGTAGGTCACCTGCGACATGTCGAAGTCGATCTTGCCGAACAGGTCGGGGATGATGTCGCCGAGCCGGTTCTGCTCGCTCAGGCCGGCGCGCAGCACCACGCGGGTCCGCTCGGCCCCCTGGATGACGTCCCAGCGGGCCAGCCGGGCCAGCTGGCGGCGGGTCTGCGGCGCGACCCCGTCGAACGACGCGCCGACCGCGCTGCCCTGCTCGCGCCGTTTGGCCCACACCACGCGGCCCTCGACCGCCAGCGGCGGCTCGCCCTCCGGGTGGACCTCCATCCACAGCGAGCCGACCTCGTCGATGCGCTCGTTTAGGAGCAGGCGGGCGCCGTCCACCGACAGGTTGGTGATGCGCCCGCGCACCGCGCGCTGGCCGATCTGGCCGCGCACCGCGAGATCGACCGGGTGGCGCTGGCTGGCCCGGCGGGGCAGCTTGAGCTGGGTGGCGACCACGTCATAGAGGGGGTCGGGCGCGGTCGGGGTGATGAGGACCTCGTCGCAGCCGCACTCGGACACCATGCGCATCTGGCGCGCGGTGACCCGACCGCCGAGCAAGAGGACGATGCGGCAGCTCTCGTCGGCGTGCTTGATCGCCCGGGCGGCCTCGTAGCCGGACACGTCGCCCATCTCGGCGTCGAGCAGGGCGAGGACCGGGTTCTTGCGCCCGGCCACCTCGATTGCCTCGAGCCCGCCGGTCACCACCAGGAGGTCCATCTCCAGCCCGCGAAAGGGGGAAGTAGCGAGATGTCGGAGGACCTCGCTGTTGTTGGAGACGAGGATCTGCAACGCCGCCTACCGTAACACGGCCGGCCGGGACCGGCCCGTCGGTCGGCGCAGGTCACAGGAGGGCGGCGACCAGCACCACCGCGGTGGTCAGCAGCACCAGCGCCAGCACCACGACCGCGACGCCGCGCACCAGCGCGCCGCGATCATAGGCCCCGCGCTCCGCCACCAGCCGGTCGATCTCCTGGCTGCGCGCGCCGATCGCGTTTCGCAGCTGGTCGACCCGCGCGTAGAGCTCGTCGAACTCGGGCCGCTCGACCCGGTTGAGGTTGAGCAGAGTGCCGAGCGTGATCATGCGCCGCCCGATCTCAGACTCGGCGGTGCTGAAATCGCGCCCCTTGCGCCCCTGCTCGGCCTCGATCTCCGACAGTCGATGGCGGTGGCCCTCGCGCAGGTCGTGCAGCGCGCGCCGGAGCGACTCCTGCTCGCCGCGCAGCGCCTCCACCCGGGCGGCGGCCTGCGACACCGGCTTCTCCAGCGCGGTCAGCCGGCGCTCGAGGTCCTGTCGCTCCGGGTCGCGCTCGGCCGCCTCGCGGCGGAGGTCCTCGGCCGCGCCGCGCAGCTGGCTGCGATCGTCCTCGATCGGCGCCTTGGCCGCGTCCGCCTCGCGGTCGTCGGCGGTCTTCAAGTAGGCGCGCTGCTGGCGCTCGATCGACTTGCGCTTGTCGCGCAGCGAGCGCCGCTGGGCCTCGAGCGCGTCCAGCTCCTTGTCCGCGTCGCGCAGGGCGACCTCGGTCTCGGCCAGCTTGTTCTCGCGGTCGAGCTCCTGCTCGGCGAAGCGCTGGTTCTCCTCCTCGAGGCGCCGGATGAGCTCGTCGGAGTCGTGCTCGGCCTGGGTGCGCCGGCCCTCGGCGTCGTCGATGGCCTGGTTCTCGCCGGCCAGCGATCGGTTGTTGAGCCGCAGCTGGCGCACGGCGCGGCCGAGCGCGCCGAGCACGGCGTCGAGCGCGATCGTGTCGGTGCGGATCTGGTCGTTGAGGTTGCGGACCGCGACCCGCCGGCGCCAGAGGCCCCGCCCGAACGCGATCGCGTAGCGCGCCGCGGGCAGAAATCCGCTCTCCGGCGATTCGGGCAGCGGCGCCACCGTCGGCAGCGCGGCCAGCGAGCCGCCGCCCGGCCCGGGCGGGACCTGGCGAGTGGGCGGTGGCGCCAGGGTCGGCTCGCGCATCGCCGGGGCGAAGCTGTCGGGGCCCGGCTCGGCCTGGAGCTCGGTGTCGAGCTCGGTCTCCTGATCGCGGTCGTCGGCCGCCGGGGTCCCGTCGGCGTGGAGCGGATCGTCCGCGTCCAGCGACCGGATCGGGCCGGTGGTGGGCGAGGGCAGGGGCGCGGTGCGGCGCGCGCGCGGCGGCGGGACGATCATCCCGGTGCGCGGCCCGCCGTCGGGGCCGTGGCTGGATCCGACGCCAGCGCCGAGACCGACGGTGTTCGATCCGGATCCCGGTCCCGCGCCCATGCCCGGCGCGAAGCCCGAGCCCGGTCCGGCCGCGAAGCCCGAGCCCGGCCCCATGCCCGGTCCGGCGCCCATGCCCGGCGGCGCGCCCATCCCCGGACCGGGACCTGGTCCGCCTCCCGGTCCGGACCCGCTCGAGCCGGAGCCGGCGCCCGAGCCGGGGCCGACCGCGCCGCTCACCCCGGTCACCCGCGGCGGCGGCGGCAGCGGCAGGAATCGCCGCGCGCAGCGCTGACACTCGGCGCTGTCGTCGGCGTTCTCGGCGCTGCAGTACGGACAGAAACGCATCAGTTCGCCCGGTCGATCGCGTCGGCGCGTCGGCGCCTCACTTCGCTCGCTCGAACACCACCACCCCGCCGACGATCGTGAAGTCCACCGCGGTCTCGAGCAGCGAGCGGTCGGCGCGCAGCGGCCGGTCGAAGACGGTCATGTCGGCGACCATTCCCTCCTTCAGCATCCCGCGCTCGCGCTCGGCGAACCCGGCGTACGCCGCCTCCACCGTGAATCCGCGCACCGCCTGGTCCAGGCTGACCCGCTCGCCCGGCATCCATCCTCCGGGAGGCTGGCCGCGAGCGTCCTGCCGGGTCACCGCGGCGTAGAGCCCGAGCAGCGGCGAGACCTCCTCGACCGGGAAGTCGGATCCGAACGGCACGTGCGCGCCGCTGGCGAGCAGCGTGTGCCACGCGTAGGCCCCGCGGATCCGCTCCGCCCCGACCCGTGCCTCGGCCCACGGCATGTCGCTGGTCGCGTGGGTCGGCTGCATCGACGCGATGACGCCGAGCTTGGCGAAGCGGGGCAGATCGGCCTGCGACACCACCTGCGCGTGCTCGACCCGCATGCGCAGGTCGGCCTTCGGGTGAGCGGTGCGCGCCGCCTGGTACGCGTCGAGCACCGCGCGCACGCCGGCGTCGCCGATCGCGTGGATGGCCGGCTGCCACCCGGCGTCGACCGCGGCCTCGACCGCGCGGCGGAGCTCGGCCGGCGTGGTCAGCCACAGCCCCTCGTTCTTGGGGTCGTCGCTGTACGGGGCGAGCAGGCGCGCCCCGCGCGATCCGAGCGCGCCGTCGGCGTAGAGCTTGATGCCGCGCAGCACGAACCTCTGGGTCCCGTCGCGGTCCACCTCCGCCACCCGCCGGCCCAGCGTCTCGGCCACCGCCGGCGAGCCGGACAGGAACGCGTACACCCGCAGCGGCAGGCGATCCTCGTCGGCCAGGCTGCGGTACACGTCGATGGTCGCGTCGTCGATCCCCATCTCGTGCACGCAGGTCAGCCCGGCCGCCACCGCCGCGGCCGACGCGGCCAGGATGCGGCGGGTCAGCAGCTCCGGGCTCGAGGCCGGGATCACCGCCTCGACCAGGTCGGTGGCCGAGTCGATGAGCACGCCGGTCGCGTTGCCGGAGGCGTCGCGCAGGATGCGCCCGCCCTTCGGATCCGCGGTCGACCGATCGATCTTGGCGAGCGCCAGCGCCTTGCTCGACACCCACAGCGCGTGCCCGTCCACCCGACGGAGCGCGGCCGGGCGGTCGCCGACCTCGCGGTCGAGCACCTCGCGGGTCGGGAACTTCTTGTCGGACCAGAGGTTCTGATCCCAGCCGTTGCCGGCCACCCACTCGCCAGCCGGCAGCTTGGTCGCGGCCTGGCCGACCTTCCTGGCCGCGTCCGCCGCGCTGGCGATCCCGCGCAGGGGCACGCTCTCGAGCGCGGCGCCCAGGCCGGCCAGGTGCGCGTGGGTGTCGGTCAGCCCGGGCGTGACGGTGTGCCCGCCGAGCGCGATCACCCGCGTGCGCGGCCCGATCCACCCGCGCACGTCGCCGTCGCCGCCGAGCGCGACCACCCGACCGCCGCGCACCGCGACCGCCGACACGGTCGGGCGCGCCGGATCCATCGTCATGATCGCGCCGCCGGTCAGCACCAGCTCGGCCTTGCCGCCGTCGCCGTCGTCCGGGGGAGGCGGCGCGCCGCCGCATGCTCCACCCAGCGCCATCACCGAGGCCGCCAGCGCGACCGCCCGAGCTCGCCGTGACCCCACGGTCGCGACTCTACCGCAGGTCGCGCCAGCCCGCGGCCCCGGCGCCTGGCCTTGGGGTCAGAAGTCGTTGAGGCCGATGGCCAAATAGACTTCAACGCCGCGCGACTCGATGCCGTAGCCCACATCCAGCCCGAGCAGCGGCAGGACGATCTGCCGCACGTACAGGCGGATTCCACCCCCGACCGAGTTGCGCAGCGGCGCCAGCCCGCCCTTGCCCTCGCCCGGCAGGTAGTGGCGGAAGGTGTTGTCGTCGAGGTCGTCGAGGAAGCGGGTGTACGCGCTGTCGAAGAAGCCGAGCCCGCGCACCGCGACACCGCGCACGGTGAAGAACGGGATCGAGTACTCGAGGTTGCCCCCCGCCTTGACGTCGCCGCGGAACTCCTTGTTCTCGTAGCCGCGCAGCGTGGTCCCGCCCGAGGTGTACTCCTGCTGGAACGGGAGGTCGTCGCCGTAGCCGAGCGTGCCGCGCAGGATGAGGTTGTGGCGGGCGAAGTAGCGCTGGGCCAGCTCGAAGCTGAACGTGGCGTAGTAGTAGTCGAAGTCGGAGCCGAGCGCGGTCAGCGCCTGCTCGTAGGACAGCTTCAGCCGCGCGCCGCGGGTGATGCCGTACCAGTTGGCGCGCCGGTCGAACGTCAGCGACGTCTCGGTCGAGACGTCCCAGCCCTCGGCGCCCGGCTCCGGGATCGGGTCGCCCGGCGCGACGCCGACGTCCAGCTCGCTCCGTCCCTCGGCCAGGCCGGTGCGGTAGAACGCGACCTTGGCGGCGCGGGCGCGCTGCTCGACGGTGAGGCTGCGGAACAGCGTGACGCCGAGCTTGGCGGCGCCGTTCAGGTACATGAGCTTGCTCTCGCGCACCGGCGCGACCCGGTCGCGCAGCGAGCGCGGCGCCTCGTACTCGATGACCCGCTCGTAGCGCAGGAACAGGTCGCCTGCCCACGATAGCCGGGTCCCGCGGATCGACGGGTCCACGAACGCACCGATGAAGAACGAGTCGCCGGTGGCGGCCTGGCCGTAGAGCAGGAGCTTCTTGTTCTCGCCGAACAGGTTGTTCTCGCCGAAGCCGAGCCCGCCGCCCTGGTTGGTCGGCTGGTTGTAGAAGGTCGGCGCGATCGCCCACGAGTGCTTGTCGACCGCGACGATGTTGAGGCGGACCCCGCCGCCCGCCATCGGCTCGGTGTAGAGGTCGACCTGCTTGAACAGGCCGCTCGAGACCAGGTCGGCCCGCACCTCCTCGGTGCGGTCGTCGTCCCAGTCCTCCCCCTCCTCGACGCCGGCGATGTAGCGCACGGTCTCGGAGGTGGTCTTGGTGTTGTCGATGACGGCGATCTCGCGGATGCGCTCCGCCGCGGCGGTTGCCGGCCAGGCACCGAGCGCCGACGCGCCGAGCACGACCGAGAGCACGGCCGGGCCGAGGATCCCGCGCCGCGTCACCCGGCGTCGCTCGCCCGGATCGGAAGGCCGGTCTGACCGTCGTGCTCGCCGCTGCCGCTCTCGCCCGGAGCCCCACCACCGGCGGGGGTCAGGGTCAGATACACGGCGGGGGCGGCGGCACACCCACCGCGCATCATCCTCGCCAGTATCCACCGGCCGGCGCGACCCGGCAAGGCCCGGCGGACCCCCCGGAACTGTGATATCAGAGGCGAATGAACCCCGCCGAAGTGGCCAGCGCACTGGTGATCGAGGAGACGCTCTGCAAGCACGGCACCTACCGCAAGGTGGACGAGCGCCTCTACGTCATCAAGCAGGGCTCGTCCTACGTGATGATCAACATCGTCCCGCTCGACAACGACCGCGCCCAGGTCCGCTGCGTCGCGCAGCTGGTCCGCGGCGTGCGCATGGACGGCGACCTCGCCCTCCAGCTCCTCCACCTGAACGCCCAGCTCCGCTTCGGCGCGTTCTCGTTCGACCCGGTCGACAACGTGGTCCTGTTCAGCCACTCGATCCTGGGCGGCTCGACCCTCGACAAGGACGAGCTCATCATCACGCTGACCGACGTGGCGCTGGTCGCCGACGAGTGGGACGACAAGATCATCTCCAAGTACGGCGGCCAGACCATGCGCGACATCCTCGAGGAGGCCGCGATCGAGCGCCTGCTCGACGCCGATCCGGACGGCTTCTTGTTCGGCGGCAACGGGGCCTCGGCGTGAGCAACCGGCCGGGCAAGCCGGGCGGGGAGGGCGCGGGCGACAAGCACGGTTTCGGCACCCGCGCGATCCACGCCGGCCAGTCCCCGGACCCGGTCACCGGCGCCGTGATGACGCCGATCTACCTGACGTCGACCTACGCGCAGGAGGGGCCGGGCGAGCACAAGGGCTTCGAGTACTCGCGCACCCACAACCTCACCCGGTTCGCGCTCGAGGCCAACATCGCCTCGCTCGAGGGGGGCGCGCACGGCCTGGCGTTCGCGTCGGGCCTGGCCGCCACCGACGCGGTGCTGCACCTGTTCGACGCCGGCGCCCACATCGTGGCCGGCGACGATCTCTACGGCGGCACCTTCCGCCTGTTCGACAAGGTGTACCGCCGGCACGGGTTCGAGTTCGGCTATTTCGATCCGGTCGGCGGGGCCGAGGCGGTCGAGGCCGCGATGCGCCCGAACACCGCGATGGTCTGGCTGGAGACGCCGACCAACCCGATGCTGAAGCTGTGCGACATCGCCGCGGTCGCCGCGGTCTGCCGCAAGCGCAAGGTGCTGCTCGCGGTCGACAACACCTTCATGACCCCGTTCAACCAGCAGCCGCTCGCGCTCGGCGCCGACCTGGTCGTCCACTCCACGACCAAGTACCTGAACGGCCACTCCGACGTGGTCGGCGGCGCGGTGGTGATGAACGACGACGCGCTGCACGAGCGGCTCGCCTTTCTGCAGAACGCGGTCGGCGCGGTGCCGTCGCCGCTCGACTCGTTCCTGGTCATGCGCGGGACCAAGACCCTGCACGTGCGGATGGCGCGCCACGAGGAGAACGCGCGCGCGCTGGCCGAGTGGCTGAGCGGCCACGCCCAGGTCGAGCGGGTCATCTACCCCGGGCTGGCCAGCCATCCGCAGCACCAGCTGGCGAAGAAGCAGCAGCGCGGCTTCGGCGGGATGATCAGCTTCGACCTGACCGGAGGGCTGGAGGCGTCCCATCGGTTCCTGCGCGCGTGCCGGATCTTCGCCTGCGCCGAGTCGCTCGGCGGGGTCGAGTCGCTCATCGAGCACCCGGCCATCATGACCCACGCCAGCGTGCCGCCCGACAACCGGCGCAAGCTCGGCATCGCCGACGGCTTCATCCGCCTGTCGGTCGGGATCGAGGATGTCGCCGACCTGCGCGCCGACCTCGAGGGCGCGTTCGCCGCGGCGCGCGGCTGAGCGGCGCCTGAGCCACGCCTGACCGATCAGGCGTCGCCGAGGGCGAGGCGGGCGGTGTCGCGCACGAACCGGTCCTCGTCGTCGGCCAGTCGCGCGAGCACCGCCATCAACCGCTTGGGGTCCTCGCTGCGGCGAAGCCACGCCGCCTCGGCGACCGCGGCGCGCACCAGCGGATCCGGATCGTCGGCCAGGTGCTCGATCGCGGTCAGCGACCCGGGCGTGGACGCCTCGGGCGCCGCGTGGCGGAGCGCGCGGGCGATGGCCAGGCGCAGGTGCGGCGAGCGCGACGTGGCCCAGCCGGCCACCACCTCGACCCGCTCGATCGGCGTCATGAGGACCAGGAGCTCGGGCAGGAGCGCGGCCAGGGTGAACCGGCGCGCGCCATCCGGGTGCGCGGCCAGGTGGCGAAGATGCGGATGGCTGGTCAGCGCGGCGATCTCCTCGTCGCCCGATCCGGCATCGCTGGCCCCCTCGTCGGCGGCGGCGTCGGCGCCTCCAGCCAGGACGGCGGCGAGCGCGGCCGGCGCGAGCAGGCGGGCGCGGCGGTAGCGCGGGGACGGGTGGACGACTCGCGGCTTCTCTCTCTTGAACATGCTCACTCTCCTCACTCGGCCGCGCGGCGGATCCCGCGCGACGTGCCTCGTCACGGACGACTAGCGATGACGACGAGGCGCGGGAGGAGGCGAGGTCTTGGGAGCGAGCGCGAGGAGCGGGAGGCCGGGCGCGGCGAGCGAGGCGCCAGGGACAGACGGCGCGTCGCCGAGGGCGCGCAGCGGGGCCAGCTCGGGCACGGCCGCCGCCGGCAGCGCGGCGGGGACCGGCAGATCGCCGATCGGGCCGCTGCAGCGCACGTCGTCGGCGTCGATCGCGCCGTGCACCTCGGCGGCGGGGTGGGACGGATCGCCGGACGCGGCGCTCCGGGCGGCCGCCGGCCCGACGGCGGATGACGCAGCCACGGCCAGGGCCGAGAGCGCGAGCAGGCGGGCCACGCGGGCAGTATGGGGCCGCGCCGCGCGCCCCGCCATGGCTGCGCGCCAGCGGCCCGGATCGCAGCGGGATCCGGCCGGAATCACCGCACCGCGGGGACAGGCAGACCCGGGCGCAGGCCGCGCGGCCTCTCGACCGGGCGCGTCAGCGGACCCGGCGCAGGCGGACTTCGCGCGCGCCCGCCTTGGCGGCCACGTCGAGCGCGACGGTCAGGCAACCGGTGTCGGGCGCCGGGCCGCACGACTCGAACGAGCGCGGCTCCGCGCCGGGCAGCGTCAGGACCAGGCCGCGCGGGCCGAGCTCGATCACCGCCGCGCCGGCCGGCCGCACCGCGCCCGCCTTCTCGCCGACCAGGCGCACCGGCTGCTGGCGGGGCGCGCCGGGCAGGCCGCCGGTCACCGCCAGCCGCGCGCCGTGCTGCCAGAGCGCGGTCACCACGTCGAACACGCGGCTGGCCGGCACCGGCTTGCCGGCGATGACGAGCGGCGCCGCGCTCGGGCTGGCCGCGCCGCGCCCGCCCAGCGGATCGCCGCGCAGCCGCCAGAACGCGCGCAGGAGCTCGTCGAGCGACACATCGGTCGTGTTGGGGATGCCCCGCCGGCCCAGGCGCAGGACCTCGTCCCCCTCGACGACCACGAAGTGCTCGGCCCGGGTTTCTTCGGCCGCGGCCGAGGCCGGCAGGTCGGTCACCGGTGGATAAGGCGGCCGCTCGTCGGGCAGCGCCTGGATGCGCGGTCCGCCGTTCGACTCCGGCCGCCGATCGCACGCGAGGCCGCCCATCGACGCGAGCAGGCCGGCCAGCGCGGCGGCCCCGGCGAGCCCGATCGAGCGATGCGTGCGGGGTGCGGTCATCCCGGAGGAGCCGCGCAGTATACCCCTGTCGTCAGAGCCGCATGCTCACCACCACGGCGCGGTGGTCGCTGCGCCCGCGATCGACCGGCGGCTCGACGATCGAGGCCTCGTCCACCCTGCCGGCCAGGTCGGCGGACACGACCACGTAGTCGACCCGCGCGGCGTCGAGCACGTGCGGGCGGACCCGGTCGTACCAGGTGTAGCCGCGCTCGTCCGGGTGCAGCTGGCGGTAGACGTCGACCATCCCGCTGTCGGCCAGGTGGCGGTTGAGCTCGGCCCGGGCGCGGGCGTGCGGCGCCGCGGTGCGCAGGCGCGGGTGCACGTCGATCGCCGACCGCGAGACGTTCCAGTCTCCCGCCAGGATGACCCGGTCGTCGGCGCCGAGCGCGCGGGCCAGGTCGAACAGGCGATCTTGCACCCGGCGCTTGAAGTCGTGCCGATCGCCGGCCTCGTGGCCCAGGTCGTGGTCGTGGTACGGCTTCGACGTGCCGTTGACCGCGTAGAGGTTGACGATCGACAGCGACAGGCCAGGGAGGCGGGCGACCACGACCCGGCCCTCGCGGTCCCACGCCGGCGAGGCGGACGCGATCGGCCCCAGCTCCTCGCTCAGGTAGGTGGCGACCCCGTACGCCCGCCCTCCCCGGTACGAGGCGTTGCGCGGGTCGCTCGCCAGCGAGTACACGCACCGGTAGCCGGGAGCCGCGCCGACCATGCGCTCGATGAGCGCGGTGTCCGACGGGCGGATCCGGATCTCCTGCAGACAGAGGACGTCCGGCCGGCTCAGCCCGTCGACCAGAGCCGCCAGCGGGGCTGCCTCCGCGCCGGCCAGCCACGGGGCCAGGTTCTCGATGTTCCACGAGACCAGGCGGAAGCGGGCGCCGGCGGCGGGCGAGTCGCTCATGGAGAAAGAGACGCCGATCGATCGACCGGCGGCCACCGAAAACGAGACCGGGCAGGCCCGCGAAGGTCTGCCCGGCGAATCCTCGGCCCCGCTGCGCGGGGCGACCGCTCGATCGTCAGCCGGCGCAGGCGCCCTCGGCCACGATCGACGCGCCGGCCATCTGCGCCGCGCACTCGCTGTCGTAGGTGTTGCCGTCGCAGCCGCACACCGGCTGGAAGACCTGGGGGCACGACTCCGGCTTGACCTCGCAGGTGCCCATCGCGTCGCCCGCGCCGCACGCCCCACCCACGTCGTAGCTGCAGAACGAGTCCGCGCCGCACGTCAGGGCCAGGTGTCCGCCGCAGCGAGCCTCCGGGGCGGCCTGCTCGCAGGAGCCCTCGGCCGACACGCTCACGCCGGCCTGGGCCGCGACGCACGAGTTGTCGAAGGTCTGGCCGTTGCAGCCGCACACCGGCTGCAGGGTCCCGGTGCACTCGCTCGGGATCTCGCGACACACGCCGGTCTGGTCGGCGAAGCCGCAGTTCGCCTCGTCGGCGTAGTCGCAGTAGAAGCCCTCGCCGCAGCGAAGCGCGGCCAGCCCGCCGCAGGTCGGCGCCACCGGGGCCTCGCAGATCTCGACGCGGTCGGCGCAGCAGTCGCCGAACTCCACGCACGCCTCGTCGCACCAGCAGTTGCCGCCGTCCGACGGACCGTCGCAGTCGGTGCTGGCGCAGGTGCCGATGAGGTCGGCCTTGCCAAGGGGACCACGCTCGGTCGAGATGTTGGTGTCTTCGTCGGCGCTGGCGCAGCCAGCCAGAAGAGTGAGCGTGATGATGAACGTCCTGGTCATGTCTGAGTTCCTCGTCGTCTGTGCCCCGGCCATCCGGGGCGTTGGGTAGCGAGCCGTTCCAGCTCGCTTCGTGACGCGCTGTGTAGTCGAAGCTAGCCCTGGCGTGAAACTAATTGTTCTGATGAACGAATCAGTTCAGCTGATACCAGGGCGAGCGCGCCAAGCCCCAACCGCGCAGAACTCCACGCGGGACACCCGCGCCCGGCCCCGAGGAAGCGGGCCGGGCCGGGTGGGTGCGTCCCTTCAGTACACGTACTGGAGACGCAGGTAGTAGAAGCCGCCGTTCACACCGAACTGGGTGACGCGGCGGCTGTAGATGAACTGCCCGTCGGCGACGTTGACCGGGTTCTTCTGCTTGTCCGGGAACGTGTTGAGCAGGTTGGTCGCGCCGACCGCCAGCTTGAGGCCGCTCACCACCTGGTAGCCGACGTCCGCGTCGAGGGTGACCTTGGCGCCGAAGCTCTCGTCCAGGAGGGGGTCGACCGTCTCGAACTTCACCTCGCCCCAGTAGTTCGCCCGCACCAGGCCAGCGAACGGGCCGAGCGCGTAGCGGGTCTGGACCAGCCCCTTCTCGCGCGGCAGCGCGTCCTCGAGCCGGTTCTCCTCCTCGCGGTTGAAGATCACGTTGCGAACCGCGCCCAGGTCGCCGCCGGCGAAGCGATCGGCCACCCCCTGCGGGATGTTGACGTCGCGGACCCGGGTGCGCGTGACGTTGCCGGCGCCGGTGATGCCGAGGCGGCCGTCGCCGATGTCGCTCCAGAAGTCGATCACCACCTCGGTGCCGAGCGTCCGGGTATCGACCGCGTTGGCGAAGAACTGGGCGGCCTGTACGTCCTCGACGCCCGACTGCATGAGGACGTCGTTGGTGCCGGGCACCGCGCCCTCGCTGAACTGACTGGTGAGGACGATGCGGTTGTTGATGTCGATCCAGTAGGCGTCGGCGGTGATCGACAGGTTCTCGAGCGGGTTGGCCGTGATCCCGCCGCTGACGTTGATCGAGGTCTCCTCGTCGAGCGCCGGGATGCCGAACGCGTCGGCCACCGCGCCCACGTTGTTGGCGGTGAGGACCTGGCGCGGGGTGAGCACGCCGGTCATCGGGTCGGCCACGAACTGCGTGCTGGTGTTGTTGAAGTAGACCTGGTGCAGCGACGGCGCCCGGAAGCCGGTCGACGCCGCGGCGCGGAGCGCGAGCTGGTCGAGGATGCCGACCCGCGTGGCGATCTTCCCGTTGATGGTGCTGCCGAAGTCGTCGTAGTTCTCGAACCGGCCGCCGATATCGACCAGGAAGCGGTCGTTGAGCTCGCTCTCCATGCCGAGGTACGCGGCGAGGCTGTTGCGGTACTCGTTGACCTCGTTGCCCGGCTGGAAGCCGGGGAAGACCTGGGCGCCGGCTCCCCTGGGGGTGCCGTCGTCCTGGGTCACCGTACCGAGCTCGTAGGACTCCGGCTCGCCGGCGTGGATGCGGAAGTTCTCCATCCGGTACTCGGCGCCGCCGTTGATGTTGAGCTTCTTGAACGTGTCGGTCCGGATCGGCTGGACCAGGTCGGCGTTGAGCGCGGTCTGGGTGAACATGAACCCGCCGGCGTCGAACTCGAGCGGGCTGTCCTCGCCGAGCGAGGCGTTGATGCTGTCGCGGATCTCGTAGTTGAAGTAGTTGCCGCCGTGGTTGGCGGACACGTCCCACTTGAAGCCCTCGCTGTCCGGATCGGTGCGCACCCCGACCCCGCCCGACCAGTCGAAGATGGTCGGCGCGATCTTGGGCAGGTAGCCGTTCGGGTAGACCTCGAGGACCGCGCGGTCCGGCTGGTTGGGTCGGCGGTAGAAGCCAGCCGCCTCGCCGCCGCGGTAGGTGACGCCGGCGGTGCTGTACGCCTGCGCGTAGTCGCTGAGCGGGATCTTGGCGTTGGCCATGAACATCCCGGCGGTCGCCTCGCTCTGCCCGATCGACATCGAGATGTCGTCGCGGTCGAGGCCGTTGGCGGCCAGCATCGCGTCGGTCGCCTGCTGCCCCTCGACGCCCGGGTAGAAGTCGGCGGTCCACTTGCCGGACCGGTCGGTCGGGTTGCGCTGGAGGAACTCGGCGGTCAGGTTGATCACCCCGAGGTCGCCGATCGGCAGGCCGTAGTTGAGGCCGGTCTTCAGCTGGAAGCCGTCGCCCGAGCCGGTGATGCCGGACAGCGCGGTCGCCTCGACCACCCCGGGCGACTCCTTGAGGACGATGTTGACCACGCCGGCGATCGCGTCGGAGCCGTACTGCGCGGCCGCGCCGTCGCGGAGGACCTCGATGCGCTCGATCGACGAGGTCGGGATCGCGTTGAGGTCGACGCCGACCGTGCCGCGCCCGAAAGTGCCGTTGACGTTGGTCAGCGCGCTCGAGTGGCGGCGCTTGCCGTTGATGAGGACGAGCACCTGGTCGGGACCGAGGCCGCGCAAGCTGGCCGGGTCGACGTGGTCGGTGCCGTCGGCGATGGACTGGTGCGACGCGTTGTACGACGGCGCCACGGTTCGCATCACCTGGTTGGTCTCGATCTCGCCGACCTCCTCGATCTGCTCGGAGGTGATGACGTCGATCGGGACCGGCGACCTGGTCACCGAGCGCGGTGTACGCGAGCCGACGATGACGATCGTCTCGGCGTAGCGCGGGTCGTCGCGCAGGGTGAAGGTGAAGTCGAGCGGCTTGTCGCCGACCACGACCTGCCGGGTGAGTGGTGCGTGACCGGTGAAGGTGACCTCGACGGAGTACGTGCCGGGCGGCACCTCGATGCGGAAGCGGCCGTCCGTATCGGTGATGGCTGCGTCTCCCGTCGGAGAGACCGCCACGGTGGCACCCAGGAGCGGCGCGCCGGTCGATTCGGCGACCACTCGTCCCGTGATGGCGCTAGGTCCCTGCGCTTGCGCATGCGCTTGCCGTGATGGACCGAGCGGCGCGGCGAGCGCGAATGCGAACGCCGGTGTGAGGACCACTAATAGAGCGATGTTTTTTTTCCTCAACTTCTCCCCTCCGCGTTGTCCGCGCCAAGCTTACTGAGGGTGGATCCGGCAGGGAAGCCAGCAGTCGCACCGGATGGGTCATGCGATGAAATCGGAACCAGGCGCTGCGGTCAGGTGTTTGCGCGTCGACGTACGTCGACCTGCGACACCGCGGGGGACGTTCGTGCGCGATCGTCGATCTCGCTCGTCGGAAAGTAAGGGGTAGGCTCACGGTTCTCGACACGCATGTCCGGAATGGTCTGCTGCAACGCGGATTCGCGGCGCGATCGAGCAGCGCGAGCACTTCTATAGCGCCGCGTCGTCTGGGTGCCGCGTGCGGCGGCATCCAGCGCGACGATCCGAGCAACGCGCGCCCGTTGCTCGGGTTCACTCGCCGAGGAAGACGCAGACCGAGTCGGTCGCGGCCAGACCGGCGGCGTCCATCTCGGCGGTGCCGCACGCGTGCGCGCCCTCGCACCAGGGGCCGTCGGTCTGGCACTGGATCTCGCAGCGCCCGGGCTCGCCTTCGGCCGCGCGCACGCAGCGGAGCGGCTCGGCGCAGTCGGCGTCGCAGTCGCACTCGACGCGCGCGGCGGCGCCGAGCGCGAAGTCGGGCTCGCAGACGTCGTCGGAGCAGCTCCAGCCGCCGGGGCAGTCGGCCGCGGTCGCGCCGCACTCGGCGTCGCCGACGCAGGCGAACGACAGCCCGTCGGCGATCGTCTGACAGGTGCCCTGGCCGCCGCAGTCGCGGTCGAGCTCGCACGGGCGCGCGCACTCGGTGAACGGTCCGGCCAGCCCGGAGCCGCTGAGACAGCGGAGCTGTTCGTCGCCGCAGTCGCAGTCCATCGCGCAGGGCTGGCCGGGCTCGATGCCGCACGCGCGATCCGGGGCGGCGTCGACCTCGATCTCGATCGACTTGCCGCCGGCGGTGATGGTCCACGCGCCGGCCCGGGGCAGGCGGAGCGGGATCGCGTGAGAGACGCCGCCGCCCGGGTCGGCGCAGTCGCCGTCGACCTGGCGCCAGACCAGGAGATCGATGGTGACGGTGGTGTCCGCCTCGGAGACGGTGATCCGTGGAATCGCGCGCCGCTCGCAGGCGGCGAGCTGGGAGCCGATCCGGACCCGCATCGTCTTGTCCGGGTTGTACGGGCCGGGCTCGGCGGTCAGGAACTCGATGTCCGCCTCGGCGGGCTCGAGCTGCCAGGCGCCGCAGGTGCCGGCCGAGTCGTCGCCGCCGTCGTCGTCACCCGCGTCATCGGCGTCGTCCGCGACGTCGCCGCCGTCCGCCCTGTCGCCATCGTCGTCGTCGTCGCCGCATCCGGTCGTGCCGAGGAGAATGCCGAGGGCCAGAAATCTGGCCCCGTGAGAGGCGCGCGCGGGTCGCATGGCTCCGATGCTACTGCACCGGCCGGCGCCGCCGTGCCGCGATCGGCCGAGGGGCGGGACGGACGACTTCGCGCTACACTGCGCCGCATGTGGCGGTTCGTCGATCCCAAGAAGCTCAAGATGCCGTCGGCGGCCGAGGCGCTGCCCGGCCGCACCCGCCCGCTGGCGGTGTCGCCGGTCCACGCGGTCACCGGGGCGCCGATGGTGCCGCCGTTTCCGCCCGGTAGCGAGCTGGCCATGTTCGGGATGGGCTGCTTCTGGGGCGCAGAGCGCCTGTTCTGGCAGGCTCCTGGCGTGATCAGCACCCAGGTCGGCTACGCCGGCGGGTTCACGCCCAACCCCACCTACGAAGAGGTGTGCTCGGGCCGGACCGGACACACCGAGGTGGTGCACGTGGTGTTCGATCCGATCCGGCTCGCCTATCGCGACCTGGTCGGCATCTTCTGGGAGAACCACGATCCGACCCAGGGGATGCGCCAGGGCAACGACACCGGCACGCAGTATCGCTCGGCGATCTACGCCTACGGGCCGGAGCAGGTCGAGGCGGCCGAGCAGTCGCGGACGGCGTTCCAGGAGGCGCTGGGCCGGTCCGGCTTCGGCGCGATCACCACCGAGATCCTGCCCGCGCCCGAGTTCTACTACGCCGAGGACTACCACCAGCAGTACCTGCACAAGAACCCGTCAGGCTACTGCGGGATCGGCGGCACCGGGGTGAGCTGCCCGGTCGGCCTGGCCGCCGCGCCGTAGCTACGGCTTCAGGTCGTAGATGTCGGCGCGGGTCCGGCTGGCGATGATCAGCTCGTCGACGCCGTCCCCGTCGAGGTCGGCGCTGAGCAGCTGGCTGTCGAGGAAGCGCTGGGTGCCGAGCGAGCCGGTCGCGCGCGCATCGGAGACGCCGGCCAGGCGCTGATCCTCGAGGGTGGCGCCGAGCGCCATGAAGAAGCGCACCTCTTGCTCCTGGTCGAGATCGGACAGGAGCAGGAGGCCGGCCACGTCGAGCTGGTCGTCGTCGTCGAAGTCGCCGCCGGCGGTGGCGAGCGAGAGCCCGGCGACCTCGTCCTCCAGCTCGACGTCGAGCGCGAGCCGGTCCTCGGGGCCGCGGACCAGCGAGTAGCGAGCGATGCTCTCGCCGTCGACCTCGAGCCGGTTGACCAGGAGGTAGGGCCCGGCGGTGGCCGAGTCGCCGATCTGCGGGGTGAAGGCGATGCCGCGCCGCACCAGCGCGGGCAGGACCGCCGGGCGCGCGCCGCCGATCTCGGCCATGAGCTGGAACGCGCCGCCCTCGCGCTCGAACACCGCGCTGGGATAGACGTCGCCGGTGCCGAGCAGGCAGCCGGCCGCGACCAGGGCGGCGTCGGGGGCGGCCAGCGGCGAGCCGCGCGGCTCGAGGTCGGCGCCGAGCATGACCACGCCGGCGCCGGTGTCGATCAGCATGCGATCGCGTGGCGCGCCGGCCACGCACTCGGTCGGCAGCGGCACGATCAGGATGGCGTCGCCGGGCAGTCCGAGCGACTCCGGGTGAGTGGTGACCGCGCCGCCCGGCCCGATCTCGTGCCACGCGTCGGCGTCGAGCACCAGCAGGCGGTCGCGCGCGCCGGCCGCGACCATGCCGAGCGCGCCGGCGCGGACCGCGATCTCCGAGGTGATCGGCTCCGCGCTGCCGATGAACATGTGGACGAAGCGATCGCCGGCCTCGGTCGGCGGGCCGAGCACCGCCACCCCCATCTCGCCATCCGGCCCGATGCGGCCGATCTGGTAGGCCCGGGCCGGGGCGAGGTCCTGGGGCGCATCGGCGGGCGGGATCTCGAGCGCGAGCTCGACCGGGGGCGTGCGGAAGCCGGTGACCGGCTCGATCTGGTTGGCCTGCCACGAGACGTCGAGGTCGACCGCCTGCGGCCCGTCCCACGCCGGCGAGTCGAGGGTGAGGTCGAGCGAGCCATCGCTGTTGCTGGTCGACTCGCGCTCGGGGGTCGCGCCCTTGGCCGCCACCACGCTGTAGCGCGAGCGCACCCCGCCGAGCGGCGCGCCGTGGGCGTCGGACAGGGCGACCTGCAACCGGGTCAGCTCGCCGCGGTCGAGCGTCGCGTCGCGCGCGCTGACGTACGCGGCCGGGCGGCCCTCGATCGCGATGTCGACGTCGCCGTCGACCAGATCGTGCTCGGCGCAGCCGGCCGCGACCAGCTGGCCGAGCGGGTTGTACGCGCGCGCGTAGAACAGCTTGCGTCCGGTGCGCGGCACGCCGTCGAGCCGGGGATCGGCGCGGCCGGGCCCGACCAGCGCGCGGTCGACCACCAGCGCGTCGACCTGGTCCTCGTCGACTGCGCCGAGCTCGAGGTCGCGACAGCCGAACGGCGGCTCGCCCGGCGCGACCACGTCGAGGGCGACGGTGTCGATCAGCTCCTGGTAGCCGTCCGGCACGTCGAAGGCGACGTCGACCGAGATATCGGAGCAGCCGGCGGCGGTCACCGCGGCCAGCGCGATGGAGCGATGGGCGGCGCGCATCCGGCCATGGTAGCACCGCGGCCGCGCGCGACTTCGTATCGCATTTGACCTCGCGCCGGCTCGCGGGTCGGTTTGGTATGGTCGACCCTCGCGATCCGCATGCGACGCCCTGATCCCGACACACTCTTGCAGACCGGGCTCGCCACCCGGTCGGCGCGCGGGCGCACGGCGGTTCGCAGCTGCCTGTGCCGGGTGACCAGCGGCGACCGGGTGGTGCACGAGGTGGCGCTGGGGGCGCGCCCGGTCTCGGTCGGGGCCGCGAGCGAGTGCGACCTGGTCCTGGCCGATCCGCAGGTCTCGCGCCGCCACGCCGAGCTCCAGCTCTGCCCCGACGGCATCCGGGTGCGCGACCACGAGTCGACCAACGGCACGTTCTGGCAGGGCACGCGCCTCACCGAGGCGGTTGTGCCGCTCGGCGCCGCGGTGCGGGTGGGCGGAACCATGCTGCGCTTCCTGGCCACCGACTCGCCGTCGGTGCCGCCCAGCGAGCGGCGCCGGTTCGGCGGGATGGTCGGGCAGAGCCTGGCCATGCGCGAGCTGTTCGCGGTGCTCGAGCTGGCGGCGCCGAGCGAGGCGACCGTGCTCATCGAGGGGGAGTCCGGGACCGGCAAGGAGCTGGCCGCGCGCGCGCTCCACGACCACTCCGCGCGGGCGCGGGTGCCGCTGGTGGTGGTCGACTGCAGCGCGGTCAGCGAGGCGCTCATCGACTCGCACCTGTTCGGCCACGTCCGCGGCGCCTTCACCGGCGCCCAGGGTGAGCGCAAGGGCGCGTTCGTGGAGGCGTCCGGCGGTACCGTGTTCCTCGACGAGATCGGTGAGCTGCCGCTCGCCGCCCAGGCCAAGCTGTTGCGCGCGCTCGAGGCGCAGACCGTGCAGCCGGTCGGCAGCGATCGGCCGGTGAAGGTCGACACCCGGGTGGTCGCCGCCACCCACCGCGACCTGCCGCGCATGGTGGAGGAGAAGCAGTTCCGCTTCGACCTGTTCTACCGGCTGGCGGTGGTGCACGTCGCGATCCCGCCGCTGCGCGAGCGGCTCGAGGACCTGCCCGAGCTGATCGCCAACTTCTACGAGGGCCGCGGGATCGACCCCGGGCCGATCGCGGGCGACAACCTGGCCCGGCTGGAGCGCTACGCCTGGCCCGGCAACGTGCGCGAGCTGCGCAACGCGCTCGAGCGGGCGTGGACGATGGCGGGGCCGGGCGGGGCGCGCTTCGCCGGGCTCAAGCTGTGGCTGGACGCGGCCGGGTCCGCCGGCCACGCGGCCCGGGCGGCGAGCGGGCCGGCCGCGGCCCAGGCGGATCCGGATCCGGCGGCCGCGCCAGCCGCGCCAGCCGCGCCGGCCGGCGATCTCCTGGTCATCGACGCCGCGCAGCCGTTCAAGGAGGCCAAGGAGAAGTGGCTGGAGGTGTTCGAGCGGCGCTATCTGGAGGAGGTGTTCGCGGCCTCGGACCGCAACATCAGCCGGGCCTCGACCCGGGCCGGCATCAACCGGCGCCACTTCCGCAACCTCCTGCGCAAGCACGGTATCATCGACGGCGATGGAGATTGAGGCCGGGCCGGGGCGAGGGGCCACGCTCGGCGGCTACGAGGTCCTCTACCAGCTGAAGGCGGGCGGCATGGGCGAGGTGCTGCTCGCCCGCAAGCGCGGCCCGAGCGGCTTCGAGCGGCTGGTCGCGCTGAAGACCATGCGCAGCGAGCTGCGCGCGCGCGACGAGCTGCGCCGCATGTTCCTCGACGAGGCCCAGCTGCTCGCTCGCCTCAGCCACCCGGCCATCGCGCAGATCCACGACTTCGGCGAGGACCGCGGCGTCCTCTACCTGGCCATGGAGTATGTGGCCGGGGTCAGGTTTCGCGATCTGGTCGAGGACTCGCCGCCGCCCGCGGCGGTCAGCGCGCGCGCGATGGCCGAGGTGTGCCGCGCGCTGCACGCCGCTCACGAGCTGCGCGACCTGTCGGGCCATGCGCTCGGCGTGGTCCACCGCGACGTCAGCCCCGATAACCTGATGCTCACCTTCGGCGGCCAGGTGAAGGTGCTCGACTTCGGCATCGCGCTCATGCGCGGCCGCCAGGCGCCGGTCACCGAGTACGGGACGATCAAGGGCAAGCCGCCCTACCTCTCGCCCGAGCAGATCAAGAACCAGGCGGTCGACCGGCGCACCGACGTGTTCGCGGCGTCGGCGGTGCTGCACGAGATGTTGACCGGCGCCCAGCTCTTCACCGGCGACTCGGTCTACGCGATCGTGCGGGCGATCGAGCACGACGAGGTGGCGCCGCCGTCGCGCGCGGCCGGGTCGCTGCCGCCCGGGCTGGACCACGCGGTCATGCGCGGGCTCGAGCGCGACCCGGACCGGCGCTGGCAGAGCGCCGACGAGCTGGCCGGCGCGCTCGATCAGGTGGTGGCCGCGGCCGACGGCGAGGCGCTGGCGGTGTACGCCGCGCGCCACCTGGGCGACGAGGAGCGGCGCCATCGCGAGTGGCTTCGCTCGGTGCTGGAGCCGCCGGAGGGGCGAAGCGACGGGGGGGCCGGGCCGGCCCGGTCGGGGCGAGCGAGCGGGATCGTGACCGCGCAGGCGCCGGCGGCGGCCGAGGTGTTCGACCCGGACGCGCCGACTCTCGGCAGCGGACGGGTGCGGCGCGGTCGGCGAGCGCGGGTGGCGGCGATCGCGGCGGTCGCGGCGGTCGCGGCGCTCGCGGTCGGCGGGATCGCGGCGGCCGGGCTCGGGCTGTGGTCGAGCGGGCCGGAGCGCGAGCCGCCGCAGGGTGTTCGCGGCCGGGTGGGGTCGGCTGCGGAGCCGGGGGCCGCGGATCTCGGCGCCGCGGATCGCCGCGCTGCGGATCCGCGCGCCGCGGCGCCCGACGCCTCGCCGCCGGTGGCGATCGCCGCCGCGCCGCCCGACGCCGGTCCGCGCGTCGATCCTTCGCGCGTCGATCCCCCCGATCGATCCTCCCACGACACGCGGCGATCGTCCGGCTCGCGCACCGTGCGCGCCGCCTCTCGATCGTCCTCGCGTCGCGCCGCCGCCGCCGGCTCGACCGCAGCCCCCGTCGCGCCGACCGCCGCGCCCGCCGCGCCGACCGGCACCGGGACGATCACCGTGGTCACCCGCCCCGGCGCGCCGTGGGCCCAGGTCTTCATCGACGGTCAGTACGTCGACGACACGCCGATCATGAAGCGCGAGATCCCGGCGGGGGATCACGTGGTCGTGTTCAAGAACGCCGCCACCAAGCAGGAGCGCGATCGCCGCAGCGTGCACGTCGCGGCCGATCAGCACGTCGAGATCGTCGAGCGCTGATCCCGCGAGGTCCCGGCCGGCGCTGATCCCTCGAGGTACCAGCGCGCTCGCAAGTATCTGTCGTTCCACGGATTCGCTCGTGGCCTCGGGCTTGCTCATGAGCATCTCCACAAAACGGAGGCATTCAGCTCATGAGATTCGATTCCAGACTTCCATCCCTGTTCCTCTGCGCCTCGCTGGCCGGCTCGCTCGGTGCGTGCAGCGCGAGCGACGCGGACGACGACGCCAGCTCGGCCGATGCCGACGAGATCGCGGCCGCCCTCGAGCTCGACAACGGCGGGTTCACCATGGACGACGAGGCGCCCCAGTTCGGCGACGAGGACGGATTCGCGGCGGCCGAGCTCGAGGACGAGACCGACTTCGACGACCCGATGGACCGGGATCCGGCGGTCGACGCGGATCGCAGCGCGCCGGACGCGGCCATCTACCACGCCGCGGTCCTCTGGGGTCAGATGCCGGCCGACCTCGACGCCGAGGTCGCGTTCGACTGGAGCGGCACCCTGTCGATCAACCGCGGCGCGATGATCATCCGCCGCGTGGTCGCGTTCGAGGACGAGACCGACGCGGTCGACCCGCGCACCGATCGCCGCACGATCCACTTCACGTCGGTCACCCGGCCCCACGCGGACGGCTTCCGCCTGACCATCGTCGATCCGCAGCCGGAGTCGGCCGACCCGCTGGTCCTGACCTACACCCCGGACACCGGCACGCCGTACTCGGTCGAGATGACCGCGCTCCTCGACGGTCCGCAGAGCGACGAGGTCGACGAGCTCGGCAACCGGCTGGTCGCGGTCGCCATGCGCGAGCCGGTCGACGTGTGCGAGACCGGCTTCCTGCGCGGGCGCTGGCACCGCGTGCGCGACGGGCGCGGCCGCTTCCTCGGCGAGGTCACCAACGCCGACGGCGATCCGGTCGGTCACCTGCGCGGCGTGTACGGCCAGCGTCGGGCCGGCGAGAAGGTCTTCTTCGGCAAGTTCATCGACCGGACCGGTCGGTTCCGCGGCCTCCTCGGCGGCAACTACGGCGACGGCCACTTCCGCGGGCGCTGGCTCGACCGCGGCGACCCCGAGCGCGGCGTCCTGGCCGGCGAGTACCGCGAGAACGAGGCCGCCCGCGGCATCGGCGGCCACTTCCTCGGTCGCTGGGCCGAGAAGTCGTGCGACATCGAGCTGGAGCGATAAAGCAACGCAAGACGCGCGCGCGAGCCGCCAAGGTGGCGGCGGGGCCCGTGTCGTCTGGTCCGGTCGTCTCGACTCCTTCCCGGGACGACCGCGAGCCAGCCGACCTCGAAGCCTCGCCGCCACCTTGGCGTTCGCGGCGTTTCGGCGGTTGAATGGAGGGATCGATGCGTCATGCCCCCGCTCTCCTCGCAGGGCTCGTGCTCGCGGCCGGTTGTGGCGCGGGCGCCAGCGCGGCTCGCACCGGCTCGACCCTGCGGCCGGCCTGCGGCGAGGGCGAGGCGTGGGACGGAGCGCGCTGCCGTGCGCGCGGCGCGGGCGGTCGCACCCTGGCCGAGGGGAGCGCGGCGCTGGCCGCCTTCCGGGTCGACGAGGCGCTCGCGCTGCTCACCCGCGCGCTGGCCGAAGCGCCGCACCCGTACCGCGAGCACACCGCGATCTACGAGCAGCTCGGCGTCGCCTACGCCTACCTCGGCCGCGAGCCGGAGGCGCTCGGTGCCTTCGACATGCTGCTCGCACTCGATCCCGGCCACCTGCTCAGCTACAACCTCTCGCCCAAGGCCACCCTGGTGTTCGAGACCGCGCGCGCGCGGGCCGATCGCCGGCCGCCGCCCGAGCTGGAGGTGCAGTGGCCGCAAGGGCTCGAGGTGTCGCGTCCGGTGCCGATCGACCTCGAGGTGGTGGCGGACCCGCGGCGGCTGCTCGACCACGCGACCATCTACGTGCGCCGGCGCGGCCAGGTGCGCTTCGAGGCGCTCGACCTTCGCCTGGCCCGGCCCGGCCAGCGCCAGCGGGTCGCGCTGCCGCCGATCCGCTCCACCCGCGCCGAGGTCGTCCAGGTCTACGTCACCGCGTTCGACCCGCGCGGCAACGAGGTGCTGCGCTGGGGCGATCCGGCCCGCCCGCGCGAGATCGGGCTCCGCTACGACCCGCCGCCGCCGTGGTGGCGGCGCTGGTGGGTGTGGGCGACCGCGGGCGGCGTGGTCCTGACCGGCAGCGCGGTGGTCTTCTTCGCCACCCGGCCGCCGTCCGACACCGCGTCGGGTGGCTTTCGCACCGAGTAGGGCGCCGCGCGGTCAGGTGGTCGGCGCCAGCTTCGCCGTCTCGGCGCGCGACCTGTGCAGGATCGCCATGCTGAGCGCGGTCTCGACGTCCGGCGCGAAGGCCAGGTGCCCCGGGTCGCGCCGGATGTCCGCGCGCTCGAGCAGCCGGGCCGGCTGCGGGTTGACCCCGACCAGGATCACCTTGTGCCCACCGCGCGCCAGCCGGGCGAGCAGCGTCTCGAGCGCGACCAGCCCGGTCGCGTCGATGACCGGCACCCGCGACACATCGAGGATCACCACGCCGCCGCGCTCGCCCTGCACCACGTCCAGCACGCTGATCGTCTTCTGCGCCGCGCCGAAGAAGAGCGGCCCGGCGATCTCGAACAGGCGGACGCCGCGCGGCAGCTCGAACTGCCCGTACGCGGCCGGCTCCATGCGCGTGCTGGTGATCTCCGCCATGCGCCGCATGAACAGGAGCGCGGCCAGCACCACCCCGACCGTCACCGCGACCACCATGTCGAACGCCACGGTCAGGCCGAAGCAGGTCAGCAGCACGATCACGTCGCTGCGCGGCGCCACCCGCAGGAGGTGCCCGAAGTGGCGCGCCTCGGACATGTTGCGCGCCACGATGAGGAGCAGCGCGCCCATCGCCGCCATCGGCAGGTACGAGACCAGCGGCGCCAGCGCGACGGTGCAGGTCAGGACGAAGATCGAGTGGACCACCGCGGCCAGCGGCGAGCGCGCCCCCGCGTTGATGTTGGTGGCGGTGCGGGCCAGGGCGCCGGTCGCCGGGATGCCGCCGAAGAAAGGGCACACGATGTTTCCGATGCCGATCGCGATCAGCTCCGAGTTGGGGTCGTGCCGGGTCCCGCCCATGGTGTCGCCCACCACCGCGGCCAGGAGCGACTCGATCGCGCCCAGCATGGCGATGGCAAAGGCGCTGGGCAGGAGGGCGCGCACCGTCGCGAAGTCGAGCGTCATCTGGCCGCCGCCCGCGCCAGCCAGGTGCCAGGGCAGGAGCGGCATCGGCGGCTCCTGCGGGATGCCGCCGTAGCGCGAGCCGATCGTCGCCACATGGAAACCGTCGACCAGGTGGGCGAGGAGCGCGGCCAGCGCGGCCGCCGCGACCAGCGCCACCAGCGGGGCCGGCACCTTGCGCGTCACCCTCGGCATGAGCAGCAGCACCGCCATGGTGAAGGCCGCGATCGCCGCCTCCCAGCCGGACAGCGAGGCGCGCGCGCGCCACATCATCGCCAGTCGATCGAAGAAGTCGACCGGCGAGCCGCCCAGCTCGAGCCCGAACACGTCCTTGATCTGCAGCGTGGCGATGACGAGCGCGATGCCGGCGGTGAAGCCGGTGGTGACCGGATGCGGGATGAAGGTCATGAGCCGGCCCAGCCGCGCCAGCCCCATGCCGACCTGCATGAGCCCGGCCAGGAGCCCGGCCACGAGCAGCCCGCCGACCCCGAAGTCGCGCACCACCGGCAAGAGGATCACCACGAACGCCGCGGTCGGACCGGTGATCTGGAACTGGGTGCCGCCGAGCAGCGCGCAGACCACGCCGGCGACGATCGCGGTGTAGAGGCCCTGCTGCGGCGGGACCCCCGACGCGATCGCCAGCGCCATCGACAGGGGCAGCGCCACCACGCCGACCACCAGGCCGGCCATGATGTCGGCGCGCAGGTCGGCCGCGCCGTAGCCGGCCGCCAGCCGCGTGCGCAGCCCGTACCCGAGCGATGTGTGGAACGCGGCGAGCGCGTCGCGGTAGCGCACGAGTCGAGCCAAGCCCCCGCTCGATTCTACTCGAGGAGGTACTTCTTCAGCTTGGCGTAGAGCGTCGATGGCGCGATTCCGAGCGCGCGGGCGGCCTTGGTCTTGTTGCCGCCGCACTGCTCCATCGTCTGCCGGATCGCCGTGCTCTCGATCTGCTCGAGGGTGCGGCCGGCCAGCGGCAGCCCCTCGAGGGTGGGGGTGCGCGGGCGCGCGCCCGAGGCGGCTCCGGATCCACCCGAGAAGAAGATGAAGTCACGCGGGCGGAGGAACTTCCCGTCCGACAGGGCCGACGCGCTCAGGATGACGTTGCGCAGCTCGCGCACGTTGCCGGGCCACTCGTAGCTGGTCAGGATCGCCATCGCCTCCGACGACACCTTGATCTCCTGCCCGGCCGCGAAGTGGTTGATGAGCGCGACCATGTCGTCGCGTCGGTCGCGGAGCGGCGGCAGCCGCACCACCGCCATGCTGACCCGGAAAAACAGGTCCTGGCGGAAGCGGCCGTCGGACGCCTCGCGCTCGAGATCGCGGTTGGTGGCGCACACGATGCGCACGTCGACCGGCTGGTCGGTCTGGCTACCCAGCCGCGCCACCCGCCGCTGCTCGATGACGCGCAGGAGCTTGGGCTGGAGGTCGATCGACAGCTCGCCGATCTCGTCGATGAACAGGGTGCCCTTGTTGGCCCGCTCGAATGCGCCCTGGTGCTCGTCGACCGCGCCGGTGAACGCGCCGCGCTGGTGGCCGAAAAGCTGGCTCTCGATCAGCGTCGGCGCGGCCGCGCCGCAGTCGTACACCACGAACGGCCCGCCCGCGCGCGCGCTGTTGGCGTGGACCGCGCGGGCCAGCACGTCCTTGCCGGTGCCGGTCTCGCCCAGGATCGTGATCGTGAGATCGGTCGGGGCCAGCCGCTGGAGCACCGAGAACACCCGCCGCATGGCCGGCGACGATCCGATCGCGTCGCCGAACCGCGACGGTCCATCGAGGCCGAGCGAGCTGTCCTCGCCGTCCTCGCCGCTCGCGGATGCCTGGTCGGCGTCGGCGGCCGGGCGCTCGAACAGGAGATGGGTGGTGCCGAGGGTGATGACAGCTCCTGGCTCGAGCAGGGCGGCCTGCACCGCCACGCCCTGCACCTTCGACCCGTTGAGGCTGCCCAGATCGGTCAGCCGCACCCCTCCGGGGGCCAGGGTCAGCTCGCAGTGACGGCTGGAGACGTGCGGATCATCGATGACGATGTCGACCTCGGGCGCGCTGCCGATGACGACCGGACCGCGGGTCAGCGCGGTGGCGATCGGGATGCGTCGCTCGAGCAGCTCGCCGGGAGACACGACCAGGCGCACGGCACCCAGGTTCTGAACCTGCGCCGGAAGCGACAGCGTCGGGTCTTCGCGGCGGCTCTTGGCCATGTTCCGGCAGCCTACTCTCGGATGCAATTGACCGTCAAAGCGTAGGCTTGCGCCGATGTGAGCCATCGTAGGCGGGACGGCTCGGCGACGCAAAACGAAAGCCGGGTCTTCGATAATCGAAGACCTCCCGGCGTCGCCAAACTGGCTTCACGGCCGATCCTCCCGAAATCGCACGGGCGCTGGTGGCCGCCGGCAGCGGCCCATCTCTTGCTCCTCTCACGCTTCGTGACCCTGAACCCGATCGCGATTCTCGTCGGAATCCAGCTGTCCGCCGCGGCGACGGTCTCGCCGGCCACGAACGCGCCAGCCGCGGTGTCGGCGCCGAAGGCGGCCACGCCGGCCACGCCAGGCGCCACCCCGGCCACCCGCATGGTCAGCGACAGGCCCGCCCCGACGATCTCGCTCGAGAGGCTCGTGGGCACCGAGGTCACCTTCTTCAACGTCAACACGCGCGAGACCGAGACCTTCTTCCTGCGTTACGACGGCCAGATGTCGGCCGACGACGTTCAGCGCATCACCCACCTGTTCCGCTGCAAGCGGACCGGCCACGAGCTCAAGCCCAACACCGGGCTGCTGCAGATCCTGGCCCGCGTGGCCACTCACTACAAGGGTCACGTCTTCGAGATCGTCTCGGCCCACCGCCACAACCGCGGCACCTCGCGCACCTCCAAGCACTGGAGCGGTCACGCCATCGACCTCCGCATCCGCGACGTCAACGTGAAGAACGTGCGCGCCTACGTGTGGAAGATGGAGGACCCGATCGGGCTGGGCTACTACCGCGAGCAGCAGTTCGTGCACATCGACTATCGCCCCGACGAGGGCAAGATCGCCTGGGATCAGCGCACCGAGGGCTCGGCCTACCACTATCACCCGCGCTGGGCCGGCGGCCCGCCGAAGAAGGTGAAGCAGGCCCGCCAGGCGGCAGCCAAGCGTCGCGCGCGCCCGTCGCACAGCCGCACCCTGCGCTCGTCGCGCCCGACCAGCTAGCGAGAGCTGGACCCCAGACGCGAGCGGCCGCCCCGGTGACGAGGCGGCCGCGGTCGTTTTCGGCTCGAGGGTTGGAGTGGATCAGCGACGCGGGCCGCGCCGGTGGTCGCGGTCGTCGCGGTCGCGGTCGTCGCGCGTGCGGTGGTCCGACGCCGGCGGGCGACGCGGCGGTGGGCGCCGCGCGGCGCCGGGGGTGCGGTGATCGCGCACGTCGGGCTGGCGGCGGTCGTACGTCGGCGTGCGGTGATCGCGCACGTCGGGAGTACGGCGATCGTAGCCAGGAGTTCGATGATCGCGCACGTCGGGCTGGCGGCGATCGTAGGACGGCTGGCGATACGTCCGGTGATCGCGCACGTCCGGCCCTCGGCGATCGTAGCCGCCGCCGCGCACGGAGCCGCGATACCCGGGTGAGCGGTAGTAGGTGTCGTGGTAGCGGCGGGCGCGGTGATCGCGCACCTGGGGCAGGTACACCGACGGGCGCCCGTCGCGGCGCTCGCGCAGCACGTAGCTGCGCGGCAGGCGATCGCGGCGCGACCAGTAGCCGCCGCGGTAGACGTAGCCTCCGCTCAGATGATCGTAGTACGGGGCGACGTACACGTAGCCCTGTCGCTCGCGCACCCAGCGCCCGCTCGACCACGCCCAGTCGTATCCGTTCCAGTTCCAGTAGCCGTCGATCCACACGTAGCCGTAGCCGGGAGAGACGGACACCTCTTCATAGAGCGGCTCGGGGGGATAGTTGTTGACCGTGTAGGTCTCGCTCGAGTCCACCGCGACAGCGCCGCTCGTGTGGACCGAGCCCTCCGTGTACACGGTTGCCGTGGCCGGCGTGCTGTAGGCTCGCACGACGCAGCCAGAGGCGAGGAGCGCAGCGCCGGCAAGGCCGATCAGTGCGCCCACGGTTCGACTTCTCACCACCATAGACCCTCCAGGGACATGCATATGCAGGACGCGCGACGACCTGCACCTGCACCAGATTCACAGTCTAGTTGACGGGGTATAACCGGGCAAGTACACAAGGCCTTGCCCCTCCTGGGCAATTTGCCCGCTTCCACCGCGAGCACACCTCCATGAAAACAGCCTTCTCCGGTATCCAGCCCTCGGGCGAGCTCCACCTCGGCAACTACCTCGGCGCGGTCAGGAACTGGGTGGAGATGCAGGAGACTTACTTCTGCTACATCTGCGTCGTCGACTATCACGCGATCACCCAGACGTACGATCCGAAGAAGCTCACCCAGCTCACGCGCGAGATGGCGGTCGACCTGATCGCATGCGGCATCGATCCAGAACGCTCGGTGCTGTTCGTTCAATCCCAGGTCCCTGAGCACACCGAGCTCTGCTGGGTGCTGAACACGGTCGCGCCGTTCGGCGACCTGTCGCGGATGACGCAGTTCAAGGACAAGTCGGCGCGCCAGGAGGAGAACATCAACGTCGCGCTGTTCGACTACCCGGTCCTGCAGGCGGCCGACATCCTGCTCTACAAGGGGCAGGTGGTGCCGGTCGGGCAGGACCAGGTGCAGCACGTCGAGTTCACCCGGCGGATCGCGCGCGGGTTCAACGGCCGGTGGGGCAAGCTGTTCCCCGAGCCGGAGCCGGCCCTGTCGTCCACCCCGAAGCTGCTCGGGCTCGACGGGCAGGCCAAGATGTCCAAGTCGCTCAACAACACGCTGGGGCTGGGCGCGAGCGACGTCACCATCCGCAAGTCGCTGGCGCGCGCGGCCACCGATCCAGCGCGGGTCAAGCGCGAGGATCCGGGTGATCCCGAGAAGTGCAACGTGTACACGCTGCACCGGTTCTTCACCCCGCCCGAGCAGCAGGAGTGGGTGCGGACCGGGTGCACGACCGCGGGGATCGGCTGCCTCGACTGCAAGAACGCCCTGGCCGACAACGTCATCGCTCACCTGACGCCGATCCGGCGCCGGCGCGAGGAGCTGATCGCGGCGCCGGCCCAGCTGGACGCGATTTTGGAGAGCGGGCGCGAGCGCGCGAGCGCGACCGCGAAGCGGACGATGGCCGAGGTGCGAAAGAAGATCGGGACGCTGTGCTGACCGGCCGGGCGCCGGCCCGGTCGCGGCGCGGCTGGCAGTGCTAGCAGTGCCAGGCGCGCGCGCGGGGGTGATCGCCGCCGCGTGCTGGCTCGCGATCGCGCTCGCGAGCGGCTGCCGGGCGCGCTCGGGCGGCGCGGATGGGGCCGAGGATCCGCCGACGCGGCGGTTCTCGTTCTCGCGCATCACGTTCGATCCGCGCGGCGTGTCGCCGCCTCTCAGGGTCCGGGTGCCGCCTCGCACTCGCTCGCTGGCGGTGGTGGTCGAAGGCGACCCGGGCGCGCTGTACGGGCTCGCCGCGCTCGAGACCGCCGACGGCGTCGATCACGTGGCGATGCCTCCGGACCTGCACCTGGGCGCGGCGATGCGCGCGGCCTACTTCGAGGACCGCAGCGGCGAGATGCCCGGCGCGCTGCGCCAGAGCGTCCGGCTCGGGTTGTTCACCGGCATCTTCCCCGATCGCCCCGGCGTGGCGCTGCCGGCCGGCGAGGTGACCGTGCGGGTCGCGACCACCGATCCGTCGCATCCGGTCCGGGTCGATCTGGTCCTGGCCGAGCTGCTCGACGACAACGACGGCGAGGTGGCCGCGCTGCCGGTCAACCTGTTCCTGGTCTCCGCCGCGCCGGCCCCGGCGCCACCCGATCCGCGCGCGCTTCCGTTCGTCGCCCGGCTGCGCTCGATCCTGGCCGGCGGCGGAGTCGACCTCCGCGTCGAGCGAGTGCTCGCGCTGACCGATGCGAGCCTGGCGACGATGACCGAGCTGAGTGAGCCGCAGGAGCCGCCGACCAGCGCCTCGTCGCGGCTCGCGCTGGCCGGCGGGGCCCGGGTCGACGGGGACGCGCTCGACCTGTTCGTGGTCGACTCGCTGCCCGCCGGGGTGGGCGGATGGACGCTCGGCACGCCGGGGCCGCCCTTGCCCGACACGATCTACTCCGGCGTGATCGCGGCGCGGCTCGACGGTGGTGACGAGCTGGCCCGGGTCCTGGCCCACGAGATCGGCCACTACCTGGGCCTGTGGCACGTCCAGCACACCAGCCGGAGCGGCGCGCTTCACGCCGATCCGCTGGCCGACACGGCGCCCGGCACGGGCAACCTGATGGACGAAGAGGGACGGGGAACACACCTCACCCGAGATCAACGCTTCGTCCTGACTCGCCATCCGCTGGTGCGGCTGCCATAGCATCGGGAGATGAGCCCCCGCCGTCGCTCGATGCATGTCCGGCGCTCGCCGCCATGGACGCCCCTCCTCGCGCTCCTCGTCGCGGCCGGCTGCGCCTCGGCCGGCGATGACGATTCGAGCGACGCCTCCGACGACACCTCCGACGATGCCACCGACGACGGCGCCGAGGTCGACGCCGGGGCCGGCGCGCCCGACGGCGCGGTGGCCGATGCCGCGATCCCGATCGACTGCCCGTCCGGAGATCTCGGCGCGCTCGGCACGGTGCCCGATCCGACGGCGTTCCGGCAGCCGATCGACCCGGCCGACCCCGACGGCGCGCAGACCTACGTGCTCTTCGGGTCGTACAGCGACGAGGTCGCGATCTCGCTCGTCCTCACCGACGACCGCGGCCCCTTCGCCGGCGGCGTGGTCGAGCCCGGCAGCTTCGGGCTGGACGACGAGGATGCGTCGCTCAACACCTGCGGCGTGTGCCTGGTGGTCAGCCTCACCGGGGCGGAGGGGTCGCTCGACCTCCTCGCGGTCGCCGGCAGCGCGACCATCGATTCGGTCGAGGGCGAGCTGGCCGGCAGCGCCCAGGGCCTCGCGTTCCAGCAGCTGGACCCGGATTCGGGCGACGTGGTCGCGGGCGGCTGCACTGCGACCGCCGACGGCGTGGTCGACTTCAGCGCGGCGCTGCCGGCGCTCTGATCACGGCGCGCTCGGTAGCGCGAGGCGGGCGACGCCGACGGTCGCGGTGAGGCCGTCGCCCTCGCCGGCCTCGGCGATGCCGCCCGCGAACCACAGGCCGTCGCGGGTGAGGGCCAGGTCGGCGACGAAGATCGCGTGGACCCCGCCGGCCAGCCCGCGGAATCGCTCGCCGTCCCAGACCAGCGCGCCGCGCTGGCCGCCCTCGTCGAGCTCCGCCGTCCCGACCACGACCAGCACGCCGCCGACCGGGCGCATCGCGTTGAACGAGAAGGAGGGCACCGGAGTGAGCCCGGTCTCGGCCGAGGCCAGCTCGGTCCAGGCCTCGCCGTCGAACGAGCCGAGCAGGAAGCCGCCGCCTCCGCCGGCGTCGAGGGTGCTGACGTAGACCCGGTTCGCGTCGTGCGCGACCGCGGTGACGGCGCTGGGCAGGCCGTCGCCGAGCGCGCTCCACCCGCTGCCGTCCCAGCGCGCGATCCGCGACGCGGCGAGGTCGCCGACCCGGGTGAAGTCGCCGGTCACCAGCACGTCGTCGGCGCCGGGGTCGACCAGGAAGACCGGGAGGTCGAAGCCGTCCTCGATCACCTCGACCTCGTCGCCGTCGAGCCTGGCGACATAGCCGCTGTCGCCGGTGGCGCTGCCGCCGGCGATCCACACCCGACCGTCGGGCCCGGCCTTCATCGCGTACACCGGCCCCAGCGTATCGGCCGCGGCGATCCGCTCCCACGCGCCGTCGCGCGCGCGCAGAACCACGCCGCCGCCGCCGCTGCCCTGGTCGGGAGGCGGGCCGATGCAGCCGACCAGCGCATCGCCGTCGGCGCCGACCGCGAGCGCCGGGCAGTACAGATCGGCCGGCATCGCCTCGCCCTCCTCGGTCCAGTGGTCGCCATCGAAGCGGATCAGGTGGGAGGAGACCGGCTGGCCGCCGGCGTGGCTGAGGTCGCCGAGCGCGTGCAGCGCGCAGTCGGGCCCGCCGGCCGCCACGCGCTCGGGCCAGCCGCCCAGGCCGAGCCCGACCGGCCCCTGCGGCGACCACGGGTCGGCCTCGGTGCCGCCGCCGATGATCACGCTCTGCGAGAGGACCCCGGCCGCGCCGGGGAACGAGCCGCCGACCAGCACTCGCTCGCCGTCGGCCGCCAGTGTCTGGTGCTCCGCGTCCCACACGGCCAGCGGGCCCTCGTCGCCGCACACCGCCGGGCGGAACCACGACCCGAGCACCCGGCGGCTGCCGTCGTCGAGCGAGCGCCAGGCGTCGCCGTCCCAGCGGGCCAGCGACCAGGCCGGGGTGGTGTCCGGCTCGCCGTCGGGCCCGCCCGCGCTGTTGAAGCAGCCGGTGACGTAGATCGATCCGTCGAGCGCGAGCAGATCGGTCACCACGCCGCCCAGCGCGTACTGGGCCACGCCGCCGCCGACCAGGGTCCAGGTGTCGCCGTCGAGGCGGGCGATGGAGCCGTGGCCGCCGGCGATGTCGCCGAACGAGCCGCCGGCGTAGAGCGCGCCGCCGGCGTCGCGGGCCAGCGCGTAGACCGCGTTGGCCGGATCGAAGTCGAGATCGATCGCGCTCCACGCGCCGGTGGCGCCGTCGAACGCGGCGATCCGGCGCGCGGTGATGCCGCCGATGCCGTCGAACGCGCCGCCCGCCAGGAGCCGGTCGCCGTCGAGGGTGAGCTCGAAGACGAAGCTGTCGGCCGGGCCGCCGGGCGGCGCCGACCAGGCCGCGCCGTCCCACACCGCCAGCGACTGGATCGTCTCGCTGCCGGCGGTCATCTGGAACACCCCGGCCGCCCACAGCTGCCCGCGGTACCACTCGATCGAGCGAACCGCGCCGTCGAACGCGCCGATGACGCGGAGGCCGCTGCCGTCGTCGAGCCAGATCTGGCCGACGCGCTCGCCGAAGTCGTCGTAGCTGGCCAGCGCCAGCCCGCCCTCGGCGTCGATCGCGACCGAGGCGAAGCCGGCCGGCGGGAGCGGCAGCTCCCAGGTCTCGCGCGCCGGCTGCCAGCCGCTGTCGGTCAGGCGAAGGAGCGGCTCGACTCGCTCGCTGCCCAACCACTGGAAGTTGCCGGTGGCGACCAGGCTGCCGTCGACGTCGCGCGCGGTGTCGTAGACGATCGGCGCCAGGCCGTCGTGTCCGGTGAAGCCGGCGACGGTGAAGCGGGTGTCCCAGGCGCCTTGCTCGAGCCGGCCCGGCTCGATGTCGGACGGGCAGCCGAGCTCGCCGCCGCCCGCGTCGGGGGTCGGGACGCCGGCGTCGGTCCCCTGCGTGCCGCCGTCGCCGTCGCCATCACCAGGGGCCGCGCCGAGGTTGTCGCCGCACGCCGCGGCGAGCGCCCCGACGAGGGCAAGGAGAGCGAACCGAACTGCGTGGCTCATGTACATCCTCTCGACTGGCGATCGTCTTGGCGCTCACCGTGGCAGCAGAGGGTTCACCCTCCAACTATCCGCCGCCAACAGTTCCGCCGGCGGGTCGGTTCGCGAGCGAATCCGGCGCCAGCGGGGCGCGTTCGGGCCAGGAATCGCCAGGCCAGATCAGCCGCGGCGGACGGGGGAGGCGCCGCGCGCTCCGTCCCGCCGGTGCGCGCGATCGGGTGGGGCGTCGTCGCCGTGCGCGTGTCCGTGGTCGCCGTGTCCGTGGTCGCCGTGTCCGTGGTCGCCGCCGCCGTGATCGTGATCGTGCGGCCCCTCGCCGTACGGCGAGAGCACCTGACCCACGAATCCGCGCGGGCCCTGGCGCAGCACCGACAGCGCCACCACCAGCGTGAAACCGGCCAGGCACACCACCTCGAACGGGCTGGCGCCGGCGGCGACCGCGTCGTAGAGCGCGATGCCGCCGCCGCGCGGCAGGAGCGCGCTGGCGATCAGCCCGAGCCCGATCGCGCCCGCCGCCATCGCGGCGCCGAACCCGAGCGCGACCCGCCTGCCGTGCAGGCGAGCCAGCAGCCCGAAGGTCGCCGCGCTGGTGGCCGGCCCGGTCAGGAGGAACGCGAGCGCGGCGCCGGGCGAGACGCCCTGGTGGATCAGCACGGCGGCCAGCGGCGTCGCGCCCGCCGCGCACAGGTAGATCGGCATCCCGAGCAGCGCGAACAGCACCACGTCGCCGCCGGCCGGCAGCGCCGTCCACCACGCCCCGCGCAGCGCCGGCTCGGCCACCGACGCGATCGCGATGCCGATGACCATCCACGGGGCGGTCCGATCGACGATCTCGCCGAAGCCGAAGCGAAGCCCGGCCGCGGCGCGCGCGACCAGCGGCTGGCGCGGCTCGGCCGGCTCGGCCGGCTCGACCGTCGCCGCCGCCGCGTCCACCACCGAGCGCCCGCCGCGCTGGACCAGCCGGCCCAGGATGGCGCCGACCGCGAGCGCCAGCAGCGCGGCGGCGGCGATGCGGACGACGGTGAGCCGGGGTCCGAGCAGCGGCAGCGACACCAGGATCGAGTCGATGCCGAGCTCCGGCGTGGCGATGAGGAACGCGAGCGCGGCGGTGGCCGGGACCGGCTGCGCCGCCACCGACTGGAACAGCGGCATCACGCCGCACGAGCAGACCGGCAGCGGCAGCCCGACCGCCACGCCGCGGGCCGCCTCGATGGCCGGGTTGCCGGCGCGCATCCAGCCGAGCGACGCGCGCGGCACCAGCGCGTGGACCGCGCCGGCCAGGGCAAAGGCGAGCAAGAGGGCGGGGGCGGTCCTGGCGGTGAGGGCCACGAAGACCGCGCTGAAGTCGATAGACGACCCGATCGCCTCGTGCTCGTGAATCGGCGCGTGCTGGTCGCTGCCGAGCGCGAGCACCGCGATGAGACCGAGCAGCGCGCCGACCCCGGCCGACAGCCGCTCGCGCCGCCCCTGATCCGGCGTCGACAGCGGCGACGGCCGGTGCACGACCACGTGGAGCAGCGACCCCGCGATGAGCGCCTCGAGCAGGCCGAGCCAGCGCGCGTCGACCGCGCCGGCGATCGCGTCGCCGGAGGCGTAGCCGAGCACGGTGGCCGCGCCGAGGGCGGCCAGCACCGACCAGGCCAGGAGCGGGCCGCGCAGCGGGCGCAGCAGCCACCAGACCGTGATCGCGATCGGCAGGCGATGGAGCACGACCGCCACCGCGAGCACCGAGGTGCCGGTGTCCGGGTCGTAGAAGACCTGGGCCAGGCCGACCCCGTCGAACAGCTCGTGGATGGCGAGCCCGAACAGGGCGAGCGCCAGCGCCGCGTTGTGGGTCTGGCGCGCGGCGCGCTCGAGCCGGTGCTCGACCAGACCCGGGCCGACGAAGCCGATCAGCGACACCACGAGGGCGCCGGCTCCCGCGGTCACGACCGCGTGCGGGATGATGTGGACCAGCGCCAGCCCGGCCACGGTGACCATGACGAAGCCGTCGAGCGCGGCGAGGCTGGCCCGGGCACGACCGGCCATGCGGTAGAGCGCGGGCCCCACGGCAAAGGCGAGCAAGCTGATGAGGAGCAGGACCAGGGCCAGGCGGGATTTACCATGTCTCTCGATCGCCCACGTCCGGCGTCAGCGGTCGTCCCACCGGACGGCGCGTCCGGGGTTCTGGACGGGCCTCGTAGCCCACCCAAAACCGACCCGGACCAGCGGCCCTCGGGTGCACAGAATGCCAATCGAGTCGCGCACATGCGCTCACTTTCGAGCCGATGTAGGTACGCGAGGCAGCCGGAGCACCTGCAGGCTGACTGCTGCAATCAGCGTTGGAATTGACGGGATCTGGGGCCGCCCGGCCCCGGGATCCCCGTTCTTTCGGCTTCCAACTGATTGAAATGGTTTCGAACGATCGCGGCACCTGGATTGCTACAGCAAGGGCCGGTGAGTATCGTCGTACCTGCCATCCTAGGGGGACTGGCGCTGGCCGTGATGGCGCTGGTCGCGATCGCGAATGCTCGCAGGGGTCGGTCGCACCCGCGGCGCCGCGGGGCCGCCGCGCAGGTCCGCGTCCTGATCCACAGCATCAACGACGACCGCTGCACCGGCTGTGACGCGTGCGTGGCGGTGTGCCCGACCAACGTTCTCGACCTGGTCGAGAACAAGAGCCGCGTGCTTCGCTTCCAGGACTGCATCCAGTGCGAGGCCTGCATGTGGGCCTGCCCGACCACGGCGCTGGTCATGCACCCGGAAGGCACCGAGCCGCCCAAGCTGCGCCAGCCGGAGCTCGATCAGTTCTATCAGACGGCGGTTCAGGGCCAGTACCTGATCGGTGAGGTGGCCGGCAAGCCGCTGGTCAAGAACGCCGCCAACCTGGGCCGCGCCGTCGTCGAGCACATGCTGGCCAGCGGGCTTCGCCCGGGCGGGCAGGTCCCGCAGGGCACCTTCGACGTGGCGATCGTCGGCTCCGGCCCCGGCGGCCTGTCGGCGGCGCTCACCTGCATCCAGCGCGGACTGACCTACGTCGTCTACGAGAAGGACTCGCTGGTCGCGTCCACCGTCGCCCGCTATCCCAAGGGCAAGCTCATCATGGCGGAGCCGTACGACTGCGCCAACTACTCCTTCCTGCCGGTCTTCGACTCGAGCAAGGAGGAGATGGTCCCGCTCTGGCGCGACATGTGCGATCGGGTCGGGATGAACATCCGCATGAACGAGACCGTCGAGGCGGTGACCCGCTCCGGCGACGGGATGTTCGACATCCGCACCAACGTCGGCAGCGCGCGCGCCCAGCGGGTCGTGCTCGGCACCGGCCTGCGCGGCAAGCCGCGAACCCTGGGCGTGCCGGGTGAGAACCAGGCCAAGGTCCAGGCGCTGCTCGAGGACCCCGACAACCACCGCGGCCAGACCGTGTGCGTGGTCGGCGGCGGCGACAGCGCGCTCGAGGCCGCCATGGCGCTGGCCGACGCGGGCGCCAAGGTGGTCATGACCTATCGCGGCCGCTCGTTCGCCCGCGCGCAGCCCAAGAACAAGCAGGCGATCGAGTCGTACGAGGCGCAGCGGCGCATCAAGGTCAAGTACCAGTCCGAGGTGGTCGAGTTCGCGCCGGACTCGGTGACCCTCAAGATGCAGGACGGGACCCAGAAGCGGTACCCGAACGAGGCGGCCTTCATCCTCATCGGCGCGGATCCGCCGATCGAGTGGCTGGCCACCCTCGGCGTCCACTTCGTCGAGCGCCATCACATGGCCGCCCTGCCCAAGAGCGACGAGCTGGTCCGCCAGTTCGTGGCCGACGCGGTCGCCTGCCCGGACACCGCGCCGGCGGCGGTCGCGCTGCTCAAGGGGATGCCGGTGGCCGAGGAGCTGCAGCGCCAGCCGGTGGTCATCGAGTCTCGCCCGAAGAAGTGGCTGCGCTCGGCCAGCAACATGTTCCACCAGAACGGCAACAAGCTGGAGCGGCCGATGCCGCTCAGCGAGTTCGCCAAGCAGGCGCGCCGGCACAGCGGCCAGGGTCGGCGCGACAAGCTCGACCCGCGCGAGCGCACCCGCGTCCTCCGCATGCTGCGCGACGAGGGCGGCCGCCACGCCGACGAGGACTCGAAGCTGTACCTGATCGAGCGGGCGGCCAAGGTCGGGCGCGAGTCGCGCGAGCGAGAGGCGGAGATGGTCCGTCGGGCCGAGGAGCTGCGCCGGGCCGAGGGCTCGCCAGCGCCGGCCGCGCCGCCGCGCATGCCGGCCCCGTTCCCGCGCGAGCCGGAGGCACGCCTGCCGGACGCGCTGATGGCGGACGCGCGCATGTCGCACGACCCGTACGGGCAGGGCGGCTACGATCCGATCGCGACGCTGCCGCCCAACGGCGTGGCGCGCCCGCAGGTGCTCGGCCATCCGCCCGGGGGAGAGCAGCACCGCAGGCACGATTCTCCCAAGCCGGCCGTGATCGTCGGGCTGGCGCGCGCGTCGCAGAGCGCGCCGGCGATCCGCCGGCGGCGCGAGGAGTCCGGGCCGCGCCAGCTGCCCCAGGTTCTGGAGCCGACCCGGCAGATGGCCGGCGAGGACGCGCGCCGCATGCTCGAGCGGATGGAGATGGAGCGGCGCGAGCGCGAGGCGTACGAGGCCGAGGAGGCCGAGCGGCGGATGCGCGAGCCGAGCCAGGCGCGCCAGATGCGCTCGCCGGCGCCGGGTCCGCTGCCGCGCGAGCCGCTGCCGCGCGAGCCGATGCCGCGCGAGCCGAGCCAGTCGCGCCAGATGCGCTCGCCGGCGCCGGGTCCCCTGCCGCGCGAGCCGATCGCGCGCGAGCCGCTCGCGCGCGAGCCGCTGCCGCGCGAGCCGGTGCCGCGCGAGCCGCGGCTACCAGGCGCGGTCGCGCCGGGCCCGATGGGGCCGATGCACCTCCCCGAGCCGGCTCCGATGGCCCCGCAGGGCGGCTTCCCGCAGGCGTCCGAGGGCTTCGGGCTGAGCGCGCCGCTGCACCTCGAGGAAGAGGACACGCGCAACATGACCGCCGACGAGGCGCGGGCGCTCATCCCCGCTCACCACCGGCGTCCGGTCGCGCGCGATGCGTTCGACGAGCCGACCCGCGCGGTCGACTGGAATCCGTTCCACGAGATGGGGCACGGCAGCCCGCCGGGTGGTCGCGTGCCGCCGCGAGCCCCGGCCGCGTCGCAGCAGAGTCCGGTCACGCAGCCGCCGGTCGCGAGGCCGGCGCCAGGTCCGGTGCCGTCGGGCGGCATGACCCGCAACCCGGACGAGGACACCCGCTCGATGGAGCTGAAGCAGCGGGTGCCGTCCCTGTCCGAGATCGACTGGGACCTCGACTGAAGCCGGGCCGAGCGGGCCGAGCGCGCGCGATCGCTCGCTCCGTCGACCTGGTTCCCGCCTGACTCGCCGTCGCGCGCGGCGATGCCGCTCCGCGTCGAAGTAGGCGGAAGATTTCGGGAGGCCGGCGGGGGCTGAGACGCTCCTTCCGGCTTACACTCCTGGTCGAGGTGCACCCATGAAGCGTCCGCTTCCCCGACTCACCGAGCCCATGGTCCGCGATGGCGGCGTCCTCCGACCGGCCACCTGGGACGAGGCCCTCGACCGCGCCGCGCGCGGGATCCAGGCCTCCGTCGAGCGGCACGGCCCGAATACTTTCGGGATGTTCAGCTGCTCGAAGGCGACCAACGAAGTGAACTACATGGCCATGAAGTTCGCCCGGACGGTCATCGGCAGCAACAACATCGACAGCTGCAACCGCACTTGACACGCTCCTAGCGTCGTCGGTCTGGCGACAGTGTTCGGCGCGGGCGGTGGGACCAGCTCCTATCGCGAGGTGGAGGAGACTGACGTCATCCTCCTGTGGGGATCGAATGCGCGCGAGACGCATCCGATCTTCTTTCACCACATCCTCAAGGCGATCCACCGGGGGGCGCGCCTCTACGTGATCGATCCGCGGCGCACGTCGTCGGCCGACTGGGCCGACGGATGGCTCGGCCTCGAGGTCGGCAGCGACATCTCGCTGGCCAACGGGGTCGCCCGGGTCATCCTCGACAAGGGGCTCGAGAACCGCACCTTCATCGACCGCGCGACCGAGAACTTCGACGCGTTCCGCGCGGCGGTCGACCGCTACGACCTGGCCCGGGTCTCGCGCGAGACCGGCGTGGCCCCCGACCTGATCGAGCGGATGGCGGTCGACTTCGCCACCGCCGACCGCGCGCAGATCTGCTGGACGCTCGGCATCACCGAGCACCACAACGCGGTCGACAACGTGCTCGCGCTCATCAACCTCTCCTTGCTCGGCGGCCACGTCGGCCGGCCCGGGTCGGGGTTGAACCCGCTGCGCGGGCAGAACAACGTGCAGGGCGGCGGCGACATGGGCGCGCTGCCCAACAAGCTGACCGGCTTCCAGGACCTCGAGGACGACGCCGCCCGGGCCAAGTTCGAGCGAGCCTGGGGCGTGACCATCCCGCCGAAGAACGGCTGGCACCTGACCGAGATGTTCGAGGCGATGGGGCACGGCGAGCTGACCGCGCTCTACGTCATCGGCGAGAACCCGGCCCAGTCGGAGGCTGACTCCAGCCTGACCCTCGAGCGCCTCCGCAAGCTCGAGTTCCTGGTGGTGCAGGACATCCTGCGCACGGGCACGGTCGAGATGGCCGACGTGGTCTTTCCGGCCACCGCGAGCTGGTGCGAGACCGAGGGCACGGTGACCAGCAGCGAGCGCCGGGTCCAGCGCGTGCGCAAGGCGGTGTCGGGGCCGGGCCAGTCGCGCGACGACATCGCGATCTTCGCCGACCTGGCCCGCCGGTTCGGCCGCGACCTGGGCCAGCCGACCGCCGAGCAGCTGTGGGACGAGCTGCGCGCGCTCAGCCCGATGCACGGCGGCATGAGCTACGCCCGGCTCGAGGAGAGCGGCGGCCTCCACTGGCCGTGCCCCGACGAGGATCACCCCGGATCGCAGCGCCTGCACGAGCGCCTGTGGGAGGAGCCGGTGCGCGGGCGCAGGGCGCCGTTCGTGCCGGTCGAGCAGGTGGGGCCGGTCGACACCCTGGACGGCGACTTCCCGATGCGGCTGACCACCGGGCGGCGGCTCGACTCCTACAACACTGGCGTCCAGTCGGGAGGCTACAGCTCGCCGCTCCGGCGCGGCGAGACGCTCGATCTGTGCCCGGGCGACGCGGTCCGGCTGGCGGTCGTCGAGGGCGAGGAGGTCCGGGTCAGCTCGCGGCGCGGGTCGGTGGTGGTCCCGGTCCGGATCGATCCCGGCCTACGCCCCGGGCTCGCGTTCATGACGATGCACTTCCCGGACGAGATCGACACCAACCTCCTCACCATCGACGCGACCGATCCGAAGTCGGGCACGGCCGAGTTCAAGGCGTCGGCGATCCGGATCGAGAAGCTGGCCGCCGCGCCGCCCGGCTAGAGACCAGCGAGAGGTACGAATGGATCTGCGCGCCATCCAGGCCGAGCCGAGCACCGACGAGCGCGACGCGATCGACGCGCTCCTCGGCCCACCTGGACCGGACGCGCCCGGCGGGCTGCGTGCGGCGGAGGCGCGGCGCCACCTGCTCCTGCCCGCGCTCCACGCCGCCCAGGCCCGGGCCGGCTGGGTGAGCCCCGGCGCGCTCGGCTACATCTGCCGCCGGCTCGAGGTGCCGCCGGCCGAGGGCTACGGAGTGGCCAGCTTCTACGCCCTGTTCGCCCTGGCCGAGCGAGCGCCGGTGGTCGCGCACGTGTGCGACGACATCGCATGCAAGGTCGGCGGGGCGGACGCGCTGTGCAGCGAGCTCGAGCGCCGGCTCGGCCCGCCCGGCTCGGCGCGGGGCGGGGCGACCTGGATGCGCAGCCCGTGCCTGGGCCTGTGCGAGCAGGCCCCGGCCGCCATGCTGGTCGCCGCCGGCCCGCGCCCGTTCGAGCGATCGTGGGGCCACGCCACCGCCGACGGGGTCACCGACGCGCTGGCGCGCCGCGCGGTCGCCGACCCGCCGCGCACCGTGCTTCCCCAGGCCGGCAGCCCGGGGCTCCGGCTCCTGCGCCGGGTCGGCGTGGTCGACCCGACCAGCCTCGACGACTACCGCGCGCAGGGCGGCTACGAGGCGCTGCGGCGCGCGCTCGAGCTCGGCGCGGCCGGGGTCATCCGCGAGGTGAGCGAGGCCAAGCTGCTCGGGCGCGGCGGAGCGGCGTTCCCGACCGGGCGCAAGTGGGACGCGGTCTCGCGCGCGCAGGTCCGCACCCGCTACCTGGTCTGCAACGCCGACGAGTCGGAGCCGGGCACCTTCAAGGACCGGGTCCTCATGGAGGACGATCCGTTCGCGCTGGTCGAGGCGATGACGGTCGCCGGGGCCGCGGTCGGCGCGGAGCGCGGCTTCCTCTACCTGCGCGGCGAGTACCCGCTGGCGATGGAGCGGCTCGCGTCCGCCATCGCCCAGGCGCGGGTGCGCGGCCTGCTCGGCGACAACGTGATGGGCCAGGGGCTCCGCTTCGACATCGAGATCCGCCGCGGCGCCGGGGCCTACATCTGCGGCGAGGAGACCGCGCTGTTCAACTCGCTCGAGGGGTTCCGCGGCGAGCCGCGGAACAAGCCGCCGTTCCCGGTCGAGGTCGGCCTGTTCGGCAGGCCGACCTGCGTCAACAACGTGGAGACCCTGGTCAACGTGCTCGACATCCTGGTCGAGGGCGCGGCCGCCTACCGCGCGCGCGGCACCGCCGACTCGGCCGGGACTCGCCTGTTCTGCCTGTCCGGCGCGGTCGCGCGGCCGGGCCTGTACGAGCTGCCGTTCGGGGCGCGGCTGGCCGAGCTCATCGAGCTGGCCGGCGGGGTGCCGGGCGGGCGCGCGATCCAGGCGGTCCTGCTCGGCGGCGCGGCCGGAGCCTTCGTCACCCCGGACGAGCTCGACGTGCCGCTCACCTTCGAGGACACCCGCCGGATCGGCGCGACCCTCGGCTCCGGCGTGGTGATGGTGTTCGACGACCGGACCGCGATCGTTCCGATCCTGACCCGCATCGCCGAGTTCTTCCGCGACGAGTCGTGCGGCCAGTGCGTGCCGTGCCGGGTCGGCACCGTGCGGCAAGAGGAGCTGCTCGCCCGGGTGTCGCGCGGCCGGCCGCTCGGCTCGCTGGCGCGCGAGCGCGTGCTCCTGGGCGAGATGGGTCAGGCGATGCGCGACGCGTCGATCTGCGGGCTGGGCCAGACCGCGTCGAGCGCGATCGAGTCGGCGGTGGCCAAGCTGCGCCTGTTCGAGGAGAAGCGATGATCCGCCTGCCGCTGGCGCCGCGCCCCCGCCCGGTCGAGCTCACCATCGACGGCAAGACCGTCGCGGTCCCCGAGGGCGCCACCATCCTCGACGCGTGCAACGCGGCCGGGGTGTCGACCCCGACGCTCTGCTACGCCGAGAACCTGACCCCGGTCAACGTGTGCCGGGTGTGCGTGGTCGAGCTGAAGGGAGCGCGCGTGCTGGTGCCGGCCTGCTCGCGCGTGGTCGAGCCGGGCATGGAGGTGGCGACCGACTCGCCGCGGGTGCGGCTCAGCCGCAAGCTGGTGCTCGAGCTCCTGGCCTCGTCGGTGGATGTGTCGACCGCGCCCGCGTTCGGCCCCTACCTCGAGCGCTACCAGGCCGAGCCGGGCCGCTTCGGCGAGGCCGGCGCGCCGGCCGGGCCCGGCGAGCGCGACGCGGCCCGGGCCGGCCACCACCACGCGTCCGACGGCGGCGCGGCCGGCACCGTGGCCCAGCCGGTCAAGGTGGACAACGACCTCTACGTCCGCGACTACGGCAAGTGCATCCTCTGCTACAAGTGCGTCGAGGCCTGCGGCACCGACGCGCAGAACACCTTCGCCATCGCGGTGGCCGGCCGCGGGTTCGAGGCGCGCATCTCGACCGAGCTGGCCGTCCCGCTGCCCGACTCGGCCTGCGTCTACTGCGGCAACTGCATCGGCGTGTGCCCGACCGGCGCGCTCATGTTCAAGTCGGAGCACGACATGCGCGCGGCCGGGACCTGGAACGAGCCGGTCCAGACCGAGACCGAGACGGTCTGCCCCTACTGCGGGGTCGGCTGCGCGCTCACCCTGCACGTCCAGGACGACCGCATCGTGAAGGTCTCGTCGCCGCTCGACTCCACCGTCACCGACGGGCATCTCTGCATCAAGGGCCGCTTCGGCTGGCAGTTCGTGCACAGCGGCGACCCCGAAAAGCCTTAGGCATCGAAATCATTCGAGTCTTCGCCTGGCGGGGGCTCTCGCAGCTGGTCCGGGGGCGCGCTCGCCGAGAAGCCGGAGTTGTCTCGAATTACGCGGGCTTGCTTCCTTCCGGCACGCGTGCTAGATCGCGCCGTCACTCGCAACACCGCGAGGACACCACATCACTCACGGCGTCCGAGGTAACCGGCCGTGCTCCCTCGCGGGAGTTCCGGGGATCGATGACGGCGCCGGCGGAACCAACGGAGGAAATCATGGAGAATCTGCAGGCTCACGCGCTGGGCGATCCTGGCTCGCCCCCCATCAGCATGCGGCAGCTGCTCGAGGCCGGCGTTCACTTCGGCCACAGCACCGGGCGCTGGAACCCGAAGATGAAGCAGTTCATCTTCGGCGCCCGCAACGGCACCCACATCATCGACCTCCAGCACACCGTGCGGCTGTTCCGCGCGGCGTTCCAGGCGGTCATCGACATCTGCTCGCGCGGCGACTCGGTCCTGTTCGTCGGCACCAAGAAGCAGGCCCAGGACGTCATCCGCGAGGAGGCGGCCCGCTCCGGCCAGTACCACGTCACCCAGCGCTGGCTGGGCGGCACCCTCACCAACTTCAAGACCGTGAAGGGCTCGCTCGAGCGCCTGCGCGGCCTCGAGAAGCTGGAGGAGGACGGGACGCTGGCGGCGCTGTCCAAGAAGGAGCAGGTCCAGATCCGCCGCGAGCGCGACAAGCTGATGCGCTCGCTGGGCGGCATCAAGGGCATGTCCAAGCTGCCCGGCGCGCTGTTCGTCATCGATCCCAACAAGGAGCACATCGCGGTGTCCGAGGCGCGCACCCTCGAGATCCCGGTGGTCGCGGTGACCGACACGAACTGCGATCCGGACAAGATCGACTACGTCATCCCCGGCAACGACGACGCGATCCGCGCCATCCGCCTGTTCTCGGGCCGGATCGCCGACGCGGCGACCATCGGCGGCAAGCTCCACAAGGAGCGCGGCCAGGCCCGCGGCAAGACCGACGACGACGAGCAGGAGCGCGTCATCCACGTGAGCTCGGGCGGCGACGGCCCGCGCGTGGAGATCGCGACCGGCGGCAGCCTGTTCACGCCGGAAGCATCGGCCACCCCCGACGACAAGAACTGACTGGCAGGACGGAGAGCGATATGTCCCAGGTGACCACGGATCAGATCAAGGAGCTGCGCGAGCGGACCGGCGCCGGCATGGCCGACTGCAAGAAGGCGCTGGTCGAGTGCGAAGCGCAGATGGAGAAGGCCATCGAGTACCTGCGGGTCAAGGGCCTGGCCAAGGCGGCCAAGAAGGCCGGCCGCATCGCCACCGAGGGCCTCATCACCCAGTACATCCACGGCGGCGGCCGCATCGGCGTCCTGCTCGAGACCAACTGCGAGACCGACTTCGTCGCCCGCAACCCGGAGTTCGTCGCCTTCACCAAGGATGTGGCGATGCAGATCGCCGCGATGGCGCCGCTGTTCGTCCAGGCCGACGAGATCCCGGCCGATCTGGTCGACAAGGAGCGCAACATCCGGCGCGAGGCCAACGCCCAGAGCGGCAAGCCGGCGGCGGTGATCGAGAAGATGCTGGAGGGGCAGATCTCGAAGTGGACCAAGGAGATCTGCCTGCTCGATCAGACGTGGGTGCGCGACGACAAGAAGACCATCCGCGACCTGCAGCAGGACCTGGTCGCCAAGCTGGGCGAGAACATCAAGATCCGCCGGTTCAGCCGCTTCGAGCTGGGCGAGGGCCTGGACAAGAAGCAGGAGAACTTCGCCGAGGAAGTCGCCCGCACGGCGGGCCTCCAGTAGCAGAAGCTGCGCCCGGCGCGCCCTCACCGGCGCGTCGGGCCGGTTCTTCCCCATGAGCGAAGATTCGGACAGATCCGCGGACAAGCCGGCCTACCGGCGCGTCCTCCTCAAGCTCTCGGGCGAGGCGTTGATGGGGGAGGAGCGGTTCGGCATCAGCCATCAGGTCCTCGGCTTCGTCGCCGACGAGGTCCTGTCGACCGTCTCGCTCGGCGTCGAGCTCGCCATCGTGGTCGGCGGCGGCAACATCTTCCGCGGGGTTTCGAAGTCGGCCGGCGAGATGGACCGCGCCACCGCCGACTACGTCGGGATGTTGGCCACCGTGATGAACGCGGTCACGCTGCAGGACGCGCTCGAGCGGCGCGGCATGAAGACCCGGGTGATGAGCGCGATCGAGATGTCGGAGCTGGCCGAGCCGTACATCCGGCGGCGCGCCATTCGCCACCTCGAGAAGCAGCGGGTGGTCATCTTCGCGGCGGGGACCGGCAACCCGTTCTTCACCACCGACACGGCGGCGGCGCTGCGCGGCATGGAGATCCAGGCCGAGGTGCTGCTCAAGGCGACCAAGGTGGCCGGGGTCTACGACCGGGATCCGGTCAACGACCCGAACGCCCGCCTGTACGACCGGGTCACGTTCGACGACGCGCTCAAGCAGGACCTGAAGGTCATGGACTCGACCGCCTTCGCCCTGTGCCGCGACAACCGCCTGCCGATCGTGGTGTTCGATCTGCACCAGGCCGGCAACGTGCGCAGGGTGGTGACCGGGCGGCCGCTCGGGACCATCGTCCAGCAGGAAAAAGCAACGCGATTCGCGGAGGTGTGATGTGGTGGATGACATTCTCCAGGAATGTGAATCCGGGATGAAGCGCGCGATGGACGCCTTCCATCGCGACCTCGCCCGCGTGCGGACCGGCCGCGCCAACCTCTCGCTGCTCGACGGGATCAAGGTCGACTATTACGGGACGCCGACGCCGCTCAACCAGGTCGCCAGCCTGAACGTCGCCGACGCCCGCCTCATCACGGTCAAGCCGTGGGAGAAGAACATGATCCCGATCATCGACAAGGCGATCCGGTCGAGCGATCTGGGCCTCAACCCGGTCGCCGACTCGGAGCTGGTCCGCCTGCCCATCCCGCCGCTCACCCAGGAGCGCCGCAAGGACCTGGTCAAGCAGATCAAGAAGATGACCGAGGAGGCGCGGGTGGCGGTGCGCGGGGCGCGCCGTGACGCCAACGAGATGCTGAAGGAAGCCGAGAAGGACGGCGACGTCACCGAGGACGACGCCAAGCTGTGCGGCAAGCGGATCCAGGACCTGACCGACAAGTACATCGCCCAGGTGGACGACGTCGGTGCGAAGAAGGAGAAGGAGACCCTGGAGGTCTGAGCCCGACGCCGGTGCGCGACCCAGGCGCCGGCGCGGAGCAGAGTGTATTCTTGCCCGGCGATGACCTTGAGCTCGGTTGACGCCGGGTCGCTCGTGGGTGAGCGGCTGGGCAAGTATCACCTGCTCGCGCTCATCGCCATCGGCGGCACCGCCGAGATCTACCTGGCCCGCATCGCGGGCGAGGCCGGGTTCGAGAAGTACGTGGTCGTGAAGTGCCTGCTCGACCACCTCGCCGACGACACCGACTTCGTGCGGATGTTCCTCGACGAGGCGCGGCTGTGCGCGCAGCTCGACCACTCCAACATCGTCCAGACCCTGGAGCTCGGCCAGCACGAGGGCCGCTACTACATGGTCATGGAGCACCTGGCCGGGATGTCGATGGCCCAGCTGGCCCGCAAGACCCACGAGCGGACGCCGGAGGGGGTCATCCCGACCCGCATCGTGCTCGGCCTGGCCGCCCAGGCCTGCGGCGGCCTCCACTACGCGCACCAGCGCACCGGCTCCGACGGCAATCAGCTCAACGTGGTGCACCGCGACGTGTCGCCGCAGAACCTGGTCGTCACCTTCGAGGGGATGCTGAAGATCGTCGATTTCGGCATCGCCAAGGCCAACCTGCGCCAGACCCACACCCGCACCGGGACGATCAAGGGAAAGTTCGCGTACATGTCGCCGGAGCAGTGCCTGGCCGAGCCGATCGACCGCCGAACCGACGTGTTCGCGCTCGGCACGGTGGTGCACGAGCTCTTGACCGCGCGGCGCCTGTTCAAGCGGGCCAGCACCTACGAGACCTACCAGGCGATCCTCAAGGGGAACGCCCCGCCGCCGTCGCGCTACAACCAGACCGTGGACGACGAGCTGGACCGGGTGGTCCTGCGCGCGCTCGCCTACAACCGCGACGACCGCTACGAGAGCACCGAGGCGTTCGGCGAGGCGATGCTGGGCTGGCTGCACACCCACGGCCAGTCGATCAGCGCCACCGACGTCTCCCGCTACGTGGAGAAGGTGTGCGCGCCGGAGATCGAGGACCACGCCGCCCACATGCGCGAGCTCATCTCGGGGCACAAGCCGAGCACGAGCGAGTCGCTGCGCTGGGACTCGGCGATGGAAGAGGAGGTCAAGTCGCTGGCGGCGGCCCCGTCGCCGTCGTTCAGCGCATCGGAAGCGGCGTACGAGCTGGAGGTGCCGTCGGGTGACTTCGGCGAGGACGAGGCCAGCTCGCAGCGGATGGCCCAGCCGGTCCTGAAGTCGAGCGGACAGCACCGCGAGGAGGACTTCGCCGGCGACACCCAGATCGAGCTGGATCCGATGGAGCGGGTCGCCGCGATGGAGGCGGAGGCGGCGGTGATCGAGGCGGAGGAGCGAGCGCGCGACAACGCCGGCGGGCGCGGCGCGCGCGGGGCCGGGCGAGGCGAGGCCGGCGGGCCGCGCGTCCTGGTCGGCGCTGGCGCCGGGGCCGCCCGCGACGCGGGCGCGGGCGCGGCGGGGCGATCGTCGGACGCGGGGTCAGCGGCCTCGCGGCTCCCGGGCGGCCCGGCGAGCGCGTCGAACAGCGCGGCGGCGGGGCGATCGTCGGACGCGGGGTCAGCGGCCTCGCGGCTCCCCGGCGGCCCGCCGCGCAACCACATGGGCGATGTGGACAGCTCGGGGCCGACCCGCGCGGTCGACACTGCGGGCTCGGGCCAGCCGATGGATCCGAGCAGCTCGGGACCGACTCGCGCGGTCGAGACCGCGGGCTCGGTGGCGTCGCGGCTTCCCGGCGGGCCCCCGGGTCCGAACTATCCGCCCGCGTCGCTGCGGCCGCGGGGCGGTCCGGTCGGATCGAGCTCGCCGGCCCCGGCGGATCGACCTGGCAGCGGGCGACGCCGCGCCAACGAGCAGACCGCGCCGGAGATGGCGATCGGCGGCGCGCCGGCTCACGACCAGCTCACCATGCCCGCGTCCGAGATGATCCGGCCGGAAGGTGAGGGCAGGGCGGGCTCGAGCCCGATCGAGGTCTACGAGACCCCGCTGCCCGGCTCGGCGGGGCAGATGTGGGGCGACGACTCGGCCGCGGTCCTGCGCCACGGGCGCTCGCCGATGCCCGGGCCGGCTCCGGCGCGGCCCGATCTCGGGCCCGGCTCGCTGCCCAGCATGCGGCCGATGCTGCATCGTCCGCCGCCCGGGCTCGGCCTCGGCCCGGGTCCCGGCCCGGCGCCCTCGCCGGCGCCGCGCGAGGGCATGTCGATCTGGCTGCTCGCGGTCGCGTTCCTGGTCTCGGCCGGGGTCGGCCTCGGCCTGACCGTCCTCATCGGCTCGCTCATCGCCTGAGCCGAGGGCGCGAGCGAATCACTCCTCGACTGGCGCGACCCCGCCCTTGGCGTCCGGATCGTACTCCGCGGTCGCCAGCGTGTGCGAGCGCAGCCCGAACACCAGCACGGTGCCCGCGCCGCGCAGCACCTGGTCGCCGAGGAACAGGTTGTAGTTGCCGGTCTTGTCCTCGGGCGGCTTGCCGTGGGCCTTGCGCCCCGGGTTCCCGGTGATGACCCGCATCCGGTCGCCGGGCGCGAGCACGAAGCCGGGGTCGAGCGTGCCGAGCTCGATCCGCTTCTTGCCGCCCTTCCGCGTCACGCTGAGCGTGCAGTTCTTGGTCGAGAACGGGTTCTCACCCGTGTTCTCGAGGATGAACCACTCGGTGTTGAGAGCCTCGGGCGCGTCGGCCGGGTGGATTTCTACGATCTTGAGCGCCATCAGGACTCTCCTCCGCGGGCCTTCTGCACCAGATCCTCGTAGCGATGTCCGGCCTCGGAGGTGCTCTCGGTCGGCAGCCCGGCCGCCTTCCAGCCCGGCTGGATCACCCGGCCCATCGAGTCGGTCTCGCCGCCGAAGCCGGCCCGCATGTCGACCAGATCTTCGTACCCGGCCTCGGCGAGCAGGTCGGCCGCGCGGCGCGAGCGGTTGCCGCTGGCGCAGCCGATGACGAGGCGCGCGTCGCGTCCGAGCGCGGCCTCGATGACCTCGACGAAGTCGGGGTTCATCGATCGTCCGGCCTGACCCTGCAGCAAGAGGGGCACATTGTAGGCGCCGCTCGGGTGCTCCGTGTCGAACTCGGGGATCGTTCGAACGTCGATGTACATCCATCCACTGGCGACCAGCTCGACCGCCTCCTTGGGGGTCACACGGCGTATCGGCATGGCCGGATTCTCAGGCACCGAGGGGCGGTTTGCAATCGGGTCGGTTCAGCAGATAATGCCCGATGATGGCCAAGAAGCTCATCAAGGTGGTCGCAGCAGTGATTGAGCGAGATGGCCGCTACCTCATCACGCAGCGCAATCCGACGGCGGTTCTGCCGCTCCTGTGGGAGTTTCCCGGCGGAAGGGTCGAGGACGGGGAAAGCGAGACTCGGGCCCTCGTGCGCGAGGTGCAGCACCGCATCGGCAGCGAAGTGGCGGTATTCGAGAAGCTCGGCGACCACTTCCACGAGTACGAGGCCTACGACGTGCTAATGTCGATGTTCGCGTGCACGCTACCGCGCGGCGCGGAGCCGGCTGCGGTCGGCGTCAACGACGTCCGCTGGGTGTCGTCGGAGGAGCTCGAGCGCTACGAGTTCCCGCCCGCCGACCAGTCGTCGATGTCGAAGCTGCTCGGCGTCACCAACTGATCGGCCGACTGAAGATCGATCAGTCGGCGATGTCGAAGGTGTCCCCCCACAGCGACTGCGCGCCGTCGATGCGGAGGGTGGCGCCGGTGATGTACTGCGCGGCCGGCGAGCAAAGGAACAGGATCGACGCCGCCACCTCTTCGACCGTGCCGGCCCGCTTGAGCGGACAGCGGCGGACCGCGGTCTCGATCGCCTCGCGCGGGTAGCGCTCGGTCCCGGACGACAGGATCACCCCGGGCGCGACCGCGTTCACCAGGATGCCGTGGCGCGCCCACTCGACCGCGAGCGTCATGGTCATGTTCTCGACCCCGGCGCGCGCGGCGCCGGTGTGCACCATGAGCGGAAAGCCGCGATAGATGTTGGCGATGACGTTGACGATGCGGCCCCGGCGAGCCGGGATCATCGCGGCGACGGCCACCGCGCGGGTCATGAAGAAGGTGCCGTTCAGGTTGTTGCGCACCACCGCCTCGAACCCGCGCGGGCTGATCGACTCGGCCGGGGCCGGGAACTGACCGCCGGCATTGTTGACCAGGACGTCGATCCGGCCGAAGCGATCCAGCCCGGCCGCGACCAGCGCGTCCACCTGATCGGCGACGCGGATGTCGCAGCACTCGGCCAGGACCGCGTCGGCGCCGGCCAGCGCGCCGAGCTCGGCGGCGGCGGCGTCGAGCTTCTCGCGGGTGCGCCCGCAGATCACCACGCGGCCGCCCAGGCGGACGATCTCGCGCGCGGTGGCCAGCCCGATGCCGCTGCCGCCGCCGGTCACGATCGCGACCTGGTCGGCCATGATCGACGGCGCGAACACGCGCTGCGACTCGGGGCTGGGGCCTTCCCTCATGTCTCCTCCTCTTCCTCCGCGTCGAACAGCCCCAGCTGCGGCTCGTTCGAGGTCGGGTGGGGCGGCTCCGGGCGGAGCTGGCCCGATTCGTCCAGGTAGTCGGCGGCCAGGCGATCGCGCGACAGGCGGTCGACGTCGCCGAGGAGCGCGAGCAGCCGCTCGACGATCTCGCTCGAGCGGATCGTCTTGGTCGCCCCGTCGACCAGCTGCGCCTCGATCGCGCGGGCCAGGCGCTGGTAGACCGCCGGGCCGAGCCCGGGGCGCCCGCGGCAGACCCGCTCGAGCACGCGCACGATCTTGTCCGGCTGGAACACCTCGGTGCCGCCGCGCCGCTTCTGCACCTTGATGCCGGGCGGCCGCGACGCCTCGTAGGTGGTGAAGCGCCGCTTGCACTCGCCGATGCACACGCGCCGGCGCCGCACGCCATCGGGAGATGTGCGCGAGTCGACAACCTGCGAATCGCCGCCGCAATAGGGGCACTGCACGCCTGGCCTCTGCCGGATCCTACTCCGGCCCGGCCTGCGGACACGAATCGGCGAACATCGGGCTGGCCGGGCCGCCGTTGTCCGAGAAGCGGTAGATCGCTCCGCCCGGGCCGGCCGCGACCGCCTCGATGAACCCGGTCGCGTGGCCGGGGACGATCTCGACCCGCGCCGTGGCCGGATCGTGCCAGCCGTGCACGAGCAGGAGGGTGTTGCCGCCGAACCCGTTGGTGGCGGCGTGGAGCGCACCGCCGGCCGCCGCCGGCGCGATGTTGCAGTCGGACAGCGTCATCGGCAGGGCGAAGCGGATGGTCTGGCTCGGCTCCGGGCGCAGTCGGCCACCGGCGCCGACCTGGAGGCAGACCAGCTCGCCGTCGCGGCGCGATGCGGCGAAGCCGGCGCAGCCGGTGGCCGGCAGGGGATCGGCCAGGCACAGCCCCTCGAGGTCACGCCCGCAGTTGCCGCGGCGCGGGGAATCGCAGCTGGCGCCGGGCAGCGCGTAGGCGGGCACCGCCAGCTCGAAGCGAGCGGCCCCGGTCCGGCGAAAGTGGCGCATGTAGCCGCCCGAGGTGAGGGCGTAGTAGACGCCGCCCGCGCGGGCGAGGCCCTCGAGATCGTCGGACACCCCGCGCTCGAGGGGGAGCTGGCCGGACCCGAGCTCGGCGCCGCTCTTCGCGTCGACCACTGCGAACGCGCCGTGGTTGCCGCTGTCGCTGACCACGATCAGGTGGGCCGGCAGGCCGAAGCTCGGCTCGACCCATACCGCGCCGGAGGCCTCCGGCAGGTCGAGGCTGGCGGCGAAGGGCATCGCGCGGCACGCGGGGCCGGCCGGCGCGGCCGGGTGATCCGCCGCGGCGCCCGGGGCGGTGCCGGTCGCGGACGGCGTCGCCGCCCGGCCTCCCGCCTCCCCGCCTCCCGCCGCCCCGCTTCCCCCCGCCGCTCCGCCGCCCCCGGTCTCCGGCCCGCCGCCCGAGCACCCCACCGCGAGAGCGAGCACCGCTGGCAAGACCCGCATCCGCGACGTAGCCTACAGCCCGTGCCCCGCTCCGGCACCTATCTGGTCCGGGAGATCTTCGGCCCGACCCTCCAGGGCGAAGGCGCCCACGCCGGGCGCCCGTGCGTCTTCCTCCGCCTCGCCGCGTGCAACCTCGCCTGCACCTGGTGCGACACCGACTTTCTGCCCGAGCGCTCCACGCGCATGACCGCCGCCGAGATCGCCGCGCGCCTGGTCGAGCTCGACGTTCACGGCTCGCGCCTCGTCATCGTCACCGGCGGCGAGCCGACCCTGCAGTGGGACGAGGGCCTGGCCGGCGCCCTCGCCGCCGCCGGCTTCGCGGTCCACATGGAGTCCAACGGGACCCGCCCGCTGCGCGCCCCGGTCGACTGGCTCACCGTCTCGCCCAAGCCGCAGTTCCACGCCGACAGCCTCGCGCTCGCCCCGCTCGCGCCGTCCGAGTGCAAGGTGGTCGTCGACGACACCGTCGACGCCGCGGCCCTCGCCGCCTACGAGGCGCGCTACGCCTCGTGCGCGCTCTGGTACCTGCAGCCTTGCATGGACGAGCGCTACGACGACCACCTGGCCCGCACCATCGCGCTCCTCCACCGACGGCCGCGCTGGCGCCTGTCGCTCCAGCTGCACAAGATCCTCGGCGTGCCCTGAGCGCGGCGCGCCGCCGCCGCCGAGACGATCAGCTGCTGCGCGCGGAGATCTCGTCGGCCGCCATCGCGAGCAGGACGGTCGTGACCGCGGAGAGCAGGGACGGCAGCACCGCCAGGCCGATCCCGACCTCCATCGCGTCGCGGATCTTGGGCGCGCCGAACAGACACGCCAGCGCCATCGTTCCGCTGATCGACACCGCGAACGACCAGGCGATGCGCTGGCGGCGGATGGTCAGCCACGAGACCACGCCCTCCATCGCGCCGAACAGGCACATCGCCAGCACCAGCGCGAACGGCAGCGGATCCGTGCGCAGCCCGCCCAGCACGCCCAGCACCAGGAGGCCGAGCCCGATCCCCATGCCCAGGTACGCGCCGATCGCCCCCGGCGACGTCGCCGACAGCGGCCCGCGCGGATGGCCCGCACCGGCCGTCGGCGGGGGTCGGACCGCGGCGCTCGGCGGCTCGACCGCCGGTGCCCGTCGCTTCTTGCTCTGCTTGCCCATGGTTCGTCGCGCTCCTGTGCCTACCCGGCTGCTGCCACTACGCGTGGTGGTAACCGTCGGGCTACCGCTTTCGCTTCCACAGGCGGGACCAAAAACCGCCAGGATCGTCCTCGTCGGAGTGTCCGGGGGGCGATTGCGGAGCGGTCCCCGCACCCACACCCACACTCGGACCGCCGACCCGCACACCTCCGCTGCCGCTCGCGCCGATGGGCGCGCGCGGCGTCACCGGCGCGACCGGCGTCCCCATTCCGATCGGGTCCTGGTGCTGCGCGTGGTGTGGCATCGCGGTCGGCAAAGACGACGGCATGTCGGCCTGGAGCATCTCGGGCATGCGACGACGGGTCACCGCGGTGGTCGGCTCCTCGTCGGTGTCGTTCGGCGCGCGCATGTGCGGCGTCGCGACCAGCGCCTGTTCCCGCTCCTCCTCCTCCTTGAGGTACTCGCGGCGGAACTCCTTGCGCATGAACTCGCGCAGCTCGCGCGGGTCGAAGCGGTAAGCGTCGAGCAGCTGGGTCAGGTGGCCGAACAGCTCGGCCGCGCTCTGGTAGCGGTCGTTGACGTCGCGGGCCAGCGCGCGCAGCACGATCGCGTCCAGCTCCGGCGTGACCCGCCGGTTGAACTTCGACGGCGGATCCACCTCCGCCTTGCGCACCTTCTCCATCAGCGCGAACTCGGTGTCGCCGCGGAACAGCTTCTCGGTCGTCAGCATCTCGTGGAGGATGATCCCGGTCGAGAAGACGTCGGTGCGCGCGTCGACCGGCATCCCGCGGATCTGCTCGGGCGACATGTAGCTGAACTTGCCCTTCAGCACGCCGATCTCGGACGTGAACTTCATGAGCGCCTGCGCGATGCCGAAGTCGAGCAGCTTGACGTCGCCGGTATAGGCCAGCCGCACGTTCGACGGCGACACGTCGCGATTGACGATGTTGAGCTGGCGTCCGTCGGGGCTGATCAGACGGTGCGCGAAGTCGAGGCCCTCGGCGATGCGCGCCGCGATGTAGACCGCGTGCGGCACCGGGATGCGCAGGTTGCTCTTCTGGCACCGGCGCAGCACCTGGGTCAGATCGCGGCCGCCGATGTACTCCATGGCGATGTAGTGGCGGCCCTCGATCCGCCCCACCGCCGTGGTCCGCACGATGCCGCGGTTCTCCAGCAGGATCGCGAGCTGTCCCTCGCGATGGAACATGTCCACGAAGCGGGCCTCGCGGGCCAGCTCCGGCCGCATCACCTTGATGGCGAGCAGCTCGGGCGCGATCGGCGATTCACGAAGCCGCGCCCGGTAGACCTCCGCCATGCCGCCGCGCGCGATGAGCCCAAGCAGGTAGTACGGCCCGAAGGGGGCCGGATCGCTCGGCGATCCGGGGTGCAGCTTGCTCGCCTTCGCTACCTTTTCCTTGTTCATTCCGCGTCGGGACCCGGGGGGTTGTCGCGGAAATCTACCACTTCACAGGCGTGCCGCGAAAACGACCCGGCTCCGCAGCCTGATCTGCCATCTGACCGCACGTCCGGGGCAGAGAAACTCCGAGCACCGCTCGTGTGAACGCTAACACGATCGCGAATTGTGATGTATTTCCGATCTTGGTAGAGTCGAAGGACGACGCTGGCACTTCCGGGACAGTGCCAATGTCCAATAAAACAACGTGAGCATGGACGAGCGAGGGGCCTCCGGGGCGAAAGCCATCATCTTGGAGCGCAACAAGCTCGTCAGCCGCAAGCTGGTCCGTTTCTTCAACTGCGCTGGCTTCGAGCCGATCGCGCTGGAGAGCCCGCACGAGGTGAAACAGCACCTTCCCGGGACGTACCTGCTCGGCGCCGATGCCTTCGATGTCGAGCTGGTGGCGGAGGCGGTCCACGCCAACCCGCAGCTGCGCGTGGTGCTCTGGACCTCCGAGCCGCTGCAGCGCTCGCTTCGCTACCTGGTCGAGAACCCGAGCATGTCCAACGTGCTCGGCCGGCCCGACTTCGACAGCACGCCGCGCGGCTGGGAGCTGATGCTGGTCCTGCGCCGACTGCTCCGCCCGCGCGACGAGGGCCCCAAGTTCGCCTGGTTTCTCGACTGGGGATTCACCGGGTTCCAGGAGCGGGTCACCGATACCGCCGCGCGCGATCGCCTGGTCGAGAAGGTCCAGAAATTCGTCGCCCACCTGGGCGTCCGCGAGCGCGTGAGCGAGCTCTTCGGCGAGCTGGCCCACGAGCTCCTCATGAACGCGATGTTCGACGCCCCGGTCGACGAACAGGGGCAGCCCAAGTACGCGCTCGACCGCAAGGCGTCGCTGGTCCTGGCCGAGCACGAGCAGCCCAGCCTCCGGCTCGCCTCCGACGGCACCCGGCTCGCCATCCAGGTGACGGACTCGTTCGGGCGGCTCGAGCGTCCCCACGTGTTCAACGGCCTCCAGCGCGGGCTGAACGGCGGCCAGATGGATCAGTCACACGGCGGCGCCGGGCTCGGCATGGTCGTCTGCCACAACTGCACCGTCGCGATGTTCTTCGACGTGGTGCGCGGCCGGAAGACCGAGGTCACCGGCATCTTCGACCTCGACCTGGGCCAGCGCGAGTTCCGCGCCCAGGCCAAATCGCTCCACTTCTTCGAGATGTAGGCCGGGCTCAGGCCCTCGCCCGGGCGGTCGCGGCGGCGATCGCCTCGACCAGCTGGCGCGAGGTGATCGGCTTCAGGATGAAGTTGTGGATCTGGCAGGACGCGATCGCCTGGTTCAGGTGCGGCGCGTCGGCAAAGCCGCTGATGAGGACGCGCACGATCGTCGGGTGCAGGGTCTGGGCCTCGGCCAGGAGCTCGAGCCCGCTCAGGGCCGGCATCCACTGGTCGGTGATGAGGACGTCGAAGGCCGCCGCGCGCAGCTCGGCCAGCGCGGCCACCGGATCGCTGAACCGGTGGACCTCGTAATCCCGGCGCAGCGCTCGCTCCAGGAAGTCGAGGATGTCCGGCTCGTCATCGACGACCAGCAGCCGCGACTTCGCCTCGTGGTGCCTGACCGGCAGAGCTCGTCCCCCCATGGGTACTTACGCCATTTGGCGAGGTGGCCGCAATGTTTGGCCTGGCTGAGCAAATTCGTTAGAATCCAGGCAGACTTGCTGATGTCCGGGCTTTCATGCCCGAGAGTCCCCCCTTGTCCCGACGCCGCGTCCTCGCCGTCTCACCCGACCTCGATCAACTTCGCCGGATTGTCGCCAATCTCGAGCGCGCCGGCGCCGAGGTGGACGCCGTTCGATCGCCGGTTGCCGTCGAGCAGCCGATCATCCCGCATCGCTACATCTTCTATTCGATTCTGGACGGGAACTTCGAGGAGGTGGAGCGCCAGCTCGGCCGCATGCGGCAGAAGGCGCATGTCGCAGTGGTCGTGCCGCAGGCGAAGTTGACCGACCTCACGCGCCTGCTGTCTGACCGCCGCATCAATCACGTCATCGTGGGCGACGAGCTGGACCGCGGAGTCTTCGTGACAGCGCAAAAATTGCTGACCGGGGACATCTTCGGCATCGAGAAGTACCTGCCCGAGGGGACGCCGGTGCACTACCTCCGGCTGAACGACTTCGAGGGCCGCGGCCGCGCCATCGACACGGTGCTCGACTTCGCCGAGGGGGCGCGCATCCGCCGCCAGATCCGCTCGGCGATCGGCGCGGTGTGCGAAGAGCTGCTCATGAACGCGCTCTACGACGCCCCGGTCGACGAGCGCGGCAACCAGGTGTTCGCCGAGGTCGATCCGCACGACCGGACCAAGACGCGCTCGCCCAAGCCGGTGTCGATCCGCTACGCCGCCACCGACACCCAGTTCGCCGTCGCGGTGCGGGATCGGTTCGGCCGGCTGGCCAAGAACACGATTCTCTCGTACATCAACAAGTGCCTGAGCTCCCCCAGCCAGATCGACCGCAAGACCTACGGCGCGGGTCTCGGGCTCTACCTGGTCGCCAGCGCGGCGGCCAGCTACGTGGTGAATGTCGCGTACGGGATCGCCACCGAGGTGGTCTGCACCTTCGACCGATCGAGCAAGACGCCGCTCCGGCTGGTCGGCGTGTTCATTCACCCGGGTCAGGCAGAGAAGCTGCAGGAGGGGCCGACCGCGGAGAACATGATGCCGATGCGGGTGCGCAAGCAGGTCGGTTAGCTCGGTTCAGATGAGATGATGCGGGGGAGATGATGAGCGCGATGGGCGAGCGCCAGTTCGGTCCGTATCGCCTGGTGCAGCAGATCGCCGTCGGCGGCATGGCCGAGATCCATCTGGCCAAGACCCACGGCATCGCCGGCTTCGAGAAGTACGTCGCGCTCAAGATGATCCATCCGAACTTCTCCCAGGATCATCAGTTCATCCAGATGTTGATCGACGAGGCGAAGATCACCGTCCAGCTGCAGCACGTCAACATCGCGCAGACCTTCGACCTCGGCCGGGTCGGCGACACCTTCTACATCACGATGGAGTACGTGGACGGGGCGGATCTCTACAAGCTCCTCCGCAAGAGCTCCGAGCTCGACCGCCTGTTCCCGATCGCGCTCGGCGCCTTCATCGGCAAGGAGGTGGCCGGCGGCCTCGACTACGCCCATCGCAAGCGCGACCACGGCGGGATCCCGCTCGGCATCGTCCACCGCGACGTGTCGCCGCAGAACGTGCTCATCTCGTACGCGGGCGAGGTGAAGCTGGTCGACTTCGGCATCGCCAAGGCGACCATGCGCGCGCGGCAGACCGCCGCCGGCGTCATCAAGGGCAAGTACTACTACATGTCGCCCGAGCAGGCCTGGGGCGAGCCGCTCGATCACCGCACCGACGTCTTCTCGGCCGGCATCCTGCTCTACGAGACGCTGACCGGCCAGATGCTGTACCTCGAGGAGGACCTGCACAAGCTGCTCGAGATGGTCAGGCGGGCCGACATCCCGCCGCCCAGCAGCCTGCGCGCCGAGATCCCGCCCGCCCTCGACGGGATCGTCATGCACGCGCTGGCCAAGCGGCCGGAGGACCGCTACCAGACCGCCGGCGACTTCGCCAACGACCTGGAGCGCTTCCTCCACTCGTACGCGCCGGTGTTCACCGCCAACAAGGTGGCGAACTGGATGCACGACGTGCTCGGTCAGCCGGTGTCGCCGACCCTGCTCGGGCTGACCGAGAAGCCGGAGCCGGAGCGCGATCGGGGCGAGACGCGCCGGCTCACCCGCGATCAGCTGGTCCTGGCCCGGTCGGAGTTCACCGACGAGAACAGCATCATCTTCGGCTTCGCGCGCGAGTCGTCGGGCGGTGACCGCGAGGGCGCGCTCGACGAGTCCAGCACGTTCGACGCGCCGATGCCGGGCGGCGAGGCCGAGGACGTGGACTCGCTGCCGGCGGCGCCGCGCGATCGGGAGCCGTCGGTGAGGCCGCGGCTGGTGCCATCGCCGCCGGCGGCGGCGGCCTCGCTCGCGCCAGCGGCGGCGCGGGTCCCGGCGCCAGCTCGCGCGCCGATGCGGTTGCCCGAGGAGCCCCGCCCGCTGCCCGACCGGGGCGCGGGATCGATCTCGGCCGACTCCCACGACTACATCGAGCCGCCGACCCTGCGCCGGCTGCCCGGCGTGTCGCCCGGACCGCCGCGCGGCGGGGCGCCGGTCGGCCCGCGCCAGCCGACCGCGCCGGCCGGGCCGCGCTCGCGCGACCAGGAGACGCGCCTGCTGAAGGAGCCGGTGGCGCCGCCGCCGCGGCGATCCGGTCCGCTCGCGGCCCCGCTCGCGTCGGTGCCGCTCGCGCCGGCGCCGTCCGCCCGGATCGTGCCGGCGCCGTCGTCCGCGCCGATCGTGCCGCGGCCGCCCGCGCTGGCGGCTCCCGCGATGGGCGACGAGCCGACCGAGGCGGTCGACGACGACGGCGCGTCGTCCAACCCGGATGACGAGACGATCATCTCCGAGGGGCCGAACTGGTGGAGCGGGCCGGGCGACCACACCGAGGTCGCCGAGGCTCCGTTCGGCGAGGACGGCTTCGTGGCGCCGCCAGGCGAGCTCGATCACGAGGCGCCGACGCTCCTCAAGCTCCCGCCGATGCCCGGCCCACCGGCGGGCACGTGGCAGCCGGCCCCGGCGCTGCACGCGAGCGTCTCGCAGCCGGCGGTGAGCCAGATCCGCCCGCCGCGCAACTCGCGCCGGACCCCGGCCAGCGGCGTCGCGACCGGGCAGGGCGCGGACCTCCAGGCTCACCCCGCCGACGGCCCGACCGACTCGGTCCTGGCAGCGCTGCTGGCGCCGGCCGAGCGGCGCGGCGCCGAGGTGGTGCTGTCGCCGCCGACCTCGCTGGCCGACGGCGCGCCGGCCCCGGCGGTGTCGTTCGCGGTCGGCCGCAGCGCCGCTGGCTCGCAGCCGCCGCCCGTGTTCTCCACCCGGGCGATGGCCGCCGCGCTCGAGCGCGACGAGATCCCCGAGCACTACAAGATCCGGCGCGGCCGCCAGCCGACCACGTGGCTCATCGGGCTGTTCGCGGTGGTCCTGGCGGTCGCGGTGGCCGGCGCGCTCATCGCCATCTACGGCACCGGCAGCGACGACGAGGCGGCCGGCGACGCGGTGCTCCAGCTGATCTCGATCCCGGCCGGAGCCGCGGTCACCGTCGACGGGCAGCTCCTTGCCCAGCGCACGCCGACCACGATCCGTGGCGCGCGCGGCAAGCGCTACCTGTTCGGCTTCGAGCTGCCCCGCTACCAGCACGACGACCAGGAGTTCATCGTCCCCGAGCAGGGCGCCGAGCACCAGGTGGTGGCGCGGCTCGACCCGATGATCGTCAAGCTCACCATCGAGAGCGTGCCGCCCGGGGCCGAGGTGTTCCTGGGCGGCAACTCGGTCGGGCGCACCCCGCTCGTGCTGCCCGGCCTCGACCCGCAGACCACCAAGTTCGTCGAGCTGCGCCTGAAGGGCTACCGCCCGGTGCGCCAGCTCCTCGACTGGTCGACCAAGACCGACCAGCGCCTGGTCGTCCCGCTCCAGCAGTAGGGCGGCTACTTCGCGGCGGTCTCGCGCAGGACGAGGAGGCCGCGCGCGATGTCGGCCACGTAGATGAGCCCGGCCTCGCGGTCCACGTCGAGGCCGATCGCCCCGTCGAACGGGCCGGTCCCTCCGTTCTCGAGGTCGAAGGTGTGGAAGTACGCGACCAGCTCGGGGCTGGTCGGGTCGGCCAGGTCGAGGATGCGCACGCCGTCCTGGTAGTAGGTCAGGTACACCCGCGTGCCGAACATCATGAGGTTGTGGATCGAGACCTCGGGTCGGGTCTGGTACGAGCCGATCTGGTCCATGAACTCGGGCGAGTCGGGATCGACGTCGACCACGCGCAGGTACGCGTCCACGCCCTCGTCGCCGTCGATCGCGATGCGCCGGTCGCCGATGTCCTCCACCCAGGCCGCGTGGCTGTACGGCGTGGGCAGCGCGCCGAGCACCGTCCAGCTCGACTCTGACCGCTCCATCACCTGGAAGCCCGCGCTGGTGCCGTTCAGGTACAGGCGATCCTCCTCGGCGAACAGGTCGTGCACCGCCACGCCCTTGGGCAGCTCGACCCGCTCGACCAGGGCCGGCTCGGCCGGGATGCTGATGTCGTAGATCGGCACGTCCGGGCCGTAGGTGGCGAGATAGGCCAGGGTGCGGCCCTCGCCGTCCTCGCGCAGGAAGACCGAGTGCGAGTACTCGCCCAGCTTGGCCACGACGGTCGGCTGGGTCGGATCGGTGGCGTCGACGATCGGGGTCAGCGCGCCGGCCAGGACCGCGTGGGTGCCGCCCTCGGCCTGGAACAGCTTCACGTCGTTGAAGTCGTAGCGGGGATCGTCGTCCGACTCGACCACGCCCAGGTCGCTCGGCGCCGCCGGGTCCGACACATCGATGAGGCGGAGATCGCCGAACCGCGACACGAAGGCCACCCCGCCTGCCACCTTGATGTTGAGGCTGTACGCGTCAGGCCACGGCTCGTCGCCGCCCTCCCACTCCGAGACCAGCTCGAGCCCGTCGGCCTCGCCCTCGCCGTCCGGGCGGGTGAACCGCTTCATGCGACCCTGCTCGACCGAGCACTGCTCCTGATCGTCGCCGGACTGCGAGCAGACGCCCATCGCGACGGCCAGCTCGTCGGTGTCGGGGATGGGGCAGGCCCGCCAGGCCTGGACGAAGTGGAAGTCGTCCCCGTCCGTCCACGTGCGCCAGAACAGGCTGTCGTCGTCGCGGTGGACGAGCCGGTCCTCGTAGGACTCGAAGTCGATCTCGATCCCGTCCTCGCAGCTCTCGCGCACGATGGGGAACTCGAACGAGAACTGCCGCGCGCCGGTGATCGACCAGCGGCCGTTCAGATCGAGGTCGGCCAGGGCGCCGGACGAGCAGTCGCCTTCGGCGGGCTCGAGATCCTCCGGGCGCGCCAGCGACCCCTCCGGGAAGTCGTCCACCTCGGTCGAGGCGCACGCGCCGTTGTCGCTGCCGTCGTCGTTCGAACCGTCGCCTCCATCGTCGTCACCGCCGCAGGCGAGGAGCGCGGAGGCGGCGGCGAGCGCGGCGAGCACGCCGGAGACGAGAGGACGGCGGGGGTACGGACGGGAGAGCATGACCCGATGCATATCACCTGGGCACCCGGTTGACCCGTGTGGGTCGCACCTCACCCGGCAAACCTGCTCCGCCCCGCGCGCGCGACCCCTGTGATACGCTGCTCCGTCGACGTTCAAGCTGAAAGGGGATCGTCCATGACGCAACCAGCGCGGCGCGAGTCGATGGTCGGCGAGATCAACACGCTGCTCGGTCGGGGCAGCGAGTTCGAGGGCAAGCTCACCTTCGAGGGCACCGTCCGCATCGACGGAACGCTGCGCGGTGAGGTCTTCTCCGACGACGTGCTCATCGTCGGTGAGGGAGCACGGGTCGAGGCAGAGATCGACGTCGGCGAGATCATCGTGCAAGGCGCGGTGATGGGGAACATCCGGGCCAAGCGCTCGATCGAGATCCTCACCCCCGGGCGGGTGAAGGGCGATCTAACCACCCCGAGCCTGCAGATCGACAAGGGCGTCATCTTCGAGGGGCGCTGCTTCATGGAGGGAGTGGCCGAGCGCATGAACGCCGGCGCGAGCATGGCCGCGGCGCGCAAGCCGCCGGCCGAGATCGTGATGGACACGGTCGCCTCGTCGCCGCCGCCGCCACCCAAGCTCGCTCCGGCCCCGGCGCCCGCCCCGACTTCCAACCCCTCGACCGCGTCGAGCCAGCCGACCAAGGCTCCGCCGCCGCCCAAGTAGCGATGAACCGGACGTGCTCCCCGCCGCGGGACTGACCCGGCGCGGGAGCGCGGTGCGACAACGCACCGCACCACGCGAGCGCGGCGAAGCGGGCCCCGCGGGCATCGAAGCCAAGGAAACGCGGGCGGTTGACAGGTGCGAAGGGCGAGTGGTATCAGGCCACGCGCCCTCAGACCCCGACAACCGTCGGCTTTCACGAGGTTTGAATGTTCTCCACGGGAGTTCTGCAACCGTCCGAGCCCGATGCCGAGCTGCGGCAAGAGCATCCGCTCATCGACATCGACCACACGGTCTGGATCCAGCTGGTCCTGTTCTTCGTGGTCGCGTTCGTGTGCAGCCGGCTGCTTTTCCGGCCCTACCTCAAGATGCGCGACGAGCGCACCGCCGGCATCGAGGGCGCGCGCGACGAGGCCGCGCGGCTGTCGGCCGAGGCCGACGCGCGGCTGACTCGCTACCGCGGCCAGCTCGATCAGGCGCGCGTGCATGCGCACGACGAGCGCCGCAAGATGCGCACCGAGGCGGCCGAGCGCCAGCGCCAGGTCACCGACCGGGCCCGCGCCGACGCGGGCAGCGCCCTCGACGAGGCCAAGGGGCGCCTTCGCCAGGAGACCGACGCGGCGCGCGGCAAGCTCATGCCGCAGGCCCAGCAGCTGGCCGGCGACATCGCCGACGCCCTGCTCGGGCGAAGGGTGGCCGGTTGATGCGAGCCCTCATCATTAATGTGGTGGCCGGCGCCCTGATGGCGCTGGTGGTGAGCGCGGCGCCGCGGCTGGCGAGCGCGCAGCCGGCCCGGCCGGCCGGCGAGGCGATGGCCGGCGAGATGCCGCCGCCCGAGGGCGGCCACCCGGGCCACGACAGCCACGGCGGCGGCGCGCATCACAAGGCCGAGCCGCCCCCGCCGATCAACTGGTTCACGTTCAAGCACTACGGCAAGGACGTGAGAGGCGGCCATCTGGACCCCGGCGAGGAGCCGATGCCGCCCGGGGTCCTGTTCGGGCTGATCAACTTCGCCATCTTCGTCGGGATCCTGGTCAAGTTCGCCGGACCCAAGCTGGCCGCCTACCTGCGCGTCCGCCACGAGACGGTGAAGACCCAGCTCGAGGAGGCGGCCGCGCTGCGCGCCGAGGCGCGCGCCAAGCTCGACGAGTACAACCGGCGGATCGCCGGCATCGACGAGGAGGTCGCCCGGCTGATGCAGGAGATCCGCACCGACGCGGAGGCCGAGCGCGACGCCATCCTGGCCCAGGCGCGGACCCAGGCCGAGTCGATGAAGCGCGAGGCCCAGGCCCGCATCGAGAGCGAGATCGCGCGGGCCCGCTTGGTGCTCGAGCGCGAGGTGGTGACCGCGGCGGTGAACGCGGCGCAGAAGGTGCTGAGCGAGCGGACCACGGCGGACGATCAGTCCCGCCTGTTCGACGGCTTCATCGCGAACCTGGTCGCCAGCGG
>Ga0193753_10000061_pt1 | contig 105266 bp, 58 predicted proteins | sample H1c2metaG_FD_144925 | JGI IMG/M metagenome (GOLD analysis project Ga0193753, IMG submission 144925) | Soil microbial communities from a riparian zone of the East river system, Colorado, United States - H1c2 | ecosystem: Environmental > Terrestrial > Soil > Riparian zone | place: USA: East...
ATCTCGTCATCGGAACGGACGCGTCGTCACCGATGGCGATCGACTATTTCGAGCGAATGGGCGGCACCACGCTGTTCGACTCGAGTCGTGTCGTGTTCGCGCTCGACCATTACTCGCCGCCCTCCACGGTAAAGACGGCCGCCTTTCATGACCAGGTGCGCGCGTTCGTCAAGCGACACGGGGCGGAGTTGTACGACGTGGGCGCGGGCATCAGCCATCAAGTGGTCGCCGAGTTGGGACGCGTGTTGCCGGGCGATCTAGTCATTGGCGCGGATAGTCACACCGTTACGTGCGGGGCGCTCAACTTGTTCGCGACGGGCGTCGGCTCGTCGGATCTCGCCGCGGCGATGATCACCGGTCGCATTTGGCTTCGTGTGCCGGAGACGATCAAGATCACACTCCGCGGGAAGCGTCCAGCCGGTGTTGCGGCAAAGGACGTCGCCCTCGCGCTGATCGCCGAGCTTGGCTCCGAGGGCGCGAACTATCGTGCGTTGGAATTTCACGGCGCTGGTGTGGCGGAGTTCTCGCTGGAAGATCGATTCGTATTCTCGAATCTCGCGGTGGAGTCCGGGGCCAAGGCGGCGATCTTCGAAAGCGATTCTGCAACCGATGCATATCTCGCGGACAGAACGACGGAACGACGTCGCGGTGTCGCCGCCGATCCCGGCGCAACGTACGAACGCGAAGTCGTGATCGAGCTCGATACTGTCGTGCCGCGGATTGCAATTCCCCACTCTCCCAACGACGTCGTTCCGATCGGCGCCGCGCTCGGCACTCCGATTCACATGGTATTCCTCGGCACTTGCACTGGCGGCCGCGTCGGTGATTTCCACGAGGCACTCGCCGTTCTCGAGCGCGGTGGGAGTCGTGTGGCGGCTGGTGTACAACTCGTCGTCACCCCGGCGTCGCGCGAGGTTCATCGCCGGCTGATCGAGGACGGCTCGCTCGCCAAGTTCAGCGCGATGGGAGCGATCATCACGACACCTGGATGCGGTGCGTGTTGCGGCACCAGCGGCGCGATCCCCGGCGACGGCATGAACGTTCTGTCCACGGCGAACCGGAATTTCAAAGCGCGCATGGGTAACGCGAGCGCATGCATTTATTTGGCGTCACCGGCGGCCTGCGCAGCCGCCGCCGTCTCGGGTGTCATCGCTGACCCACGCGCGATTGTCTGACATGACCATTCATCTCGACGGACGTGCGCGAATCGTCGGCGCCGATATCAACACGGACTACATCATCGCGTCCACGCGCAAGCGCGATACGCTCGATGAGCAAATACTCAAGCACTACTTGCTCGAAACGGTCGATCCGGCGTTTGCCGCGTCCGTGCAACCAAGCGACCTCCTCGTCGCCGGCACCAACTTCGGCTGCGGCTCGGCCATGGAGATCGCGGCGACCGTGATTCTCGCCGCCGGAATCAGCGCGGTTTTGGCGCGAACTTTCTCGCGGACGTTTTTTCGCAACGCGATCAACAATGGTCTCCTTCCTGTCGAATGCGACACGAGCGACATTGGGGAGGGCGATCGTCTGGTCGTCTCGTCAAACGGCGCCGTCATCGACGTTGAGAATCGGACGAGAGGCACGACCATCGTCGCGGCGCCGCTCCCGGCGTTGATGGCGGATATTCTCGCCGCCGGCGGATTGGTCGAATTCACCAGGCAAGGAGGCTGGAGTAGAACAGAATCTGCCTAATCCCGCCCGCGACGGTAGCTTACGACGGACACCCGGACGGATGCTAGAATCGTAACTTCACGCTCCAGCCGGCCGTAGGGACGGCCTCCCTCACGCTCTCATTATGCTCGATCGCGAATTCATCGATCTTCAAGAGGCGCTCGCCGGAGAATACTCGCTCGAGCGCGAGCTTGGCCGCGGCGGCATGGGGATCGTGTATCTGGCGCGCGAAGTCCAACTCGACCGCCTCGTCGCGATCAAGGTGCTCCCACAGGCGCTTTCGCAGCGCTCCGACGTTAGAGATCGCTTCTTGCGCGAAGCACGGATGGCCGCGTCGCTGTCGCATCCCCACATCGTCCCGATCTATCGCGTCGGCGAGGCTCGCGGATTCGTCTTCTTCGTCATGGCCTTCGTCAACGGCGAAACACTCGGCGAGCGATTGCGCTCGCGCGGACCGCTGCCGATCGCTGCGACCACGCGGCTATTGCGTGAAGTCACCTGGGCGCTGTCGTACGCGCACGGCCGCGGCATCGTGCATCGCGATATCAAGCCCGACAATATTCTCATCGAAGCGGAGACGGGTCGCGCGCTCGTGAGCGACTTCGGCATCGCCCGCGGCGCCGCCGAAACAGAAATCACTGATCCGGGTCGAGTGATGGGGACGGCGCACTTTATGAGCCCCGAGCAAGCGTCGAGTGAAGCGCTCGACGGACGCAGTGATTTGTATTCGCTCGGCGTGGTCGCCTATCTCGCGCTGAGCGGCAAGCTTCCGTTCGATGCGCCGAGTGTTCCCGCACTTCTGGCCAAGCACCTCAGCGTCGCGCCGCCATCGCTTGCGACGGTCGCGCCCGATGTTCCGCGCTCGCTCGTCTCCGTCATCGATCGTTGTCTTCAAAAGAACGCGAACGATCGATGGGCGAGCGGCGAGGCGCTCGCCGAAGCACTGGAAAGTGCCTCCGCGCCGGCGCGAGCCAAACTTCCCATGGCACTTCGCGTCTGGGCCCAATCCGAAGATCCCATGCGCCCGGCGTACATGGCGTGGAGCGGCATCTTCACGATTACGCTGATCTTCAACCCTCGCCGCGATTGGATTACGCTGGGGCTCGACCTACTGCCGCTCATTCCGATCGTCGTTTTTCACGCGCGAAAATCCTACAAAGCATTGAGTGCGGGATACACGTTGCGCGATCTTCGTGCGGCGCTGGCCTCCTGGCGCTCCGAACGTCGCGAAGAGTTGGCGTTTGATTCCACGGCCAACGAGCCCGTCTGGGCGCGCGTCATGCGCGTGCTCACGTATGCGTCGGGCGCCGGCGCGCTGGCGCTCTTTCCGATTCTTCGCCATCCACACAACATGTCGCAGGCAATCGCGCTCGCGAGCACGATCGGCGGCGCCATCGTTGCCTTCACCGCTAGCAATGCGTTCGGCGTTCGCTTGATCAGCCCGAGTTTTCGCAGCAATTTGATCGGCGGCATTCGTTCAGCGATCTGGAACAGTCGGGTCGGCGAGTGGGCGGCAAAACTACTCACTCCACGAAAGCGCAGCGGTCTGGCCCAGCTCGACTACCGCCCGACCGAGATGGCCCTCGGCCTCGCCGTCGAGGAACTGTACGCGTCACTCCCCAAAGCGTACCGGGACGATCTTCCCGACTTGCCCGACGTCGTGCGACGACTCGAGATGCACGCCGCCGCCGCGCGGGCACGCGTCGACGAGTTGACTGCGTTGATGGCGCTCGGCGACCGCGATGCGTCGGCGTCATCAGATACGAGCGCCGCGGTCGCCGCTCGTGACGCCGCCAAGCGCGAGCTGGCGGACAGCGTCACCGCGCTGGAAGCCGTGCGTCTCGATTTGCTTCGACTGCACGCCGGTGCGGTTGACCTCAAGCCCATCACGATGGTGCTCGAAGCAGCACGTGAATTGGGCGAGCAACTCGACCGTCTCAACGATGCACAGCGCGAAGTCGACGATCTCGCCCGAACACTCCCGCCCGATCTGCGGCCGCATACTCCAGTATGATCGCCGCTGTCTGACTTCGCTCGCAGGATGAGAAAAGGAACGGCCGTCGCTGAGCGACGGCCGTTCCTTGCGATCCACCTGCCGGACTTCGAACTAATCGCCGGCGACCGGCGTGGGATGCTCCGCCGTCATTTGCTTTGGCGTCACTCCAAAGATGCGCGCAATCCTTGCGCGCCACTCATCGAGAATCTCATATCCCGTTGGGATGACGAGCAGCGTCAAGAACGTCGACGTGATCACGCCGCCGATGACTGCCGTTCCCAACGGCGCGCGGAACTGCGCGCCCTCGCCCCGGCCAAGCGCGACTGGAATCATGCCGGCGATCAACGCGAACGTCGTCATGAGAATCGGACGCAAACGAATTGCACCGGCCTCGATCAGCGCCTCGCGCAACGGCAACCCCTTCTCTTCTCGCGCCCACTTGGCGAAGTCGATGAGCAGAATCGCGTTCTTCGCTACGATGCCCATCAACAGAATCACGCCGATCAAGCTCATGATGTTGATGGTCATTCCGGTGATCGCCAGCGACACCATCACGCCGATCAACGACAATGGAAGCGACATCAGAATCGCGATCGGATCGACGAACGACCCGAACTGCACGACGAGGATCAGGTACATCAGCAGCACGGCCACGCCGAGCGCCGAGAAGATTTGTCCGAAGACTTCTTGCTGTGATTCGGCGTCGCCGCCGACCGTGTACCGCACGCCGGCCGGCAAACGCATTTTGTCCAGGCGTGCGATGATCTCGTTCGTGACGTCCCCCGCCGCGCGACCCGACGTGTTCAACTCGACCGTCACGACCGGCTCACGATTGAGGTGATCGATGATCGCCGGGCCCGTGCCTTCGCGAATGGTGGCAACCTGCCCGAGCGGCATCGTGGTCGGCACACCGTTTTGGCCGATCACGACCATCGGCAACCGCGTGAGATCGGAAGCGCGCTGCCGTGATTCCGGCGTCAAACGCACCGTCACCTTTCTCGACTTACCCGTCGGATCGATCCAATAACCGGCATCGATCCCAGCGAACGCGGGCCGCAACGACTGCGCGACCTGTCCGACGGTGAGTCCGAGCGAACCCGCGACACCGCGGTTGAGCTGAATCTCGAGCTCGGGTTTGAGTCCCTTGGTCGAGAGCCCGATGTCCACCGCACCCACGACTTGTTGCACTTCGTTCTTCACCATGTCGGCGGCCTGCGCCAGCGCCGCGACGTCCTGTCCGCGAAGCTGCAACTGAATCTGCTTGAAGCCTCCGCTGAAGTCGCTCGTGAACACCGACACCGATGCGCCCGACATCTGCTTGGTTTCGGTGCGGATCACCGCGGCAAGTTGTTCGACCGAAACATTTCTTTCCGTCTTCGGAACCATCTTCACGAAGATGTTTCCTTCGTCGACGCCGCCCGTCGCGCCGTTGCCGAGCGTGGTGTACGTGTACCGCACTTCCTTGTGCCCGCGTACGATGCGCGCTGCTTCCTCGGCCTTGAGGCGCGTGTATTCCATGTTCGCGCCCGGCGGTGTTTCCAGCGCGATCGTGAACTCGGCGCGATCGTCTTCCGGGAAGAATGCCGTGCCAACCGTACGGAACGCTGGGAAGAGTCTTGGCGCCATCCCGAAGGCACCCGCTCCGACGTAGAGGAATACGACACCGCCGGCCAGCACGATGAGCGCGCGCGTCGGGAAATTTAAACGCGCTTTCGCGATCCCGAACACAATGATCACGATTCCAATGAGCGCCAGCGCGAGTCCGGTCAATCCATACGTCGGCAGGAAGAACGACGAGATGAACGTCAGAAATGCGATCGTCACCATGGCCATGCGGTGATCCAGCGCCCACGCGATGACGCGACGATAGTTCTGCGCCTGCTTGTTGAACCAGACGTTGAACTTGTCGAGCTGCCGCGTGATCCACGCACGCTCGTGCGGCGCCTTGTGCGGATCGGGCCAGTAGGCCGAGAGCATCGGGTCGAGCGAGAACGACACGAACAGCGACACGGCGACCGAGCACGCAATCGTAAGCGCAAACGGCTTGAACCACTGCCCGCCAATGCCAGGCATGAAGCCGATCGGCACGAACACCGCGAGGATCGAGAACGTCGTCGCCGCAACAGCGAGTCCAATCTCGTCCGTACCGTCATGCGCCGCTCGGAAATGGTCTTTCCCCATCTCGATGTGTCGCACGATGTTCTCACGCACGACGATCGCGTCGTCGATCAAAATACCGATCGCCAGCGATAGTCCGAGCAAGGACATCGTTTCCAAATTGAAGCCCAGCACCCACACCGCGATGAAGCTTGCAAACACGGAAACCGGCAGCGCGATACCGGTGATGACCGTCGACCTCCACGAATTGAGGAAGACGAACACCACCAACACCGTGAGAATGGCGCCGAGGAAGAGCGCTTCCTCCACGTTCTTCACGGCGGCGGTGACGCGAACGCCCGAGTCCTTCACGAGATCGACCTTGGTGCCGGTCGGCAGCGTCTTCTCGATCGTCATCAATCGCTCGCGAACTTGCCTCGCGACGTCCGTCGTGCTGAAGCCCTTGGACTTCTTTACGTCGATCGCGATTGCTTCTTTGCCGTTGTAGAGCGCGAGTGTGCGCGGCTCTTCAGTTCCATCCTTGATCGTCGCGACCTGCCCGAGCCGAACGAGCTGTCCGTTGTGCTCAGCGACGACGAGATTCTCAAACTCGGCCGGGTTTTCGAGGCGTCCCTTCAGTCGAATGGCGCGTTCGTCGAGCGCGCCATTCACTCGGCCGACAGGCGCGGCAAGATTCTGATTCTGAAGCGCGATGGCCACCTGCGCGACGCTGACGGTCGCCGCCTGCAACTTGTGCGGGTCGACCTCGACCGTCATCTCACGTTCCACCTTGCCGAAGATCTGGACATCGGCCACGCCAGGAATGGCGCGCAGCTCGCGCGTGATGCCGGGATCAGCGAGTCGCGTGAGCTCCGGCGGCGACAACACGGTCGACGAAATCGCCACTGAGATGATCGGGCGATCGGTGTCGTTGAACTTGCTGACGATCGGCTCCTTCATTTCCGGCGGCAGATCGGTTCGAATCTTCGAGATCGCGTCGCGCACTTCCTGCGACGCGACGTTGAGATCCTTGTCGAACAGAAACTCGATCATGAGCATCGAGTAGCCGTCGTACGCTTTGCCCATGATGCGCTTCACGCCGGCGATCGATCCGATCTGCTCTTCCACCGGCTTGAGCACTTCGCTCTCGACCACATCGGGCGACGCGCCGGGATAGATGATGCCCACCGTCAGCCACGGCGGCGCCACGTCTGGAAACTCGTCCGTCTTCAGCTTGAACAACGCGAACATGCCGAAGATCACCATCGCCACCATCGCGACGATGGTGATCAGCGGACGCTTGATGGCAAAATCTGAAATAATCATGGCTTCCTCGTCGTATCCGACGGCGCGCTCACTCTGATCGCCGTCTTTTCGGAGATGCCGCGCGCCGCACCGAGGAGAATGGTGTCGCCCGATTGCACGCCGCTACGAACCTCGACTGTTTCAGTCGCCCCATCCCGAATGCCCAGCGTGACCTCCGCTTTTGCCACCAACCCATTCTTGATGCGCATCACGAACGGACGCAAGCCTCGTTCGTCGACCGCGCTCGACGGCAGCACCGGGGCGGTCCGGACCTCCGCGGCGACATGACCGTCGGCGAACAACCCGCCAACCAGTGTACCGTTGGTGTTGGGCAGCGATACAATGATGCGGACCTGACGCGTGGATGGATCAGCGACTGGATTGACTCGGGTGATGCGGCCCGTGAAGTGACGGTTCGGATAGCCATTGACGCCGAAGTCCACCGGCGCACCAACGCGAATCAACGCGAGCTGGTCCGCCGGAACCGACGCCTCGAGTCGCATCGTCGCCGGATTCACGATCGTGTATAGCGCCGCGCCAGTCTGCACGATGTCACCCATGTTCACCGACCGAGTGCTCACGATGCCGCTGAACGGCGCCTTCACCGTCGCCTTGTCGAGCTGCTTCGAGGCGTTCGCCAACTGCGACTTCGCGTTCGCCAACTGCGCCTCGGCCGACGAATACTGATTGCGCACGAGATCGACGTCGCGCTCAGCGATAGCGCCCGCCTTGAGCAACGCTTCGTTCCGCTCCAATTGCCGCTTGTTCAAATCCACGCTGCTTTGCGCAGTGCTGACCGCCGCGCGCGCCGACAACTCCGCTTCGCGCAACGTCGCGTCGTCGATGCGCGCCAACACCGCGCCCTTCGCGACGCGCTCACCCTGCTCGACCATCGTCTGCACCACGGCGCCGCCGACTTCAGCGCGAACCGACGCCTGCTCTTCGGGCGTGAGATCGCCGGAGATCGCCGGGCCGGACCGAATCTCTTGCGCCTTCACGACGGTGATGTTTTCCGGACCTACGACCATGGCCGGCGTGCCAGTTGTCGTTTTCGTCGCCTCGGCACCCTGACAACCGGCGAGTGTCACAAGGGCGACGACGAGTGCCGCGGTCGTCATCACACCGTGGTTGCGACGACTCGTTCTACTCCCGCTGCTTCGTCCCCGTATCATGGCTGGATGCTCCCCGAAACGCCGCCGCTGGCGGGCTGTGATGAAGTACCTGAAGGTTGTGTTTGCTGCGGTTGCTGCTGCGTTTGTTGTTGCTGTTGCGGCTGCGTTGTGCCCGACGTTCCGGATTGCAGCGGAAGATCCTTCAAGAGTGCCAACCGAACGCGCGCGACGGCGAGATTGCGCGCCGCTTGGGCCCGATTCGCCGACGCCTGCTCGAGCAACAGTCGCGACTGCGCCAGATCGGTCTGCGTTGAAATGCCCTCGCGGAAACGCACTTGATCGATCGCGTATGCGCGCTGAGCCTGATCCGCCGTTCCGCGACTCGCCTCCCATGAGGCCTGGGCTTGCTGCAACGCGTTCAACGCGACACGCGTATCGAGCGCAGCGAATTGTCGCGCCTGTGTGCGCTGGGCACGAACCTGCTGCAGCCCCGCTTGGGCGACGAGCTGGTCACCATGAATGCGCCCGCCGTCGAGCAGCGGGAAATTCGTCGAAACACCAAGCGTCCAGTTGTTCGCGCCGCTGCCAAGGCTTGGAAACGCGCCCGACGGGAAATAGAGTCGCTGATAGTTCGACACGATCGCGAGCGACGGAATGCGCTCGGACTTGGCGATGCGAATCTGCGCCTCTGAAGCGCGCACCGCTTCGTCGAGTTGACGGACCGGCGCGCGCGACGACACCGACGTATCCGGCGCGACGTTCGTGGCGATCGTTGGAAGCGCGGGACCTGCCGGCTCCTCGATCCGTGTGGTGAGCGCCACCGAGTCGTCGAGCGATATGTTGAGCAACTGCTTCACGCGAAGGTACGCGACCTGGCGGTTGGCCCGTGCGTTGATCGCAACAGGCAACTGGTTGTCGTGCGTCACCTGGGCGCGCAGCAACTCGTACTCCGACGCGTTCCCGACCTGTTTCGCCAAGCGCGTTTGGCCGAGCACGGCGTCAGTCTCCGCGACCGACGAGTCGGCGATCGTCACGAGTTGATCCGCCAGCACCGCATCGTAGTACGCCGACGTCACATCCAACGCGAGTTGCGCGCGCTGCGCCGAGACTTCGATGTTCGCCGAGCGAAGCTGCGCCTCGGCGGCATCATTTTGCGCGGTGATGCGACCGCCGGTGAAGACGTTCTGCGAAAACGAAAGTCCAAGCGCCCATTGATTGGCGGCGCCGAAACTCGTCTTGGTCAGGTCGAATCCGAAACCGCCGGCGGCGGCCGGACAGGTTGCGGCTTGTGCCAGCGCCGCGGCGCGCTGTTCAGGCGTTGCGTTCGACGCAACGAACGGAGCGCAGAGCGATTGCGTCGTTGGCGTGGGCGCGGTGTCGGCGGCCGCACCGGCAAAACTCGAAAACTGTGACTTGAGCGTTCTCGTATAGCCCGCAGTGCCGTTGAGCTGTGGCATGAACTGGCTGTGTGCTTGCGCCCGCTGACCGCTCGCCCGCGTGACGCCGGCCCGCGCGAGCTCGATCGTTTGACTCTGGGCCTGCGCGATCCGTAGCGCGTCGTCGAGCGAGAGTCGGACCGAAGCACCGCCGCGGCCGGCCGAGACAGTCGGTTGCTGCGCGATGGCGAGACTCGCGCACATGGCGAAGACGGGGAGAAACAAAAGCGATGTGATGGCGTTGCGCCCACGGCGCGGCTCCGCGGCGCGCGGCACGCCTCTGATCGGAACGAATTTCATGATGGTGTGGTGGCTAAAGGGCATGTCGTCGAAAACGCGGCGGTCAATCTCCAGCGGCGGAACGCGCGACCGGCGCGCGGTTGCGGACGGGCTTCACTCCCAAACCCCGCATGAAAACTCGTACGTATTTGGCGGGTGCTTCTGATTCAGGTTGAGGAAAGACTTCCGACATAACGTCGCGAGAGATTGCATCGCCAATGATCGAACTCATCAACATGGCAACCGCGGTCACGACGTCGCCGTCGGCAGACGCTATGCCCATTGTCTGCAAACGGAGCACGTAGCCGGTGAGAATCGCGCCGGCGGAGTTCGGTCCCTCGCACATCGACACCGCGGCGTCAGGTCGATCTTCCATTTCGCCGAACGACGTTCGAATCATCGAACGATTCTCCCGCATGTGCGCGAGCAGCAGCGCGCACCAGTAGGTCATCTCGCTCTCAGGATCCACCGGGTCATCCGGCAGCGAGGGAATTGGTGACTGCGCGACATGCGTCTGCATGAGCGCTTCGAAGAGCGCCGCCTTCGAGCCGAAGGTGCGAAAGAGTGTGACTTCGTTGACGCCGGCTTCGATCGCGATGAGGCGCGTCGTTGCGCCTCGAAACCCGTGCTGCGCGTAGATCTTCTTCGCGGCGTCGATGATACGATCGCGGATATCCATAGGACCGCGAAGGCTAAGCGGCCCCGATCCATGTTGCAAGTGATTACTTGCATACTTCAGATGTTTTGCCTTTCGGGCCGCTGAGTTCTGGTGCGGCCCAGGCTAGGGCCGCTTACGGACCAGGCGACGAACCGCTGAGTCCGCCGACGCGCCCGAATCTGCAGCGTCCACAGCGGCTCGTAGCGAACGCGCCCGTTGAAGGTGCGTTGCCAAACGCCCCGCCATTGACGCCGCGACCGCTCGAACTTCCGGACGCTCGGCCACCGCCATCAGCCGCTCCGCGTACTCGAGCATGACCTCGTGACTCTCGATCTGCTGCCGGACGAACGCACGATCGAGCGACGTCTTTCGAAACTGAGTCATCGAATCCAACTCGCCGCGCATCGTCGTCGAGATGCTCTGCCCGAGCGCCGGTACGACCGGCGCGATATGGACACGCTCGCTCAGTGAATCTGCCGAGTGTTGAAGCTCGGCGTGCTCGCGCGCGATCATGGCCGCGAACGCCCGTGTCGGTTCTGAATGCCAGCCCTCGAGCTCGAGATCGGCCGCGGCAATCGTTCGTGCGTTCATGATTCCGAGCAGTGCCAGCACGTTACCGTCGGTGACCCAGCGTCCCGCGGGACGCACCACCGAGTCATCGAGAATTTCGCCCGGTGACTCGGCGGTGTCGCGCTGTCGATGCGTCGTGTCGCGCACAACGACCGCCGCGGATTTTTTGACCTGCTTGTCGTCGCCGCGGCACGACGCCGACATCACAACAACCGCGCCGGCAAGAATGCCCATGAGTAGTCTCATATCGAGTCTCTCACGCGACGTATTCATCACAGTCCTTGGACACCACGCCGGCCACTGGCGGGCCTACGGCTTCGCGGCGCCGAGCTTCGTCTGCAGATCCTGCGCTTTGGTCAGATGCGCCTGAATGTTCGGAGCAGCTTTGGTGATGAGCGCCTTGAGCGATGAATCCTGCGCTGCGCCGAGGGCGGTCTGCGCTGTTGATAGCACGGCTTGGTGGTAGGCTACTTCGTGATCGATGTAGGCCTTGTCCCACGCCGCGCCTTTCGCCATCGCGGTGAGGCTGTCGTGCCACGCCTGCGCGGTGGCCTGGCTGTTGTCACCTGCGGGCGCCTGCGGCGTCACCTTCAATTTCGTGGCGAGATCCTGCCCCGCCTTTCTCAGCGCGTGGTGATCATGCATCATCATTTTTCCAAAGTCCTTCACGGCGGCGCTCGTCCCTTTTTCCGTTGCGACCTTTCCAGCCGAGCTATCAGTCGCGTTCGCTCCGTCCAGGATCGCGACGATGTTTGCGTCGGTCAGCGGCGCGGGCGCGGGAGCAGCCGGCGGCGCGGCAGCGGTCGCTTTGGCGATTGAGTCGGCAACTGCAGCCGAATCCACTTTGTTCTCCCCTTTCGAACACGCTGCGATTGCCGCGCACGTTGCGGCGACGGCGAGACTACGGGTTATGCGAATCGACATTTGTTGCCTCCGTTCGAGTGGGGGGAGTAGCGACCCGAAGAGTCGCAAGATCCATACACGCGAGGAGGATAGGATGGGAGGAGGATAGGATGATAGACAAAGGGCGAGCACCCAGATGACTCAGGACCGTTGACGTTCAACGCTCCAAAGCTCGCAGCTCGCGGCTCGCAACTGCTCCGCGAGCGATGTCCGTTAGCCCGACGCCCCTACGGATGCGCCGGCGTGACGTGGCGAACGAATAGCACGACGTCAAAAAACTTCGGCAACTCCATCGGGGTCAGGAACAACTCCGGCGCTTGCGGCGCGTACACCTCGGTGATCAAACGCGCCTGGTGCGGCCCGCGCAGCCACGTATTGCCGCCCGCGCCGACGATCGGTCGCACGTCGAGCCAGTACGCGTCGCCCGTGGCGCGCCGAAACACGTCCTCGAACTCATCGCTCGCCGACGGACTTATCCGAACATCGCGAAGTCCACTGAGCCCGCCGCCGGCGCCACCGCCACCTGCGGTGCGGCCGGACGACGGACGCTGCGCGCGAACGCTACCGTCGGCAAAGACGAACGCAATCGGACGATAGCGCGCACCGAGCTTTGTCCCGAGCGACATCCCGCTCTGCACAGTCGTTCCGCCGAGTGTGAGACGACCAGCTTCGACGTCGCCACCCCACGTCACCAACTTCGCATCCGGGCCGAGCAAGCTCGCGAGAAACAGCACGTGCTCGGCGACCGCATCTTGCCGAGGAAGGCGGCGAAGTCCAATCGTCACGTGGTGCTGAATGAGACGCGCCATCTGCTCGGCGTATGCCAACTCCGTGGCGTGCGATGTCGTACCCACGCGATGCCGAAGCGCGACGATGCTGTCGACGGCCGCAGTGGCCACGGGACCGCAACGCTGCCAGAACGTGCTGTCGGCAAGCCGTCCTTCCAATCCCCAGTGCGCGCCTTCGTTCGCGGCGACGCACCCGTACTCGCGCCTGAGCCACGCTCCGAGCGCGGCTCCCGTGATTGAATCCGGCAACGCGGTTACGACTTGCACCGCGTGTGCGGCACTCGGCAGCTCAAAGCCATAGAAACCGATTTGCTTGTCGGGAGCGACCGTTCGATTTCTCTCACGCATCGCGTTGATCAACGCAATCATCTCGACCGTTTCCCACCGCCACGAGCCGAGCGTGCGCGCGAGCCGCCTTGGATCACCAACGCCCGTCCGCACGTAGCGATCGAGCTCCATCGTCTCGGCCATCGGAGCTTGGATGGCAAGTCCGCGAACGTTTGCTGAATCAGCGAGGGCGAACAGCGCGCGTCGCACGATGTATGGAAACTCGTGCGTGCCTTCCGTAAGCTCACTGAATCCGATGACGCGTGCGTCGCCGGCGAGCGCCATCAGCGCATGTTGCTCGGCGGCGCTGGCAACCGAGTCGGCGGACGGAACACCCACGGCGTGCGCGTCGACCCAACGCACTGCCGCTGCCGCGGAATCAGAGAGTGTGACCGGCGGCGGCGGCGCCGGCGGCGGCGCGGAGTGGCAAGCCATCGCGATCGCGACGACTGGAAGTGCAACGAGGATGCGCGAGAAAATGGGCATGGTTTTCGGTCTGGCAGTCAATGTACTCACTCCGTGGTTTCATATCCGTCTCCCGCGCGGTCTGCACTTTCCTGCTCCAACAATACGCCAAGCTCGCGAGCCGCCGGCGTCGACGACCAGCCGCGAAGCGTCAGTTGCGTCAACGAACGACGAATCGACAATCCCATCACCGGCACGATCGCAAGCTTTCTTAGCGCCAATTGATCCGCGGCCGCGGCGCGCGACACAATCGCCAGACCCAGACCCGCGGCGACTCCTTGCTTGATCGCCTCGGTCCCACCAACGCGCATGGTGCGCGAGAGTCGAACGCCGTGAACTGCCAGCGCGCGCTCACTGACCTCGCGAGTTCCCGAACCGGGTTCGCGCACCAAGAACGTCTGCTCGGCCAGAATCTGGACGTCGACGCGCTCGAGAGAGCACAGCGGATGATCGGGCGCCGCGATCACGACGAGTTCATCCTCGCGCCAGGAACGTACTTCTACCCGCGGATGCGATACCGGTCCCTCCACGAGCGCGACGTCGACCCGAAATGCGAGGAGCATTCGGAGCACCGTTCGCGTGTTGGTGGCAGTGGTTTGGATACGCACGCGAGGATATCGCGTGTGGAAGCGGCCGAGCACCGCCGGCAGCATATAGGTGGCGATCGTCGTGCTTGCGCCAATCCGGAGCAATCCGCGCTTGAGCCCGCGGAGTTCGCGAAGTTCCTGTTCGGCAACCCGCTCGACTCCAAACAGCTCGCTTGCGCGATCATAGAGGGTCCGCCCCGCGTCCGTCATTCGGACCGATCGGCCACTTCTGTCTAAGAGCCTGACGTGGAGCTGCTTCTCTAACTCGTTGAGCGATTTTGAGATAGCTGGCTGACTTAGTCTGAGCGCGGTGGCGGCTTTTGTAAATCCGCGGTTGTCGACCACCGCAGTGAACAGCCGGAGATGGTGCAGGTTGATCATCATTACTCTGGGTTATCGACTCATGATAAGAATGTACTGGCCTCATGGTAGCGATTCGCCCTAGCATGCGACATGGCCATTTCCGTCCCCGCCGCGGGTCATCGCTCGCCGAGTCAGTTGCTGCCCGGAATCTTGGCCGCGGTGATCATCGGTGCGGTTGCAGTTGCCGGCGGTGCGTTCGAGGAACGGCTCGTTGGACGCGCGGTCATTGAGCCGCTCGTGCTGGCGATCCTGATTGGCATGGCTGTGCGAACAACGGTTGGAGAAATTCCGCGCACGGACGCCGGCGTGACCTTTGTCGCCAAAGATCTGCTCGAGCTCGCGGTGTGTCTGCTCGGCGCCACGATGGATGTGCCGCGACTGTTCGCCTCCGGCCCGCAGCTCGCGATTGGAATCGTGCTGCTCGTGTGCGTAGCGCTGACGGTCGGTTTGCTCATCGGCCGAGCGGCCGGGCTGTCGCCCAAACTTGCGATTCTCGTCGCCTGCGGAAACGCGATTTGCGGCAATTCGGCGATCGCCGCCGTGGCGCCAGTAATTGGAGCGAATCGTGAGGATGTCGCGTCGTCGATCGCGCTCACGGCGGTGCTTGGCGTGGGCGTCGTGCTCGGGTTGCCGTTGCTCATCCCGATTCTTGGACTCTCACACTATCAGTACGGCGTCTTGGCCGGTCTCACCGTTTACGCAGTGCCCCAAGTTTTGGCCGCCGCGTTCGCCGTGAGCGCCTTGAGCGGCCAAGTGGCGACAGTTGTAAAACTCGCGCGCGTGTTGATGCTGGGGCCGGTGGTGATCTTCTTCGCCATACGGGCGCACGCCGCGCATGCGGAAACAGGCGCTCGACTGTCAGTGCGGAAAGTCGTTCCTTGGTTCGTCGTTGGTTTCGTGCTGCTCGGCGCGCTTCGTTCCTTTGGCTTGATCCCTGATCCCGTATCCTCCGGATCGAAGATCATCGCCGGCTGGTTGACGATCGCCGCGATGGCGGCTCTCGGACTCGGCGTCGATTTGCGGTCGGTTCGCCGAGTGGGGGCGCGCGTCGTGGTTGCGGTGGCAGGGTCGTTGGCCGCGCTGATCGTGCTCTCGATCGTGTTGATCAGAACACTCGATCTGCGCTAGCTTCCGCGCTTCGCCGCGAGCGGGTGCGTTGCGCCGGGACTTGCCGCGATGGGTCGCGCGTCCTCTGCCAAGGTTCTAACTATGAAACATTCAATGCGTCGGCTGCTTGGCCTGACGTTGTGCGCCGGAACAGCGAGCGGCGTTGCCTGTTCCCAGAAGGACGGCGGCAAAACAGCCGGCGACTCCTCACAAGCGGCTTCCACTCCGTTCAGCGCGTTCGTCGATACCTACTTCGACTCGCTCTACTCGTTTACTCCTACGGCTGCGACCGCCGCTGGATTTCATCAGTACGACAGCCGGCTCGATGATCTGTCCGCGGCCACGATGACGCGGCGCATTGCGACGCTGCAGTCGCAGCTGGCGCGCCTCGATTCATTGCGCGCGACAAAGCTGACCGCCGACGACTCGATCGACGCCGCAATGCTCGACGGCGCGATTCATTCCGAGCTTCAGGATGAGTCGACGCTCAAGTCGTGGCAGAAGAATCCAATGGGCTATGTCGCGCTGGCCGGCGGTTCCGTGGACCTGCTCATGAAACGCAACTTTGCGCCGCCCGCCGAGCGTTTGCAGTCGGTCACAGCGCGGTTGCGTGGAATTCCGCCGGTGCTCGCAGCCATGCGAGTCAACGTGTCGAATCCGCCGCGGGAATTCACAGATCTGGCAATGCGAATTGCCGGCGGTTCCGTGGGCTTCTTCAAGAACGACGTTGCCACGTGGGCGAGGGACGCTGCCGGCACCGACACCATGGCTCTCCGCGCGTTCACGGCGGTCAACGATTCCGTCGCGGCGGCGATGCAGTCCGCTGCCAAGTGGCTGCAGTCCGATCTGATGCTCAAGTCCAAAGGGTCGTACGCAATTGGCGCGCAGGAATTTGCGAACAAGCTTCGCTACGACGAGATGACCGACATTCCGCTCGACCGTTTGCTCGCGATCGGCGAAGCGGATCTCGAGAAGAATTACAAAGACTTCGTGGCGACAGCGGCGAAGGTTGCTCCAGGGAAGAACGTGCACGACGCATACGCGGTGCTCATGAACGAGCATCCCACTGCGGCCAATTTGATTCCGTCGGCAAAAAGCACGGTCGAGGGGATTCGGAAATTCCTCGTCGATCACCAAATCGTCGACATTCCGTCCGAAGTTCGGCCGATCGTGACCGAAACGCCGCCATACGCGCGAAACGGATCCTTCGCCTCAATGGATACGCCGGGAGCGTACGAGACCAAGGCGACGGAAGCGTTCTACTACGTCACGCCGCCGGAGAAGGATTGGGACGCGAAGCACATCGAAGAGCATCTGCGCTTGTTCAATCCCAGCGTGATGCAGTTGATCACCGTCCACGAAGTGTTCCCCGGCCACTACCTGCAGTTCATCTACGCGAAGCAGTTCCCGACGAAGACGCGAAAGCTCCTCGCGGCGGCCAGTAACGCCGAAGGATGGGCGCACTACGCCGAGCAAATGATGGTGGACGAGGGTCTTGGTGCGGGCGATCCCAAGATTCGCCTGGCCCAGCTCGAGGAGGCGTTGCTGCGCGACTGCCGGTGGGTGGTCGGCATGAAGGAGCACACGCAGGGCATGACCGTGGAGCAGGGCGCGAAGCTGTTCGTCGACAAGTGCTTTCAGGAGCCGGCGAACGGCTACGAGGAAGCGCGCCGCGGAGCGTACAATCCGACATACCTCTACTACACGCTCGGGAAGTTAGAGATCTATAAACTCCGCGAGGATTACAAGAAGGCGAAAGGCAGCGCGTTCACCCTGCGGGAGTTCCACGACCAGTTCGTGAAGCAGGGCGGCGTGCCAATCAAATTGATGCGCCGCCTTCTGCTCCCTGGTGATACGGCCTCGGTCCTGTAGGACGCTCAGAAGGACGCTCAGATCTTGACGACCGCGGCGGCCCAATCCGGCGCGTCGGTGTCCTCTTGATAGAGCTTGTCGAGGTCGACGGTAATGCCGGCCGCATCGCGTGTGACGGCGAACCGATCCATGTTGCGCGTGGCTCGGCCGCTGTCGGCGACGTATTCACCGTTTGGCAGGAACTTCGAGTGGTGCTTGGGACACTGGAACGCGTGATCGCGATCGTCCCACTTGAGCGCGGTATTCTGGTGCGGGCAGGAAAGTGAGAACGCGTACATCGCGCTCTGCCAACGCACGAGAATGACCTCGCTGTCCTTGTCGATGACGGCGCCGTCGGCAGTCGGAAGCGTGTAGTGGCGCGTGGTGCCGGTCGCACTCGTCGACGTGATGAACTCCAGCGGCATGGCAAAGGCCGCCGTCTTCGTCATGCCAACGCCCACGAGCGCGCCGGCGACGCCGAGAAATGTGTCACGCAGAAAACGACGGCGACTCGATGGCAGGAAACACTCTTCCTGCTCGCACTCGTCGTGCGTGTTCGATTCCTGATTGTTCAATCGATCGGACATGATTTGGTCCTCATCGGGCCAAGGCACACGCGTGCTACTCACCGCGCATTTGGATTTGCGACCAGTTCCCGCTTGGCAGGAGACTCGGAACCCTCCAACGCGGGGCGCATGCCGTGGTCGCGCTGGAGGGTCAAATAACGTCGTTCAGAAGAGTTACGGATGAACGACGCGAAGCGTTGTCGGTGGCGATCGTCTGTAACGGAGGACGGCCCCATCCGCACGTGCGGACGGGGCCATTGCCGCCATTCTGAATGCTGCGACAAAGGAATCGACGCGTTCGCTACGTTCGCTACGTTCGCTACGCGTTCGCTACGCGTTCGCTACGCGTTCGCTTTCAGTTCGTCGAATCGCACGAGGCGACGCTGATCTTCGTCCCACAGCGCGAGGCGCAATGCAGCCATACCGCTGCGCGGTGTAATGACCGGCGCCGATTGAAAGAGCGGATTCTCGTCGTGCGCTCTCTGCAGCCGATAGTTCGGAATCCGCGGCGCGAGATGATGCACGTGATGGAGTCCGATGTTGCCGGTGAACCAACGCAACACAAGAGGGAGCTCTAGGTGCGAGCTGCCGCGCAAACACGCCGTCACGTAGTCCCACTCTCCGTGCTCCTCCCAGTACGCATCCTCGAATTGATGCTGCACATAGAAGAGCCACACACCGGCCATCGCGGCGAAGTAGTACGACAATCCGTACACGAGCAGCACCGTCTTCCAACCGAATACCCACATCGCAAGGGCGAGCGTGATGACGATCGCGGCGTTCGTACTCCACACGCTGGTCGCTTGACGATCGCGGGTTGCCGTGCTTCGCGGTCTGAAGCGCTGGCCGACCGCGAGATGGACGGGCCCTCCGAACAGCAGCGACGCGGGATGACGGATCACGCGATACCAAAACTGATCGCGCGGCGTTTTCGCTTGATATTCTTTTACGGTCAACGTGGGAACGTCGCCATGTCCGCGCCGATCGAGGTCACCGGACGATGCGTGATGGAGCGCATGGTCGCGACGCCACTGGGCGAACGGCGTCAGCGTCAGCACGCCGGTGATGAAACCGACGATGTCGGTCGCGCGGCGTGAGGCGAGCAGCGACCCGTGCGCGCAGTCGTGCATGAGAATGAATGTGCGCACGAGCAACCCGGCGGTGGGTAGCGCGAGCAGCAATCCCAAGGGAAGGAACCAGTCGAGCGCCGCGGCCATGGCCCACATGGACAGGGACAGCAGGCCGAGCGTCGAGACGATTTGATAGATCGCGCGGAGGAGGTCGGGGCCGATGTACGGCTCAACGACCGTGCGCCAATTCGTTTCCCGCGGCTGCGCGATGTGGGTCATACGTCACGCACCATGGTGGCACTGGCGAAATACTGGCCGGCCAGATTTCGCGACGAGTATGCGGAGCCATCGCCGCCCTCGGGTCGCCAACACCAATCCTCAGGGCTCTTCGCCTCGGGACGAAACACGCGTTCGCGAGTAGGCGACGCCGTTTGCCCTGCACCCATCGAGCGTCCGTGCGCAACTGCGCCTTCCCACTCGATGACCAGAAGTCTGCCGTCGGCGAGATTCCCGGAGCGATCCGCAACCCAGGACATGCTCAAGCCCACTGCTCCGAGCTGTACGACGAGCCGCTGAGGCGCGGAGTGGAGAGCAAATTTCTTCTCTCCATCGCGCGCGCCTTCGAATTTTACTCGGCGTTCCAGCTCGGCGGTCAACGTGTCGAACTCGCGGCGAAGCGCCGTGAGTGCACGCGGCTCCGACATAAATGTTCGTGGTGGCTGGCTCCAGGCGGGAAGCGGTTCGGCCGGCTCGGGCACAGGTTTGGGTCGCGCGTCATGCGCTTCGCCGCCGTTGGAAACGATCGCCGCAATGATTTTTTCCGCGGCGCCATCGACACCCGACTCGCGGATGGCGCATGACGGCGCAGAGCTCAACCAGCTCGGGACCGGCTCGTCGTCGAGCAAGACGACACGAATCGAGCGATGACGCTTGGCGCGAACGCGTTCGCGCAGCGAGCTGGCGTCCGCAGCGGTCAGTCCGTCGTGACCCCACAGACGCTGGTGCAGAACCACGACGACGCGCGCCGACGTTTCCATCATTTCGGCCGCGGCCACATCGCCATCGACATCCGGCCTGACGTCCGCCTTCTCGGCGCGCCAAAACAGGGGCGTCATGAGACGCATTGCCAGACGTTCGGATAGTTCGGCGACGAGCAGTGAATCGTAGGAGACCGCCGAAATTGCGACGTCGTGCGAAAAGCTCTTCATGGAGACCCTCGATACGGGTGTCGCGGACATTGCGCCTTCAGTGACTGAGAAGCGCTGGACCAAAACGACTCTCGAGAGTCCGGTGGCATTTACGCCAAAGAACTGAGAAAGGAGCGGGCCGTACCCCGCTCGCCAGCATGGTGGAATCTAACGCGAGCGTGCCGACTTCGCGCTTGGTGGCACGTATGTCGCTGCAAAGCACCGTCTTGCCCTGAAGCGAAATTTGCAGAATTCGCGCTAGAAAACGGTCATAATGTCCTTATTGGCCAGACGGCGGGCTGAATCCTGTCTTGGCGCTCGACTTAATCGTGCCTACAGAGCGTTGTTCGTCAGCCAGTCTTTGAGAAAGCCGGTGATGTACGCTCGGGCCTTTCGCGTGGAAAAGGTGTGATTGCTCCAATGCACAAACTCCACGCATAGCCCCGCGTGAGCCGCGGCCCGGGGGAATCGCAACCGAAACTGTGTGCGATGGTTGTAGTAGTCGGAGACTCCCCCGGTAAAGACGAAGGCAAGGGCGACCTTCCGCGCGAGGAGCGTGTGCAGGTTCGCGTCGAGTTGCTCGACAGGAACCGGCATCCGAACCCCCGTCATGACGGCTTCGCGCCGATCGCGTTCGGACTGGACCTGATCACCGGGCGCGGTGGCCGCCCGAGCGAGTTGCTTCGCAAACGTCCGCCAGCTCGCCATGCGAAGCACTCGAACCGCGAGATGTTGAACGAAATAACTCCAATTCCGGAACGGGCCCGGCATGTCGATCATCACCGCGCCAACCACGCGCGGATCGTGAACCGCGTGTTCGAACGAATCGAAGGCTCCGGAGCACAATCCGGCAAGGACAAAACGCTCGGCGCCATACTCTGCACTCAGAAAATCGAGCGCCGACGAAATGTCTCTGGTGACGGAGTCCGCCAGCGACAGCGTCCATTCGCCGGACTGGCGCTCCGAATCGCCGATGCCGGACAGATCGAACCGCAGTGTCGCGGTGCCGGCTTCGGCGAATGCGCGCGCGAATCCGACATAGAGCCGATGTGCCCCGACACGATGAATGACTCCCGCGTTGATCAGCACCACGTGCGCGCCTCCAACCCGAGGCTCCGCCGGGATCGTCAGGATGCCGACGAGGCTTTTGCCCTCGCCGAACGTGACGACCTTTTCGCGAAACGGCAGGCTCACGACAGCCACGCCACGATTCTCTTCAGCGTATTGACGGGCATCGCGGCAGTGCCGACGGGCCGCTCTTTCCACGCCATGGTGTCCGGCGTGTGCTGCAACGTGCAATCGACCGCGGCCGAGATCAGGCGATCGCGGAGCATTTCATGCTTGGTCGCCGACGCGGCTGTCGTCACTATCAGAGTTTTTGGAAGCGGCGGACCGAAGCTTTCGAGGGTGACCGCTTCGATGTCCGTTCGCGCGCGCGGGGTGATTCCGAGTCCGCACGCGTCGACGATTTCATCCGGCCGCGCGGGCGTGGCGTGAATTTCCGCGAGATACTCGCGTCCGTCGCAGATGACGTCCCAAAGCACCAACCGGTCGACGTCGTCGCGAGTCGCCGCTACCTCTGCGGCGAGCGTTCCTCCGAATCGCAGGCCGATCAACGCAACCCGCGATACTTGGCCGACGTCCATCAACTCGGTGATCGCCGTATCAACGTCGCGGCGCCAATCCGCTTGATTCGTGTCTTCGAAGTCACCGGCAGAGTCGCCAGAACCGTAGTAGTCGAATCGTAGGACGTGGCATCCGGCGGCGGCAAGCTGCCTGGCGAGAAGTCGGTACGTGGGATGCGCGAAAACCTGTTCGTCGCCCAAAGGGGGGCAGAGGACAATGCCAAGATCTCGACTCGCGTCGCCTGGCGGATCGTACGCGCCATACAGTTGCCGGGCCGATCGGCCGAAGAAAAACGGATTCATGAGCGAGGCTGGTCGGCTGGCCCGATGGGAGCGCGCTTCGTATTCTCCTCACCGACATCCTGTTCACTGATCCACGCATCATCGGTGCTCGGTCCAATTTTCTCAACAACCCCAGAGTCCACGAGCGGCCCACCCGCCCAACTCTTCCCGAGTTGCGTCCGCGTCGCGTTTTCAGACGGCCGTGAGGAACCGCCCGCACTCTTTCCCGAAGAGGCGGAGGCGGTCCGCGATGCAGTGGCGTCGCGGCGACGGGAGTTCGCGCTCGGGCGCTGGTGCGCGCGGCGCGCCCTCACCGAGCTTGGTGTGGCCGCGCAAGCGATCCAGGTCGGGCAATACCGAGCGCCGTGTTGGCCGGCTGATGTCGTGGGCAGCATTACCCACTGCACCGGATTCGTCGGCGCCGCGGTCGCGCCGACCGAGTGTCTGCGTGCTATCGGCTTCGACGCCGAACGTGCGGAATCTCTCGATGCAGACATCGTTTCGCTCATTTGCACTCCCGCGGAAATCGCCTGGGCGCGCGAAAGGCAGGATGGCCGCGAGTTGGAGTGGGCTAAAGTAATCTTTTCGGCGAAAGAAGCCATCCATAAATGTGTATGGCCGCTCTTCGGCCAACTGCTCGACTTTCTCGACGTCACGTTGGATCTGGATCCGGTCGGCCACACATTCTCAGCGCGCGCCGCAACGCCCGCCGCACGAGCAGGCGCGGATCTCGCCTGCATCACCGGCCGCGTGGCCGTCACGAAGCGGTTGGTGTTCACGTGCGCATTCGTCGAGTCGTCTCCCGGATCGGTGACGACATAAGCAACGACAGTGCCGTGAATCGAGCACACAATGCCGGAACTAGAATCAACCGTTTGCTCAACGTCACGCCTCGGGCGCCTCGGTCTTCGCTGAGGCGATTTTGCCCAAGGTCTCGAAGAACAACAGGCGGGGGTCGGGCCGCCATCCGGTCCGGCGGTGTATCTCGTGCACCGCGCGCATCGACAACAACGAATGGCCGCCGAGCTCGAAGAAGTTGTCCGTCGTGCTGATGCGTTCGACGCCGAGGATGTCCTTCCAGATGGCGGCGATGACCACTTCGTTCGGCGTCGTGGGCGCCTGGTAGCCTGACACGGCGCGGCCGGCCGACCGAAGCGGATCGGGCAAGGCTTTCCTGTCGACCTTACCGTTGGGTGTGAGGGGCAAACTCTCGAGCGGCACGACGAGTGACGGAATCATGAAGTCCGGCAACGTATCACGCAGGAACGTTCGAATCTCCGACGCCGTCAGCTCGGCGCCTTTCGTGAATACGACGTACGCCGCCAACCGTTCGTGTCGAACGTCGACGACACACTGATTCACTTCGGGGGCTGCCGCCAACGCAGCTTCGATCTCGCCGAGCTCGATGCGATAGCCGCGCAACTTCACTTGATGATCAAAGCGACCGAGATGTTCGAGCGCGCCGTCGGCCGCAAAGCGAGCGCGGTCTCCGGTGCGATACATCCGAGCGTTGCCGACGACGAACGGGTCGGCGAGAAAGCGTGATGCCGTCAACTCGGGGCGGTTGAGATACCCGATCGCGACGCCGGAGCCGCCGATGAACAATTCCCCGGGAACTCCAATCGGAACGAGTTGGAGCCCTTGGTCGAGCACGTAGACGCGCGTGTTCGCGATCGGTGCTCCGATCGGAACGGTGCCTGCTCCATGCGTCACACGCTGTACGGTCGACCAGATCGTCGTCTCCGTCGGCCCATAGAGGTTCCACACCTCGCGCGCGCGCGTGAGGACTTCTTCCGCCAACTCGCGCGGCAACGCCTCGCCGCCGCAGAGAACTGTAATTTCAGGAGTCTCACCGGGCGTCCAGCCTGCGTCGATCAGGCTGCGCCACGTGGCGGGCGTCGCCTGCATCACCGTTGGCTGGCGGGCCAGCATCAGGTCACGGAGGCGGCGGCCATCGGCGGCCACTTCGCGGGAGGCGAGAACGATCGTCGCTCCGCACACCAGCGGGAGATACAACTCGAGGCCGGCGATGTCGAAGGAAATCGTCGTGACGGCGAGCAGCGCGTCGTCGGACGTCATCCCCGGCGTCTCGCGCATCGACCAGAGGAAGTTGACGAGCGCGGCGTGACTGATCTCGACGCCCTTGGGATTGCCGGTGGATCCAGAGGTGTAAATGACATACGCGCGCGAATCCAGCCTGGGAGCGGGTTCGACCGCCGCCGATGATTCCTGATCGAGCGCTCCGTTGTCGCGATCGAGAACGACCACGATGGCGTTCGACGACGGCAGCCGCGCGGCAAGCTTGGACTCGGTGATGATCGCGGTTGCGCCGCTGTCGTCGAGCATGAACTGAACGCGATGCGCGGGATACGCCGGATCGATCGGAACGTACGCGGCGCCCGTCTTGAGAACCGCGAGTAGCGCGACGACCATTTCGGCCGAACGAGACAAGCTGACGCCCACGAGCGCCCCTGTCTGTACGCCGCGCCGTCTGAGATAATGGGCCAACCGATTGGCGCGCGCGTCGAGCTCCGCGTAGGAGAGCGTCGTTCCGTCACTCTCGATTGCGATCGCGGCCGGTGCTCGAGTCGCCTGCGCCGCGATGAGGGTGGTGACGGCCTCATTGGGGAACGCTGCGCTTGTGGCGTTGCGCGTTTCGACGAGCACTTTGCGTTCAGTCGGCGAGACCATCGGCAGGCGCCCGATGGGTTGCTCCGGCTGTCGCGTGGCCGCGTCGAGCAAACTCACAAAATTCGCAACGAATCGATCGATCGTCGGACCGTCGAAGAGGTCCGTGTTGAAGCTCACCGCGACACCAGACTTGTCCGCAACCACGAGATTCATGGCGAGGTCGAACTGCGCGGACGGCCGATCGAATGGAAACAATTCCGCGGTCAGACCGGCCATCGCCAACTCCGCCGCTTTCGTCGGCGCATTCGCCATGTTGAACATGACTTGAAACACCGGCGATCGACTGGCATCGCGCTCCGGAGCCAACTCGCGGACAAGACGCTCGAACGGCAGGTCCTGGTGTGTGAATGCGTCGAGTGCGACCGCGCGAACGCGATGCAATACGTCGTGGAACGATGGATCCCCAGACAGATCGTTCCGATGCACGAGGGTGTTGACGAACGTTCCGATCAACCGCTCAACGCCAACGTGCGTGCGATTGGCGATCGGGACGCCGACGGCAATGTCGTCTTGGCCGGTGTACCGATATAACAGAACGTTGAACGCCGCGAACAGCGTCATGAACGGTGTGACGCCCTCGCGAACGCTCAGCGCACGAAGACGATGAACGAGCTCGGACGGAAGCTCGGCGAAGCGACGGTCGCCGTTCGCGGTCTGGAAGGGCGGGCGCGGATGGTCGGTTGGAAGTTCGAGCGGGGCGAGGTTCGCCAGTTTCGGCTTCCAATACGCGAGTTGCTCCTCGAGCCGCCGTCCTTCGAGCCATTCGCGCTGCCAGATCGCAAAATCGCTGTACTGAAGCTCGATTGGTGCAAGTTGAACAGGTTCGCCGTGCACTTTCGCGTTGTACAGTCCCGCCAACTCACGTCCAAACACACCGAACGACCAGAGATCTCCAATGATGTGATGGAATCCGAACACCACAATGTGTCGTTCGTCGGCCACCCGAATGATCAACACCCACCAGACGGGCCCCTTCTCGAGGTCGAACGCGCGCGTGGCAAACTCGGTCGCGATGTGCTGCGCCGCGGGAATGCGTTCCTCTTGAGGCAGCGTTCGGAAGTCACGTTCAGTCAGCGCGATCGGCCTGGTGGACACGACGCATTGTTTTGGATCGCCCTCGGGCGACGAGAAGGTCGACCGCAGCGTTTCGTGGCGCTCCACGAGATGCTCGAGACTCGCGACGAACGCATTTCTATCGAGTGCACCAGCGAGGTCGACCGCAGAAATCATGTTGTAGGCGGTACCGTCGGGCAGCAGCTGCTGCAGGAACCACATGCGTTCCTGCGAGAACGACAGCGGCTCCTCGGGCACGCGAACCCGTGCGCGCAGGCCAGTCTCCGGCATTCGTTCGCCCGATACTGATTCTTGAATAGCCTTGGCGAATCCTTCGATCGTGGGCGCGGCGAACAGACTTCGCAGCGACAAGCTTGCGCCCGTCACCGCGCGCAGTCGCGCGACCACCTGCGTGGCATTGAGCGAATGCCCGCCTAACGCGAAGAAGTTGTCGTGCACGCCGATCGTCTCGACGTCGAGGACATCGGTCCAGACGTCGACGAGCATTTGCTCGATCGGATTGCGCGGCCCGACAAATTCATGATGGTCTTCAAGACCAAGCTCGCGCACTGACGGAAGTGCGCGACGGTCGATCTTCCCGGTCGGCGTGAGCGGCAGCGATTCGCGCAACACCAACGCGGTGGGAACCATGTTCGCCGGCAAGGACCGCGACAGGTGATCTTTAAGCTCGGCCGTGGTCACACCCGATGCCGGATCGATAACTACGAACGCAGCGAGCATCCGGTCGCCATTCTCGGTCGGCTCCGCCGTCACCGCGCAGGTGACGACGCTCGGATGCGCTTCGAGACACGCCTCGATCTCGCCGAGCTCGATCCGGACGCCGCGAATCTTGACCTGTTGGTCCTTGCGTCCAAAAAACTCGATCGCCCCGTCTGGCCGACGTCGCCCGAGGTCGCCCGTGCGGTACATCCGTGTTTCAGCGGAACCGTCCACCGGAAGAAACGCCTTTGCCGTGAGCTCCGGCTGATTCCAGTAGCCGAGCGCCACGAAGGGACTCTTGATGACGATTTCGCCGAGTACGGAGGTTGGGCGTCCTTGGTCGTCGAGGAGAAGGACTTCGGTATCCGCGACCGGATGGCCAACAGGTACGGTCGTTCCCGAAAGAGCGTCGCCGTCACCATAAAAGAACTGTAAAGCCGTCGTCGATTCCGTCGGCCCGAGACCGTTGACGAAAACACTTCCGGCAGCGAACAGCTCGCGGAAGCGCTCGATGTCTCGCGGCTGCGCTTCTTCTCCGCCAAGCACCACGCAGCGAACGCTGTCGCAATCGCCGGCATGCAGCATCGCGCTCGCGGCGCGATACACGGTGGGCGTCGCGTGAAAAATGGTGATCCCGGCCGTGCGCAGAAGCTGCGCCAACGAGTCCACGCCCTCTCGCCGAATATCCAACGGGTGCAGCTCGGCGCCGGTGAGCAACGCACCGAAGATGTCCATCAACGACGCATCGAAGGTGTACGGTGCAATCAGCGCGAGCCGATCGTCGGGCGTCAGCTCCAGGGCGTTGATGTAGACATGTGCGTGGTGAAGTGCATTGCGATGACTTTGGACAACGCCCTTCGGCTGTCCGGTAGAGCCGGACGTATAGAGGATGTACGCCGGGCTCTCCGGACGCGGCGGGTTTACTGTCGCGGTGCGCGAGGCAGGCTTGGCATCATCGCGCACCACCACGAGCCTTTTGTCCGCCAAGCGCTCGGCCAGCTCGGCGTGCTGCGGCTCGCACAGGATGACAGACGCGCCGGAATCGGCGAGAATGAAGGCGAGTCGATCGGGCGGAAACGACGTGTCCAGCGGAACGTACGCGGCTCCGCTCTTCGATACGCCGAGTATGGCGGGAAGCATTCCCGTACCGTGATCATAGAGAAGCGCGACACGCGCGGCTCCGGCGTCCACGTGTGGCGCGATCAACGCGGCGACGCGATCGCTCCGCTCGTCGAGCTGGGCGTAAGTGAGCGTCGTGTTGCCAACTGAAACGGCGGTGCGGTTCGCGTGCCGGTTGGCGATTTCCGCGAAGCGCTGCGGAATCGTGGCTCGAGCGAACTCTGAAGTCAGTCGCGTGAAGTCGCCGCAGCGACGCGAGTGCTCGATGCGCGCCGGGTGTCCCGCGACGGGGGCGAGGGAAATCTCCCCGATACGCTGCGTCGGGTCCTCGACGATTGCGTCGACGAGTCGCCGGTAGTGTTCGAGAAACGTTTCCATCCGCCCGCGCGAAAACAGATCGGCGTTGTAGATGAGAATGAGACGCATTCCCGCCGACTGCTCGTGCGCGTAGAGCGTGAGGTCGAATTTCGATTCGCCATCGAAGGAGGTCAGCAGGCGATCGAGCGGCGGCGGCCGCAGCGTGAGCCCTTCGACCTGCATTTCCTCGGGCGCGTCCAACGTGAACATGTTGAACATCACCTGGAACAGCGGCGTGCGACTCGTGTCGCGCTGTGGATGCAGCACGTCGACGAGCCGGGCGAACGGCAGCTCTTGGTGGACCATCGCCTGACGCGCGGTCTGGCGAACGCGCCCGAGCAATTCATCGAACGTGGGATCACCGGAGATGTCGGAGCGTAGCACCAAGGTGTTCACGAACATTCCGAGCAGATCTTTCGTCTCTGCCCGGTCGCGACTGGCCACTGGGGAGCCAACCGCGATGTCGACGTCGCCGGTATATCGATACAGCAGCGCGTTGAACACGGCGAGCATCGTCATGTACATCGTGCTTCCGTGCCGTCGGCTCAGCGTGCGAAGCTGATCGGCGATTTCCGGCGCGAACGTCGCGTGCTGCACCGCGCCGCGGAACGTCTGCACGGCGGGACGCGCATGATCCGTGGGCAGCGCGAGCGTCGGCATCTCGCCGCCGAGTTGCTTTGTCCAATAGGCAAGCGACTGCTCGCAGGCCGGCGACTGGATCCAGGCACGTTGCTGCTTGGCGAATTCGACATAGCTCACGGGAATCGGCGGAACGAGCGGAGCCGTTCCAGTGAGCAGCGCACGGTAGTGTGCGATCAACTCTTGCATCAACAGCACGATCGAATACCCGTCGGCCGCGATGTGGTGCACCGTCAAAAGCAGTTGATGCGAGTCGGGCGCGAGGCGCAGCAGTGTCGTCCGCAGCGGTAGCTCGGAATCGAGATGGAACGCTCGCTCCCAATCTCCTTTGCGCAACGCGTCGCTCTTTGCCTGTCGTTCCGCGGGCGTGTAGCCTGACAAATCGATGAGCGGCAGCGTCCACGAGAGCGACGGACCGACGCGTTGACTCGGACGACCGTCAACCTGAACGAACGTCGTACGAAGCGTCGCGTGACGCTCGACGACAGCCGTCATGCTGTTCGTGAGCGCGCCGACGTCCAACGGACCGGTGAGATCGAGAATCAACCCAACGTTGTACGCGGCGCTCTCAGGTTCCAGTTCTTGAAAAAACCAGAGTCGCTCTTGTGCGAGCGACAGTGGCGACGCGTCTTCAACGCCCGGGCTCGCATCGTCCGACGCGTCGGCGACGCGGCGTGCAATTCCGCCGAGAACCTCGCGAAGCTCGTCGCGTTTGGCGCGAAGCTCATCCCGAAGCTCGGGCGTGAGCACGCCCGCCGGCGCCGAGACGCGAAGATGATCGCCGTCGAGCCAGAGTCGGACATCCAGACTCCGAAGGCGCTCGAGCAATTCCTCGGCGGACGCCGGCGACAGGGTCGAATTCTCGTCCATCACAATTCCATTTCCTCGCGCGCCGCGGCGGCGGGTTCAGCCGCTGCGGCATTCGCGGAGACGATTTCGTCGACGCGATGTGCCATACCGGCGACGGTAGGAGTTTCGAAAACAGCGTAGACCGGGAAGTCGATCCGAAAGTGATCTCGAATCCAACGGGCAAGACCGGTGGCCAGAATCGAATGACCTCCGAGCTCGAAGAAGTCGTCGTCCACACCAACTCGCTCGACGCCAAGCAGGCGCGCCCATTCCACGGCAACGGCTCGTTCGACATCCGTGCGTGGGGCAGTGTACGGGCGAGTCGAGCTCGACTCGATCTGATCGGGAACGGGAAGCGCATTCACATCCAACTTGTGACTGCTCGTCAACGGCAATGCCGCGAGACGAATGAATGCGGCCGGCACCATGTAATCCGGGAGCGAGCGGCGAACAAACGTCTGCAGCTCCGCGCTCGGCGCCTCAGCACCAGGGCGAAACACGACGTACGCGATGATCCGCGGATCGCCGGCGGCATCTTTTTGCAGAACGACTGCGCAATGGTCGATGGCAGCGTGCGCGGCAAGCGCCGTCTCGATCTCGCCCAACTCGACACGGAATCCGCGAATCTTGATTTGGTGATCGATGCGCCCGAGGTACTCGAGATCTCCGTCGGGCAAACGGCGGACGAGATCACCCGAGCGATACAGGCGTGCATTCGGCCGCGTGGAATCTGGATCGGTGAGAAAACGAGTCTGCGTCAATTCCGGACGGTTGAGATATCCGCGTGCGACGCCGGCGCCGCCGACATACAACTCACCGGGCACGCCGACTGGTACCGGCGCTCCAGCAGAGTCCAACACCTGCAGGTGAAGGTCGGGAAGCGCAACACCAATTGGACTTCTAACGCGACGACCTAGATCCGCCGCCGTGATCGGGCGGTACGTCGTGTGGACAGTCGTCTCGGTGATGCCGTACATGTTGACGAGACGCGGTTGTTCGTCGCCGCGCCGCTCGAACCATGGGCGTAGCGTGTTGACGTCGAGCGCCTCGCCGCCGAACACGACTGAACGCAACGCGAGCGGCGTGACGTGTGCGCGCGCGCTGTCGACCGCCACGAGTTGCCTGAATGCCGACGGTGTTTGGCTGAGCATCGTGACGCCTTCCGACGCGAGCAGATCGAGCATGTCGTCCGGCGAGCGCGTGACGGCATACGGCACGACGACCACGCGTCCACCGAATAGCAGCGCGCCCCAAAATTCCCACACCGAGAAGTCGAAGGCGACCGAGTGGAAGAGCGACCAGACATCGTCCTCGCGGAATGCGTACCACGCGTTCGTCGAGTCGAACAAGCGCATCACGTTGCGATGCGTGACCATCACGCCCTTTGGCTTGCCCGTCGAGCCGGACGTGTAAATCACATAGGCGACGTCGTCGGGGTGCGCGGCACCACCTGCTTCGACGACATCTCGTCCGTCCGCCGACGGATCATCAGTAAAGACACGCGCGATTGAAACGCCGGGCAACGCTTTGGCCAGCGATCGTTGCGTCAACAGCAGCTTTGCGCCGGAGTCTTCCAACATGAACGCGGCGCGCTCATCGGGATACGCGCCGTCGATGGGAAGGTACGCGCCGCCCGCTTTGAGGACGCCGAGTATGGCGACTGCAAGCTCGACGTCACGTTCGATGTAGAGACCAACGATCGTGTCCCGGCTAACGCCTGCGACGCGCAGGCGAACTGCGAGTGCATTCGCCCTGTCATCGAGCTCACGATACGTGAGTCTGCCGCTCGCGCCTGAAACAGCGATGGCGTCCGGGCGCCGCTTGGCTTGCGTCTCGAAGCGATGCTGCAGCGACTGTGCATCGAGCGACGGAAGATTCGCGACGGTCTTTGGCAGCTGGAGTGCGTCGCGCTCCTCGGACGTGATCAGCGGTAGCTGCGAGATGGGAACATCTGGATTGGCGGTGATCGCGTGCAGCAGCGCGACGAGATGTCGCCCGAGCCGTTCGATGGTCGTGCGATCGAAGAGCGCGGTGCTGAACCCGATGTTCACGGAAATCGTCGGACCCACCTCGAACACGACCATCGCGAGATCGGATGGCGTGCCGACCTGCGTGAGCGGAAACGCTTCGAGCGAGACGCCGTGCCAATCCATCTGAACGCTGGTTGTCTCGACGCCCACTTCCGTCACGATCTGTTCGCCCGTGTCGCGCGTCTTGTCCCAGACGAAATAGGCGTCGCAGAGCGGCGACCTCGACGCATCGCGCTCGATCTTGAGGCGCTCGACGAGAAGCGGGAACGGATAGTCTTGGTGATCGAGCGCGTCGAGCACATCGACGCGAGTGCGGTTTAAGAGATCTCTAAATGTCGGATCATCCGACGTGTCGCACCGGAAGATGATGGGATTCACGAAGTATCCCACCATCGGTTCGAACTCTCGGCGGCTGCGTCCCGACGTCACCGACCCGACGAGCACTCCATCCTGACCGGAATATCGAACGAGCAACGACTGATACGCGGCGAGGAACACCGTGAACAGCGTCGTCCCCTCGTTCGTTGCATACCGGCGCAACTCGGCGACCAAATCCGTCGGAATCGGGAAGACGACGCCGTCTCCGACAAACGATTGCACCGCTGGACGCGGACGATCCGTCGGCAGCTCGAGACGAGGAAGATTTCCACGCAACTTCTCGCGCCAATACTGCCAGTGTGCTTCGCCTTCCGGCCCGTCGAGCATGGCGCGCTGCCATCCGACGAAATCGCGATAGCGACCCGGAGCCTGCGCCGAGAGCGCGTCGCTCTCGGGGTGCGACTCTTTTCGATACAAGACGCGCAGATCGTCGAGAATGTGTTCGACGCTCCACAGATCACAAGCGATGTGATGAATCACCACCAGCAAGACGTGATCGGTCTCGTTGCGCGTGAAGAGCGTGGCGCGGAGCAGCGGACCTGTTTCGAGATTGAACGGCTGCTTGGCGTCGTCGACGAGCATCGTCATCAATTCGGCTTCGTCGCACGCACCGACGACACGCGTCTGGAATCCGTCCGCCAAGCGAGCATGCACGCGCTGCCACGGCTCGCCTTCACGACTCTCGAACGTCGTGCGCAACGCTTCATGCCGATCGACGACGGCCTGAAATGCGCGATGCATCGCCTTCGCGTCGATGGCAGAGCGAATGCGCCACGCCGTGGCGACATTGTAGACCGAGCTCGTTGGCGCCAACTGGTGCATGAACCAGAGACTTCGCTGGCTATATGAGCAAGGCGACAGCGCGTCCGCTTGCGCGGTACGCGACGCCAGCATCTTGGCCAGCAGCTCGCGCCGAGCGTCGGGCGACAGCTTCGAGAGGTCCGGAGGGGCGGTCACGAGGGGCCTTGTCCTTCATGGAGCAACTCGAGGAGCATTCGCTCAACGTCTGCGTCAGACAACGCGCCGACATCGACACTCGGCGCCGTCACAGGCACGGCCGTTGGACGCGCGGTCTCGAGGCGCGCGACGAGATCTTCCGCGAGTTGTCGAACGCTTGGTCCTTCGATGAACCGGCTTACAGGAATCGTAATCTGCAACGCTTCCTGCACGCGATTTCGTAGTTGCACAGCCATCAATGAATCGAGGCCCAACGCGTTGAGCGGTTTCGTAAGCGAGACACGCTCGTCGCGAATGCCGAGCTCGCGACCCACTTCGACGCGCAAGAATTCAGTGAGACGACTCAAGCGCTCATCAGGTTCGAGATCGGCCAATGCGGCGGCCGTGATCGACGCCGTGGAACCAGCGGAACCTTGCGCGCCACCCGCCGACTGCCCGGTGCCCACTGGACCGAACGCGGCATAGAGCGCGCTTCTGCCCGTGGGAGTCGAGCGAAACACGCGCCAATCGACTGGAATCGCCGCCGCCTGCGCCGGTTCGTCGCGCGACATGAGATCGCCGAGGAGCCCGAGCGCTTCCGACGGCATCATTCCCGAGAAACCGGCTTGGGTCCATTGGCCGTGACGTCCCGTGCCGACGGCCTCGGCCATACCTGTTCCCGACCACGGTCCCCAATCCACACTGAGAGCGGGACGATTCTCCGTGCGACGCAAATGTGCGAGCGTGTCGAGCCCGGCATTCGCCGCGGCGTAGTTGGCCAACCCCACCGGTCCGAGAAACGAAGCCCCCGACGCGAACATGACGAAGTGGTCGAGCGCGTCTTGCTTCGTGTGAACGTGGAGATGCCAGCCGGCGAGGAGTTTCGGCGCGAGCACGCTCGAGAAGCGCGGCCAGTCCATCCGTTCGATCACAGAATCGTTATAGATGCCCGCCGCGTGAAAGACACCGGCAATCGCCGGCATGCTTTCACGCACTGCTGCGAGCCCGCGAGCGAGGGCGGCTTCGTTCGTCATGTCAGCACGGAGGAGCCGAACGGTCACGCCGGCGTCCCGAAGAGCATTCAGCGCGAGCGTGGCCGTCTCGTCCGGCTCACGACGATTGAACAAAGCAAGATGTCGCGCGCCGCGATCGTGCAGCCACGCGAGCAATTTTGTTCCGATGCCGCCAAGTGCGCCCGTGACGACGTAGGTCGCGTCGTTGCGCAGCGCGAGTGGCGGCGGCGCCGTTGTACCGTCTGGGATCGGTTCGATGCGTGCGATGCGAGCGACCAACCGCTGGTCATTCGCGAATGCAACCTCGGGTTCTCCACGCCGGCTGGCAATCTCGTCGACCACGTGCGTCGCTTGGGCTTCACGGTTCGACGCGCCGCCGAGGTCGATGAGTCCGCCCCACAGTTCTGGATGTTCGTTGGCGATCGTGCGGCCGAAGCCGAAGAGCGCGCCGTTGGCGACGTCATGCGCTCCAGTGGCGGCCGTCGCGCCCGAGGCGACAAACCAGAGGGAGCTGGACCAATTGCGCGAGATCATTTCGCGCGACAGGGCGAGCGCGCCGCGGCAAATGTGTTCAACGCGGACCAACTGTGAACCGCCGGCAGACTCGATTCCGTCGAGATACAGCACCTTCGTCGGCAATCCATTTGCCGCGACCCGATCCAGCGCGGCGGCCACGCGGGTTTCGACGCTTTCACTCGGCGAGTGATGAGCCGTCTCTCCTGTCGATGTCGACAGGTCGATCGAGCTCACGCGTGAACCGGCGCGGGCGATTGCACGTTCGATCGCGGCCGCGGTGTCAGACCGGCCGCCGACCAACAACCAGTGCTCGCTCGACGTCAGCGCGATCGGCGATGACGGTGGACTGACTTCCCAGCGCACGTCGTACAACCACTCAGCCGGCGTGCGGTGATCGGCCGTGGCATGTCCGATCGACGGCGCACGACGAAGGCGAACGCCCTCGAGCACAATGACGTCCACGCCCTTCACGTCCGTCGCCCACACGTCGGCAATCCGCTCAGTGTCGCCGGAGTCCGCCGGGCGAACGCGGGCGTACACCTGCAGTACATCGCCGGCGATCGGCACCGTCGCGAGCGACACGCGATCCGCGCCGACCATCAGATAGGCGTCAGTCTCGCTGAGCAAACACGCGCCGAGCACGTGGAGACAACCGTCGATCACCGCGGGATGTGGCGACGTCGATCCCGCCGCTGCTGCGATGACACTGACGGTGCCACACGCTTCGCCGCGACCGGCGACCAGCGACGCGAGCCGTCGAAAGTCAGGCCCAAACGATACGCCGAGCGTTCCGACGTACGCGTAGTGCGCCTCGACGTCGACGATCGTTCCATGGTCTCGGAGGTCATCGCTTTGCCGCGGTTGAGTCGCCGCCGGCGTTGGGCGCCGGAGCTCGCAATGCGCGTGCGACGTCCAACTTCCATCCGATTCCTGACTCATGATTTCCACAGCGACATCACCTGACGCCGACCGATCGAGCAACGTCTGCACTCGGCGCGACGCATCCTCCGGCACGATGAGCGGCGCGGAGATGCGGAAATTCGATATGTCTGAATCGCAGAGATCAAATGCCCGGCACGCGGCCGATCGTGCGAGATCCGCAAAAAGCGGCGCGGGCGCAACCATGGCACCGCCGATTCGATGACTGCTGAGCCACGGTATGTCCGACCGAGAAATTGTGCCGTCGAACACGACGGGCCCGCGCGCGACATCCACGCGACGGCCCGGCAGGCCACTGGCACCGACACTCACGCCGTCCACAGGTTGATCCGTGGACACGTCGATCCAATATTCTTCGCGCTGGAACGGATACGTCGGCAACGCCACGCGTCGTACCTGGCTTCCAGCGCTGACGCCTTTCCAATTCACCGTCGCGCCCTCCACGTACAGCGCGGCCAGCGTTTCCGTCATCTGCTCGGCGGCATCTCGATCGCGGCGCATCGACGCGAGCCAGTGGATGCCTTCGCCGGTCGTGTACCGCCGCGCCATCGCGATGAGCGACGGATGCGGTCCGATCTCGACGAAGAGTCGCGTTCCCATCGACACCAGTTGGGCCATTCCGTCGGCGAACCGCACCGGCTCGCGAAGGTGACGGCGCCAATACGTCGTGGTCGCGATCTCCGCACCGGCCACCGCGCCGGTGAGGTTGGAGATGAGCATCCGCTGCGGCACCTGCAGCGACGCGCGCGCGATGGCTCGCTCGAAATCGTCGAGCACGGGTTCCGTCATCACGGAGTGGAACGCGTGCGAGATCTCTAATCGTCTGATTTCGATGCCGCCGTGCTCGATCGCCGCTGTGATGCGCTCGATGTCGGCGCGCGGGCCGGAAAGCACGGTGTTGTCCGGGCCATTGAACGCCGCCACCGAAACCATTGGATGCGCGGCGAGATATTCGACGACCGCATCGCCGTGCGCGAATACGGCGACCATCGCCCCCTGTCCCGGCGCAGACTGCATGAGGCGGGCGCGTTCGGCCACCAATGGAAGCGCGTCTTCGATCGACATGACACCAGCGGAGCACGCCGCGGCAAATTCGCCGAGGCTGTGTCCCATGACCGCCGAGGGAATGATCCCCCACGACTTCCACAATTCCGTCAATGCAAACTGCATCGCGAGCATTGCCGGCTGCGTGAAGCGCGTGTCGTGAATTCGACGGTCACTCGCGTCGTTCGCGTAGATCGTCGCCAACAATCCACTCGGCAAAATTGGATCGAGGATTGCTGCGCAACGGTCGAGCGCGCCCCGAAAGACAGGTTCGGTTCGAAGCAGCGACGCGCCCATGCCGATGTATTGTGCGCCCTGGCCCGTGTACAGAAACGCGACGCGCGGTGCCTCCGTCGTCGCAAGGTGCCCGCGAAACGGCGCAGCGTCCGGCTGGTCTTCGGCAATCGCGCGGAGTTGCTCGCGAAAATCGGCTGCCGTGCGCGCAACGACGGCGACGCGATGCTCAAAATGCGCGCGACCGACGCCTGCCGTGTAGCACATGTCGGCGAGCGACAGCGCGGGGTTGGACGCAAGCGCCTGATCGTAGCGATCGGCGAGCTGTCGCAACGCCGGCTCTGTGCGCGCAGACAACGGTAGCAGGTGAATGGCAGGCGCGCTGTCGTTGGACGCGACGGCTGTGTCCGACGCCGGCGCTTCTTCGACGATGATGTGCGCGTTGCTTCCGCTGAAGCCGAACGAGCTCACGCCGGCAATGCGCCGGCCGCCCGACCGCGGCTCCCATGGCACGAGCGACGTCGCGACCGTCACCGGAATACTCGGCCAATCGATGAACGGATTGGGCTCGGTGAAATGCAGACTCGGCGCAATTCGGCGCGCACGCAACATGAGAATCGTCTTCATTAGTCCGGCGATTCCCGCTGCTCCTTCGAGATGCCCGAGGTTCGTCTTGACCGATCCCACAAGCACGTGATCGTTCGGATCACGACCTGGCGACAGCGCGGCGCCGAGTGCGTGAAGCTCGATCGGGTCGCCGAGTGGCGTGCCGGTTCCGTGCGTCTCGACGTAGCTGACGGCGGCGGGTGCAACACCGCCGTCGGCAAGCGCGTCGGCGACGACCGAGGTCTGCGCACGTCCATTTGGCGCGGTGAGACCATTGCTTCGACCATCTTGGTTGACGGCCGTGCCGCGAATGACGGCGAGCACGCGATCACCGTCGGCCACTGCATCCGAGAGACGCTTCAGCACAATGACGCCGCATCCTTCGCCGCGAACGAAGCCGTCGCCGCGCGCATCGAACGACTTGCATCGACCATCGGCGGCCATCATTCGTCCGCGAGAGAGGGCAATGGTTCCGCCCGGCCAGACGATGGCGTTGACGCCGGCCGCCAACGCTGCACGACACTCGCCGCTTCGAAGGCTGCGAACGGCGAGATGAACGGCGAGCAACGACGACGAGCACGCGGTGTCGAGTGAGACGGCGGGACCTTCGAGCCCCAACACGTATGACAGACGGCCCGACGCAACGCTGTGCGATCCGCCGGTGGCGAGATATGTGTCGAACGTCGAATAGCCACGCGCCACGCAGAGCTGGAAGTAGTCGCTGTTGCACACACCGACGAACACTCCGGTGCGAGATCCTCGCAGTCCGTCGGGTGCGATTCCCGCGTGCTCGAGTGCTTCCCACGTGACTTCCAACAACAGCCGCTGCTGCGGATCCATCGAAATCGCTTCCCGCGGCGAGATACCAAAGAATTCTGCATCGAATGCTTTGATATTCTCGATGAATCCGCCCCAACGCGTGGCCATCCCACCGCGTGCGTCCGGATCGGGATTGAAATAGTCGTCGACGTTCCACCGATCAGCGGGGATATCGCGAACCGCGTCCTCGCCGTTGCTGACGAGCTTCCAGAATGCGTCCGGCCCGTCAGCGCCAGGAAAACGACAGCCCATGCCGACGATCGCAATCGGTTCCTTCCGCGCGTCTTGGACGCGATCGAGTCGTGAGCGAAGATCGAGCGCCAACAGTTGCAGCTGCTGTTGCGACAGATTCGCGAGGCGCGCCCTGAAAGCGTCACTCATAGAATGGCACTCGCGCGCAACGGAGCGAGTGGTCGTTCCGAATTCGAGAGCTCAGCGAGCACCCACGCGGCACACACGAGCAGTACGATTGTCCCAGCGATCGCGCCACGAGTCCACGGTGCGCGGAACAACAGCCGCGCCCAGATGATCTCACTGAGAAGGAACGGCGCGAGGAAACGAAGTGGTGCCCGGCGGAGCGCCTCGTCGATGCTGAGAAGGACGAGCAGCCACAGTCCGCCCATCAGCACCAGCGCCGCCGCCGCGCGCAGCGTCACCGGCTCCCACACGAAGGGCAGCAACATCGTTGATGGAATCGCGACGCAGATCGCCGTCCAGAACAGACCCGTCGCCGCGCTTTCTCCACGCAGCGCGCGGGTGAACGCGAGGAATGCTCCAAACGACGCGGCCGCACAGACGATGGCGAGCGCGCCGCTCACCGATGTGAGAGCCGCGGGACTGTGCGCGACCAAAGCACCGACTGTCGCGATGGCAACGAGAAGCACAGTTCCGCGCGGAACGGGCTCGCCGCCGATGAAACGCCCAAACGCCAGGCCAAATAGAGGTCCGAGCCACAGTGCCGCAAACGCGTTGGTGGCGCCGAGGCGATGGACGGCAAACTCGAATGTCATCGGCATGACGAACATTGTCAGGCCGCGGAGGATGTGAAGCTTGGGTTGCGTCGTGCGAACCATGGCTGTTCCGCGAAACGGCATCACCACCACCGTGAGCAGTACCAGCTGCACGATGTAGCGGCCAGCGACCACTTCGACCGTAGGAAAGCCAACGGGCAGCAACGACGCCGTTCCCAACGTCGCGGCCCAAAGAATTGCAGCGAGCGTTGCGAAGGCAACGGCAGCCAGAGTCTGTTTAGTCATGATGATTCTCTAATCTCCCTGCCCCATGCGTTTCGCAAGAAGCTGGTCGATTTCCGCCGGCGACAGGCTTTCGATCTGATCGAGCAGGTCGATCTCATCCGCCTCGACGGTGGCGGGTTGAGCCGCCGTACGCGACGCCCACCCTAACATGTTGCCGCCAACATATTCGGTCAGCGCGTGCAAAGTCGGGTGATCGAACACGATCGTCGCCGCGATCGGGCGCTCGAGCCCAAGATCCGTTTTCATTACGTTTCTCAGCTCGACCGCCATCAGCGAGTCGAGTCCCATCTCCTGAAGCGGGCGGTTCGCGTCGAGCGTCAGCGCGGAATCAAGGCCGAGCACGCGCGATGCAAGTTTTCGCATCCGTTCGAGTAGAAGCTCCCAGCGGACCGTGGTGGGCGCGTCGCGGAGCGGGGTCGCGGGTTCACGTGGCGCGGTCGCGGTGGGCGCAGACCGTTGCGACGACGACGATTTCTCCGACGCCTGCGCGAGTGTCGCCAGGAACGACGAGCGAAGCCGCCCGCCGGCGAACTGCCGCGCAAACTGATTCCAATCCACCGGCATCGCGGCCGCCTGGGCCGGATTGTCCTCGAGCAGTCGCTGCAGCATATCGACGCCCGTCTTTGGCGCGATCGTTCCCATGCCCTGCGCGCCAATGCGCTGAGCAACACCACGCTCGAGCGCGGCACCGACATCAGCCCACGCTCCCCAGTTGATGCTGAGCGCCGGCAAGCCGCGCGAGCGGCGATAGTGCGCCAGCGCATCCATGAACGCATTGGCCGCCGCGTGATTGCCCTGCCCCGCCGACCCGAACAACGACGAGATCGATGAGAACAATACGAAAAAGTCGAGCGGCGCATGCAAAGAATGGCGATGCAGATTCCAGGTGCCGTCCAACTTCGGACCGAACGTCGTTGCGAAATTCGCCCATTCTTGCCCGACAAGAATGCCGTCGCGCAACACGCCGGCGGAATGAATGATGCCTCGCAACGGACGCTGTTTGTCGACAAGACTGATCGCGCGTTCCACATCTTCATCGCGAGCGACGTCTCCGCGAACCACGGAAACGCGCGTGCCGTTCATATTCCACACATTGATTAACGCTCTGGTCTTCTCATCGGGCTCGCCGCGGCTCATCAACATGACGTGACCCGCGCCGCGCTCGACCAGTCGCTCGGCCACGACCAGACCGAGACCGCCAAGTCCACCAGTGATGAGATACGTGCCATCGGCTCGCACCGCGGTTGCATTCGAGACATGCGCCCGCGTGACCACGATCTTGCCGATGTGCTTTGCCTGCGCCATGTAGCGGAACGCGGCGGCGACGTCACCCGATGCGTACGCCGTGCGCAGCAACGGTTGAATCTCGCCGGCAACCAAGGCTTCGCGCACGCTACGGAGAACGTCGCCCACGACTTCGGGACGCGCGACACCCACCGCAGCCAGATCGACGACGAAGTAACGAACCGTCGGCTTCTCCTGCGCCACACGCTCGTTGCTCCAGATGCCGCGCTTGCCGAGTTCAACGAAGCGGCCGCCGTCGCCCAAGACACTGAAGCTGGCGGCGATGTGCTGGTCGGCGAGCGAGTTCAATACGACGTCGACACCCTTTCCGCCGGTGATCGCCGCGATTTCGTCGACGTAACTCACCGATCGCGAATCCATGACGTGGTCCACGCCGATGGAAAGCAGGAACGCGCGTTTCGCCTCCGAGCCCGCGGTCGCAAACACCTCGGCGCCCACCCGCTTCGCGAGTTGAATCGCCGAAAGCCCAACACCTCCGGCACCGGCGTGAATCAACACGCGATCGCCACGCTTGAGCTCCGCAAGATCGTACAGTGAATGCCACGCGGTAACAAAAACACTCGGCACTGTAACAGCAGCTTCGCGCGTCATTCCATCCGGAAGCAACATGACATGCTCGGCGTGCGCCACCGCGTGTGAGCTCAGCCCGCCAGCAGCCATCGCAACCACTGAATCACCAACGGCGAACCGCGTCACCGACGAACCAATGGCCACGACTTCGCCCGCACATTCCCCGCCGAGCCTGTCGGTTGCGCTCGCGCCGGGATAGAGAGCCATCGCGATCAACACGTCGCGGAAATTGAGCGCCGATGCGGTGACTCGAATCTCGACGTCGTCCGCACCGAGGGTTGGCCGTTGCGCCGCGACGAACGCGAGACCGTCGAGCACACCGGGCGTTGTGTTGACGAGGTCCACGCGCTGGTCCGACAGCACGGGCGTCGACGCCACATGCGTGTATCGAATCAAACGCGCAGCCCGCCACGCGCCATCACGCACAGCGAGCTGCGGCTCCTTCGTTGAGAGAATTGTCGCGAGAAGATTGTCGACAAGAGCCGAGGCGTTCGGGTCGAGGTCCACACATAGACAGTCGAGGTCCGGATGCTCGAGCCGAATCGTGTTAGCAAGCCCCCACACCGTCGCGTGAACCGGCGCGGTGACGTCATCGCGACGCACGGCTTGTGCTCCACGCGTCACCAGAACCAGTCGAGCCGACCCAGCGTGTTCGTTTGTCGCCGCAGCTTGCGTGAGATGTAGCGCGCTTCGGCATCCGACATCGTTCGCGGCGTGCAGATCGGCAATGGAGCTCGTGTCACCTGGTGTGAGATCGAGCGCCCACGCGTGCACCATCCCGGCAATCGCCTGCTTCCCGTCGCCCGACACCTCATCGATCAGTTGCGCGTATGCGCTGCGGTCAGTTGAGGGAAGCACGTAGTTCGCTCCGTCGCGCTCAAACCGAGCGCCGCTGCGCACACGCACCACGTCGCGACCCGAGAGACGCAACTCCGCCGCGATCGAGTCGCCAACGCCACCAGCATCGGCAAACACGATCCACTTTTCACGCGCTGCCTGCGGCGCCCGCGCCATGATCACCAAGTTCTGATCAATCGCGTCGTTGCCGCCTTCGCCTGGAATGGCAGCCGGCAGCTCGAACCCGGCTGCCGTGAGCGCCGCGCTCCACGCATGCCGATCGATGAGCGGGTAATTCGGCCGCAATGCCTCGTCGGTAAAACGCCACCACCCGTCGGTCAACCCGAAGGTCAGATCGATCCACCGCTGCGGGCGCGTCGACTCAATCAGCAACAGCAATCCGCCCGGGCGAACGAGCCGGCGCGCGTGCGCGAGCGTCTCGCGCAGGTCCCGCGTCGCGTGCAACACATTTGCCGCGATGACGAGATCGAACCCGTTCGGTTCGAACTGCTGTGCCGCCGGATCGCGCTCGATGTCGAGGATCCGATAGTCCAGGAACGGATACTCGATCATCCGCTCCTCGGCGCGCGCCAGAAACAGCGGCGACAAATCCGTGAACGTGTATTTGGTTCGGTCCGGGGGAAATGCCGGGAGCACGAATGACGTCGTACCGCCCGTGCCGGCGCCGATTTCGAGAACTCGAATAGGCGCTCCACTCGGCGACGCCACCACGAAACGTTCGACTGCCTTTCGCGCCAGTGCATTGGCCATCAACGCGGGTGGCGAGCGCCGATACAATTCATCGGCCGCGTCGAAGCTGCCGCCGGGAAACAGCAGCGAGAGCGGATCGACGCGTCCGGCGAGGCATGCCGCGAGCTGCGGGCCCGTCGACGCCAGAATGCCTAGCTCTCCCGCTCCCTCAAGGAACGTTGCACGCAGCGCTGTCAGTCGCACCGCCGTCGGAGCGGCGTCGAGCGATTTCTCCACCAGCCAATCGTTGCCGTCACGCGAGAGAATGCCGTCTTCCGCGAGAATCGCCAGAAGTCGATTGAACAATCTTCGATGCTGCTTGACCACGCCAAGCCGGTCGCCGAGCTCGCGTTCATTCTCGCGCGCACCTGGGCGCGGCGTCCAACCGAGCGACCTGAGCGCCTCGACGATCAGATCGCGGCACACTACGTCGAGGTCGGGCAGATGCTGATTGTACCGATCCAGACGATTGTGCTTCACCATCTCATTCACGCCGGACGACAACGCTCCCACGATCTCGCTCGGCGCCGGCGCGTTCCAAGTCGCCTTGGCGACTGACGGTAGCTCGGCGGCTGCAATTGGTGTCCACTCGACTTCGTAGAGCTGGTCGTCGACACGCGCAGTCGATGCGTTGGCCCAGGCGGCCGCCTCGACACGTCTGAACTGGAGTCCAACGACTTCTGCGACGGCCGTCCCAACCGCGTCGTAAATACGAACGTCGACGACCGGCGATTCATTCGCTTTGCGCGGACGCGCGACCGCATGACTCCACAGGTCGGCGCCAGCTCGTTGGAGAATTCGAAAGTGCTCCACGGCGATCGGCATGTATGTTTCGCCCGGCGACGCGAGATTCGCCTCGTCGAACAACGCCGCCGTCACCACATGGAGCGCCGAATCGAGCAGCGCCGGGTGGATGTGATAGGGCGCGAGCTCCGACGCAACCTCCTCGGGCGCATGCAGGCGTCCGAGCGCCTCGCTCTTCCCCTGATACAGCTCCACGACGCCGCGAAAGCGCGAGCCGAGGGCGATGCCGCGCTGACTCACTGCGTCGTACAAGCGTGCAGAGGAGATCGACACGGCGCACCGGGCGCGAATCCCGGCGATGTCGCCGAGTGATGCAGCGCGAGGCCCAGGTTTCAGCGACACACTTCCCGACACATGTGCACGCCACGCGCCCTCGCCGACCGCGTCCATGTCGTCCGAGCTCATGATCCGAAAACGGGCCGAGTCACCCTCCGCCGGCGAGATCGCAAGCTGCATCGTGCGGGCTGCCGCCTCGGGCGTTACGAGCGCGTCGTGGATGTCGATGTCTTCGATCGACGTCACGCTGTCGCCGTAGACCAACGCCGCCGCAGACCATGCCGCTTCGAGATGTGCCGTCGCCGGCAAAACCGCAGCGCCGAGCACGCGATGATCGCCGAGCCACGGAAGGCTGGTGAGCGACAGGTTGGTTTCGAAAATCGTGTCCTGAACGAACGGCGACTTGATGCGCCGCTCGAGCAACGGGTGCAACACCTCTTCGCGCTGTGCGCGCGTGGCGCGTACGGCAGTCTGCGGAAACCAGTAGCGCTGACGCTCGAACGGATACGTCGGCAGAACGACGCGACGACGCTTGTAGTCGCGATCGAATCCGACCCAATCCACGGGAGCGCCAGCGACGTGTAGCTTCGCGAGCGATCCGAGCAGAATCTCCCAATCGTCGTACCCGCGCCGCAACGTTGGCAACCACAATCCGGCGCTGTCGGGAAATGATTGGCGACCGAGTCCAACCAACGTCGTGTGCGGTCCTACTTCGAGGAACGTCGAGAATCCCTCGGACACGGCCGCGGCAAACCCAGCCGCGAACTGCACCGGCTCGCGCAGATGACGCGTCCAGTACTTCGCGTTCGACATTTCGCCTACCACCGCGCGCCGCCCGAACAAGTTCGAGTACACGGGCAGCTTCTGCACACCATACGAGCTCGTTGAGGCGACCGACTCGAATTCGGCGAGCATCGGCTCGATCGCCGGCGCGTGGAACGCGTTGGAGATGGGAAGGCGCTTGACCTCGATGCCCTGCGCAGTGAAGCGCGCGATCGCGGCGTCCATAGCCGCATCGGGTCCCGAGATGACATTGTTTTCCGGCGCATTGATCGCAGCGATCGTCACGACGTCGCCGAGCGATGCCAATACCGAACGAACGTGTTTGACGTCGGCAAGGACGGCCGCCATCGAGCCGCCGCGCGGGAGTTTCTGGCCCAGCCAACCACGAACCGCAACGAGACGCAACGCGTCCTCGAGAGGAAGCACACCGGCAATCGTCGCGGCAACGAACTCGCCGAGACTGTGTCCCATCACCGCGCTCGGGCGAATACCCCAGCTCTGCCACATCATGGCGAGCGCGTACTCGAGCGCGAACATCACCGGCTGTGTGTACGCCGTCTCATCGATTCGCGACGATTGTCCGGCCGACGGATACAACACCTGAAGCGCGCGTGGCTCGAGCTCCGTCCACAGCAATTCGTCGCATTCTTCGATCGCGCGCCGGAACGTCGGCTGCGTTTCGTAGAGTCGCCGTCCCATGTCGACGTACTGCGATCCCTGTCCGGAGAACAAGAACAGAATGCGCGGTCCGTCGGTACTCTGAATCTGGCCGTGCGTGACGCCGAGTTGTTCTTCTCCCGCCGCAAACCCGCGGAGGCGCGCGGCGACGTCGGCGCGAGGATCGACGACGAACGTAGCGCGATTCCGAAAATGTGCGCGACCAACGTTCGTCGTGTGCGCGATGTCGGCGATCGACTGCTCTGGATGGGACGCGACGTGCGCCGCGAGCTGCGCGGCGACGGCGCGCAGCCCTGTCTCAGTCGGTGCAGACAGCGCGATGAGATGCGTCGGGCGCTCGCGACCGGTCTCGTGATCTGCAGACACGGGTTGCGCAACCGGTGCGTCCGAGACGATGAGATGCGCGTTCGTTCCGGAAAACCCAAAACCGCTGATGCCCGCCACGCGCGAACCGGCAGGCGCTTTCCACGGCGTCAACGCCGTCGGAACACGCACCGGCAGCTGATCCCACGGAATCATCGGGTTGGGCGTCTTGAAATGCAGACTCGCCGGAATCGCGCCGTGCTGCATCGACAAGATGATCTTGATGAGACCAGCTACGCCCGCCGAAGCCTCGAGATGACCAAAGTTTGATTTGACGGAACCAACCAGCACGTCGTCGCCCGGCGCTCGACCCGGTCCGAGCGCCGCGCCGATCGCCTGCAGCTCGATGGGATCGCCGAGTACGGTGCCGGTGCCGTGTGCTTCGACGTAGCCGACGTCACCCGGTTTGAGACCCGCCGCTTTAAGCGCGGAACGAATCACCGCCTCTTGCGCCGGGCCGCTCGGCGCCGTCATGCTGCTGCTCGCGCCATCCTGGTTCAGCGCCGATCCGCGAATGAGCGCATGAATGATGTCGCCGTCGGCGATCGCTTTCGATAGGCGTTTCAGAACGACGACGCCGCACCCTTCCCCGCGAACAAAGCCGTCTGCCGACGCATCGAACACTTTGCAGCGGCCATCAGCGGCCGCCATTCCCGAGCGCGCGTACGCGACCGCAATGTCAGGCAACAGGATTGTGCTGACGCCGCCGGCGAGTGCCATGTCGCACTCACCATTTCGAATCGCCTGACATGCGAGATGAATGGCCGTGAGCGACGATGAGCACGCGGTGTCGATGCTGATGCTTGGACCCGTGAGTCCCAGCAGGTATGAGATGCGGCCCGTGATGATGCTGTGCGCGATGCCGGACGCGAAGTGCGTGCCGACCGCGGCCAGATCGCCGCCGCGCAATTGCAAGTTCCAATAATCGTTCGTGCATGCGCCGGCAAAGACGCCGGTCGGATGACCATTGAGCTTATCGGCGGCGATGCCGGCGTTCTCGAGCGCTTCCCAGCAGACTTCTAGAAAGAGCCGCTGCTGCGGATCCATTCCCGCCGCTTCCCGCGGTGCGAGACTGAAGAACAGCGGATCGAACGTGTCGACGGTCGACAGGAATCCGCCCCACCGGCTGCCCTGCTCACCCACGACATCGTCGTCGTCGAGCATTTCCTTTGGCCAGCGACCGGCCGGGCGCTCGGAGACGGCGTCCATACCCGCGGCAAGCAGCTCCCAATAGCGCTCCGGATTTTCGGCGCCGGGAAAGCGACAACTCAAACCGATCACGGCGATCGGTTCGTTCTTCGCAGCCTGCAGCTCGTCGAGTTTTCCTTGCAAAGATTGAACGGCAAGAAATGCTCGCTTGAGTGGCGAGAGTGGAGCAGCAGCAGCAGCGGCGGCGGTCTCTTCGCTCATCCTGGAAAGTCCTTCAATTGCTCGGCAAGCAAGGCCTCGATCTCATCGTCCGTGAGATTGGCGATGGCGTCTGCGGAAGCAGTTGACTTCGGTATCGGGATCGCCTCCAGCGCAGGCGCAGTAACCGCGGCGTCGAATCCAAGCAGACGCAACACGAGATCACCGATCGACGCGATGGTCGGATGATCGAAGATGAGCGTCGACGGAAGGCGAACCGAGTCTTCGAGGTCCTTGTGAAGATGCTTTTGTAGCTCGACCGCCATTAGAGAATCCATACCGATGCTCATCAGACGGTCACTCATTCCTGGCGGTGGAGCATCCGCGCGCAGCCGCAATACCCGCATCACTCGGCTTTGCACGAGCTGTTGCACCACGTCTTTTCTTTCCCCGTGGGTCAGCGCCGTGAGCCGATCGCGGAGCGTCGCGGCGGGCGCGCCGTCGACGACGGGCGGCGTCACGGCCACAGTGCTCGGCAGTTTCCGTTCCGGTGCCCTGGGCTTGGACGCCGGCCGCTCGGCGAACCAGTGGCGTTCACGCATCCACGGCGCTAGCGGCACGTCGACGCGCGACCGCACGTATCCCCGATCGAACCCGCGCCAATCGATTGTGGCGCCGCGAATGTAGAGGTCACCCAGGCTTTCGATCAGCGAATCCCACGACGCGGATCCCATCTCGAGAACCGTCGCAAACCCGTCCCGAGTCGCAGCGGCAAACGCGGCGGTTCGGGAGTTCTGAGGCGCACTCCGATCAGCCCATTGAGCGATACCAACGAATTCATCGCTTGTGGCACGCCGCCCGATTGCACCCGAGAAGAACGGTACTTGCGCGACCGACAACTCCGGAGCTTCGGCATCGGCCGCATAGCCGGACGCGAAACGAAGCGCGTCATCGAGACGGAGAATACCCGCGACGACGGCCGCGACATAGTTCCCAACGCCGTCGCCGAACACGGCGTCGGGCGTCACTCCCCAGCTCTTCCAGATTTCAGATAACGAATACTGTACCACGAACCGCTCTGACCTCGACCCCGCACCCAGTTTGTTCACGACGGTGGGTTGCCCTGCCGCAGACAGGAACGCGTCGCATTCGGACATCGCCGCACGGAACGCCGGATGTGTGTCATACAGCGCGCGCGTCAATCCGACGTCATCGGAGTCTTCATTCGAGAACACGAATATCACGCGCGGCGCCGCGCCTTCGACGGCCACACCCGATTGCGTCTTGGCATCGATGCGACGATCGGCAAATCGCTGCAGACGAGAACGCATCTCGTCGCCCGTGCGGGCGATCACCAAGGCGCGATGCGGCAGTGAGGCGCGGCTTGTATTCACCGAATAGCAGATGTCCGCGAGCGTGTCGTCGTTGGAGCCGAAACGCCGTGCGACGTCGGCCGACGCAATGCGCAACGCCGCGTCCGTCTTGGCGCTCAGGGCGAGCACATGCAACGGGCGCTCGATTGTCGACGCCTGACTGGCGACGGCCGGGGCTTCTTCGACCACGACGTGCGCGTTCGTACCGCTGAACCCAAACGCGCTCACACCGGCGGTTCGAGGTCCGTTCTGCGCGGCCCAGGGCGTTGCATCGGTCGGCACACGCAGGTACGGAAACTCGTCCCACGCGATGAGCGGATTCGGCGTACTGAAATGCAAACTGGGAGGAATCTCGCGATGATGCAGCGCCAACACGGTCTTGATCAAACCGGCAACGCCGGCGGCCGCTTCAGTATGACCAATGTTTGTCTTGACGGATCCCACAAGAAGCGGATGGCCCGGATATCGTCCTACGCCAAGCACCGCGGCCAGCGACTCGATTTCAATCGGATCACCGAGTACCGTGCCCGTCCCGTGGGCTTCGATGTAACTCACATCCGCCGGCGACGTGCCCGCGTTCGCGTGCGCCGAACGAATGACGGCCTGCTGCGCCGGGCCGTTGGGCGCGGTGATGCCGTTGCTGCGACCATCCTGATTGACGGCGCTGCCACGAATCACGGCAAGAACTCGGTCGCCATCTCGCTGCGCATCGCTGAGGCGTTTCAGCACAACCATTCCGCAGCCTTCGGAACGAACGAAGCCATCGGCGGCCGCATCGAACGTCTTACAGCGGCCGTCCAGCGCCATCATGCGCGCCTTCGACAAGCTGATGTAATTCTGTTCGCCGAGCAAAATGCCCACACCTCCGGCGAGTACCGTAGTGCAGCTGCCGGAGCGAATGCTCTCGCAGGCGAGATGAATCGCCACCAACGACGACGAACACGCCGTGTCGACGGAAATGGACGGACCGTGCAGTCCGAGCAGATACGAAATCCGGCCCGATGCAACGCTGTGCGCATTTCCCGTGGCGAGATATGCATCGATCTCAGTGGGTTCTCCGCGCAACACGTACTGCTGGGCGTAGTCGGCCGGACCAATGCCAACGAACACGCCGGTCGCCGATCCGGCCAGCGAATCCGTCGCCAACCCCGCGTGCTGAAGCGCTTCCCACGTGACCTCGAGAAGCACACGCTGTTGCGGATCCATCGTCGCCGCCTCGCGCGGCGAAATGCCGAAGAGGTGCGCGTCGAACTGATCGACGTTCTCGAGGTATCCACCGAATCGCGTCGTGAATTTTCCCGGAGCGTCGGGATCCGGATCGTATCGAGTTGCAACATCCCATCGGTCCGACGGCATGTCCGAGATGGCGTCGACGCCATTGCGTAAGAGTTGCCAAAACGCCTCGGGTCCGCTGGCGCCCGGAAAACGGCAGCCCACGCCGATCACCGCGATCGGTTCGCTGCGCGCGCGCTCCAACTCCTCGATGCGCGCCTTGAGGCGGCGCTGCTCGATGAGAGCGCGTTTGATCGGTGATAACTCGGTCTCGCTCACTGCAACTCCTCGAGCAAAAGTGCTTCTGCTTCTTCGTCCGTCATTTCCGAGATGTCGCGCTCGTCAACTTTCACCAACGTCGGCTGCGTGGTCGGGCCGCTCGATACAGGAACCGTGGGTACAATCACCGGTTCGACGATCGTGATTAACAAATGCTCAGTGAGCGCGGAGATCGACGGAAAATCGAACAGCAGCGTTGCCGGCAGCCGACGTGCCAACCCGAGTCCTCGATTGAGCGCATTCCGAAGTTCCACCGCGAGCAGCGAGTCGAGTCCGAGCGCCGCGAGCGGCACATCGCCGTCGATCTGTTGCGTCGACGGAAGACCCAGACCCTTTGCCACTTGGTCGCGGAGGAACTGCCCGATGATCGCGCGTCGTTCGCCCGGTGCAGCAGCGCGAATGCGATCAGCAATACTCTCGGCGACTACCGGTTCTCGCGCGACACTCGCGCTGCGCGGTACGTCGGACATCAACTCGGAAAGCACGGGCGGCTCCTGACCTTCACCGAATTGGCGGCGGTACACCGGCCAGTCGATGGGCGTCGCGCCAACTTGCGGACGCGGCCAGCCGAGAAGGTGCTCCAAAATTGCCAAGCCCTCGTTGGGCGCAATCTCGCCCCAACCAGTCGACGCGATGCGCTGCCCGATATTCCGTCGCGCCGCCGCACCCACGTTCGACCACGCGCCCCAATTGATACTCAATGCCGACAACCCGCGCGCTCGGCGATGAAACGCCAATGCGTCGAGGAAAGCGTTCGCCGCCGCATGATTCCCCTGGCCCTTGGAGCCGAGGAGCGATGCGACCGATGAGAAGAGGACGAAGAAGTCGAGGTCGATGCCCGAGACGGCCTCGTGCAGATTCCAACTTCCCGCAACCTTGGGCGCCATGACGCGCGCAAATCGCTGCCAGGTCTGTTGGGCCAACACTCCGTCGTCCAACACGCCCGCCGCTTGCATGACGCCACGCAACGGTGGGCCCGAATCGGCGATCTGCGCCATGGCCGCGGCGACATCGTTGCGCTGCGACACATCGCCACGAATCGTGAGAACCCGGACGCCGCGCTCAGCGAGGCGCGACAATGCCGCAGCCTCGGCGACACCAGGGTCCCGTCGCGACATCACCGCCAGATGACGCGCCCCGCGGTCCACGAGCCACTCCGCGACCAGTAGTCCCAAGCCTCCGAGTCCGCCAACGATCAGATACGTGCCGTTCGGCGATATGTCGCTCGCGGTCCCGCGTTTCGCGTTGTTGATAGAACTCTGACGAATGACGACCTTACCAACGTGTCCGGCTCGCGCCATCAGACGGAACGCGGACACCACGTCGTCGGCGTCGAACAGTTGATGCGGCAACGGCGAGAGCTCTCGACGCTCCACGGCACCGACAAGGTCGCGCAACAGGCGTCCGAATCGCGCGGGATCGGCGACTGATTCGTCGACGACGTTCGGGTTGAAATAGCTCGCACTCTTCGAGAGTCGCTCTCGAGCCGACGCCGACATCCCGTCTTCCAGCCCAAGCTCGATGAACCGACCGCCATCGGTCAGCACGTCGACGCTGGACTCGAGAATCTCACCGGTCAGTGAGTTGAGCACGACGGTGACACCGCGGCCGTTCGTGATGCGTTGGATGGCCGCGGCGAAGTCGATGTTGCGCGAACTGAACACATGTTCGACGCCAAGCTTCGCGAGCTTGGCGCGTTTCGCATCGCTGCCCGCGGTGGCGAAGACCGTGGCACCAGCGCGCAGCGCGAGCTGCACGGCCGCCATGCCCACGCCTCCAGTCGCGGCGTGAATCAGAATGCGGTCGTTCGGGCCGATCTTGGCAAGATCGTGAAGCGCGTGCTGCGCTGTGAGGAAACCACCGGCGATCGTCGCCGCTTCCTCGAACGGCAAGCCGGCCGGCAAGCGCGCAACGAGTCGCGCATCCGCGATCACGTGCGTGGCCAAGCTTCCGGACATGAACGTCACGACGGAATCGCCGACGACAAATTCACTGACGTCCTCGCCGACGGAAACGATTTCACCCGCACACTCGTGGCCAAACGCGCCAGAGAATCCGGGATATTTGCCGAGTGCCGCGAGCACGTCCTTGAAGTTGAGTCCGGCCGCGCGCACGAGAATCTCGACTTCGCCCGCCGCCGGGCGACGGCGAGGTTCGTCGACGTAGCGAAGCGCGTCGAGAACACCGAGGTCAGACGACTCCAAACGCCGCGCTACATCGGCCGGCCTTGCAGCAACCTTCGGTGGCGCAGCGGCGCGCGTCAGACGAGCCACGTATCGCGCACCATCCCGAAACGCAATTCTCGTCTCCGGCGAGGCATTGGATAATTCGCGCCAGAGCACATCGGCCCCAAGATCTCGATCACCATCGAGATCGATACAGGAGCACCGCAATTCAGGATGCTCGAGTGAGATGACGTTTGCCAATCCCCACATGGGCGCGTCAAATACTCCAGGCACGTCGTCGCCAGCGACCACGCCCTGCGCGCCTCGGGTCACCACCCACAACCGCGCCGACGACGAACCTGGATGCGCGAGCATCTGCTGTACCAACGAAAGCAGCGTCCTCGTACCAGTTTCCGCATCGTACGTATCGGCGTCCGACTGGTCATGATCGATGCCCGCAAACAGGATCACCGCATCGAGCTGCGCGCTGTTCGCCAACGATCGCATAACGCGCGATACGTCGTGAGCAACCGCGCGCGTCGGCACGATTGCGGCGCTTCCTCCGTTCGCGCTGATCCGTTGGGCCAGTCGCGCGCCCACGCCCGATTCATTGTCGAAAATGAGCAGACGACGAGTGCCGATGCCGATCCCAACCGGGGCATCCTCGACGCCGGAGCCCGCAAACAGCGGCGCACTCCGCCACACTAACTCATAGAGCCAGCGTTCCCATTCATGCCCTGCCGCCAAGCGCTGCTGCGTGGTCTCGTGCAGCGCAACGCCTTCGACGGTCGCTATCACGTCGCCCTACGCGTTGGCAATGCGAACGTCGCAGGTGAGAGCGCGCGCATCCGGCGGCGTTGTACGGGCGACCGCATGCACGACGAGATGTCGCTGCCATTCGCGCAATTCCACCCGCTCGATGCGCAGGGGGAGAAACGTTCGCCCCTGCGGCGCCAAGCCCAACACCACCTGCAAGCACGCGTCGAGCAGCGCCGGATGAAACTGATAGGCGCTCACCTCTGCCTCCAACGCCGACGGCAGGCGCACCTCGCCGATCACCTCACCGTCACCGAACCTGACAGACTGAATTCCGTTGAACAGCGGGCCGTAACTGAATCCCTGCTGCGCGAGATCACCGTAATACTCGGCGCCGGACCGCTCGCGTTTACAGCGAGCGCGGATCGCCTCGACGTCTAACCGCGCCGTACGGTTGGGTGTCGCCGTTGATCCGGTAAGCACGCGGCCGGTGCCGTGACGCGCCCAGGTACGCTTCCCTGGTTCGTTGCGTGCCTGTGAGAAAACTTCAAAGCCAAAACCGGCATTGTCCGGCTTGAGTACAAGCTGCGCCGATCGGGGCGCAGTCGCCCGAGACATCATCGGCTCCGCGATCTCGATGTCCTCGATCACAGTTGCTCGGCGACCAGTGGTCTGTTCAACGGCCTCGAGTGCTGCTTCGATGTAACCGGTCGCGGGAAACACGACTGCGCCGAAGATTCGATGGTCGTCGAGGAATGGTCGCGTGGCCGAGTCGATCTCGAGGTCGTAGGCGGGCTCGGTGAACAGCGGCGATTCGACGGCGCGAGCAAGCATCGGACGACCCGGAAGCGCCTCCTCCGCCGGTGCGGCAGCGGCGGGAAGCGCGTCGATCCAGTGCCGAGTCTTCGCGAACGGATAGAGCGGAAGCGACACGCGGCGCCGAGTGAACGGAGCGTCGAAACCCGACCAGTCAACGTCCACACCGCGTACGTACAACTGCGACAGACTCTCGAAGAGTTGATCCGAATCGTCGCGCCCACGGCGAAGCGACGGCAGGAACACCGCGCTCTCGTCGATGACGCAACCCGCGGCCATCGCCGTCGCCGTGGTGTGCGGACCCATCTCCAGAAAATGGCGAATGCCGCGATCGTAGAGTGTGCGAACGCCGTCGGCGAAACGCACGACCTCGCGCGCATGACGACGCCAATAGCGCGCGTCACGCCCGTCGGCATCGCTCAACACTCCGCCGGATACGTTGGAGATGATCGGAATCTCCGCGCGCCCAAACGTTGTCTGCGCCACCGCGCGCTCGTACTCATCCAACACGGGATCGAGCATGCCCGAGTGGAATGCCTGCGTGACGTTGAGCATCCGGACTTCGAACTGCCGTTCCGTGAGACGACCGGCGACCCGCGTGAGCGCTTCCGTCGTACCGGACATCACGATGCTTTCCGGTCCATTGACCGATGCAATGGACACGAGCTTCGCGTCGTCGCCGATCGCGTCGCGCACCTGTCGCTCCGATGCGAATGCCGCGGCCATTCCGCCGCCCGGCGGCAACGTGTCGGCCAGACGCGCGCGTGTCGATACGAGGCGCAACGCTTCCTCGAGTGGAAGCAGACCCGAAAGACATGCGCCCGCGTATTCGCCCAGACTGTGCCCGAGTACCGCCGCCGGTCGCACGCCCCACGACTGCCACAGCATCGACAGCGCGTATTCGAAGGCAAACATCACCGGCTGACCGTACGTCGTCTCGTCGATCGGTGAACGCTCGCCCGCCTTTGGATAGAGAACGCTCAACAACGGCCGCTGGAGATATGGTCGCAGCAGCGTGTCGCACCGCTCAAGCGCCGCACGAAAAACCGGCTGGGTGCGATAGAGCGACTCACCCATCCCCACCAACTGCGCCCCCAATCCGGTGAACAGGAATGCGACAGGCGGTGCGTCATCGGCGACGAATTGTCCGCGCACAACGCGCGGATCGTCCGATCCAGTGGCCGCGGCCTCGAGACTTGTGCGCAGCTCAGGCGTGGACGTCGCTCGGACGACGACCCGGTGCGCGTGGTGCGCACGTCCCGTGTTCGCCGTATAACACGCATCGCCGATCGACGGCACGTCAGCGCCGTCCAAGCGGCTCGCGATATTCGAGGTCAGCGTCGTCAGCGCATCGTCTGTCCGCGCTGTCACGCGCATCACGTGCATCGGACGATCGGCACGCTCCGCCTTTTTCACTGGCGATTTCGCTTCTTCGACAACGAGGTGCACGTTGGTGCCCCCAATACCGAACGCACTGACACCGGCCCGTCGACGGCCGGCAATTCCCTCCCACGGCCGGAGCGACGTGTTCACATAGAATGGACTCGTCGCAAAGTCGATCGCCGGATTCGGATTGTTGAAATGCAGGCTCGGCGGTAGTTGACGGTTCTCGAGCATCAGCACCGTCTTGATGAACGCCGTCACGCCGGCAGCCACGTCGAGGTGTCCGATGTTCGTCTTCACCGTGCCGATGGCGCAGTAGCCTGCGCGCGTCGTGTGCTTGCGGAATGCCTCGGTGAGTCCGGCAATTTCGATCGGATCGCCCAACGTGGTGCCCGTACCATGCGCTTCGATGTAGCTGATCGAATCCGCACGCAACCCAGCGTCCGCCAGCGCCTCGGCAATCACACGCGACTGTCCCGTGACACTCGGCGCAGTAAATCCAACTTTGCGCGAGCCGTCGTTGTTCGCGGCGCTTCCTTTGATCACCGCGCGAACGCGATCGCCATCTTCCAACGCCCGCGCCAACGGCTTGAGCAACACCATTCCGCCGCCCCGGCCAAACACGATGCCATCGGCATCGGCGTCGAAAGCGCGGCAATGTCCGTCCGACGACAGGATCATTCCGTCCTGCCAACGATAGCCGCGATCCTGCGGAAGGTAGATCGACACACCGCCGGCAAGCGCGAGGTCGCATTCGCCGTTGAGCAAACTCTGACGCGCGAGGTGAATCGCCGTCAACGAGCTCGAACACGCCGTCTGCACCGCCACACTCGGTCCGCGCAAATTCAGTTTGTACGACACGCGCGTCGCGACGAAATCCGGTCCGTTCCCGAGCACGATCGGGATGTTGCCAAGACCGAGCACGAAATCCTGCTCGTCGAGGCGCCCGGCCAGATTCTGCAGTAGATACGTGTTCAGCGACGCCGTCGCGAACACGCCGATCGATCCCGCGTAATCGAGCGAGCAGTAGCCCGCATCTTCGACGGCATGCCACGCGAGCTCCAAGCACACGCGGCTCTGCGGATCCATGAACGCCGCTTCGCGCGGACTATAGCCGAAGAAGCTCGCGTCGAAACAATCGGCATCCTCGAGTCGCGACGCGGCGGGCACGTAATCCGGCGACTGACGGATCGACGCCGGCACTCCAGCACTCGCCAGCTGATCGTCGGTCAGCACGGAGATCGACTCCACGCCGCCGGCGACGTTCGCCCAGAACTGCGTCAGATCGCGAGCGCCCGGAAAACGCCCAGCCATGCCGATGACCGCAATATCGGTCTCGTCATCATGGGTGTCGTCGCCGGGGTTGCGCGAATCGAACGTCATTGAGCGCGTCGCCTCCGCTGCATCCGCTGCGCACGGCGTGCTTTCCCGCGCTCTTCGCTGTCGTCGAGGCCGACGGAATCAGCGACGTTGTCTCCGCCGTAGAATCCGGCGAGCAAGCGTAGGGTCGGGAATCGATAAATATCTGTCATCGCCACATCTCGCCCCAGCGCTTGCTGCAGCTTGCGGCTCGCCGTCGCGACGAGCAGCGACGTACCGCCGGCGTCGAAGAAGTTTTCGTTCGGGCCGATGTTGCCGGTCGAGAGCACTTCTTTCCACACGGCCGCAATCGCACGCTCGATGTCGTTACCAAACGACGCGCCCGCGGCGTCGGCTGATCTGGAATCGAGGTCTTTCACCTCGCGAATCACGACGGGAATTGGCACACCGAACCGATCGGCGGCCGACTGTGGCATCATCGAATCGCCGGCACCATTGCGGACCCAGCGTGCACTCAGAATGTCCGACACCGGCGTGTCGTCTACCTGCCGGCGCACGTGAGGATTCGATCCATCGAGTCCGATCAGCACATGGCCCGGTTCACTGCCGACACATGCCGCAAGCGAAATGATCCCCTGCTGTGCCGGGATAGCACGATAGCCGCGACGCATCGCTGAATCCTTGAGCGCATACTCACGGCTTATTCCAACGGCGTCCCAGAGACTCCAGCCAAGTGAATGTGCGGTGCGTCCGAGCTCCGAGACGTGGTGCTCCACGAGCGCATCGAGAAATGCGTTCGCCATCGCGTATGCGCCTGCGCCGTACCCTCCGAACTGTCCGTTGACCGACGAGAAAACGAGGAGCCTTCCCGCAGGGTGCTGCATTAGAAGACGGTGAATGTTCCATCCGCCGTGAACCTTCGCGCGCAGTCCCGCGGCCAGCGTCTCCGCCGACTCGTCGGCAAGCACGCGCGGCTCGAACACGCCGGCCAAGTGGATCACACCGGCGAGCGGTCGTTTCCAATTCTCTGATGCGGCGGCAACCACGCGCTCGAGCCCCGCGAGATCGGCGACGTCCACCGCTTCGAATCGTACTGCGCCGAGCGCCTGGAGCGACGCCAACGTTGCAGCGCGCGGGTCGGTCGAATCGCCGATCGAGTGGCGGCCGATCAAGAGCAGCGGAACGTCCGACGTCCGGAGCAGATAGCGACACAGCTCCACACCAACGCCGCCAAGCCCGCCGGCGACGAGATAGAATCCGTCGGTGCTGCCGAGTGAATAGCCGCGCGCATCCGGGCGCGCGGGTTGTTTCGCAAGTCGCCGAACCCAGCGCGCGCCGTCACGATGCGCGACCTCAGGCTCGTCGCGCCGATCCGCCAACTCGGCGAGCAACAGACCGGCGAGGTCGGTCGGTCTTCCGGCGGGCAGATCCACGTGCCGCACCGCAATCTCCGGATGCTCCGACGGTACTGTTTTGAGAATTCCAATAGCGCTCGCCGCGGCGACGGCCGTTCGGTCTCCGTCGATCACGTGATGAACACGATCGCCATAGACGACCAATTCGGTCGACGCTGATTCCCTTCGAGATGCCGCAATCGCGCGCACGACGAGAACGAGGTTGTCTGCTGCCGTCAGCGCGATCGTTGGTTCATCGGTCCCGTGAGTGCTTGAGCCAACGTCGTACTGGTCGCCAAGCACGACGATCAACCGCTCACTCGCCGGCACGGCGGCGACAAGACCCTCTAACGAGGATCCGCCCACCATTGCAGCATCCGCACCCGCGCCTCGAACCGCCGTCTCGAGCGCGTCCGCCACGCCCGATGAATCGGCGACAATCACCACGGTGCATCCCGGCCCCACCGGCCTGTGCGACACCCTCGGCCGCTTTCGCCAAACAGGACGGAAGAACCAATCGGGAATCGTCTCGGCGCGCTGCGTGAGTTGTTCGCTCCGCTTTACGACTGTCTCGAATCCCCCGTCGGCGAATCGCTTCGTAAGCGCCGAGCGCTGAATCTTGCCGATGGCAGTCTTTGGGATGTCGTCCTGCGTCACGGGCAACAGGAAGCGAGGCACCACACCCACGCGTTCCAGCACCGTTTGCCGAATTCGACGCAACAGATCGGCGACGTCGGCGTCCTTGTCGCGCGACGTGTGAAACGCGATGGCCAGCGAATCGGTGTCTGCCGACGGTTCGCGCACCGCGAACGCCGCAGTGAACGTCGGGGTCACACCCGCGACGTCTTCGACGGCTGACTCCACTTCGTGCGCCGGGTAGTTCACGCCGTTCACAATGATCTCGCCCTTCTCGCGCCCGGTAATCGTAAGGCCTCCGGACACGAGACGTCCGAGATCACCAGTCCTGAACCATCCGTCGTCGGCGAAAGCAGTCGCGTTCACTTCGGGGTTGTTGAGATACCCCTTCGTCACGCAGGGTCCGCGCACTTCGAGATGTCCTTCGAATCCTTCAGGCACCACGCGATGCTCGTCGTTCACGATCCGAATTTCGAATCCGGGATTCGGCGAGCCGACGACGACAAACTCGTCCGCATCGCTCGTCGACTCGAGGCGGAACGGCGGCGCGAACGTCTCGGCGGAGCAGGTCTCCGACATTCCCCACGACGGACGCATCGCCGTCTCGGGCAACCCGTGCGGAATCAGTCGCGTGAGAAACCGGCGAGTCGTTGCGGCAACGATTGCCTCACCTGCGTTCAGAATGAACCCCAACGACGAAAGGTCCCGCTTCCGAGACGCCAACTCGTCGGCGCGATCATTGATCAACGCGAAGGCAAAATTGGGTGCCCAGGTGATGGTGACCCGGAAACGCTCGATGAGATCGAGCCACCGAAGCGCATCCTGCAGGACGTAATCCGTCCTCACCTGGAGTTGGTTACAGCACATCGCAACGTCTCGCAGGTGGAACATCACGATTCCGCCGACGTGATCCAATGGAAACCAATTCAGCGAGACGTCGTTCGCCGTGAACCCGTGCCGTTGGGTCACGCCGGTGACGTACGACAGCAACGCGCCCTGCGTCTGCGTCACGGCCTTCGGACGTCCCGTGCTGCCCGACGTCAGCAGGAGCAGCGCGAGGTCGTCGGGTTGCGTCTGATGCACCGGTTCGCCCGACGACGACTCCGACATCCGCTCGATCGTGAGCGTTTTTAGATCAGGAATCTCCAAAGAGTGTTTCAACGAATCCAACGACGGCTCGAGCGCCGCGGTCGTCAACACGAACGGGCAGCCGAGGAGGTGCCACGCATTTCGCAGTTTGGTCGCTGCCGGGCTCGAAGGATCGCCCATGAGGGATACCGAAATCGGCGCCGGAACAAATCCGCCGAGGATGCAACCCCAGAACGCCGCGACGAAATCAGGATTCCGATCGAATTGGAAAATCACGATGTCGCGCGGCTGAATTCCCGCGGCGCGCAACCCCGCCATGATTCGCTCTGCGCGCTCCTTCAACTCTGGATATGCAATCGTGTATTCGCCGTCGTGCTCGATGCACGTCACTCCGTGTGTCGGAAAACGCGATGCCGCCCGAGCCAAGAGATCCGACAACTGTTTGGGAGACTCGGCATCCCACACGATCGGCACGCCAACGCTCATTGACGGAGCCGCGTTCGGATCGAGCGTCGTGCGCGATGATTGCTTCACCGCGCGATTGGCCGGTGCCGATACCGCCGACGCCGACCACCCAGGCACCAACTCGTCGACGCGCAGCGCCTCTTCGTTCGGCACGCTCCATTCGCTCACGACGTCGGCCGCAGCCACGCCGGTTGTGGCGCGAAGCGCAGAGCGGTAGCGCTCGATCGCGCCTGCATCGATCACCGAGAGTTCCGACAACAAGCGTTCGTCGGCCACACCAGCATCCGTCAGCGGGATGCCGGAGACGCGCACGATCATGTCCGGAAGAAGAGCCGTGTCAGCGGCGTCACCGGTCGTCGCGAATGCACGCAGGTCATTAATGGTGATCGTGGCCGAGCTAACGACATACGCGACGACGACCGCATCGCCGCTCTGATCTGCGCGCCGAAGCACGGCACAATCGAGCACGCCGGCGTGCTCCAACAAACGCGCCTCCAACGCGCGAACGTCGGACACGGTCGACGCCGGAACGCCCATCATGACGCCTCGCGATTCCATCAGCGCGCACCCCGATTGGCCGCGGTGTCGCTCACTTGCGCAAGCCCCGACGAGATGCGACTGAGCACCGCTGCGCGCGCAGTTTGTATATAGAAGTGATCGCCCGGAAAGACGTGCGTACTGAATTCGCTCGCCGTGTGGCGGTCCCATGCGTCGAGCGCGCTTCGGGGCACCGATCGATCGTCGACGCCACCGAGAGCGTAGATCGGACAATCGAGCGGCGGTCCGTCGATGTGGACGTATCGCGAAACCGCGGCTGCATCAGCGCGAAGCGGTGGCAGATACAATTCGCGAAATTCCATATCCTCTTTCAGAAGCGAGGGAATTCCACCGAACCGTTTGTCCATCAGGTCGATGAACGCCTCGTCCGAAAGCGCGTCGAGATCTTCAGCCACCCGCGACAAGTGAGGCGCGATTCGACCGGACACAAAAAGCATCGACGCGTCCTGACCATTCGCAGATAACCGCCTAACGGTCTCAAATGCGGCTAACGCACCCATACTGTGCCCGAAAAACGCAAAAGGAAGATCGAGCAAAGGTTGGACGTGCTCTTCGATTTCGTCGACAATCGAGACGAGATCGGCCATCGGCCGCTCCAACCGCCGCGTTTCGCGACCGGGCAGTTGTACGGCCCACACCTCGACCTCCGCAGGCAGAAGATCCGGCCAACGCGCAAACGCCGAAGCGCCGGCTCCCGCCGACGAAAAACACACGAGTCGCACACGCGCCTCCGGCCTCGGTCGTAGCCGAGTGAACCAGCGGGAGGTCAGGTCGGACACATCGCCCTGACGACGTGGCGGGGTGGGATCGCCTGTCATCACGTCTTTAGTATCCGCCGAGCGTGGAGATCGCCGCAATGGCGGCCATCACGAGCTTTGTACCATAGACAACTACTCGGTAAGTATTTCTAGAATAAAGGCTTGCAGTCTTGGTTGGACGACGAAGCGGCACAAAAGTAAACTCATGCTTAGCAGTGGGGGGATGAAATCTCGATCCGTGTCTCGAACCGTCAAGTGACGAGTGGAGAAAGCGACATTCTCCCATTCAATTGGACGGACCCCGCGAACAAAATCCCTTCGCCGACCTGCACAACGAGTGACGGTCCCGCACCCAGCGCTTGCTCAGTGCGACGATTCCAGACCGCGGCTTGAATGACGTACAATCCGCGCGGCACATTCATCTGCAGCTCCACGTCGACCGCAAACGCACCCTCGGCGATGGTGAGGTTCGACCCCGATGAGCCGATCGCGGAGACGAGCGCCCCGTTTGCCGCATTCATTACCAACACGACCGCCGGGTCGACGTGCGACGGAACACCGCCTGGGCCAACCGTTCCTTCAATCCGCACTCGCAGTGGTCCGCCAGATACCACTTCTCCTTCGGATTCGACGGTTACTCGGTCGATCGCGGCAGGACTCTCTCCCGCGACCGCCGTAAATCCCTGCCGGCGCGGATTCAAATACTCCGCGATGCACTCGGCCGGCGTTCCCTGGCAGATCACCGAGCCGTGGTCCAACAAAATTGCGTGCGTGCACAGCTGCGACACGCGATCGAGTTGATGCGACACGACGACGACCGGAATCCCAGATTTTACGAGATCTTGAATTCGCCCAAACGCTTTCTGTTGGAACGCCAGATCGCCGACCGAAAGCACCTCGTCGATGATCAGCACATCGGGATCAAGATGCGCGGCAATCGCGAAGCCGAGTCGGGCATTCATACCGCTCGAATACCGTTTGACCGGCGTATCGATGAATTCGCTCACGCCGGCGAACTCCACGATCTGATCGAACTTTCTGGCGATCTCCACCGCCGGCATTCCCATGATCGACCCTTGCAACGCGACATTCTCGCGACCCGTCAAATCAGGGTGGAAACCGGCGGCGATTTCGATGAGCGCACCTTGGCGTCCACGCACATCGATGATTCCGGTCGTCGGCCGAAGAACGCGCGTCAACACCTTGAGCAGCGTCGACTTGCCGGCGCCATTCGCGCCGATGATCCCAACCGCCTGACCCGGTTCAACCTCGAACGTGACATCGCGCAACGCCCAGAACTCGCGATCGTTCTTCTCGACCGCCCGCGGCCGAGACCGAAGCGCTCGGGCGAACGAGGCGATTACGCTGCGGAGACTATCGTGATGCTCTCCACGCCGGAATTTCTTCGAAACACCGATGCACCGAACGCCAGGCACTGTCATACGTACTCGGCATACACCGCTTCCGCACGGTGAAAAATGAGCGCGCTCGCGAGAAGTCCTAAAATCGCGACCGCCGCACTGTACGCCAAATACCAAGGACTCCACACCACGACCATGCCCTTTGCGGCTTGAACCGAGAGTGGAACCAGCAGATTGTGGCCTTCCACGACCGCTAGCCGCAGCCCTTCGAGCAGCGGAGTGACCGGATTGAGCATGATCAACTTCGCACCGACGGGACCGAGCGTCGCCGGCTCATAGAAAATTGGTGTATAAAAGATTCCGAATGTGATGAACATCTGGACCAGATACTTCACGTCGCGAAAAAATGCGTTCGCACAGCTGAACAGGAGTCCCGCCGCGACGGTCAGGCAGAACAAGAGCGCCAGCACGATCGGCAACCACACAAGAGCCGCCGATAGTCCGATCCCGAGAAACGGCGTGATGAAGAGAAAAATCAGCGCTCCGATCCCCGAATCGACGCCTTGCGCAAGAATGGCCGAGAGCGGGAGAACTTCCCGCGGAAAATGCACTTTTGTAACAAGATTGCTGTTCGACGTCAGACTCGGTGTTGCGAGGCCGATTGCTCCAATGAAAAACCCCCAGGCCAAGCTCTTGACGGCGAGTGCCGCCGCCATCTTTCGCTCGAACGTCGTGCCGGTCATCTGCACAACGGCGAACCGGATTACCAGACCAGAAAGCACGATCAGGCCTGGCATGAGCACCGCCCACAGCAGTCCGAACACGGCCTGCTTGTAGCGAATTCGCAGATCGCGCAGAATGAGCTGCCGCGTCAGCTCACGCGACGACGACAACTCTTTTGCGATCTCTACGAGCGCGCCCCAGATGGAGTAGCTCGCATCGACTTGCTGCGCGCCACCCGCCTGACTGATTTGTTCTGCTAGTGTCACGACGGTGGGTATCGGTGCGGAACTACGAGCCGCGCGCGAGCGCGGCTTATGAGTATGTCCTCAGAATTCCTTTCAGGCCAGCAGGCTCTGCCGCGGACCGGCGCTCAGCTCCGTACGAGTTTCTTGTACGCGACTCGATGCGGTTGATCGGCGTCGGCGCCCTTTCGTTTGTGCAGGTCTTCGACGTACGACTGATAGTTACCCTCGTGCCAGACGATCTCGGAATTTCCTTCGAACGCCATGATGTGCGTGGCGATGCGATCGAGAAACCATCGATCGTGGGAAATGACTACCGCGCAGCCGGCGAAATCGATCAGTGCATCCTCGAGGGCTCGCAGAGTATCGACATCAAGATCGTTTGTCGGCTCGTCGAGCAACAATAAATTGCCGCCGCTCATCAGCGTTTTGGCGAGATGAAGCCGGTTTCGCTCGCCGCCCGAAAGGAGGCCGACCTTCTTCTGCTGATCCGTACCGCGGAAGTTGAAGCTCGACAAATACGCTCGGCTGTTCAACTCCTTTTTGCCGACCATGATGAGCTCGAGTCCGCCGGAGATTTCCTGCCAGGCGCTCTTGTCGCCGTCGAGCGTTCGGCTCTGATCGGAATAGGCGATCTGAACAGTTTCGCCAAGCTTTACGGTGCCACTGTCCGGCTCCTCCTGTCCCACGATCATCTTGAAAAGCGTCGTTTTGCCGGCGCCGTTCGGGCCAATGATGCCGACGATGCCTCCGCGCGGCAGAGCGAAGGAGAAACCGTCGAGTAATACTTTGTCACCAAACGCTTTGCGGACGTCGCGCGCAGTGACGACGTCATTTCCAAGTCGCGGTGGTGGCGGGATGACGATCTCATGCTGCATGATCTTCTCGGCCGTCTCCTGCTCGACCAGCTCCTCGTATTTCTGAACACGCGCCTTGTTCTTGGCCTGCCGCGCGCGGGGAGCGAGACGCACCCAGTCAAGCTCGCGCTGGAGTGTCCGCTGGCGCGCCGACTCCGTCTTCTCTTCGACAGAAAGGCGGGTGCGCTTCTGGTCGAGCCACGAGGTGTAGTTGCCCTCATACGGAATCCCGTAACCGCGATCAAGCTCGAGAATCCAACCAGCAACATTGTCGAGGAAGTATCGATCGTGGGTGACGGCAACGACCGTCCCCGGGAAATCGTGCAGGTATCGCTCGAGCCACGCGACGCTCTCGGCGTCCAAATGGTTCGTGGGCTCGTCGAGCAGAAGGATGTCCGGCTCTTCGAGCAACACGCGACAGAGAGCGACGCGACGCCGTTCGCCACCCGACAGCTTGGAGACGTCGGCATCGCCGGGAGGCAGGCGCAGCGCATCCATCGCGATCTCGATCTTGTTGTCGAGATTCCAGAGGTCGTGCGCGTCGATCTGCTCCTGCACACGCGACTGCCGCGCGAGCAGCTTCTCCATCGCCGTATCGCTCATTGGCTCGGCGAAAGCCATGGAGATGTCTTGAAAGTCCTGCAGGAGCCCGCGCTGCGTTTTGACCGCGAGCTCCACGTTGCCTCGCACGTCGAGCGTGGCATCGAGTTGCGGTTCCTGCGGAAGGAATCCAATCCGCGTTCCCTCCGCAGCCCACGCCTCGCCTTGAAAATCCTGATCGACGCCGGCCATGATGCGCAGCAGCGATGACTTACCGGCGCCATTGGAGCCGAGCACGCCGATCTTGGCGCCGTAGTAAAAAGACAACCAGATACCGCGCAAGATTTCCCGCGACGGCGGGACGACCTTGCGCAGGTCTTTCATGACGTAAATGAATGATGGAGGAGCCATTACTCGCGTGGGAGCTGAGGGGGAAGGTCGGCGAAATCTAACCGACCGTCACGCTGCGAGTTTTGGGTTGACTGCCTCGAGTTTTGAGCTTTTTCAGGGAGAGATCCCCGCTGGTAGCCCTGGTCACTCACGTCCAGTAACGGTTGTGAACCGCGAGTTCTTCGGTTGGAATCTTCGGTAAGCTAGTAAGCTCTCTGATCGGAGCTGACCGCGATTGACTGGGACCCGGCTCACGCAGGCTCCGGTTCCCGCCGACGATCGTCCGCGGCCGAGCCGACCCAGAAACTGGATTACCTGCGGGAGTCGCTGTTAGATAACCGTTAAAGAATCAATTCCCAGGTTTCCGAGACGAGATTCTTTCCGAATTGCTGATGCGGCTCTTCCGCGACGAGGGCAAATCCGGCGGCTTTGTAGATTTTTCGCGCGGCGGTGAGCTCGCGCTGGGTCCAGAGCACGATCTTCTTGTATCCGGCCGCGCGCGCGAATTGGATGACCTCATCGACCAGACGCGTTCCGAGGCCGAGGCCACGGGCGGAAGGTTCGACGAGCAGCAAGCGGAGTTTGGCGACTGTCTTCGATTTCGCGACGACGAAAATGGACCCGACAATCAGCCCATCACGCTCGGCGATCCAGCAGCGTTCGCGCGTCGCATCGAAGTTGTCGATGAAGTCCGCCACGACGTGCGCGACGAGCGCCTCGAAGCGCGAGTCCCATCCATACTCTCGTGAATAGATCACGCCATGGCGATGGACCACCCATCCCATGTCGCCCGGGCGATGATCTCGAAGCGTGTACGGCGTTTCGGTCGGAGACGCGGCGGTCGTGTCGCCAAGGGAGCGGCGGATGTCGCGCATGGCGTCGAGAATCCGTTCCTGGTCCTCGGCGCGCATGGGCTCGAGCATGTCGACGATTTGTTCGCGTGCCCGCTGCTCGAGTGGCGCGAAGGCGCGACGGCCGGCGTCGGTGAGGCGGAGCAGCGCGTGGCGGCGGTCGATCCCAGCCACCTGCGTTTGCAAGAATCCGCGTTTCTTGAACGCGCGAAGAGTTCGACTGAGGTATCCGCGATCGAGGTCGAGGGCGTCGGCGATCTCGCTCGCGGTTGGTTGATCCCGGTGCGCGAGCTCGAACAGCACGCGGGTTTCGGTGAGCGAGAAGGAGCTGCCGAGGTGGCCTTCGCCGAGCACGCCGATGCGGCGCGTGTAGAACCGGTTGAATTCGCGGACCGCCTCGGCCCGTTGATCGATTTGGCGCATTGGGCTCTGCCGAACGGAGACGGAGCGAAGATCGATCAATTAGTTGACTTTGTCAACTATCTGCTATCGGGCCGGACTCCGCGCCAACCAAAAGTCGCGATTGTGGGACTAGGGCGTGCCGTGGCGGTCGGCGGCGCGATGGTCCGGCGCGCCGTGGACGTCGGCAAAGATACTGGCCAAGTCGTTGCCCTCGAACACATTGGCGTGAAGCATCCAGCCGAACACGGTGGGATGAAAGTCGCCGTTTATCGCGTCGCATTCGGCTTTCGTCGTCAGCGGGCCTTCCGGGCCAAAGACCGGTTTGCCGTTTTTCTGCTCGCTCCAACGTGCTGCGTCACCCTTCTTGGGCAGACACCAATTCACATGCTTGTGCCACGGCGCGACGCTCAGCGGAACACGGTCGTTCAAACGATCGAGGCTCGCGTTTTTTCCGACCGTGTACATCGCGCCGACCAGGTGCAGCTTGCCGTCGGCTCCACGTTTGTACAAAACGGAGGTGGGCTTGGACGCGTCGAAGTGAAAAGCGGCCAGGAACGCGCGACGGTTGTTCGTAAAATGAAAAACCTGCTGCGTTTTCATGTTGGGCAGAAACATCCTGTAGCCGTCTGCAACGGCGACGGCCGTATCCTGATACTTCGCGATCGCCTGTTTTAGCTCTGCAGCGATCTTGGTAGCGCGCACGCTGTCGTCGTGCGTGGCGCGCCGAGGCGGCGTCATCTCCATATGCTTCATCATGTTTCCGTCCATGGGACCACTCATCGCGTGGTCGGCCATGTCGGACATGCGCATACTGTCGCTCGCCGATTTCGTAGGCGATTGTGGGCGGACTTGGACCTGCGCGCTCGCGTTTCGTGGGAACAGCGGCAACAACGGCAACAGCGGCAACAGCGGGAACAACGCGAGCGCGGTAAGCATTGGTACCGCCGGTACCGCTGATACCGCCGAACGGGCAAAAGCTGCGAGTGTCCGGAGCTTGGTCTGTGGCATAGGTTTCCTCAACTAAGCTGACATCGCTTTCCGCCTGTCCGTCAATAGCCACCGAATGGATATCTCCACCTTTCTGCCTGACCTTTCGAGTCCTTTGCGGGCAATCCCCGCGGTATTCATCGGCGGTGTTCTCACGAGCCTCACGCCGTGCGTATACCCCATGATCCCGATTACGGCGGCGATCGTCGGCGGAACGTCTGTCGGCGAGGGAGCGAGCGGCGCGACGCGGCCGCCTCGGTGGCGACCTGCGGTCCTCACGCTGACCTACGTATTGGGTCTCGCGTTGGTTTACTCGGCGCTCGGGCTGTTTGCCGGACTCTCGGGAACGCTCTTCGGATCGGTGAGTACCAATCCGTGGTTGTATTTCGTGATGTCGAATCTGTTGCTCATCGCGGCGTTGGCGATGCTCGACGTGCTGCCGGTTCGCGTGCCGACTGCGATTCTGGAGCGCGCGGCGACCGCGGGCACAGCGGGCCGAGCGTCGGGCGCGTTTACGATGGGGGCGATGTCCGGGCTCGTCGCGGCGCCGTGTTCGGCACCCGTGATGGCGGCGGTGCTCACGTGGGTGTCGACGACGAAGAGCGCGGCGCTTGGTTTCGTCTATCTCTTCGTTTTCTCGCTGGGAATGTGCACGCTGCTCGTGGTCGTCGGCCTGTCGTCGGGCGCGATCGCGCGGTTACCGCGAGCGGGAATGTGGATGGTGTGGATCAAGCGGTTCTTCGCGCTCGTGATGATCGGTGTCGCGGAATACTATCTCGTCAAAATGGGTCAGCTAATCATATGACAGGTCTCTTAACAGGTCTCTGGTCGCGGGTCGCGGGTCTCAGGAACTGCGTGATGATGATGACGGCGGTCGCGGCAATCGCGGCGGCGCCTGCTCGCGTTCACGCGCAGGATCTGGGCATCGAAGTCGGGAGCAGGGCGCCGTCGGCGAAAGTGCACACGCTCGACGGAAAGGATGCCGATCTCGCGCAGTACATTGGAAAGACGGCGATCATCATGGAGTTCTGGGCAACGTGGTGCCCGAACTGCAAAGAGCTCGAGCCGGCGTGGCTGAGCGCGTCGAAGAAGTACGGGAGCCAGGTGAAGTTCGTGCAGGTTGCCGTGTCGGTGAACGAATCGCCCGAGCGCGTCAAAGCATTCGTGGCGAAGCACAACCTCCCGGGCGATCAGTACTTCGACACCAAGGGCAACGCGACGGGCGCGTACGACGCGCCGGCGACGTCGTACGTCGTGGTGGTCAACAAGGCGGGAAAAGTCGTGTACACCGGGCTTGGCGGAAAACAGAATTTGGATGCGGCCATCAAAAAAGCCTTATAGGCTGGCTGGTGGGGGACTGGACAGATCTCGGCGGAGCTAACTGCGACGACGAACGGCAATGCGCTGAGCTGGTAGCTTTTTCGCAGATGGCTGCGTGCTGCACGGCGACGGAACGGAACACGCGCATTGATGATCAGTCAGTGTGTACGGGCTTGACTCGGCTTGGTCAGCATTCAAGTGCGGCGCCTCGCTCAGCCGAGTGAGGTGTTGGAGTTGCAGTCTTGAGTCCAGGCTGGCGAGCGGTACGTCGATGCGGCGGTAGCCGTCGGGTGTTCGCGAAGGCGGGCAACGATTGTAGACCAACACCGGCGGCGGGACGCTGAGGACCATTCCCTGATCCGCGTTGCGGATTTCAATGACCGAGCGCGCGGGGGATTGCTACCGACGAATCGTGTCACGTTGTCGCCGCACGACTCGAGCGGTCGGAGTCGACCGTGTCGCGTGACATTATCGCCGCCGGTCAGCGTGCGTGTTATCGCGCGTAGCGCGCGAGACGACCAAGCGGACGGGCGCGCGTCGTCCCAAGACACCGAAGTTGGTGACGATGTCCAGACTCGGTCGCGGGGTCGGGCGGGTCGAAGCACACTGGTGATCCCCACAACAGATTGCCGCGCGCATGGTCTTGGAGCTTCCTATGATTTCGAGGTGCGCGTGTCGTCCGAGACGATTCATCAATCGCTTCTTGTACACGCGCCGTGGGTTGGCGCGACAGGAACTGACGCCATGGTGCGCCCGGGCGGCGTTCGACGGACGTGGATCAGGCTCGCGAGAAATCGCACCGCGTCGAGAAGCCGGTGCCAAGCAGGTGTCGCCATCCGATAGACTGGGATCGAGAAATCTTTGCGTTTTCGGACGGCCCGAGAGATCGCGCAAACGAGTCGGCCAGTTGACGCGGCCACCGTACGCCGCCGCTGATCCTGGCAATAAGTGTGTGTCCGACTGACGCCTCGACCGTTTGGAAAGCGCAATTAATACTTCTCATGTGACGCTCCCGAAGATTCGATCGTCGACTCGGCGTCCTGAGCATTCACGAAATACGCGATCATTCGTCGGGATCAGCTGGACTAACCGATGCCGGTTGTTCGCTATCGTGTTCCAGCCCAATCCGAGTCCAATGACAACGTCGTCGTCCATCGTGCGTTTGCGAATGCGCGATATAGGTGCTGCCCCGAGCGCCAAACCAGAGCGCTCACCAAGCGAATTTGAACGTATCACAATAGTTGGCGTCCGACTGGCGATCCTGCTCGCTCTCGGCGCTTGCCGAGGCGGGACCCTGCGGACTTCGGAGCCGTTGCACGATCTAGGATCGAAGTTTTCGGCGCAGGTTCCTGCCATTGCGCCTGACACGACCCCGCAACGCCTCTTCGACTCCCTGGGCACGGTGCAGAGCCCGACGGGGCACGGGGCGCCGTGGGTTCGAAGCATCGTAGTCGTCGTTTTCAAAACGGGAACATCTCAACCGGATCGACAAATTGTCGTTGATGCTGTTCACGGAAGGGTCGTCGGTGGTTTCCTGATTACTACTGATGGTTCGTACTACGTGTGGTTTCCAGGAACTACGTTCGACGCCATCATCGGCGCGGTGCGCACGGCGCAGGCATTTTCGCAAGTGGACTATGCTCACCCATTCATGATGGACACCCTGAACTACGGCGCAGGTCGAAAGCCTCCGTCCCCTGAAAGGCGGAACTAGTCAGAATCAGACGCAGGAGAAGTCTGCAGCATCGGCGCGACGTGGTGTCGACAGATCATTAATGGTTCGTTCACACTCGACATCCTGGTTCAACATGCCGGCCACCTTGCACTCACAACGTGTCGTCAAGGCACGCCATGTCATCGGCTCTCTTGCCGCTCTCAGCGCAACGATAGGACTATTTGCCTGCAATGATTTAACACATCCCATTGATTCCGCATTGCATCCAGGCAGGCCGGGACTGCTCATCAATCCTGCTGGAACGATTGCCGTCTCACCCGGCGGTCCGCACGGCTGGCGCTTCTACGATGATCAGCATGATACGACTTGCACGGTGGCAACGGTCTGTCGAATAGTTCAGGGTCCCCTCGGCGCGCCGCTTGGCGCCGGAAGCGCCGAACTGGCAACTCCCGTTGCTGGTGACGGCAAGGCCCTCCTGCTTTCCGACTACAGCGGCACCCGGTTTGACCAAATCACGACGCTTCAATACGCTACTTACCGGCAGTCGGTCGACGGTGGAAACAATTTGGCGATCGCGCTTCAGTTGAACGCGGACTATGATCTTACAGACGCTTCAACCGTCTACCAGGGCAGGCTGGTGTTTGAGCCCTACCAAGGTATTGGGGGCAACGTGCCCCAAAATACATGGCAGATCTGGAATGCAAAGGCTGGAAAATGGTGGGGCACAAAGTCATCCGTCACCAAGGGCGGGGCCACCGTGTCGAATCCGTGCGTGCAGGCATCGCCCTGTACATGGGCAGAGCTGCTTGCCTCGTTCCCAGACGTCGGTGTCCACAGCACACTCGGCGCGATCCTTCTGAAAGCCGGATCCAATTGGAGTGGTTTTCGCGGGAACGTTGACGCTCTGACGATCGGCGTGAACGGCGTGTCGACCACCTTCAATTTCGAATTCTCAGAGCCCGTGCCAGCACTGTCGCCAACGTCGACGCCGCAGGCTTTGTTCGATTCGCTCGGAGTGGTGCAGAGTGCCACAGGCCACGGTATGCCGTGGGTGAGAAGTATCGTCTCTATCACGTTCAAGACGAATGCGAGCCAGGCCGACAGACAGGCAGTTGTGGATGGCATCAACGGAAGCGTCGTTGGAGGCTTTCGAGTCACTACAGACGGCTCGTACTACGTGAGAATTCCAGGATCTACAGACGATGCAATTCCGCCTGCGCTCGCCATGGTGCAGGCCTCACCTTCGGTGGATTTCGCAGGACCCTTTCTCAAAGACACGCTGGCTTACACTGCCTATCGAAAACCGCACGATGGCGCGGGTTGGAACGATTGGAGGCTGAGCCCGGAGTCAACGACTGCCAGCCGCTTCAACTGGCCGCTCGAGGCGACATCGGCACCTGCTGCGTGGGGTTGCAGCGTCGGCGATGCGATGAGTCAAATCGCGATTGTAGATCAAGGAATCATCAAGACGTCCACGATAGGTGCGAACGTCGAGTTTGCGCAACGGATCGTTCCAGGTCCACCTCCAACGGCATATCATGACCACGGTACGATCGTAGCCGAGATGCTAGGAGCGGTGGGCGATGACACGCTTCGATCGACTGGGATGATGTGGACGTCTCGGCTTGCGCTGTGGGACATATACGTGGACCAGAGCGACTCATCGCAGACCGTAAGCGGCACGTATGGGCACCAGTCAGAGTATATCGCGCACTACGTCTACGCCGCTGGACTGCGCGGAGCAAAGATCATCAACCTGTCGATGTCGGTGCCGTGGGAGCATATGCCGCGGCCACAAGACGCCGACTCGGCCGATACAACGCGCCGAGAGCTTGCCCACAGATTTCTGGTGCGCGCACTTCGCGACTTGCAGGTAAGCGGCAAAACTCCGTTGGTTGTCATTGCTGCCGGTAATGACACGCTGGACGCAAAATGGGCTGGGTACACAGAAGCAAAAGTCGAATTTCCGAATCAGATACTCATTGTTGGATCGTCAACAGCAACGGGCCAGGTCGCCGCTACTTCGAACACTGGGTCGCTTGTAGACCTGTACGCGCCGGGAGACGGCGTCTGGGCATTCGGCAGGGGAACCCTGCCACACCAAGAGTTTGGCACCTCGTTCGCGGCTCCCTTGGTCTCCGGAGTTGCCGGTTTGCTCACTGGATTCGATCCATCATTGGGCATTTCTGATCTGCGTGCAAGGATCCTCCAGGGTGCGCGTACGCCGGCATCCGCTGGCGGGAAAAAATTGCTCGATGCATACGGAGCCTTGCGACAGGCGGCCAAGCGTCCGGGCGCTCCCCTGTGCGGGAACCAACGAGTCTGGATAGAGAATCACAACCTTTACGTCGCGCGTGACTCTGGAGGTACGGCCGAACTCCTCGGATCCATCGGGTCAGCGGCGTGGGGTCTCAATGTCTACCACGGCGGCAAATGGATTGACTATCAGACAGCTTCCGGTTTTGGGCATCTTCGATATGACGGTACGCATTGGGTATCGACGACCGACTGGGACTACGACGATCTCCCAGGCGGCAGTTATGCCTCGTCACAGGGTCGGTCGCATGACTGGAACGCCGGAATTTTTGTTGACTGGGCCGCCGGCAACACCAGATTCAACTCGATTCCCGTAGGAACGGAACGTGTAAGAGTGGTTGTCTACGACACGCTGGGCAACAGCCAAACGGACTCAGTCGATGTGTCCGCCGGAACGGCGTTACATATGAAGCAAACGATGATCGCCGTTCGCGCCTATCCGCAGCGGGGCGATACCGGATACTTCGTGCTAACGCGGATGAAAGTTGACATCAACGAACATCCCTACGTGTGCGACGACGATCGCGGAATTCCGGGCCCGTGCACAGATCCAACTATTACCTGGCGCCCCGACACGTCGTTGCTCTACAGTGTCAATGTCCGGGGCGGCCCGCCGACAATTCATTTCGTTCGTGCTCTTCCCGACACGATGGTCTATTCAATGTCATTCTCCGAAGATGATCTTTCGACTGCGATTGCAGTCGGAAGCGAACAGGATTTTACGCAAGAGGGCGGCACCCAAACACACAACTGGTGTCAGGTTCGGTATCTGAACGGACATTTTGCGGGTACGCCACAACAAACGATTGTCACCGCGGACGCGTGTCCATTCGTGGGGGATGCCGACGGTACAGGTGGCGGGTTCGCAAACCGTGTTCCGGCGCATTCATCACTAGGACGGTTGATGAAACGAATCCCGTCAGCGCCGCACGGAAGTCTAAATCGACACTCTGTGACTATTACGTCATCCCCGTCAATCGCCCGCCCATAACATCAGAGACATGGTCGATTCAGCTCGGGCCGTCTCGGGCTGGATCGATCACGCGGGAAGCCTCGAGGCGAGTTCCCTTAGCGGCATCGAATTTCCGAACTGTAAACATCAAAATGTGTCGTGCGTCGAGTACACGGGGCGCGCGAGCTCGGCTAACTGGTCGAGGATATCGCGGACGTCGCTCGCGGTCGTGCGGGGATTCATCATCGTCACGCGCAGCACGCGCCGGCCGTCGAGGTTTGTGCCGGTGATCCAACCGTGTCCGGACAAATTGTAGCGCTCGCGGAGCTCACGATTGAGCTGGTCGAGCGCTTCGTCGTTTGCGGGCAGTGATCCCGTGAGACGTGACGGACCCACGTATCGAAAGCACAGAATATTCGACTCCGGCGCGTGCATCGCTTCGAAGTCATCGCGCTCAGCGATCTCCTCCCACATCGTGCGGGTGAGCGCGCAGAAGTAGTCGTACAGCTCGGCGAATCCGTTCACGCCGTAGCGTTGAAACGCGACCCAAAGCTTGAACACCTCGGCGCGGCGGGAGCACATAAAGCTCCGCGTTCCCTGATCCCACACGCGCTCCTCCGTGGAATCTGGAAACAGATACGGCGCGCGTTGGGAGAACGCCGAGTCGAGGTCGTGTTCGTCGCGGACGAGGAGCATGCCGGCTTGTGCGGGCATGAGCATTCCCTTATGGGGATCCCAGGCGATCGACCGGGCGCGCTCGATGCCGGCAAGTCTGTGTCGATGGGTTGGCGACAAAAGCGCCGATCCGCCGTGCGCGGCGTCGACATGCAGCCAGACGTCGTGGGCATCACAGATCGCGGCGATGGCTTCGAGATCGTCGAACGAGCCTGTCGCGGTCGAGCCGGCGGTCGCGACCACGGCGATCACGCGCCGTCCGTCACGCGCGAGATCTTCGAGCGCCTCGCGCAGCGCACCGGGGTCCATCTTGTAGTTGCGCGAGCGAATCGGGAGCACGTTGCGCATGCCGATGCCGAGTTGCGCTCCCGCGCGCGTGACGGCATAGTGCGCGTGTTCGCCGCAGAGCAGCACCGGGGGATTGGAACCCACGCCGTCGTTCCACGCGTTGGGCATGGCTGCGCCGCGCGCGGCGAGTAGCGCGGTAAAGGTTGCCTCGGTCCCACCACTCGTGAATGTCCCGCCGCTTCCCTTTCCAAAACCGGCGAGCTCGCACATCCACGCAACCACGCGGTGCTCGAGCACCGTTCCGACCGGCGACATCTCGAAAATCGCGACCGATTGATTCATGGCGGCTGTGACCGACTCCATCCACACAGCGGCGGGAAGCGGTCCCGCGACCTGATGGCCCGCATAGCGCGGATGATGGAGATGATTGCAATCCGGAATCACGTCGGCGCGAATGCGCGCGATGATCGAGTCGATCGAAACGCCAACGAGAGGCGCGGGCTCGTCGAAGCGTGCGGCGAGCTCCGCCGGCCGATGCGAAGTGGAGACGCGCCCTTCGCGATTTCTGGTTTGCGCGAAATAGTCGGCGGCGAGGGCGACGAATTCACGCCCGACAGCGACGTCGGCGTCGGCTTCGAACTTCGCGAGGATCTCTGGAGGCGACAGTTGGTCGGCGTGCGTGGTCATGTGACGGCGGACGCGCCGGTGAGCGGAAGGTCGAGCACTTTTTGCGTGCGGGTGAGGTCGATCGCGCGATATGCCTGGATCGAATCGACGATCACGGGCTCGGTGATTCGCGAACGCAACAATTCGCGAAGAACGTCGCGCGACAGTTGAGGATAAAAGCTCAGCGTGCAATGCGGTGTGAAGGTAAAACGCGGCTGCTCGTACGATAATCCGCTCGCCTTGATGCGTTCGTGCAGCGCGCGGATCGGGCCGTTGGGATCGATCGGCATGACGACGACCGTGCTCTGCATGAAACGCATCGGCGGCTCGAGTCGGACAACGAGTGAAGCCGTGTTTGTCGCGACCTGCTCGAGCGCGGCGCGCAGCTCGTCATCGGTTGTCGCGGGAGAAATGGGGCCCATGCCCGACGAGCCCGTGATCGTGACGTGCGGAGGAAGTTCCGCGGCCATCCGCGGGTCATGCGCGAGCTGGATTTCGCGCAACCGATCCGCGACCGCACCGTGCAACTCGGACATCACGACGATGCCCGGCTTCATTCCACGGTCAACGAAAGAGCGGAATCACCGAAAAGGAGATGTGTCCGAGGTCGGACGGAGAAACGGAAGCGTTCAGAAGCCATCGATCGAGACGATTGTCAGGGTTCGTACGATGATAGCGAACGATCTTCGTTCCTGCGAAGGTACCGATGGCCGCGCCCATGATGATGTCGCTCGCCCAATGCCGATTGTCGTACATGCGCGAAAGCCCGATGAGCGCCGCGCCGCCGTACATCGCCGGGCCAATGATCCACGTCCGCTTGGGCCACCAGACGCTCGTCTCCGCCGTCACCGCGGCCGCAGCAGCAAAACCAGCAACAGCGTGTCCTGACGGAAAGGATCGATAGCGCTCATTCGTTCGAAAGCCGCGCATGAGCTGCCAATCGTCGGGATTGGGCACGCTGTCGGTATACGGTCGCGCGCGACCAAAGAAATCTTTCAGAAGAGTTCCCGTGCCTTCGCCGATCAGCAGTGCTTGTGTCCCGAGCAAGCCCAACTCCGCGAGTCGTCGCTGGTGACTGAGCCGTCCGGTGGCGTACATCCCGGCGCCAATGAGCAACGAGCCCGGCACAGCAATCGTCCGCAATCCGACTGCCGTTTTTTTCAACATATGGCTTTTCTGGCGATCCGGTCGTTGCAGCGCCGCTTCGGCTTTTAAATCGAGCGGACGAATTGCGATCGTCGTGACGACGAATCCACCGGCCAACACGGCGTCTTCCCACGTAAAGAGATGACGCGTGGGCACGTTGGATTGCGCGGCGATCGGTGCTCCCGCCGCGAGCAGACTCAGCGCGAACGCGAGTGCGATTCTCAGCGTTCCATCACAACGTGATTTCACGCGACGCATCGAGATCGGCTTGAAACATTCGCTCAGCCTCTTCGCCGAGGCGTTTGTCCTCGATGACCGCATCGAGCTCATAGTTGATCGCTACGCCGAGCGGATTGAAGTCGGTGGATCCGACACGGAGCCACCGGCCGTCGATGACGCTCGTTTTCGCATGCATCATTTCGCCCTGCCATTCCCAGATCCGAACGCCGTTCGTGAGCAAACGGCGATAGTACCGGCGCGCAAGCAACGACACCCATGGATGATCGTTCCTGCTCGGTACGAGAATTCGAACGTCCACACCGTCACGCGCCGCGCCATTGAGCGCCTCCACCTCTGATGGAGACGGCGTGAAGTATGCCGTCGCGATCCAAATCGACTTTTCGGCGGAGATTGCCTGAATTTGTAACGCCCGCGACACCCGCAGACGCATCGGCTCGCCTTCGACGATGCCGACGAGCGACGGCGTATGGGTCGCCGGATCGAGGTGCGCACCGCGTGCTGGCCGGCGGAGCATCCGATGCGAGCCCCGCCGCTCCATTCCTGTTGCGCGTCGCCACATGTGGTCAAACGCCAGTATCATGTCGGCCGCGGCTGGTCCTTCGATTCTCACCGCCGTGTCACGCCAGCGCGAGCGATGCAATTTTTGCACGCCCGTCGACCACTCGCGACCGACACCAACGCCTCCCGTAATTCCAACGCTGTCGTCGACGACGAGCAGCTTGCGATGGTCGCGGGGAACGAGTCCGAGGAAGAGGCGAAGTCCCGGCCGGTTGAAGACGGCGATCTCCACGCCCGCGTCCCGAAGATGATGCAGGAAACTCCGGGACGTCCCGCGCCCGCCGATCCAGTCGAGCAACAGTCGAACATTGACGCCGCGTTCTTTCGCCCGAATCAGTGCCTCGCCGAAGCGTTGACCGACTTGGTCGGAGCGAAAGATGTAGCTCTCGAGCGCGACGCTGGTCGTGGCGTTGTCGATGATGTCGATCATCGCGTCGAACGTGGCCGGTCCGTCGCGGAGGAGTGCGACGCGGTTGCCGCTCGAGACGTCGGCGGCGGCAATGCGCCAAAGACCGCGGGCAAACGACGGCCCGGAACCGATGGCTAGTTCTCCACCGCTCCGGCGTACTGCGAGCTCACGGGCTGGGGTCGTCACGAGGCAAGCGTATTCAGGATGCGTGCCGGACGCCGAATGCGTTCAGCCCGCGCTCCAACTGCGAATCATACGCTCGAGCTCGGCGAACTCGAAAGGCTTGGTGAGAACCGGCCGATCGAACACGGACAGGACCCGCTCGACCTCGGGATCTCGAATGACGTCTCCGGTCACAAACACGGCGTTCTGCGCGACGCGGTGATGGTGCATGTCGATCCACTCGAAGAGGTCGAACCCACTCTCCTGACCGAGCCAGATGTCGATGAACACCCCGTCGATGCTGTTTGCGCCGAGTATGGCGCGCGCTTCCTCGCTCGAACCGGCCAGGAACACGCTGTGCCCGCGGCGCACGAGCCACGAGCGCATCGCGCGACGTATCGGTTCTTCGTCATCGACATACAAAACGGTGGCCAACTCTTCTCCTCAGCGCGGCAGCCAATGCCGACTCACGAACCTCGGCGATCGTGGGCCACGCGCAAGCGAACAAGGACCGATAGACAGGTTAGCTGGTTCTCATAATTGCGCGCGCTATAATTCCTGCCATGCTCAACATCGATCTCACAGGCCGTCGCGTGCTCGTTGCGGGAGTTGCCGACGACGGAGGTTTCGGTTTTGCCATCGCCAAGGCATTCGCGGAGGCTGGAGCGACCATTTGCGTTGGAACGTGGCCGCCGGCGCTCAACATTTTTCTCAATTTGCTCGAGCGCGGCAAGATGGATGAGTCGCGTCGCCTCTCGTCCGGCGAATTGTTGACCTTCGAGAAGATTTATCCGCTCGACGCCGTGTACGACACGTACGATCAGGTGCCGGAAGATGTCCGCTCGAACAAACGCTACAAGGAGGTCGGCGACTGTTCGATCGGTGGACTGGCCGACCGACTCGTTGCGGATTTTGGAGAACGGCCGATCGACGTTGTCGTTCACTCGCTGGCCAATGGGCCCGAAGTGAAGAAGCCGTTGCTCGAGGTGAGCCGAAATGGATATCTCGGCGCGGTGAGCGCGAGCGCTTATTCCATGGTCTCCATGGTGCAGCGGCTGAGTCCGATCATGCGGGAGCACGGTTCGTTTTTGTCTCTGACCTATCTCGCCAGCGAGCGCGTGATTCCGGGCTATGGCGGCGGAATGTCATCGGCGAAGGCAGCGTTGGAGAGTGATACGCGCACGCTGGCGTTCGAAGCGGGCCGCAAATTCGGTGTTCGTGTGAACACGATTTCCGCCGGACCGTTGGCATCTCGCGCGGCGAGCGCGATCGGCATCATCGAGAAAATGGTGGAGTACGTGTCCGCCAATTCGCCGCTCACCGACAAGTTGGCGGCGGCCGAAGTTGGCGCCGCCGCCGTGTTCCTGTGTTCGCCGCTGGCGAGCGGGATCACAGGAAACACGATGTACGTGGACAAGGGTTATCACGCCATGGGCATGGGCGTGCCGCCTACGTAATCGGGCCTTTGTTCTCGATTTCTTTGAGACCGGCCGCGCGCAACATCGCGTTGATCTTGCCCAAGTTCGCAGTCATGACCTGACGCAGCTTGGTCAAGTCTTTCGTCAGCTCACCGGCAACGACTTTATAGACTTCATATGTCTGCTGCGTCGGGCGTCCGTCTGAGCTGGAGACGACGCCCATCAACGCGCCGATCCGATTGTTGAGCCGGATGGGATAGTTGAGTGGATCTTGGCCGCTACGATTCTTCGTCTGGTAGAGCGAGTCTTCGACTTCGGACAGCGCCGTGGTAAACGTCGCGGCGAGCGCCGTGAATTCGGCTTGCTGCGCCGCCGGAATCCTTCCTTGGCGATCGCTGATCTCCGTTTTCACGCGACGAATGTCTTTCACTGCGTCGTTTGCTTCGGAGAAGCGATCACGAATTTGAAGAGCGACTCTCGCTTGTTCCTGCCAATCGGCGAGCGTCGCTTTGATGCGCGGATCGGGTAGGATTTTGAACGTCTCGGTGGCGACCGGCGTGCCGGCGACGTTCATTCGCACTTTGTACGTGCCCGGCGGAACGAGTGGTCCGGTGACGTTCGCCGCCCAGAGAATCATTCCGGGGAAACTCTCGGCGTCGGGATAGCGCACATTCCACAAGAACGTGTTCACGCCGCGTTTGTTGGCGACGCGCGGCGGCGGCGGCGGTGCAAAGAAATCGTCGCCGGCGGGTTGGGCGGGCGCCGCGGCAGAATCCTGCTTGCTGCTGTACGTGCGAACGACTTTGCCTGTGCCGTCCAGGAAATCGAGCGTCACGAGCTCGCCGCCCGTCTTGAGCCAATACTGCACCACCGCGCCACTCGTCGGACTCTGCCCCGTTGGACGATTGGGCGCGTTCTCAGGAGTGACTTGTGCCGGCGCGCCGCCGCCGCGACCACCGCCGCCCCCGAATCCTCCGCCGCCGGCAATGCGATACTGGTCGCGCGGCTTGAACAAGTGCGCGTTGCTCGCGACGATAGCGTCCGACATCTGCTCGAGCGTCGTGATGTCATCCATGATGTAGAAACTGCGCCCGTGCGTGGCGAGGATGACGTCGCCTTGTTTGAACGTGAGGTCGTGCACTGGAACGATCGGCAGATTGAGACGAAGGCTCTGCCAATGCGCACCGTCATCGGGCGAGTACCACACGCCGCGCTCGGTGCCGGCAAGCAGCAAGCCGCGTTTGCCGGGATCTTCGCGCAAAACTCGCGCAAACTCCGTCGATCCAACGCCGGCGTCGATGCGAGCCCAGTGCGCGCCGCAGTCGGTGGTCTTCCAGAAATACGGGTGATCGTCGTCGAGTTGAAAACGGTTCGCGGCGAGGTACGCGATGCATTCGCCGAAGCGCGATGCATCGATGCTCGACACGCGCGTGAACTTGACCATGTCTTTCGGCGTGACGTCGGTCCACTTCACGCCGGCGTCACGCGTGATGAAAATTTTCCCGTCGTCGGAGCCCGTCCAGATCGTCTTCGGCGTGAGCGGCGATTCTTCAATCACGAAAATCGTCGCGTAGTACTCGACCGACGTTTGATCCTTCGTGAGCGGGCCGCCCGAGTTGCCGAGTGTGGCGGGATCGTGGTAGGTGAGATCGGGCGAGATCACGGACCAGCTTTTACCTTCGGTGGTCGTTTTGTGAATGACCTGCGATCCGGCATACACAACGTTGGAATTGTGCTTGGACACTGCGATCGGAAAGGTCCATTGGAATCGGTACTTCGGATCCGCCGCCGGATGACCCATCGGATTGTCCGGCCACGGATTCACGTTCACCGAGATGCCGGTACGCAGATCCTTTCGGGTGAGCAGGTTGCCGTAGCTGCCGGCATACACCACGTCGGGATCGTCATTGCGCGGCGCGATCCACCCGGACTCGCCACCGCCCGCCTCCAGCCAATCAGAGATGTCTGATTGACCTCGGCTCGGCCCACACAGCGTAGAGTTGTCCTGCTGCGCGCCGCAGATGCGATACGGAAAATGCGTCGTCGCGATGACGTGATAGAACTGCGCCGTCGCGAAATCTTCGTCGCTCCAGTTCTTCCCGCCGTCCACCGTCACGGACGCGCCGCCGTCGTCGGACTCGATCATGCGATTCGAATTCTTGGGATCGATCCACAGATCGTGCGAATCCCCGTGATACATTCCGCGCACCGCACGGAACGTCTTCCCGCCGTCAGTGGACTTCATGAACGACACGTTGTTGTCGTAGACGACGTTCGTGTCTTTGGGATCGGCGTGAATCTTGGTGTAGTACCAAGCGCGCTGGCGAAGATTCCGGTCGCTGTTCACTCGCGTCCACGTCTTGCCGGCGTCGTCGGAACGATAAACGCCGCCGGAGTCGGCCTCGATGTTGGCCCAAACTCGATTGGAATTTGCGCCCGACACGGCGATGCCGATGTTGCCCCAGATTCCGGCCGGGAGCCCTGTGTTGCGCGTGATCTCCGTCCAATGGTCGCCGCCGTCCGTCGTCTTGAACATTCCGCTGCCGTTGCCGCCGGACGACAGCAGCCACGGCGTGCGACCCGCTTGCCAGAATCCCGCGTACAACACGTTCGCGTCGTTCGGATCCATGACGAGATCCACAATGCCGGTGGAGTCGTTGCGGAAGAGAATCTTGTCCCACGATTTGCCGCCGTCCTTCGAACGAAAGACACCGCGCTCGGCGTTCGGCGCCCAGACGTGTCCGAGCGCGCCAACATAGACGAGATCGGGGTTCGTAGGGTTCACGATGATGTCGGCGATCTGGCGCGTGTCGCCGAGTCCGACGAACGCCCACGTCTTGCCGCCGTCGGTGGTTTTCCAGACGCCGTCGCCATGCGAGACGTTGCCGCGAATGGGATACTCGCCGCCGCCGACGTACACGACGTCGGGCGCCGACGGAGCCACCGCAATAGCGCCGATGGTCCCGCCGAAATAGTTGTCAGTCACCGGCGCCCATGATTGGCCGGCGTTGATGGATTTAAAAACGCCGCCGCCGGTGGTGCCCATCCAGAACTCGTCAGGCCGGGATGGGTTTCCCTGTGCGGCGACCGAGCGGCCACCGCGATAGGGTCCGATCTCTCGCCAATGCAATCCGGCGAATGCCGTCGAGTCGCGTTGGGCCGCGAGCGACGACAGCGGCAAGAGCGAAAGAGCGAGTACGAGAGTCTGGGTCGCGCGCTGCACGAGAGCTCCGAAATGGGATTGAGGGAATATGCCATCGGTCTTCCGCCAACTCCACAAACGAAACCAGCCGCCGCCTTCCGAGTGGGAACATCTTTAAAGGTCACGATCGACGGAAGCGGCATGTCTTTCGCCGGGCACCTGGTGGGATTTTTTTCACGGGTGAGCGCGTTCCTTCGTGGCGGGTCTTAGCAGGCACTCGTGATGTCCGGCATTCTTCGTGGAGATCTTCGCATGCGTCGTTTCAACGTTCTCGTGGTGGCAATGGCGGTCGTCGTTGCCGCATGCTCCAAGCAGGAATCGGCCAGCGCCGACAACACCAAGACGCCCGCGACAGGCGCCGCGGCAGCGGCCGCCGGCGTTCCAGTCGCGGCAAAACTCGGCGAGACGCCGGACATGAAGACACCCGAGTCGGTGCGGTACGATCCCGAGCTCGACGTGTTTTACGTATCGAACATCAACGGGAATCCGTCGCAGCATGACGGCAACGGATTCATCGCGGTGGTTCGGGCGGACAGCACTGGCGTGACCAAGATGTTGGTCGAGGGCGGCAAGAATGGCGCGAAATTGGATGCGCCCAAGGGCTTGGCCCTCGTTGGCGACACGCTGTGGGTAGCGGACATCAACCATCTCCGCGCATTCAACCGTCGCACGGGCGCGCCGATCGCCGACGTCAATCTGTCGTCGCTCAAGGCGTCGTTCCTCAACGACGTCGTCGTTGGCGGAGACGGGGCGATCTACACGACGGACACGGGACTCTTTTTCGACGCCAAGGGCGCAATGACACACCCCGGGCTCGATCAGCTGATCAAGGTTACGGGTCGCAAGGCAGAGGTCATCAAAGTGGATTCATTGAACGGTCCCAACGGCATTGCGTGGGACGCCACCAATGCCCGCTTCTTGCTCGCGCCGTTCAACAGTACGTCCGTCCAGACGTGGAAAGCGGGCGACAAGACGCCGGCGACTCTCGTGACGGGTCCGGGAACGTACGATGGGATCGAAGTCCTGTCCGATGGCAGAGTGCTGGTGACGAGCTGGGCCGACAGCGCGGTTCACGTCATTCAGAACGGCGCGATGTCCAAGCTCGTGAGCAATGTGACCGCGCCGGCAGACATTGGCGTGGACACGAAGCGCGGCGTCTTGGCTATCCCCCGCTTCAACGATGGGAAGATCGACTACTACAAGATTCCGTAAAGCCAGGTCACAGATATCTGGGTCTCTGGGAACTGCAAACTGCCGCCTGACTGAACGACACCGGCGCCCAGACCTCCTCGGGCACCGGGCGTGCATTGCTGCCCGGCGTGGCGACGCCGTCGTATGAATTCGGACATTGCGTGGTATGCGGACACACTGACGCGGAGGTCATCGCCGAGCGCGATGACCTCCGCGACGAAGTGGAGTCGCTTTGGGCATTTCATGAGAAGCGGTTGCGCGTCGGAACACCCACGACGCGCCTCATGGATCGCGTCGCGTTCTCAGAGCGCGCGCCGCTCCGACTCGTCAAATGCAACGAATGCGGACTGATCTACCGCAATCCGATCGAGCGCACGCACGAGCTCACCGAGATCTACGCGAGACAGGCGCCGGCGACTGAGGCGTTGCATTCGTTGCACGAGACCCAGCGTCCAGCGTTGCGTGCCCCTGCTCGCCGACTGCGCCGCGCGCTTGGCCGCGGCGGATCGGGGCTCGAAGTTGGCAGCTATGTTGGCGCCTTTCTCGCGGCGGCGCGCGACGAGCATTTGCAAATGGAGGGATTGGACATCAATCCGTGCCTCAACACCTTCGCGCGCTCGATGGGTTTCACGGTGCATGACGGAGAGCTCGTAGACTTTCCTGCCGATCGCACCTTCGATGTGATCGCCATCCTGAACACGTTCGACCAACTCGCCGACCCGCGCGGCACCGTACACGCGGCGCGGAAGCTCCTGAGGCGAGGCGGCGTGCTCGCCGTTCGAGTGCCCAATGGAGCGCTCTACAGCGCATTGCAGAGTCGGCTCTGGCATGGGCTGGTCGGTCGCATTTCAGCTCGAGAGATCCTTGCACAGAACAACCTGCTCACCTTTCCGTATCGCTGGGGATTTACGCCCGGATCATTGACGCGTTTGCTTCGCGAGTGCGGGTTTGAGATCGATGACGTACGCGGCGACGTGCTCGTCCCGACGGCCGACGAATGGACTCGGCCCTGGGCGCGGCTCGAAGAGATGGTGGTCAAAGGTGTTCTCGCTGTCGGTGCCGCCGTTGGGGCTCGATGGGCGCCGTGGTTCGAGGTCTACGCTCGCCGCAGTTAGGCGGGCGGCCCGAGCGACCCCTGACCAACGGTTTGGCTCGGCGGTACGTTCGACCTGTTGAGGATTTGTATCCTCCAGGTTGTACCTGCTCCCGTCCCTTTTACATCAGAAGGTCCCATGCGAACGAGTTCCGCATTCGTCCTGGGCACTGCCGCCGCCTCGATCATTGCGATCGGCTGCAGCAGCGCCGGGACACCGGCACCCGCGCCCGCGCCCGCCCCGACGCGAACAGCGCCGCCGCAGCCGGCGCCCACGCCCACCGACACGACCGATAGTCCCGCGCCTGGCGGTGGTGGCGGCCGAGGGGGCCGCGGTGGCGCCGGCGGTGGTGCTGCGCAGGCTAGCGCGGCCAATCCGATTGCGTACAACCGGGTCGTCACGGCCCAAGCGCAGACGAAGGCGGGAATGTTCAAGGTTCATCGCGTGGGCGAACGACTCTTGTTCGAAATCCCGCGTCGTGAGCTGAACAAGGACATTCTGCTTCTTCAGGAAATCGCGCAGACGGCGTTGGGCGCGGGATACGATGGGGCACCGGCCGGGAATCGCATGGTGCACTTCGAGCGACGCGACAATCGCGTGCTCTTGCGTGGCATCTCGAACGAAGTGATTGCGAGCGACACGACGTCGCCGGTCGCGGGCGCGGTGGCTGCATCCAACGTCCATCCGATCATCGCGATCTTCAACGTCGAAGCGTACGGGCCGGACAGCGCGCCGGTGATCGACGTCTCGCGTCTCTTCACGCAGCCGCCGACCGAGTTGTCGCCGGTGGCGCGCGTGGCGGCGGGCTACACGATCGACGCGACGCGTTCGTGGGTCGAGCACGTCGCATCGTTCCCGGACAACGTGAACGTCTCGTCGACGCTCACGCTGCAGCAGGGCCAAGGCGGGCGTGGCGCCGCGCCGGCAGGTGGTGGTGGCGGCGGCGGACGCGGTGGCGCCGGCTTCACTTCACCGACGGCGACGATCATTGCCTCGTACAGTTTCCACAAGCTGCCCGAAGTGCCGATGGAACCGCGTCTGTGTGACAACCGAGTCGGCTTCTTCAGCCTTACAGTCACCGACTACGCGGGCGACGAACAGCGCATGGCGAGCAACACGCGCTGCTTCATCACGCGCTATCGGTTGGAAAAGAAAGATCCGAACGCTGCGATCTCCGAGCCGGTGAAGCCGATCGTCTACTATCTCGACGCCAACACGCCCATGAAGTGGCGTCCGTGGCTCAAGAAGGCGATCGAAGATTGGCAGCCGGCGTTCGAGGCCGCGGGCTTCAAGAACGCGATCATCGCCAAAGATGCGCCGACCAACGATCCCGATTGGTCGCCGGAAGATGCGCGCTATTCAGTGGTGCGTTGGTTGCCGTCCACGACCGAGAACGCGAGCGGCCCGAACATCCACGATCCGCGCTCCGGCGAGATTCTCAACGCGCACATCCAGTTCTATCACAACGTTCAAAATTTGGCGCGCACCTGGTATTTCACGCAGGCGGCGGCGAACGATCCACGCGCGCGCACGTTCCCGTACCCCGATTCGCTGATGGGCCGCTTGCTCGAGTACGTGCTCGCGCATGAAGTGGGTCACACGATCGGGTATCAGCACAACATGAAGGCGAGCTCGCAGTATCCGATCGACAGCATTCGCAACCCGGACTTTTTGCGCCGTATGGGGCATGTGTCGACGTTGATGGATTACTCGCGCTTCAACTACGTCGTGCAGCCGGAGGATCATGTTCCGGCCGAATTGCTGATTCCCAAGATTGGTCCGTACGACATCTGGGCAACGCATTGGGGCTACGCGCCGATCCCCGCACCGATGCAGGTCGCGCAGCAGGGCACCACTCGGACCGGCGCCGAGTTGATCTCGACAGCGCAGGCGAAGGAAGTGACGCTCGACAAGTGGGCGCGTGAGCAAGACACCAAGCCCTGGCTTCGCTTCTCCACGTCGGGCGCGTTCGGCTCCGACCCGGGCGACGAGACCGAAGCCGTCGGCGACGCCGATCCGGTGCGCGCCACGGAGCTCGGCATCAAAAATCTCAAACGCAACATGCAGTGGATCGAAGCGGCGAGCGTGAAACCGCTCGACGACTTCGACGTGATGGGCGAGTTGTACAACCGCGAAGTGGGGCAGTGGCGGACCGAGCTCGGTCACGTCGCCAACCTGGTGGGCGGCATGAACTCGCAGGAGAAATACGGCGACCAGTCCGGCGTGCGGTTCACGCCGGTGCCGAAAGCCCGTCAGCAACAAGCGGTGAAATTCATCAGCGACAACGGCTTTCAAACGCCGACGTGGCTCGTGGACACGGACATTCTCCGCAAGCTCGAGCCGAACGGAGAAGTCACGCGCATCGTGAGCGCGCAGTCGTCGCTCATTACGAGTTTGCTCAACGACAGCAAGATGACGCGGTTGATCGAGACGGAAGCGACCGCCAAGAACGCGAGCGAGGTGTACACGCTTGCCGAAATGCTCTCCGATCTCCGGCATGGCGTGTTCACGGAAGTGTACGGAGGCGCACCGGTGAAGATCGACGTGTATCGCCGTGGCTTGCAACGCGTGTACCTCACCGACATCGGCAACAAGATCAATCCCCCGGCAGTTGCCGCGGCGGCTGGTGGTCGTGGCGGCGGTGGTGGCGGTGGACGCGGAGGTGCGGCCGCGCCGCCGTCGAACACCGGCGAGATCAAGTCGATGTTGCGCGGCGAGCTCAAGCAACTCGACGCCGAGTTGGCCGCAGCACAGAAACGCGCGACCGACGTTGCGACCAAACGTCACTTGGATGACGCACGCCATCAGATCAGCGACATCGTCAAGCCGAAGGGCTCGGCCAGTGGTGGCGCGGGACCGGAAGAGGATGGAATCGCGGGCTGGTCGCGCTGGCCGTGAACTGACCGGTCTCAGGATGATTGGTCTGAGGTCTGAGGATTGATCTCTGTCTTCCTGAGACGGTTTCTCAACCAACGTGGTCATCGCGATGGAGCGAAGGATCTCTTTCCGTGAGGGGAGAGATCCTTCGTCGCATTGCGGTTGACTCGGTCAGTCATCAAGCGGAGATTCGCAGAATGCCGAACGACGTCGTTTCGCCCGCATGACCTGGAAGCGCTGGGCGTTTACGGCCGTCTCGTTCCTCGGCGTAATCGGCGTTTCGGCATTCTACATTTGGAGTTGGTGGCGCGCGGGAAGCACCATTACGCTGCCGCCGCGGGCGCATCTCTTGGCGATCGCCGCCGTCGTGATCGAGATCCTCACGCGGACGTGGAAGATCACGTGGAGCGCCAAGGCCGCGCAGATCGACCTCAAGTTCACCACAGCGTTGCGCACGACGCTCGCTGGTGATTTCGGCGCCTCGATCACACCAGCGCGATCGGGGGCCGAGCCGGCGCGGTTTCTCGTGCTGGCGGAAGCCGGCATTCCTACGTCGAGCGCTCTCGTCGTGCTGTTCGCCGAGCTGTTTCTCGAGGCGTTGTCGTTGGCGACGGTCGTCGTCATCGTCGCAATCGTCTTCCGACATGCCGGCGTCGTGCTCGGCGCGCTGGTTGGCGTCGTCGGTGGATACGCAGGCTTCGTGATTGGTATCGCGGCACTCGCCGTGATCTTATCCCGGCGACACATCGGCGATGCAGCGCCGACGTGGGCGCGACGACTCGGCCTCGGCGGAAAGCGTTGGGATGTGATTCAGCGATGGTTCGCGCAGGTGCGCTCGACCGTGGACAGCGTAAAGCACATCGACTCCGGTTGGGCCGCGGCCGCGTACCTCATGTCAGTCATTCACGTCGCGATGCGGCTTTGCGTCTTGCCGGCGTTGGTCCTCGGCGCCGGTGCGATCGCTCCGTTGGCGCCGCTCGCGCTGTGGCCGCTCGGCTTGTTGTACGGAGCAGCCGTCGTTCCGGCTCCTGGCGGCGGCGGTGCAGTGGAGCTCGCGTTCCGCGCGGCCCTGGCCAAGGTGATCGGCCCGTCGATCTTCGCGGCAGCGTTGCTTTGGTGGCGTTTTTATACTTTCTACATCTACATCGTGCTCGGCGCGATCGTCGCCGGCGGTACGGCGGTTCGCGCGATGCGAAAGACGGCCGAGTTTGAGGATGAGTTGGGAGACGCCGGCGACTCGGCCGAGCGAGCGCCCTGACGCCTCAGGTCGCCCCGTGATGGCTCACTTCGGCGAGCGCCGGCACATCGTTGGGGAAATACGCGTTGCGAACATACTGTTCGACCATTCGCTGCGTGTTGAAGAACGACCCGTTGAGCGCGATGGCCGAGCGCATGACCTCGGCGTAGGCAAACGGAAGGCCGTAGTAAAGCGGAAGGATGACGCGCTCGAGCTTGAGATAAATCTCATTCGCGTCCTTTGATTGATCGCCCTCGGGCTCCGATCCGCCGATCGACCAGCCCGTGACGCCCTCCACATGGCCTTCGATCCACCAGCCGTCGAGCACACTGAGGCTCGGCACCCCGTTGAGTGCGGCTTTCATTCCACTTGTGCCGCTCGCCTCGAGCGGCTTCATGGGATTGTTGAGCCAGAGGTCGACGCCGGCCGTGATCTTCGCGGCAATCTCCATCTCGTAGTTCTCGACGTACACCACGGTCACTTGGCCGGCGAGTGCCACGGCCGCCTGGTGAATGCGACGGATGAGATCTTTGCCGCCGCCGTCGTTGGGGTGCGCCTTGCCGCCGAACACGATTTGAATGGGTCCGATCGCCGCGGCAATCTCGGCGAGTCGCGCCGGGTTCGTGAAGACGAGATCGCCGCGTTTGTACGGCGTGGCGCGTCGCGCGAATCCGATCGTGAACACCTTCGGGTCGAGCACGACGCTGGTGCGCGCGGTGATCTCGGTGATCATCGCCGCTTTGGCCGCCGCATGTGCCGCGCGAATCTCCGGCAGCGGAATTCCCACGGCATAGCGGAGATACAGATTGTCCGTCCGCCATTCGGGAATGCGCGCGTCGAGCAGTCGCTGAAACGCGGGCGACGTCCACGTACCCGCGTGCACACCGTTGGTAATCGCGTCGATTGGGAAGTTCGGAAACATTCCTTGCGACACTTCGCGGTGCTTCATTGCGACGCCGTTGACGAATCGCGCGAGGCGAAGCGCGAGGTACGTCAGGTTGACGGCGCCGTGGTCGACGCAATCGGTCGCTTCGAGGAGCGCAACGAGATCGTCCCCGAGAACGCTGCGCACCATGTCGAGCGGGAACTTGTCGTGGCCGGCCGGCACGGGCGTGTGCGTCGTGAACACACAGCGGCGACGCACCGCATCGAGGTCGGTTTCGTCCACCTCGAACGCCTTTCGTCCGTCGAGCTGCCATTCGAGGAGACACAGCGTAAGAAAGGCCGAATGTCCCTCGTTCATGTGGTAGAGCGACGCGGAGACACCAAGTGCGCGCAGCATTGCCGCGCCGCCCATGCCGAGAATGACTTCCTGACACAGCCGGTAGTGGCTATCGCCGCCGTAGAGGTAGTCCGTCAGCGAGCGATCCCACTCTTCGTTTTCCTCCAATCCGGTGTCGAGCAAATAGACTGGAACTTCGTGTCCGTTCACGCCCTTGACCGGATACTTCCAAGCGCGGATGTGCACTGTCCGGCCTTCGACGGTGACCGACGTCCGCGCGTCGACCGGCTCGAGGTGATCCTCAGGGCGCCATGAGACGGGCGCCTCGCTCTGATTCCCGTTCTCGTCGATGTGCTGCTCGAAGTAGCCTTTCCGATGCAGCAGTGTGATGCCGACGATGGGTACGCCGAGATCGGCCGCCGAACGAAGGGTATCCCCGGCCAGGACGCCGAGGCCACCGCTGTACGTGGGAATCGCCTTGTCGAGGGCAATTTCCATCGAGAAATACGCGACTGTCGTATTGGCTGGAACAGGACTCATTGAGCGGACATCGAGGGGGTAGTTCGCGACGGTGGGCCCAAGTATCGGCTCGACAGGACGCGTGGCGTCAACCTAGCGGGCGAACGACGCGACGGGAAGCTCATCGGGGGTGTCCCGGTCGTTACACAAATGTGCGGTAAGTCATTGACCGGCCGACAGATCCTTCGCGTTGGCGGCGGCGGAATTTGGCGGTGTATCGACTCGTGCCGTGCGCACCCGTCCATCGCACCTGAGCGCCGTTCTGACGTCGTCGCTCATGGAAATCGTCTCGATCGAGAGACGCATTTTTCGCGTCCAGCTCGAGAACCTGTCCGGCCCCACTCCGGGCACGTTCACCGGCTCCACTTCGCCGGCCAGGTCGTCAAGCGATAGTCCAACGAGTTTCGCCGGCGTGCGACAGAGAAAGCCGTGCACCGCACCGCACAGCTCGGGCAGTGAGTGCGGCACTTCGCCGCTTGGAATGAGCGCTTCGTGTTCGAGCAATCGCACCAAAGCGTTGCGCTCGTTCTCGCGTTCCGAGCGAACGCGGGCCGCCTCGTCGTCATTGGGAATCATGCCCACGGCGCGACGAATCTCGATGTCGCGGCCGTTCCAGAAACCGGCGAGCGGGGGCAAGTCGTGCGTGTTTGCGGTGGCGAGCGATCGCGCGGGATAGCTGTGCGGCGGCTTGAACCCGCCTTGGTCGTCGCGTTCGAAATACAGAACCTTGGACGACAACACGCCCCACTTCTCGAGCGCGGGAGGAACGTAGTCGGGGACAGTGCCGAGATCTTCGCCAACGACGATCGCGTTGTTCCGCACGCTCTCCAGAGCGACGATGCCGAGCAGGTCGTCGGCGGGATAGCGAACGTACGCGCCGTCCTTGCCGGACATTCCATCCGGAATCCAGAACAGGCGGAAGAGGCCCATCACATGGTCGATGCGCAGCGCGCCGCCGTGACGGAAGCCGGAGCGAACGAGCTCGATGAAGTAGCGATACGACGTCCGTCGCAGCTCGCGTGGATCGAGCGGTGGAAGTCCCCAGTTCTGGCCATCGGCGGCGTACGGATCCGGCGGCGCGCCGACCGACACCCCGTGAACGAACAGCTCGGGGAAGGCCCAAGCGTCGGCGCCGGCGGGAGACGTGCCGATCGCGAGATCCTGATAGAGCCCAACGCGCATTCCCGCATTGCGCGCTCGATGCGCCGCATCACCGAGTTGGCGATCGGCCTCGAACTGCAGCCAGCGATGCAGGTCGACGCGCTTGGCGCGCTCTTTGGAAAATTTGGCAACGGCTGCGCTTCCAGCGTCACGAAAGTCGGCGGGCCACCTTCGCCAATCAAAGCCGTGCCCCGCCTCTTCGGCGATGGCCATCCAGGTGGCGAATTGGGAGAGCTCGGGTTCCTCCGCCGCCAAGTACGCGTTGTACGCGCGATCGCGTTCGTTGCCCGACCCTCGAACACGCTCGAGAAAAACACGATGGAGCGCGTCGAGCGCGAGTCGCTTGACCGCCATCACTTGCTCGTAGCGAACGGCACGCGCGTCGCGCAGAACGGCGAGCTCCGCGACCACTTCCGATGATTCGAGGCGGGCTCGCACTTCGGGCGCGGTTTGCAGCTCGGGCACTCGCATCACGTCGACGTAAATCGGGTTGCGGAACACGCGGCTCACCGGACTATACGGACTGATGTCCGTTCCGCGGTTCACGACGGCGTGCAACGGGTTCACGCCGATGAAGTCGGCCCCGATATCCCCGGCCCATTCCGCAAGCGCTCCGAGATCGCTGAAATCTCCGACCCCCCAATTGGCGCGGCTGCACAGCGTGTACAGATTGGCGGTCAGCCCAAACGTTCCGCGTTCGCCGAGCAAATCCTCGGGACTGACGCAGCGCGGCGGAACGATAATGAGTGTTTGCTCATTGATCCATCTGTTCGCGGCGGTGACAAGCGTCAATCGAAGTCGGTGATAACCCAGCGGCAGCGCCGCGGGCAACGCGAGCGCGATCGACGATTCCTCGCGCCAGGAACCATGGGTCACCGAGCGCTCGCCACCCTCCACCCGGACCTCCAGACGCCACGAACCCGGACCAGGATGCGGTGAGGGCACGCGAACGTCCAACTGTTCGAGCTGCGCATCACCGTGTACGACGACGCGAACAGGTGCGAGGAGCTCGGCCTGCGACGCGGCGTCGAGCGCAGCAAGCGCCGACGCCGCGGCCGCGTCGGTCGAGGCGTCGACGCCGAGCGCGGCGAGCAGGGCGCGACGCGTGTGGTCACTCGCCGCGCACCACGCTCCCGTATTCGAGTGATATCCGTCGGCGATCCCGATCCGTTCAGCGAGCTCGCGAAGTGCGGCCGATCCGTCGCCGTTCGCGTCGGTCATGCCATCACCGAACGCAGAGTCATGCGTTCCGCGGTGCGAACACGAGCGCGCCGAGCGGTGGAAGGGTCGTGACGATCGAGTGCGCGAATCCGTGGTAGGGAACGGCCTCGCTCGCGACGCCGGTCATGTCGCCCACTCCGCTGCCACCCCATTGGTGGTCGTCGCTGGACAACAATCGGGAATACCAACCCTCCGACGGGACGCCAATTCGATAATGCTCACGCGGAAGCGGCGTGAGATTGAGCGCCACGACCGCGTGCGCATCGCCGGCGCGACGAACGTATGACAGCACCGAGTTGTTTCGGTCGGCGACGTCGATCCAACTGAATCCTTCCCAGCTGGCGTCGTCGCGCCAAAACGACGGGCCATTTTTGTACATCGTCGCGAGCGCGTTCACGTACCGCGCGAGTGCCGCACGATTCGGCAAATCGCGCAGGTGCCAATCGAGACTCGAGTCGTGATTCCATTCTCGCCAGGGCGCGAGCTCCGTTCCCATGAACAACAGCTTTTTACCCGGTCGCGTGAACATGTAGGCAAGCAGCAGCCGCAAGTTGGCCAAGCGCTGCCATTCGTCGCCGGGCATTTTGTTGAGCAGCGATCCCTTGAGATGCACGACCTCGTCATGCGACAAAGGCATGATGAAACGCTCACTGTACTCGTACAACATCGCGAAAGTCAGCTGATCGTGATGGAACCGGCGATGCACCGGATCGAGCGCGAAGTAGCTGAGCGTGTCGTGCATCCAGCCCATGTTCCACTTGAACGTGAACCCGAGGCCGCCGTCGCTGACCGCCGTCGTCACGCCCGGCCACGCCGTGGACTCCTCGGCGATCGTGATCGCGCCGGGATGTTCGTCGCGGATGGATTGATTGAATTGCTTCACGAATGCGATGGCGTCGAGATTCTCCCGGCCGCCGAACTGGTTGCGCATCCACTGGCCGGCTTTGCGACTGTAGTCGAGATAGAGCATCGACGCCACCGCATCGACCCGCAGCCCGTCGATGTGAAATTCGTCGATCCAATACAGCGCGTTGGCGACGAGAAAATTTCGAACCTCGGCGCGCCCATAGTTGAAAATGAGCGTTCCCCAATCGGGGTGTTCGGCGAGACGCGGATCTTCGTGCTCGAAGAGCGGCGTGCCGTCGAACCGGCGAAGCGCGTAGTCGTCTTTGGGAAAATGCGCCGGAACCCAATCGAGCAAAACGCTGATGCCGCGCTGGTGAAGCGTGTCGATGAAGAAACGGAAGTCGTCGGGCGTGCCGTAGCGCGATGTGGGCGCATAGTAGCCGCTCACCTGGTAGCCCCACGACCCGTAGAACGGATGCTCCATGATCGGCATCAGCTCCACATGCGTGAACCCCAGCGACTTCACGTGATCGGCCAGGCGCGGCGCGATCTCGCGATAGGTGAGCATGCGATTGCCCTCTTCGGGCACACGCGCCCACGATCCGAGATGCACCTCGTAGATCGACATCGGCGCGCGCACCGGATCGAGATGTCGCCGCGCGTCCACCCACGCGTCATCGTTCCAGAGGTACTGATCTTCTGCTTGGACGATGGCCGCCGTTCCGGGAGGCTGCTCCATCTTTGCCGCGAACGGATCCGTCTTCACTCGAATCATGCTTTCGCGCGTCAGGATCTCGAACTTGTACAAGGTGTCGGGACCCAAGTCGGGAATGAAAATCTCCCAAACGCCGGAGCTACCCATCATGCGCATTGGAAAAATGCGTCCGTCCCACGAGCAGAAATCGCCGACGACGCTGACGCGGCGCGCATTCGGCGCCCATACGGCGAACCCAACACCGTCGACGCCGTCAATCGTTCGAAGGTGCGCGCCAAGCTTCGTCCAGAGCCGTCGATGGGTGCCTTCGTTGAACAAATGCAGATCGACGTCGCCGAGCGTGGGCAGAAAGCGATACGGATCGCTGCGATCCCACTCGCGGCCGTCGGCGAATGAAAAGTGGAAACGATAAAGCAGCGGTAGCTCTGCGCCGGCGATGAACGCGCCGTAGAGATCGGAGAGGCCCGTCGCCTCGCGTTCTAATTTCACGACGCGACCGTCGTCGATGCGACACTCGACTGCGGTGGCGTTCGGCACGAGCGCGCGGATGATCACACCCGACTCGCCGTTCACCTCGGCCGGATGCGCCCCCAGAATCGAATGCGGCGCCGAGTGGCCGCCGCTGATCAGGCGTTCGAGGTCGGCGTGATTGATCGGTGGAGGCAAGTGCGAAAGGTCCGCGGCGACGTGCGCTCTTTCCTTTGTGGAAGCGCGCTTTTTCGGCGTGGGCTTTGGCGTCGGTTCGTCAGCCATGCACGTCCCGGTTGGGAACGCTCACGGTCGGAGCCGGCAGGTCGACATTCGGCGTTCGCCGATCGTCTCCGTGGCGCAACAACACGAGCGAATATGGCGCGATGCTCGCCGTGCCGGTCGTGACAATGCGAAGGTCGTGCTCCGCCGTATCGATGACTTGCGCCCAGATCCCGTCGCCCGCGATCGCCGGCAGCGTGAACGTCACTTCAGCATCACCGCCGTTGAGAAGGAGCAACAGAGTTTCCCCCGTGATCAGGCGTCCGCGATCGTCGGTCTCATCGGTGGCGTCGCCATAGAGGAGCATTCCGAGCGCGTGACGGTCGCCATCGTACCAGTCGCCACCAGTCATCTCGCGACCATCCGGACGAAGCCACGAGAGGTCCTTCGGACCATCCTTGAATGTAGGCTCGCCGCGAAAAAAATGACGGCGGCGGAGCACGGCGTGCATGTGGCGCAGACTCAGGCACCGGCGCGTAAACGCCAGGAGCGCGCGACGGCGGTCGTCGAGATCCCAATGGATCCAGGTGAGCTCGTTGTCCTGCGCGTAGGCATTGTTGTTTCCGCGTTGCGTGCGAGCGATCTCATCGCCATGCGACAGCATCGGCACACCCTGGGAGAATGCCAACGTCGCGATGAAGTCGCGCATCACGCGGAATCGTGCATCGAGGACGCGCGGATCGTCGGTGGTGCCCTCCACGCCCCAATTGCGGCTGATGTTGTCGTCGTGTCCGTCGCGATTCTGTTCGCCGTTCGCCTCGTTGTGCTTGTGCTCGTAGCTCGCCAGATCGAACAGTGTGTAGCCGTCGTGTGCGGCGACGAAGTTCACGCTGGCGTACGCACCACGTCCGCTCCACTGAAACATGTCGCTCGACCCGGCGAGACGGGACGCCATCTCGGACACGCTCCCTCGGTCGCCGCGCCAGAAGCGCCGCACCGCGTCACGATATTGCGCGTTCCACTCGGCCCACCGGATGGGAAAATTGCCCGCTTGATAACCGCCCGGCCCGACATCCCACGGTTCGGCGATCAACTTCACGTTCGCCAGCGTGGGATCTTGATGAATGATGTCGAAGAATGCAGCGAGCTTGTCCCAATCCTGTAATTCGCGCGCGAGCACGGGCGCGAGGTCGAATCGAAAGCCGTCCACATGCATGTCGTTCACCCAATAACGCAACGAATCCATAACGAGTTGGATCGTGCGCGGATGCTGCATGTTCAGACTGTTGCCGGTGCCGGTGAAGTCTGTATAAAAACGCTTATCAGGATCGAGGCGATAGTACGCGCGGTTGTCGATGCCGCGCAGCGACAGCGTGGGTCCGAGATGATGTCCTTCGCCGGTATGGTTGTAGACGACATCGAGAATCACTTCGATTCCCGCCGAGTGGAGCGTCTTGACCATACTCTTGAATTCGTAAACCTGATTGCCCGATCCCTTGGTCGCGTAGCGGACATCGGGGGCAAAGAACCCGATCGTGTTGTAGCCCCAGTAATTCGTGAGACCCCGTTCGGCGAGCCGCTGATCCACGACGGCCTGATGCACGGGGAGCAGTTCCACGGCGGTGATGCCGAGCGCGAGGAGGTATTCGATCATCGCGTCGCTACACAGCCCGAGGTACGTGCCGCGGAGCGGTTCCGGGACGTCGGGGTGCAGTTTGGTCATGCCCTTCACGTGGCATTCGTAGAGGATGGTCCGATGCCAGGGAATGCGAGGCGGGCGGTCGTCTTCCCACGTGAAGGCCGGATCGATGACGACGGATTTTGGAACGCTGCCGGCGTTGTTGACCGTGTCCGGTATCAGATCCGCGTCAGCATGCCTGGCGTCGTAGGCGAGGAGCGCCGAGCTCCACACGACGGCGCTCGAAACGGCCTTCGCGTAGGGATCGATGAGCAGCTTGGCGGAGTTGAAGCGATCGCCGCTGGACGGATCGTACGCGCCGAAGACGCGATAGCCGTAGAACTGCCCCGGCCGCACGTCGGGCAGATAGCAGTGCCAGACGTGGTCGGTTCGCTCGCTGAGCGCGACCTTGTCAGACTCGACGCCGTCGCTCTCGCGGTCGAACAGGCAGAGCTCCACCCCGGTGGCTCTCTCCGAAAAGATCGCGAAGTTGACGCCTTGACCATCCCAGGTTGCACCGAGCGGATAGGGATGGCCGGGCCACACTCGCATTCAGAGATCGCTCACACGTTAGGAAGGCGCCACGGGCTCCAGCGCACGAATTGCCGTGTTGATATATGCGAAGATTTCGGGGTCGAGTCCATTGCGCTCCATCAACTTTGGCTCGTTGACAAATGACGCGCGCACCTTCGTCTCGATACTCGGGTTCCCTCCCGTGAACTCGCGCACGAGCTCGCGCCACCGGGCGGCCAGGGGACGGACGCGCTCGCCGGCGGGATCAATGCCCTGCAGCATCTCGGCGCGCACCTTGGCGATGAGCGTGGGCCACTCGGCCTCGACGGCGGAAATGTGGTCCGGCCCAAGACGGGCGCCGCGCTCCTTGATCTCGCGCAATTCTTCCGGCGTGAACGATCGATCGATCATGGTGATGCCCTCGATGGCGCGAACGAAATCGTCGGCCGATGCGGTGGCCCCGGCGCGGAAACTCGCGCTCAGCGTCTCGAGGAGCGTAGCGAGGCGTTCCTGCTCGCCGATCTGCTCGCGGAGACGGCGCACGTGCAAGTCCAGCACGCGAGCGGGGGAAAAAGCAGGCGTGTCGAGACAGCTCCGAATCTCGTCGAGGCTGAAGCCGAGCTGTCGCAGCGATTTGATCTGCTGCAGCCGAATCAATTCCGGCGTGCCGTACATTCGATGACGCGATTCGGTGAGCTGCGATGGCTGCAGCAGGCCGATTTCGTCATAGTAGTGGAGCGCTCTCACGGATACGCCCGTCCGTCGAGCCAGCTCCCCGACTTTCATGCCGGGAGAGATCGCCGCCGCCGGCCGTCGCATCGCGCTCATTGTCTGCATTCTCCCATGCTAATCCCTAACGTAGCGTGAGGATCAAGCGAGATTTTGGTCCAGGTCACTATTTTCTGTGCGCCGGCACATCGTAACGGAGACTCGATGGGAGGGGAGAACAACATGTCCGACTTCCGCCTCAGGCGCGCGGTGCCTGCCGATGCGGCCGCGCTGGCGGACCTGGGCGCGCGTTTGTTCGAGCAGACGTTTGGCGCCGCGAACAGTGCGGCGGACATGCGCAGCTACATCGCACGCGCGTTCTCAGTGAGCGCGCTTAGGGCCGACCTCGCCGATCTTACGCACGCGGCGTGGATCGCAGAGGACGCCGAGCAAACGCTGATCGGCTACGCCACGCTCCGCCACGGCACGTCGGCGGACGGCGTGGAAGCCGAGCGGCCTGCAGAGATCCAGCGCATCTACGCCGATCAAGAATGGCACGGCCGCGGCCTGGGACGCGCGCTCATGAATGCATGCATCGAACACTCGGGCGTTTGGGGTTGTGACGTCCTCTGGCTCGGTGTGTGGGAAGAGAATCCGCGCGCGATCGCCTTCTACGAAAAGGCCGGGTTTCGCAAGGTCGGGTCTCAGATGTTCGTGCTGGGTAATGACCTGCAACGCGACTTCGTGATGGCGTGCAATCTCGCCGCTCAGGCGCGCCGCTAGCGCTCGACGAGAAAGATGTGTCCGGCCTGCTCGGCGGGATCGAGCCGCACATAGTTGCGGCTACCGCGCCACCCGTAGCGTGCGCCAGTCAGGAGATCGTGAACGACGTAGGGCTGCTCATCGCTGATGCCGAGCTCGTAAATCGGCACGTGCACCATCGTGTGATGCGCGTGGTGCGGGTCTGTGTTCAGGGCGATCAAGAGATCGCGGTCACCGTGGTCGCGCCGCGCCTTTCGATAGAACAGAATGGCGGGGTTGTCGGTGTCGTGAAACGTGAGGTTGGTGAAGTATTGAAGCGCCGGCTGCTCGCGACGAATCGTGTTGAGACGGCGGATGTCGGTGACGACGCGTTCATCGGTCGTTTCGCAATCACCGCGGACGCCGTAAAGCGGTAGGAGCGTACCGGCCAACAGCAGCCGAGCTCGGAAGGCGGCGACGCCTCCGCTGTTTAAATACTCATTTACGATATCCGATGGATTGACGATGAGGTTGCCGCGAAAGTAGTCGGCCGCCGGCGGCCGAGTGAGCTCGGTGAAGTATTGCCGAAGCTCGGGTGCGCTCGTCTTCCACGGAAAATAGGTGTACGACATGGTGAATCCCGCCTTAGCGAGATTCATCACGTGCTTCGGGCGGCCGTGGGCGCGCGCGAAGAAGAAAACGTCGGGGTGGTCGTGTTGCACCTCGTGGATCAGCCATTCCCAAAAGGCGAGCGGCCGCTCCTGCGGATCGTCGACGGCAAACGCCCGCACACCGCGCTCGATCCACGAGAGCAGCACCTCGCGGCAGGCGTTCCACAAACTATCGCGGTCGTCACACCAGAGGTTTAGTGAATACGCGTCGACGCCCTGTGCATTCTTTCGACGTGCGTCCGATGCATTGCTCGGCGCAGGAGTGTCGGGCGCACCGTCGATTCCGATGTCGAACCAGTCTGGATGCTCCGACACCCAAGGATGGTCGGGTGAACATTGCAGTTCGTAGTCGAGCGCAATCTCCAACCCGAGCTCGCGTGCCTTGCGGGCCACGCGCTCGAAGTCGGCGAGAGAGCCGACGTCGTCAGGATGGAAGGACACGGTGTCGAAGCCCAACGTTGCGGCTCTAGCGAGTGTGGTCGCAGCCGTGTCGTCGGTGCTTTCGCCTCGACCAGGATCACCAGGATCACCAGGATCACCAGGATCACCAGAGGCGAGGGCGCGATCGTCTGGCGAATGAATGAACCAGGCGGCGAAGCCGGCGCGCTCGCGATCGGCGACGACCGCGATCTCACGACGGAGCCGAGTGAGATCGGCGGGCCGTCTGAAATCTTGCATGAGTGAAAAGAAATCCTCGTCGAGCGCGCGGTGGATCCGCGTTTCGACCGACGCGCCGCGACGATCCTCGAGCACCTTGGCGGTCAGGACGAGCGACGCTCGCGTCGCCGCCGAGCGAGTGCTCCGCGATGCGGCGCGCGCCATTTGCGCGCCATCGGCGAGATCGCGCGAGGCGTCCTCGCCGGCCTCGACCTTCGCCTGGAGCGCCGCGCGCCACGCACTGAACCGATCCGTCCATGCCTCGATGGTAAACACCCAGAGGCCGACGCGATCGGCGGCGAACGCGCCATACCAGCGATCAGTATCATATTCGTACTGCATTGGCGTCGCGGACCAATCGTCGTCTTCGGGTCCGCGATAGAGCACGCGCGCCGCGAGATATTCGGCGCCCCCGGTGAGGATGTCGGCGCCAACGACAACAGAATCTCCGACGATCCGCTTGACCGGATAGCGGCCGCCGTCAAGTTCGGGCGTGATGCCTTCGATGACGAGATACTCAAACCGGCGCGTGCTGGCCCGCCGATCGGATTTTCGATTTGGCACGTTCGTTTCAGCCATCGCGATCTTGATAATGCGTCGCACCGCCCGTTGCTGGCAAACTCCGGGCCTGATATGGTAGAGCGCGGTCCCACTCACATTCGGTTGGGCCGAATCGATTTGCGGTAACGCGTTTAGTCGGAAGCGGCCGACGCGCGAGCGCGATACCGATCGAACATCCGCGGCGCGAGCGAAGCGATGATGAGTAATACAGTCGCGATTATCAAACTCTGAAGCGCCTCGCGCCGGCCACTGCCCACGCCTTCCAGCAGGCTATCGGCGAAATACGTGTAGATCACCGTCGACGGAATCACGCCGATGGCGGTCGCCGCGAGATATGACCCGAACGGCGCGCGCGCCAGCCCGCCGATGAAGTTCATGATGCCGAGCGGAAACACCGGTATCAGCCGCAGGCGCAGCATGCCGGTGAAATCGCGCGCTTGTTCGACGGCGGCGTCCACACGCTTGAAGCGCTCGAGCCAGCGCGTGACGACCTTGTGCCCGACGGTGCGCGCGATCCAATAGCCACCCGCGGCGCCGATGAGAGCGCCGCACCAACTGAGCGCGCTCCCGAGCGTCGTCCCGAACAATGCGCCTGACACCACCGTGAACGGGAGGCCGGGGACGCCGAGCGACGTTCCAAGTCCATAGATCAACACGAAGCCGATCACAAACTCGACAAAAGTGTGGCTCCGCCGGATTCGTGCGACGTGTTGGAAAGTGTGGCGATAGTCGAACCAGCCGAGCTCGTATCCGACCAACGACGCGACCGCGAGAACGAGCACGAGTGCGCCGATTCGGACGAGCGCGGCTCGCGTCGACGGAATTTTTCGGGGACCGGCTCGTGCTCGTTGCATGAGTCCGCAACTCTCACAAGTCGTGCCGAGAATTCAGGGGAGACAGGCCATGCGCGTGACCGCGAGAGGCGCCGCGGCGCCGGTTATTGTCGCTTGACCTGAGACGAGGCTGGTCAGGTGCAGATTCACGACTTGTCGCTTCGCTCCGTCTGTCGATTGAATTTTAGCCCCGTTGTTGGCGAGCGGGATCCAGTTGCTCCCAGTTATCACGCTATCTTTTCGCCAATCGGACGTCACGGCGCGAACGACGTTGGGAGCGGCAACGACCGTCGAACGCTCGAGCGCGAACCGATCCGGCAACAGACGCGCGACGGCACCCGACTCGGCCTTGATTTGATAGCAGCCGACGATGTCGGACGCCGACGCTGCGCTCGTCACAACCATTTCCTGTAACTGTACCGGCGTCGCCGCTCTCTGGAATTGATTCCGCGATGCGGCGGCGACCGCTGGAGGGCCGACCGCCGCGCCGCCCGCAGCAACACGGTCTGCAGCTGCGACAGCCGTTTTCTTCGCTTGTGCTGAATCATTCATCGTTCGCTGCGGCTCGGGTCGCGAGTCGGCAGCGACGCCGGCCACCGCACCAGTCGCGCGCGCCGCATTCATCGCGACAGGTAGCTCGGCCTTAGCGCTTACAGAGTCGAGTGCGCTCCTCGCGTCCGCGAGCTTGCGAGGCGTAGCCGGTCGCGGCGACGCGGACGACGCATCAACCGCTGCCGGTTGCCGCGCCGACGCGGGCGGAGGCGCGGGCGAGGCTTGTGCCGGCGCCGTTGGTTCGGACGTCACTGCGGCGACGCTGGCACCCGTTGCGGAGGTTTTGCTCGCCGGTGCGGCGGATGCCCGATCATCAGAGACGTTGCGACGGAAGGAGAACACCGCACTCACGGCAATGAGGACAGACGCGGCAAGCGCGGCGCGCGACGGCGTGAGTCGAAGCGTGCGCCACATCGAGCCCGGCACTGCGCCTTTCCCCTTCTGCGATGGAAGCGGCACGACACCGGCGGGCACGACGTCCAACGCCGAGACGATTCGCGTCGCGCCGGCGATGAGCCCGCGCGCTTCGGCAAGTGCCGTCGCACACTCCGCGCATTCCCCGACGTGCCGTTCCGCCTGCGCTTGGTCTGCGGCGGGTAGCTCTCCGTCGAGCCAGGCGTGAATGGTTCCTTCGTCAAGATGCTGCATGTGCTCCCCCTCCTGCTATTCCACCAGCCACGCGTCCCGGTTGTTGAATCGATTCGTATGCCTCGACCAACCGGCGGCGAGCACGCGCCAGTGTCGTGCCCACGGAGCCGATGGTCAATTCCAGTGCGGCGGCAATCTCTGTGTAATTCAATCCTTCTTCTTTCATAAGCAGCGCCTCGCGGTCGCGCTCGGTGAGCATGTCGAGCGCGCGGCGCGCGATGGCTGCTTCCTCCGCGCGCTCGATCGTGAGCGGCTCGGGCTCGACGGTTTGCTCCGCCCGCGTTTGCTCGCGCAACAACTCCAGGCGATGGCGCCGCCGAATGTCCTTCCGTGCTTCGTCGCGCACGAGGTTCGTCGCGACGGCGAACAACCAAGAACGTTCGCTCACGATCGTATCCTGTTTCATGGCTCGAAGAAACGTTTCCTGCGCGACCTCTTCCGCCCAGTCGCGATCCCCCAGCCGCCGCGTGAGGTAACGCACGAGCGGCTGGTTGAATTCGCGAAACAAGCGGTCGACGTCGGTCAACGGCTGATCCTCACCAGGCCTTCACGAGTGTCGCGAGCGCGGCACTCGTCATCTCGGACACACCGTCGTTGCTGAGCATGATCGCGCGATCGCGCCCGACGACCGTCACGCGTCCGCCCAGTGCGAACACCGCGCGAAGCTCCGGTACTTGATCGATGATTTCGAAATACACTTTGGAGAACGGTTTGATCTTCGTGGTCGGCATCGTCGTGGTGAAACGTGCGTCAGTCCAGACGCTATCGCGTAGAACGAAGGTACGTCCATTCAGCGTGCGCGTCGAAGAGCCGGCGCCTCGGGCGAGCGCAGCAGTGTTCACGACCGCAGACATGGAATCGAGCATGCCCACGGAGCTCATCGCCCGCTGGGCCGATGCCGTCTTTGCCGCCTCGAAGCGCATGGCTCGTGAATCCGCCGCGACCGACGCTGGCTGACTCACGGGCATTGCCGCGCTTCCTCCGGCGACGGCTGGGCTCATCATGGCTTGCTTGCGATTGGCCACGAATTGCGGTTCGGTGACGAGGTACGACGTGAACTCCGTGGGAATTCCATAGCGTTCGCCCAGCGTACGAATTTCGTCATCGACTTCCGATCCGCCGCTGTTCTTGCGTTTCTCAGCGCTCAAAAAGCCTACGCGCTGCGCCGCCCACAAACGGGCAACGAACGCGTTTTGCCGATCGCGGTCGGGAAAATCAACGTTGGACGTAAAACGCACCGGCACGCCGCGCCGATTGCCCTCGACGGTGATGCGCGACGACCCGTGTCCCGAGTAGCGCGCGAGCACGACGAGGTCGGCGTCCGCGAAAACATCGGCCGGCTGCGCGGGAAGAATTTTGGCGAGTCGCACGTCGCCGCCGTCGATGCGAACACGAACGTCGGTGAGCACGGGATCGACCAGCCTGTTGGCGACGACGCCAACCATTCGCTCGACCGACTCATCGGGGCGAACGAACTGTGCGGTGCCCCGGCCGCCGATCGCGAGTTGTTCGAGAAGGCTCACATTGACATCCGACCCCAGGCCGAACGTGAAGATCCGTCGTTGCGTGCCGGAGCGTGCAGACCCGTCCTCGGCGACAGATGCGAGTCGGTCGGGCCGTTGCTCGCCGACGGTGGGTTCGCCGTCGGTGATGAACAACACGAGCGGCAAGCGTCCGTTGACGGTCGACGGGCGCACCGCTTCGCGCAGCGCGCCTTCGATGTTCGTTCCACCCTGTGCCTCGAGCGCGTCGAGGTAGCGGCCGGCGTCGCGCAGATTCGCCGACGTCGCCGACACGAACTCGTCGCGGAAGGTGCGAACATCGCTTGAAAAATCGATCAATCGAAAGCGATCGTCGGGGCGCATCGTGCCGAGCAATTGATGTCCGGCGGCGCGCGCCTGCTCCATCTTGCGTCCTTGCATCGATCCGGAGACGTCGAGGACGAGCGTGATGTCACGCGGCGTCGTCTCGTTGCGTGGCGACGGCGGCGGCGTGACGGTGACGAGCGCGAACCCATCTTCATTTCCGGGCGCGTAGGGAAGCATGCTGATCGCCGCGGCATTGTTGCGCCGAACTGGAACGAGCAGCGTGACGTCTCGCGCATCTCCGCGTACGATCGCTTGGTGG